>Ga0102589_1000057_pt1 | contig 323705 bp, 320 predicted proteins | sample AraplaMF_Col_mLB_FD_76858 | JGI IMG/M metagenome (GOLD analysis project Ga0102589, IMG submission 76858) | Arabidopsis root microbial communities from the University of North Carolina, USA - plate scrape MF_Col_mLB | ecosystem: Host-associated > Plants > Roots > Endosphere | place: USA... | reverse complement strand
ACTGGCCGAGACCGGACTTCGATGTCGAAATCCGTTCGTCCTTGTAGACCGGGTCCTTGACCGCGATCGGACCGCGTGCGCCGCTGACTGACGTGCGAATCTGCACCGCCTGGCCGACAGGTTCGGCGGCGATGGTCGGACTGAATGTCACGGCACAAAACGCGATGAGTGCGGCACCACGCAAGCAGAACATGGCACCCTCCAAAGTGCTATTGTTATCACGTCACAGGGATTTATGTCTTGTCGCCCAATCGGGGTAAGGCCATGCCGCAATCGTAAGAGTTAGGTGGTCATGGCCGCTTGCCCAGTCGCGGCCATTGGAGGCAATCGGCGGCGTGCGCGAAAGGTACCGAGCGTCAGGCGGCCTGCCGGTTCGTCAGTCATTGTGATGACTGCGCCCCTTCTGATGGCCCTTGTTCTGATGGTCGTTGGCATGTTCGAGCACATCCTTGTGGTTGGCATCCTCGCCGCGGATATCCGGATGTTTCATCTCCCAGTGGCGATTGCGGTAGCCTTCTTCCTGCACAGGCTTCTGAGGTTTTTCCTCCGGCTTCTGAGGTTTCTCCTCCGGCTTGTGCGGCCTCTCCTCGGGCTTCGGTTTTTCCTCGGGAGGCCTTTCTTCGACGGCGGGGGGTTGCACAGTTCGCGGTTGGCGTTCGAGATCCTCCTGGAACACCGCCGCAAGGCTGCAGCCGCCCCCCGCCCAGCCCAGCGCTCCGGACAGTCGTTGCCCACCGGAGAGGAAAGGAAGGGCTTGTGCATTGCCTAGCGATTTCAATGTATTGCGACTGACTCTTCTCGGATCGCTGATGCCGCCGCCCGGCTTGGCGACGACGCAGTCGCAACGCTGCGTCAATTGCCGGCAGCCGCCGGCGCCACAGAAGCTTGCGGCGCCGCTGAGCAGCACGACAGCGGTCGTGCCGTCGCGGCCGACATAAAAATCGAAGGCGGTGCCGCGAACGCCGATCGTGCCGGCCGGCGTGACGATTTGATAGGCGGAGTGCCCGGACTTGCCGCTGATCCAGCGGAACGTGCCCTTGGCGGCCATGATCGTCAGTTTCTTCACCGACTTGGCATCATCGTAGACGAATTTGTCGATGACCACGGACGAACCCCAGCCGACCGCAAGCTTGGTGCCATCCTGGAAGACGAACTGGCCGAGACCGGACTTCGATGTCGAAATCCGTTCGTCCTTGTAGACCGGGTCCTTGACCGCGATCGGACCGCGTGCGCCGCTGACTGACGTGCGAATCTGCACCGCCTGGCCGACAGGTTCGGCAGCGCTGACAGGAAGCGGTTGGCAAAACGCAGCACAAATCGAGATGAGTGCGGCGCCACGCAAGTAGAACATGGCACCCTCCAAAGTGTTATTGTTATCACGCTGCAGGGATTTATGTCTTGTCGCCCAATTGGAGTAACGTAACGGCACATCGCAACCGTAAGAGTTATATCAACGAGCCAGTCCGGCTCGTCGCGGTTGAGGCAAGCGTGACCCGGCCGTCGGCCCGAGTGGTGGCGCTGCCACTCGTTGGGCGCCCAGTCGTCCGCAAATTCAACGCCACGCCCCTGCCGTTTCGCGTGCAAAGCTGTCGCCGAAGCACTGCGAAATGTTGCCTTTTTGTACTCACTCGCCCCTTTTCTTTCGACCGGACTCTCGCCATATTCCCCGCCATGACCAAAGCTCCGAAGAATGCCCCGCCGAAGCCCTCCACGCCGTCCGGTTTCGAAGAAGCGCCGCAGGCGCCCTTGTCCGGCACGCCGCTCAGCGGCAACGTCTCGGATTGGGTGAAGCAGCTCGAGGCGGATGCGGAAGCCTCCGCTTTCGAAACCCAGCGTCAGATCGCCTCCAAGGCCGGCAAGCACCGCAAGACGGTGGAGATCGCCGCCTCCAAGGCGGCGCGCAAGGCCGCGGGCGCGGATGACGACGCGATGCCGAAGAAGGCCGGGAAGAAGAGCAAGGTCGAGATCGTCGGCAGCAAGTCCGCGCGCGGCACGTCGATGGGCGGCTCGACCGACCCGAAGACCCGCGCCGCCGCCGGCCTCAACCCGGTCGCCGGCCTGGACGTGTCGCTGGAGGATGCCGACAGGCTGACGGCCAAATCCGGCGTCACCGCCACGGTGGAAGCGCTGTCGGCGCTGATCGAAAGCGGCAATCCGCTGTTCAAGGACGGCAAGCTCTGGACGCCGCACCGGCCTGCCCGCCCGCCGAAATCCGAAGGCGGCGTCGAGATCCAGATGGTCTCCGATTACGAGCCGGCCGGCGACCAGCCGACGGCGATCGCCGATCTGGTCGAGGGCCTGACCTCCGGCGAGCGCAGCCAGGTGCTGCTCGGCGTCACCGGCTCGGGCAAGACCTTCACCATGGCCAAGGTGATCGAGGCGACGCAACGTCCCGCCGTCATCCTCGCGCCCAACAAGACGCTGGCCGCCCAGCTCTATTCCGAGTTCAAGAACTTCTTCCCCAACAACGCGGTCGAGTACTTCGTCTCCTACTACGACTATTACCAGCCGGAAGCCTATGTGCCGCGCTCGGATACCTTCATCGAGAAGGAATCCTCGATCAACGAACAGATCGACCGCATGCGCCACTCGGCCACCCGCTCGCTCTTGGAGCGCGACGACTGCATCATCGTCGCCTCGGTCTCCTGCATCTACGGTATCGGCTCGGTCGAGACCTATACCGCCATGACCTTCCAGATGAGTGTCGGCGACCGGCTCGACCAGCGCCAGCTTCTCGCCGACCTGGTGGCGCAGCAGTACAAGCGTCGCGACATGGATTTCCAGCGCGGCTCGTTCCGCGTGCGTGGCGATACCATCGAGATCTTCCCGGCCCACTTGGAGGATGCCGCCTGGCGCATCTCGATGTTCGGCGACGAGATCGACGCCATCACCGAGTTCGACCCGCTGACCGGCCAGAAGACCGGCGACCTGAAATCGGTCAAGATCTACGCCAACTCGCACTATGTCACGCCGCGCCCGACGCTGAACGGCGCCATCAAGGCGATCAAGGAAGAGCTGGTGCATCGCCTCGCCGAGCTGGAAAAGGGCGGCCGCCTGCTCGAGGCCCAGCGGCTGGAGCAGCGCACCCGCTATGATATCGAGATGCTGGAGGCGACCGGCTCCTGCGCCGGCATCGAGAACTATTCGCGCTACCTCACCGGCCGCAATCCCGGCGAGCCACCGCCGACGCTGTTCGAATACATCCCCGACAACGCGCTGCTGTTCATCGACGAGAGCCACGTCTCCGTCAGCCAGATCGGCGGCATGTATCGCGGCGACTTCCGTCGCAAGGCGACGCTGGCCGAATACGGCTTCCGCCTGCCCTCCTGCATGGACAACCGCCCCTTGCGCTTCGAGGAATGGGACGCGATGCGCCCGGACACCATCGCCGTTTCGGCCACCCCCGGCTCCTGGGAGCTGGAACAGTCCGGCGGCGTCTTTGCCGAACAGGTCATCCGCCCGACCGGCCTGATCGACCCGCCGGTCGAAGTGCGCTCGGCGAAAACCCAGGTCGACGACGTCTTGGGCGAAATCCGCGAGACGGCCGCCGCCGGCTACCGCACGCTCGTCACCGTGCTTACCAAGCGCATGGCCGAGGACCTCACCGAATACCTGCACGAACAGGGCATTCGCGTGCGCTACATGCACTCCGACATCGACACGCTGGAGCGCATCGAGATCATCCGCGACCTGCGCCTCGGCGCTTTCGACGTGCTCGTCGGCATCAACCTGTTGCGCGAAGGCCTCGATATCCCCGAGTGCGGCTTCGTCGCCATTCTCGATGCCGACAAGGAAGGCTTCCTGCGCTCCGAAACGTCGCTGGTCCAGACCATCGGCCGCGCCGCGCGTAACGTCGACGGCAAGGTCATCCTCTATGCCGACCAGATCACCGGCTCGATGCAGCGCGCCATGGACGAAACCAGCCGCCGCCGCGAAAAGCAGATGGCCTTCAACGAGGCCAACGGCATCACCCCGGAATCGGTGAAGGCAAAGATCTCCGACATCCTCGACTCGGTCTACGAGAAGGACCACGTCCGCGCCGACATCTCCGGCGTCGCCGGCAAGGGCTTTGCGGACGGCGGCCACCTCGTCGGCAACAACCTGCAGGCGCACCTCAACGCGCTGGAAAAACAGATGCGCGACGCCGCTGCCGACCTCGACTTCGAAAAGGCCGCCCGCCTGCGCGACGAGATCAAACGCCTCAAGGCCGCCGAGCTGGCGGCGATGGACGACCCGATGGCACGGGAAGAGGCACGGTCGCAGGAGGGAACGACGGGGAAAGGCAACAGGGGCGCCTCCTCACCTACGTCATCCTCGGCCCCGAGCCGAGGATCCAAACCCACGGACGACAAGTCACTCTTCCAGAAACCCCACCTCGACGACATGGGCCGCGACGTCGCGACACCTGCCGGCTCGGACAAATCGCTGTTCCGCAGAAACACCCTGGATGAAATGACTGTCGGCCGCACCGAAAAGCCGGTGATCGGTCACGTCCCGGATAAACCGATCCTCACCCGGGCGAAACCGGGTGTCGGGTCCTATGAGGATCCGGTGGACGAGAAGCGGCAGAAGGGCCGGACGAAGGGCAAGACAGGGCGACCAGGGCGGTAAGAAATCAGTTCGCTGGTGCCGACACGTTTCTATCACCGCCGGTCCACATTCGCCCGACTGTCCAAAGCCGGGCAGTTGCTCAGGGACTATAGTTTCGGATGGTTTGGTATCTAAGAAAATGCGTTGATTCTTAGTTCAACTAAAAGTTACATGGCAGGCCACGAACGAGTCGCCACGGAACTATGATGTCAGACTTTTCCAAACTGAATTCTCAGTCCTTTCAGAGCATGATCGAGAGCTTGGCACTGGCCGAATTTGGCCTACTTGGACAAGTGTTCTCCTCCGGGCCAGATGCGGGACGAGACTTCAGCTTCACAGGCGCAGTTCCAGGCTATGAAGCGCGAGAGTGGGACGGCTATGTGGTGCTTCAAGCCAAGTTCAAAGAAAAGCTCGAAGGTGGTACACGCGATGTGGCGTGGCTCATTTCAGAACTCCGTAAGGAGCGAGCTCGTTTTGAGAACAAATCCAAGGGCAGGAAGAGACCTAACTTCTACATTATCGCTACGAATGTCAGGTTGTCCGGCTCCGATGTAGTTATCAGAGGAAAGTCTCGTGCAGGCGGCCTAACGAAAGTTGAGACTGAACTCGCCCTATGGCGAAAGACAGTAGGCATTTCGGATTACGATGTCTGGTCTGGTGACAAGATCGGCAAACTCTTAGACATGCATCCGGCAATTCGACAATCATATGCCTCTTGGGTAACAGCTGGTGATGTACTCACGGCGCTCTTAAATAAACTAGGGTCGCCCGTTTTTTCTGATGCCATTCAGCGAGCAATGTTTGAAGCGCTTGCTCGAGATCAATTTGTCCAACTCAAGGATGCTGGTAGTCTTGCCGATGACTCAATCCGTTCTAGTCAAATCTTCATCGACCTGCCCTGCCAAAAGAGAAGCAGCACCTCGCAACACACGTCCCCGGAGCAAAGGAGCGAAGATGTTCTCTCTTCTCTGATCACGAGAGCCAAGTGTAAATTTGACCCGCAACACGCCAGCGCGCTTGACAATTCTCAATACAAAAACTTGATCGTTTTGCTCGGGGGACCGGGACAGGGGAAATCAACTGTAGGAAAGTTCTTGGTCCAACTCCACAGGGCAGAATTGGTCAGTAAGAACCCTCAATTCCGAGCAGATCCAAATCTTCGCGATCTAATCCCCGAGATCCTAGAGCGAGCCAATGTGGATTCTCTCGGGGTCCCTAGCAATCGATATCCAGTTCACATTTCATTACCAAGATACGCCGATCAACTTTCGGCTCGGCGAGCCGGCGGATTAACGCTATCTCTTCTTGCGTACATGACGCAAACCCTATCCGCGGACGCTGACCAGGAGATCGATCGAAAGGATGTGCGTAACTGGCTAGCAACATACCCTTGGCTTCTTGTACTTGATGGCCTAGACGAGGTGCCCCCATCGGGGGCCAGAAAACCGACTATAGACGCGATCAATAGTTTTTTGAGTGAAATCGCGACGCTAAATGCAGACGCAATGGTTATAGTTACCACACGACCTCAAGGTTTCAACGAGGATCTTCCGAGAAATACTTGGGAATACTGGTATCTTACAGATCTTTCGCGTGACCGAGCGCTGATGTACGCCGAACGGCTTGGGGCACTTCGCAATACTCGAGACGCAACGCGTCGAGCGCAAATTCTAACTCGCATATCGGAAGCAGCAGAGTCGCCCGCGACTGCGAACATCATGAAGAGCCCGCTTCAAGTCACAATACTCTACGTGATTGCCGATAGCGGAGGGGCGATCCCGAGCGCCCGATGGACTCTTTTTCAAAGATATTACGATGTACTGAAACACAGAGAGATGGGCAAAGGGGGGGAAATTAGGGATACCCTTGAGAACAATGGGCCACATGTCGATCGGCTACATCGTTGGGCAGGTCTCGTTCTCCATTCGGCCAGCGAAGGTTCTGGCAGGGCTGGATCCTACTTATCGCGTGAAGAGTTTACAGTACTATTGAGAGAGTGCCTCCGTGATGGTGGAGTGGCTCCCGACGATATTGAAAGTCGCGTGCAGGAACTGCTCCACTTGGCACTGAACCGCCTAGTCCTGCTCGCCTCACAGTTGGAGGAGCGCGTTAGTTTCGATGTGCGGTCGCTGCAGGAATTCATGGCTGCTAGCGCTTTAACGAACGGCAGCGATCGCAATTTCAACGCGCGACTACAAACGGTTATGAAGGGAGCCCATTGGCGGCACGTCGTTCTGATTGCCGCGAGTCGGTGCCATGCTGAGGGTTCTCACGAACACTTAATTACGAACATTTTCGGTTTGACTCGCCAGTCCGACCAACTAAGTGACGCGGATCACGAAGTCCTCTCAGGGGCACGGATTTCGCTCGATCTGCTACTTGATGGATTGGCGATAGGCAGCGCAGTTCATCGCCAGACTATGGCACGTCACGCTCTCGAACTTCTAAACCAGAATGGGTCTGTAGAGGTAGCGGAGATAGCATCTGGGTGGGAACCTGCTACTCGCGAAATATATTTGGAGGCCCTTGATCGAGCGTTGGCGACGAGTGGCGGTTCGGTAAATTTTCTCGCCTGGGAGGTGGCGCTCGCTCTTTCGGCCCAAGGTTATTCCGAGGCGACAGATTTGATGGTCAAGCATTGGCCAACTGAACCCCACATTGAAATGGAACTGCTCAAAATGCCCAAGCTACCTTGGCGGGATGAGCGCGTAAACGCAAAGATGCGTTCCTGGATCGCAGACAATGATCCTAGTGTCGCCCAAAGCGTTTTTAGAGGCATTATTCAGAAAAGCGAGATTGATGATTTCGACGACGACGAAGATAATCAGGGGTCATCCAAATACGTCACCGAGATTATTAGGCTTATTGGCCACCCAAAAGACGCTCGTGAGAAGACTACACTAAGTATTATAGATGAAGATGATGACCTTCAACTTTGTATCAACGCGATTTCCGATCCAACTTTCTTCGATGGAGCAATCGAAATATGGAATAACGGATCCAAGTGGCACTATCTACGGGAAATCGAAGAATTCTGTCTCGCTCCGTCGTCTACAACCCTCGCCTCCGCGTTGCATGCAATCGAAGAGAGCAAACAACTTGAAAGCGCAAGGTCGCTGACTTCATCTCTCCCTTGGCCACTTGCATCCTTGATCGACATTGCAAGAGATGAAGCGGCACTAGCGGCGATAGTGAAAACGGCGGAGGACAAGCAGTTCGGCGACACCGGCGTTTGGCAAGCAGCCGAGGCGCGCTGGCAGAGATTTGGGGTGACTGCACTCGACTTGAGTTCACCGTGGAACCTGGATTCGTTGAAAAACATCGATGAATTCGGCTTTCCAAACGTGTTCACTATGCAAGCAAGCCACCTACAGAAAACACTCGATAAGGGTAAAGAGATTGCTGCGCTTGCTCAAACGTGTGAAGACCACCATCGTAAAAAACGCCTTTCGAGCCTAGCCTTCTTTGGCATGAGAGTCGGCCTATACTATCGAGATCCAGACGACCGAACACGCCGCCTGTTGATCGAGGTCGCCTCAGAATCTGGTCCTGGACCCAAATTCGGCGTTGAGTTGTTCCATTTTGTCAGCGGGCTGTCTCTGGATGATACCTCCGGGTGGCAACGTATAGCCGCATTGTCGACTAGATTGGATATTTCTCGCCCTAGATTCCCCCTTGAGATGCCAATTGATAGCTCAATAAATTTCTGCGAAGCTTGTATCAAGAACCCGACATTAAGGACTTTGCTTCTACCAACGTCAGCATTGATTGCTATGGAACCGTCGATTGAACCAGTAATGCGCGCTTGTGCGCGGCTGCAGACCGTACTTGACAGCGATGCCTCGGATAATCTTGCGGTGAAATCCGCCATCGCCTTTTTGCAATTGATTTCGCCTAACGCTCGTCCGAGAGCGGCTGCAATCGACGTGGCACGTCAACTCGTAGTCGACGATGTCGACTACACCGGCGTTCGCCTTCTGTTGATGTACCTGGAACAAAAAAGAGACGAAATCGGCGACCTAAGCGAGATTTTGTTGCACGTTCTCAAATACGGTCGCGCTCGTGATACGCAGTTGACTGCAGCGGTTGCCGTAAAGCTGCAAGAACAGCTCGATGGCCGTCAGTCAGGCTTGGCGGCGAAGGAACACTGGACGAAACTTGAGCTACCAGCAGGTGCGTTCGGAGTTCTGGAGACCTCCAGGACACGCCCTAGCTTCACAACGTAGTCGATAGTTGAGCGTGCTGATTGCACCTCTTGCCGCCTCCCCCATTCCTCGCTACAACCACAGCATGATCAAAACCGCGCTCATCGCTGCCAACTATTATGCGACGTCTCCATAGGAAGCGGCGCGTTTCGATCATGTCTTGAAACAAGCCGCCGTCAGGCGGCTTTGTTTTGTTCAGTGCTCCCTGGCGGCAAAGCCATGGAGAGCCCTAATGACCGATTCCGACAATCCCACCGATGCCTTTCAGCCGCGCTCCGCGATCACCCGGACGCTGGTCGAGCGCGGCTATGTCAACCAGGTGACCGACCTTGCGGGTATCGACGGCGCCTTCGCGGCCGGGATCCTGCCGGTTTATGCCGGGTTCGACGCGACGGCGGACAGTCTGCATGTCGGCCATCTCATGCCGATCATGGCGCTTCGTCGGCTGCAGCGGGCCGGGCACAAGCCGATCGTGCTGATCGGCGGCGGTACCACGCGGATCGGCGATCCGAGCTTTCGCTCGGCGGCGCGGCCGATGCTGTCGGAGGAGGAAATCGCTGCCAATGTCGCCGGCATCCGCAAAGTGTTCGAGCGGCTGCTGACCTTCGGCGACGGCCCGACCGATGCTGTCATGGTCAACAATGCCGACTGGCTGGACAAGATGGCCTGGATCGACATGCTCCGGGACGTCGGCAAACATTTTTCCGTCAACCGCATGCTCTCCTTCGACAGCGTCAGGTCGCGGCTGGAGCAGCAGGAGAATCTGAGCTTCCTCGAGTTCAACTACATGATCCTGCAAGCGGTCGATTTCCTCGAACTGTTTCGCCGCACCGGCTGCCGGCTGCAGCTCGGCGGTGGCGACCAGTGGGGCAACATCGTGGGCGGCGTCGACCTGGTGCGCCGGATCGAGGGCGGGGAAGTCTTCGGCATGACCACGCCGCTTTTGACGACCGCCTCGGGCGTCAAGATGGGCAAGACGGCAGCTGGAGCCATCTGGGTCAACGCGGACCGCCTGTCGCCCTACGACTACTGGCAGTTCTGGCGCAACGCCGAGGATGCCGACGTGGTGCGCTTTCTCAAACTGTTCACCGATCTTCCGCTCGACGAGATCGAAAGGCTGGGTCGCGCCGAGGGTGCGGAACTGAACGTGGTCAAGGAGCGCCTCGCCAACGAGGCAACGACGCTGGCGCATGGGCCGGAGGCAGCCCGGCGGGCGCAGACGACGGCGCGGCAGGCATTCGGCGAAGGTGAAGCGGCCGAGGGGCTGCCGACGGTCGTGCTGAGTGATGCCGAGCGCCTGAAGGGCATCGGTCTCGTTGACCTCGTGGTGCGGGCAGGACTGGCCTCATCGAAGGGCGAGGCACGGCGGGCAATCGCCGGCCGCGGTGTCCGCCTGGACGGAGAAGTCGTTGAGGATGCAGAGGCAATCGTCTCACTCGGCGAGCATCCGGTTCGGCTCTCGCTTGGCCGCAAGCGCCATGCCGTGGTGAAGTAGCGCGGCGATCACGCGTCCCACCGCGCGCATTCCCATGCCTGTCACAGGCATCCCCCTGCCGCGCTGCGGCGGGGGGATGCGCCGACCAATACGAGAAAGTCTTCGTTATGGCTCGGGATCTCTCGCCGCGCGGACGCGCGGCGGCTGGATCTCTGTGACAAGCACAGAGATGAGGGTGGACAGGATTGCCGCTACGAAGATCGTTGCCCCAAGGGAACCGGATGCCAGGGATAAAAATTCCGCAGGCGCAGGAAATCTCGGGCACCCGGAGCCACAGGATTCGGCGTCACAACGGCATCTGACGAAGTGCCGCGGCCGCGTCACCACCTCGCTCATTCCTGTGCTTGTCACAGGAATCCAGCCGCGCCGCGTCGGCGGCGCGAGGGGATGCGTTGCCCCGAATGCGCAAGCACCCAGCGTGCCGGCTCGGCATACCCCGCCGCGCGGACGTGCGGCTGCTGGATCTCTGTGACAAGCACAGAGATGAGGGTCGAGCGGGCTGTGACCGCTAAGATCGCCGCTCCGGAGGGAGGTGCTCAGGGGCGTGGACACAAAGGCGTGGACACAGGGGCGCGGTCATGAAGGCGTGCTCAAAGGCGCGCGCGTTTGCGGGTGCCGCCACTGTTTCACCCAGGCGACGCTACCGCCGGTCAGCCCGCAGCAACCACCCTCGCCTCCGGCCGCACCTCGTCATCGCCGCCAAACTCCTCGCCCCACTTGCAAAGAGCCGCCGCCGCCACGTTCAGCGCCGCGCCGCGTTCGGTCAGCGCGTACACCACCTTTGGCGGGATTTCCGGATAGGTGGTGCGGCTGACGAGGCCGTCGGCCTCCAATTCACGCAATTGCTGCGCCAGCATCTTCTCGCTGATTAAAGGGATCGCCTGGCGCAGGCGGCCGAAGCGGCGGGCGGCCTTGCCGAGTTCGCAGAGAATATCGACCTTCCACTTTCCCTCGATGGCCCTGAGCGCGGTGGCAAAGCCGCAGTTTTCCATTGGTGTCGTCACGTCATCCTCCCTTACGTCGCGGTAAGCACTTACCATCCGGTGCGTATTGCGACCCGGGCCGCCCACCTTACGTCTGAACCGCGACGACAACCGCGTCGCTGTGGAAATCAGGGCGGGATAAGGGTGCAGGCGCCCTTCCCGCGCCATGGATATGGAGACTGGGAATGCAACCTGCAATCAGCGTATTGGGAATGGGGCGCATGGGATCGGCGCTGGCGCATGCGCTTCTCAAGGCCGGGCACCCGACGACGGTGTGGAACCGCACGCCGGCAAAGGCGGCGCCGCTCGCTGCCGCCGGGGCCGAGGTGGCGGCAAGCGTGCGCAATGCGGTCGCCGCATCGCAGGTCGTCATCGTCAATGTCAGCGACTACCAGGCGACGCAAAGCCTTCTGCGCGACAAGGAGGTCGCCGGTGCCCTCGAGGGCAGACTGATCATCGAACTCACGTCAGGCACGCCGGATGGTGGCCGCGAGGCGCACGGCTGGGCGCAGCGGCAGGGTGCCCGCTATCTCGACGGCGCGATCCTGGCGACGCCGGACTTCATCGGCACCGAGGCGGGCACGCTGCTTGTCTCCGGCCCTTCAGGTGTTTTCGAGGAAAGCCGTAACGTGCTCGGCGCCCTCGGCGGCAATGTCCAGTTCATCGGCGAGGATCCAGGCCTCGCCAATGCGCTCGACAGCGCCGTGCTGGCGCTGATGTGGGGCGCATTGTTCGGCGCGCTGCAGTCGATCGCCGTTTGCCGGGCCGAGGCGATCGATCTCGGCGTGCTGGCAAGACAATGGACGGCGACGGCGCCGGTGGTCGAGGGGCTCGTCTCCGACCTCATCAAACGCAGCGCCGCCGGGCGCTATGACGCTGACGCCGAAACGCTCTCGTCCGTATCGCCGCATTACAGCGCGTTTCACCATTTGGTCGACCTGATGGAAGCCCGCGGCATCGACCGCACGATCACTGGAGGATACGAGGCGATCTTCCGCCGGGCGATCGAGGCCGGCCACCTGCACGACGATTTCGCATCGCTGTCGCAGTTCATGGGGCAGCCGGCGTAAGTCGAAAGGCGCGCTGGGGGCTGGCTCCACAAGGCGAGGCAGCACGAGCCGCCGAGCCTCACTTGGCAATCCCCGCGCCGCTGCCCACTGCTGCCGGCCCGAGCACACCGACCAAAGCCTTGCCGTCGGTGAAATAGGGGTCGCCGCCGCCGTTGCGGCCGGTCTTGGTGGCACCGACGCCGGGGATTTCATAGGTCGACGAAACCTGCCCCGCCTTCTTGAGGTCGCCGATCACCAGATCGCGTTCGGCATCGAGATCGGGGCCGATGTGGTGGGTGATCTGGCCGGTGTCGTGGCTCAAGCCCACGCCGCGGTCGAAGCTCGCCGAACCGAGCCAGAGCGGGCCACCGCCCTCCGCAGGCGTCGCGGTCTGCCAGAAGCGCACATGGTTGCGCTGGTCGGCGCTGCGGCCGACCGGCTTCTCGAAGGCCAGATCCTGCTTGCGCCCCTCGTAGAATAGCGGACTGACAGGCGCATCGAGATCCGGGCGGTCGAGCACGACGCTGAGGCCGATGTCGACGGACGATCGCAGCGTGACCTTGTCGGCGGCATCCCAGCCTGCGGCGTTAAAGGCGCGGATGATCTGCTCCTTGGAGCCGACCAGCCCGACATTGATCGGATCACCGGGAATGCCCTGCTCCGTGGATGTCACCATGGGATTGAGCGGAACCTTCCGGCGGTCATCGTGGAAGAGCCATAGCTCCGGGACCAGGAAGTAGCTGACCGCGAGATAGGCGGCGAGCACGATCCCCAGAAGGAGAAAGGCAACGCGCATGTTCAAGCGACGGCTCATGCCACTCTCCTTCGCTCCAGATTAAGGCGGAGGTCCCGGCCACCCGGGACAGATGCAGACTATGACACCGACAGGGGCGGCTGCACAACGGGGCCGCGAAGGCGAACGCCGCCAGCGGGGACGGCGATCACGCGAGGCGGGAGCGGCGCTACTCCGCCGCGTGCGCCTTCATCTCCAGCGCCTCCAGCTCGTAGCTGTAGCCTTCCAGCATCTCATAGGCCTGCTCGATCGTCTTGATCTGCTCGTCGGCATTCTTGATCGCCTCGGCGATCGACCGCGAGCGGGCGCGCAGCATGGAGCCGAGCACGTCGGTCTCCGGCCGGCGGCCGAGGCGGTCGAGGTGCTTGCGCACGCGGGCGCGGTGACGCTCGAGCTCGAGGATATGGAAGCGGCTCTTGACGATATCGTCGGAGAGCTTGCGCCGCATGGCGGCGACAGGATCGAAAGTACCGGGCTCGCGCTCGTCGAGAATGAACTCGTTGACCAGCGTTTCCAGCATCATCAGCCCTTTCAGGTCGCGCGGATCGGCGAGCTGCGGATCGTAGCCGGTGTCGTCATAGACCTTGCGGCGCACCGGATCCTTGAGCAGCTCATAGGCCACCTGCAACCGCGCAAACTGTTCGGGATCGCCGCCGGAATCCGGATGCGCGGATTTCGCCGCCTTGCGATAGGCGCTGCGGATCGCCTGATTGTCGGCGTCGCGTTCCAGTCCAAGCAATTCGTAAGGGTCGATCACGCTGTCCCCACTTCGTCTATCATTTCCGCCACCCGGTCGAACCGGCCGGCGCATTCTCTGGGCGACACTTCGCCCAGTCTTCCCGGTTATCGCCCGGCCAAGGCGACTTAATCGTCCAGGCTAGGCGACCTTCGTCCGCTCCAGGCGGAATGTCGGCCCGTCGCCTTTGCCAGTGGCTACGCCATCGCCAGCGAAGACGGAACCAACCTTCGGTAAAGCCTGCGCGTTATCCCGAGGATGTGCAAGCCTTAGGCACGCGGCCAAGCGCAACGACAGCATCCGCTGCGATCCGCGACCGGCCCCGTCGGCGGCGCGCACGTTCGGTCGCGGTCGGGACGAAATTGTGTCGAGAAACGGACCGTCCCCGATTTTTCTGCCGGAGGCGTGAATGGAGTGGCGAGAAATCGGCCAAAGCCTTGCAAAGCCTGACACTCCGCGCCTTGATGCGTCGTACAAGGCGCTTGCCTTTTTCTGCAAATCCTGTCACTTCTTGCGCCGTTCGGGCGATTTCTATCCCGGAGACTGGACTTTCAACTGCGCCCGGCTTCGTGCCGGACCGCCGGCATCGGCACCGTAGACGTCTTTTCCCCGATATCGTGACCACTCGACGCCTTTCCGCTTGCAAGCGGAAGACGAGATGCCCACATCCCCTCGGGGGCGCGGGCAACGCAAATTGACTGAAGGAAAAGGACTTCTTCCATGGCCACCAAGGGCATCGTAAAATTCTTCAACCAGGACAAGGGCTTCGGCTTCATCACGCCGGATGGCGGCGCGAAGGACGTGTTCGTACACATCTCCGCCGTTCAGGCCGCTGGCCTCGCAACGCTCAAGGATGGCCAGCAGGTCACCTTCGACACCGAGCCGGATCGCATGGGCAAGGGCCCGAAGGCCGTCAACATCCAGGCTGCCTAAGCCGGATCGTCCAGTCGGACATTCATTTGGAAACGGCGCTCCGCAAGGGGCGCCGTTTTCGTTTTGGGGCACGAGGTTTTGGAAGGCACTACTTCTGCTCCCCTCATGCCTGTGCTTGTCAAAGGCATCCAGCCGCCGCGCGTCGGCGCGGCGAGACCTCCCCCAACGACAATTGACCTCTGTCCTCTTCTGCGCCGCGGACGCGGCCCTGCTGGATTCCTGTGACAAGCACAGGAATGAGGGAAGAAACTTCAAGCGCTAGCCGACCCTACTCAGCCGCCTGCTTCGCCGCTGTGGCCTCGAAGACCGCGCCGAAGGCGGCGTGGATTACCTCAGGGCCCGCGCCCTTGCGCGTCGCGTCGGCGGAAAGCAACTGCCGATAGCGCCGCGCGCCCGGCCAGCCCTGGAACAGGCCGACCATGTGGCGCGTCACGTGGATCAGGCGGCCGCCATTGGCGATATGCGCGGCGGCATAATCCGCCATGACGTCACGAACATCCGCCCAGAAATCGAGATCGAGGCGATGGCCGCGCTCGGAGAACGCACCGGCCTCCTGTGCCGCCGGCTCTGCCCCGGTCAGCGGATGCGGGAAATGGCCATCGGCTGCCGTCAGCATGGCGCTATCATGATAGGCCGCACGGCCAAGCATGACACCGTCCAGGTGCTGCAACTGCTCAAGCGCCTGACTCAATGTCTGAAGGCCGCCATTGATGCCGATGAAAAGATTTGGATTTTCCTGCTTCAGCCGATGCACGAGACCATAGTCGAGCGGCGGGATCTCGCGGTTTTCCCTCGGGCTCAGGCCCTGCAGCCACGCCTTGCGCGCATGCACCCAGACGGCATCCGTGCCGGCGTCGACCACCTGCGCAACGAGCGTCCGCAGCGCCACCTTCGGATCCTGCTCGTCGACGCCGATGCGGCATTTGACCGTGACCGGGATCTTCACCGCCGCCTTCATCGCCGCAACGCAGGCAGCCACCGTCTCCGGCTCCTGCATCAGGCAGGCACCGAAGGTGCCCGATTGCACCCGGTCCGACGGGCAGCCGACATTCATGTTGATCTCGTCATAGCCGAAGTCTTCGGCGATAACAGCCGCCTCCGCCATCTTCCGGGGATCGCTGCCGCCAAGCTGAAGCGCGACCGGATGTTCGCAGGCGTCGAAGCCGAGCAATCTCTGCCGATCGCCACGCAGGATCGCCTCGGCGACGATCATCTCCGTATAGAGCAGCGCATGCCGCGACAGTTGCCGCGCAAAGAACCGGTAGTGCCTGTCCGTCCAGTCGATCATAGGCGCCACGGCGAAAACCGGTGCGTTGAAATAGTGACGGTTGCCCGGATTTCCGGGCTGTGCGCGGCCTTCTGCCATGCTCGATCAGCTCTCGATATTCTGGTTTTGCGCGCCGGCGCTACACTGTAGCACTCACGGCAGATTTGCAGCACTGGCGCCCGCTTGGCGCCAAAGCCCCCTGATGGGACGGCGCCTTATACAGTGCAACGCCGAAGAATGCGAGACCGTGTCGAACGACACGGCCCATCCCCCGATTCTCGCCCCCTGCAATGCGGTGATAGCCGCATGACGGCCCCTATCCGATTGATATTGCAGCCGCGCGACGCGCCGGATACAACCTGCGCGGCAACGACACATGGGGAACAACGAATGCTGAAATACCTCTCTCTCGCACTGGCCGCTCTTGCGCTCTCCGGCTGCCAGCCGCCGGCGCCGGAATCCGTTCTGGCGTCGCAAAAACCGCCGTCGGCAGCGGTGCGCAAGGAGTATGTTGCAGTGATGCGGGCCATCGACGCCAAGGGCGCCCAGTTCAAGATGGCCGAGATATCGAGTGTGGTCTTGCTCAATCCCGAAGCGAAGATCTATGCCTTTTGTGTCCGCTTCAGGGAAACCCGGATCCAGGAGGTATTGCAGGTCGGCGGCTATGCCTTGCGCGATGGGAAGATCGTCGACTCGAGCTCGTACGATTCCCGCTGCAACGACAAGCGACTGCGCTGGTACGACTTTCCAGAACTCCGCTCGATGCGCAGCTGATGGGATTCCACTCGAGTCGCGGCAGAGCGCCTCAGCGAGGAGCGCTCGCCCTCCGGTCCCCCCGCCGGCAGCCTGGTTTCCATTTTGTTAAGCAGAATCTCCGATTGTTCCGCTTTGACATGATCGTCGTCGGAGCGAAGACATGAGCTACGATTGGAGCGGCGCACGGCGCCGGCGGACAATAGCGACCGTCATAGGGGCAGCGTTCCTTCTGGCGGCGCTGGCCGCCACGGTTGCCGCGGCAGTGGCCGGCAGTATCTTCTGAGATACCCCTTTTGGGTGAGGCAGGCGGCCAAGGCCGCCTGCCTGTATTTGAAGGACCAACGGCGGACCGAACCGCTTACCGAACTCCGGCCAACTTGCCTTCTTCGTCGGCAAATGATCGCCTTTCGCCGCAACCAGCAAGCGAAGGAATCAAGCGATGTCGAAATCCCCGGACGAAATGAGCAATGAAGAGCTGCGCCTCCATGGCGACGCGGCCCGGCTCGGGCAACTCTCGATCCTGAATGCGACGGTCGCGGCTCTCGTCATGCAGGCCGGAGACAAACAGGCGATCGTCGATTCCATCGCCAATTGCCTCGCCGATCTCAAGGCCGCCTGGCAGAACGAAACGGATGCGAGCTCTTTTGGCGAAGCGGCGATGGCCGGCGCGCAGGCGTCCGCCAATCTCTTTCTCTACTTCGCAGGCCCGCCCGCGCGGCACGACGCGTGACGCGATCCGCCGTCACCACCGCTTCCTGGACTTGACAGAAGCGACCGAAGGCGATTACAGCGCCGCGCGTCTATCGAGATGCCAGCGGTCGCTGTCCAGGAACCTGCTCCCTAGTTTCGCCCATCAATCGATTCCGAACTAAGGATTTGCACGGTAAGGCAGTGCCCCCTGTATCGATACAGTTGACAGGAAAAAGGACGGACGGCATGAAACGCGCGATCGCGGCACTGCTCACGCTTCTCTTGGCCGGATGCCAGTCGATGGAGTTGGAGGCGCCTGAAGTCGCAAGGCCGAGACCGGCTGCCCCCTCCGTACCGACGCTTTCCGGCGACGCGCTCCAGGCCTTCCTCGTCGGAAAGACGCTGCGCTACAACCTCAACGGCGTCAATTCCACTTTCTACGCCGACGGCCGCTACGGCTATCGCGACTACGAGGTGCGCGACGGCGGCAGCTACACGATCACTGGCGACGAGGTTTGCATCACCTTCGAGGACGGCGGGCGGCGCTGCGACCAGTATGCGCAGATCGGCCCCGACTATTATCGCATCGAGGAAGGCGGTCGCCGCACCAAGGTCGACCGCGTCGTGCCCGCGGCCTGATAGCCGATCTCCGATTAATCGCTAGACCACTGGAACCCCTCATTCCCAAGGGGTCAAATTCGCTTGCGTTCTGCCATAGTGCCGGGCGGGGAAATGGGTGCTGCGGGAGGAACAGGTGGCCCCTTTGCGAGCGACACAATGCCTTGCCCTGTCGAAGGGTGACATGGAGAGGCTGCAACGTGTCTTCGACGAGCTTTGCCGGGAACAGGGCTGGGCACGCGACGGCGAACGGGCGCGGCGCCATGCCCGCATGCTGATCGACGACTACCTTGCCGGCAATACCAACGAGATGCACCTGCTTCTTGCAGGACGCGCCTTTGCCGAGCGCCTGCGGCACGACGTCTCCCTTTAGGGTCGTGGCGTCCTTTTCGGCCATCGCCGCACGCCGCCAGCGCGTGCAGCGCGCTGATCAAACACGGAAAAGCTGCTTACAAATCCCTCCTCCTGCGCTACATTAGCAAGATCGACTGTCGATGCCGCTTGAGAGGAGCCAGGGGGCCGACAGCCGCAGTGCCGACATTCATTGAGATGATCTCGAGGAGGAGACGCATGCAAGTAGTCTGGAAACAGCCGATCGAGCTCGACTTTGTTGGCGGCATGTGCCGCACCGTGAAAGGCCCCTCAGACGCGCTCGCCTGCCTTGCCGACCATTGGCCCCGCCGCGGGCCGTTCTATGTTGCCGCCCGCAGTGCCTGCCGCGCCGCAATCGATGGCCGCCGCACGGCCGAGGAGGCGCGAACGCTGTTCATATCGGCTGCCGAAGAGGCCGAACTGGACGCTCACTGAGGCGCAACCGCGCCGGACCGTATCCCGCCGCACGAAGCGGCGCACGCTCGCCAGCGGCGGGCGCAAGATGACCTTTTAGTTGAAGCCGCTTAGTTGAAGCCGCAGACCCAATACCCGTCGACGAACGGCTCAGATACCGGGCATTTGCCCAAAAACCGCATCATTTCGGCGCATTATCGCCCAATCATGCATGATTTTTCCAGAAACGGCCCGATTTCTGTCGTGAAGCCTTCACTTCTTCCGGCTATATTCTGAGGTGCCTCACAAAAACCAATTTCGGAGCGCTTTATTCCCCGCAAGGGAATTAAAAAAAAACGATAGAAAACGATATACGGGAGAGAACATATGAGCGAGAGCAATCTCTATCGCATCGTTGAAGTCAGCGTGAAGCGTGAAGGTGGCCGCCGTGACGTCGGTATCATGACGGTGCGCCAGGCCCTTGAGCTTCCCCAAGTTCCCAGTCTCGAATACAGCCATCCGGAGCTCAATTCGCGTTCCGACGGCAGGTTCCTGACCCGCGATCAGCTTCAGGCCTACGCACACTGCGCCTGAGTTTGCCGCTCACGGCATCCTCTCGGCTGCTGTGATCTCGCGCGCCCGTCCGGGCGCGTTTTAGTCCAAAATCCTTCTCAAACCTTCGTCTTATTTTTCATCGGATCGATTCCGATTCGCGGATTTATGCAGTAACGTCCGGATTCTTCCCTGCCTCGCTCGAAACCGCACTCGGTCGACGGCGAGCGCCTATCAAACGCGCAGCGATCTTTCTGTCCGTTGAGACCGATGGTCGCCCAAGACCGGACGATCATGGAAACTATCATCCCTCCTCCGCTTCCCGTGCTGCTGCCGATCTCAGGCAGTCTGGTCGGCTTTCCGGTTCGCCGGGTCTATTGCGTCGGCCGCAACTATGCTGCCCACGCCATCGAGATGGGGCACGATCCGGATCGCGAACCGCCGTTCTTCTTCCAGAAGAATCCGGACAACCTGCTTGCCGCCGGTAGCGCCTTCCCCTATCCGCCGCTGACCGCCGACGTCCATCACGAGGTGGAACTCGTCGTGGCGCTGAAGCGCGGCGGCAGCGACATCGCCGTCGAGGACGCGCTGGATTGCGTCTACGGCTATGCCGTCGGCATCGACTTCACCCGCCGCGACCTGCAGGCCGAGGCCAAGAAGGCCGGAAAGCCCTGGGCTGCCGCCAAGGCCTTCGAACATTCCGCTCCGGTCTCGGCGATCGCGCCGGCCGAAGCGATCGGCCATCCGGTCAACGGTAATATCTGGCTGAAGGTGAATGGCGAAATGCGCCAGCAGGGCGATCTCGATCAGATGATCTGGAAGGTGCCGGAGATCATCGCCGAGCTCTCCAAGCTCTTCACGCTGGCTCCCGGCGACGTCATCATGACCGGCACGCCCTCGGGCGTTGGTGCCGTCGTGCGCGGCGACCAGGTCACCTGCGGCGTCGACGGCGTCGCGGCGCTTGCGGTTACAGTTCTCTAGAGCGCCGTGCCAGGAGCGGCATAACGCGCTCTTCCTGGCATTGCATCATTTCAGACGACATGAAGGATACCTGCCGATGCCGCTTTATGCCCTTGGATCGCTTCGCCCGCAGACCCCGCCGAACGGCGGCTACTGGGTGGCCCCGGATGCCAACGTCATCGGACAGGTCGAGATTGGCGACGAGGTTGGCATCTGGTTCGGCGTGACGCTGCGCGGCGACAATGAGCCGATCCGGCTCGGCGCCCGCACCAATATCCAGGAAAACGTCGTCATCCATGTCGACCCGGGCTTCCCGGTCACGATCGGCGAAGGCTGCACCATCGGCCATGGCGCCATCATCCACGGCTGCACCATCGGCGAGAACTCGCTGATCGGCATGGGAGCGACCGTGCTGAATGGCGTCAAAATCGGCCGCAACTGCCTGGTCGGTGCCAATGCGCTGGTGACCGAGGGCAAGGAGTTTCCGGACAATTCGCTGATCGTCGGCGCGCCGGCCAAGGCGATCCGTACGCTGGACGACGCTGCTGTTGAAGGGCTGAAGCGCTCGGCAGCGCACTACGTCAAGAACTGGCGGCGCTACGCCTCCGATCTCACCCGGCTGGATTGAACCCCAGGCCAATCCGAAAAGGCGGTCCGCCCTGATTGGCGGGACCGAACTTACACGCAGCTCTGGCAATGGCCGCGGATCTCGATCGTGGTCTTCTCGGTCTTGAAGTTCTGCGCCCGCGTCAGCGTCGAAAGCCGCTGCTCGATCGCCTCGTCATGAAACTCCGTCACCTGGCCGCAACCTTCGCAGATGGTGAAGGCGGTGACGCCGTGGTCGTGCTCGTGATCATGCGGGCAGCTACAGGCGACGAAGGCGTTCAGGCTCTCCAGCCGGTGCACGAGGCCGTATTCGAGCAGCTTGTCGAGTGCCCGATAAACCTGCAACGGCGCACGAAAGCCATGGTCACGCAGCTTGTCGAGGATGGTATAGGCGCTCATCGGCCCTTCGGAATGGCTGAGCGCATCCATCACCAGCGTCTGGTTCTTGGTCAGTTGCGGCGTCGCCATCAGTGGTGTCCTCCGGGCGTGGAATGGTGCGCTGCCTCGATCGGGCGGCGGCCGATCGGTAGCAGACTCAGAACGAAAAGCCCAACCGCAGCAACGACGATAGACGGTCCCGATGGCGTATCCCAGTGCAGCGAGCCGAAAAGTCCGCCGGTAACCGCAAGCGCACCAATGACCGAGGCAAGAACCGCCATCACTTCCGGCGAGGTCGAAAAGCGCCGTGCAGTCGCCGCCGGGATGATGAGCAGCGAGGTGATGAGCAGGATGCCGACGATCTTCATGGCGATCGCGATCACCAGCGCCATCAGAAGCATGAAGAAGAGCCGCGTGCGCTCAGGCTGCAGCCCCTCCGCTTCCGCCAGTTCCGGATTGACGGTGGAGGCCAAGAGCGGCCGCCAGAGATAGACGATGGCGAAGATGACGAGGATGCCGCCGCCCCAGATGATGTCGATGTCGGATTCCGAGACGGCAAGGATATCGCCGAAGAGAAAGCCGACGAGATCGATGCGCACCCACGTCATGAAGGCGACGATGACGAGACCGAAGGAGAGCGCCGAATGCGAGAGGATGCCGAGCAGTGCATCGGTCGAAAGTGCCCCTCGCCGCTGCAGGAATAGCAGCAGCACCGAGACGACGGCGGCAACGATGAAGACGCTGAGCATCAGGTTGAGCTCGAGAAGCAGCGACAGCGCCACGCCGAGCAGCGCCGAATGCGCCATGGTGTCGCCGAAATAGGCCATGCGCCGCCAGATGACGAAGCAACCGAGCGGCCCGGCCATGACGGCAATGCCGATGCCGGCGATCAGCGCGCGCACGAAGAAATCGTCAAGCATCGCGCTTCTCCTTCACGTCATAGCCATGCAGCCGCGTGTGGTGGCCGCAGCCGCAATCCTCGCCGTGGTCGTGCACGTTTTCCTCGTCGTCGTGGTGGTGGCCGTCGCCAGGGAAGCAATGTTCCGTAATCGATCCGTCGGCATGGAGCACCCGACCATCGGGCAGATGGGTATGGTCGTGATGGTGGCTGTAGACCGCAAGCGTATTGGCCGCCCGCCTACCGAAGAGCTTCTGGTATTCCGGGCTCTGGCTGACGGCCTGCGGCGTACCGCGGCAGCAGACGTGGCCGTTCAGGCAGACGACCGTGTCGGTCTCGGCCATGACGATGTGCAGGTCGTGCGAAATCAGAAGGATGCCGCAGCCTGTGCGGTTGCGGATCTGTTTGATCAGTTCGTAAAGCGCAATCTCGCCGCTGAAATCGACGCCCTGCACCGGCTCGTCCAGCACGAGCAGGTCGGGCTTGCGGGCGATGGCACGGGCAAGCAGCGCCCGCTGGAACTCGCCGCCCGACAGATGCTGGACTTCAGCTTTCGCCAGATGCAGCACGCCGGTCGCCGAAAGCGCTTCCTCGATCTCCCTGCCCTTCAAGGGGCCGGTCAGCGTCATCAGCCGCTCGACCGTCAAGGGCAGTGTCCAGTCGACGGCGAGCTTCTGCGGCACATATCCGACCTTCAGACCCGGCTTGCGCTCGACATACCCCTCATCCGGCTTCAACACACCGATCGCGGTCTTTGCCGTCGTCGATTTGCCCGAGCCGTTCGGCCCGATCAGCGTGACGATCTCGCCCGGGCTGATCGAGAATTCGACGCCGCGCACCAGCCAGCGGCCGTTGCGGCGCACACCGGCATTGCTGATATTGACCAACGGGAGCGTGTCTGGGGAGCGGAAATTCAGCATGAAAAAATTCCGGATTGGATGGTTGCCACTGGCTATCGCACACGTTATAGCATAACGCAATTGATGTAATAACATTACATGACTGCTTCAAGCCCTTCAATGGCCTTGTTGCATCGATGCCTTGCATGCCCGACAGCGTGCCCGGTCGATAGGGCCAGGCGCGCCATTCAAGCCCGGAGAACCCGATGAAATCGACTTCCGCCCTGCTTTTTGCCTCCACCATGCTTCTCGCCGCACCGGCCGCTGCGGCCGGTCCCAATGTGGTGGTTTCGATCAAGCCGATCCACTCCCTCGTCGCCTCGATCATGCAGGGCGTCGGCGAACCGTCGCTGATCGTCGAGGGCGCCGCCTCGCCGCATACCTACAACATGAAACCTTCTAACGCCTCTGCCCTGCAGGCGGCAAAGGTGGTCTTCTGGGTCGGCCCCGGCCTTGAAGCCTTCCTCGACAAGCCGCTTGACGCGCTGAGTGGCAGCGCCAAGGTGGTGGAACTCAGCGAAGCGCCGGGCCTCGAGAAGCTGAAATTCCGCGAGGGCGGCGCGTTTGAGGCGCATGACCATGGCGATGAAGGACACGGCGACGAAGGCCACAAGCATGCGGAAGGCGAAACGGAGCATGATGACGCCGCAGCGCCGGAAGCGGCCGCCGGGCACGATCACGGCCATGATCATGAGCACGGCCACGGCGATACTGACATGCACATGTGGCTCGACCCTGTGAATGCCAAGGCGATGGCTGCCGAGATCGAGAAGACGCTCGCCGAAGCCGATCCGGACAATGCCGGCGCCTACAAGGCCAATCTTGAGGCGTTGAACAAGCGGCTGGACGACCTTGATGCAAAGCTTGCCGAAACGGTCGCGCCGGTGAAAGACAAGCCCTTCGTCGTCTTCCACGATGCCTATCAGTATTTCGAGCACCGCTACAAGGTCCGCGTCGCCGGCTCGATCACGGTCAGCCCGGAAGTGCTGCCGGGCGCCGAGCGACTTTCCCAGATCCATGCCAAGATCAAGGAGCTAGGTGCGACCTGTGTTTTTGCCGAGCCGCAGTTCGAGCCGAAGCTGATCAATGTGGTGATCGAAGGAACGCCGGCGAAATCCGGCACGCTCGACCCGGAAGCCGGCACGCTCGACGCCGGCCCGGATCTCTACTTCCAGCTGATGGAAAACATCGGCACATCGCTGAAAACCTGCCTCGCCTCGGCAAGCTGATCCGTCCTCCCAAGACGGCAAAGGCGGGCGTTCGCTTCTCTCGAATGTGGGGAGCGCCCGCCTCGCTCCGCTGGCAAAGCGTGAGATGGCATGCTTGCGAGCGGTTATCCCACACTCCGTCATCCTCGCCCTTGTGGCGGGATGCAGTGACCCGACGTCCGTCGGGTAAAAAAACTCTTTCGACCCAAGGACTTGGGCCAGCTGGATTCCTGTGACAGGCACAGGAATGACGGAGGTGTTGACCCTGCCTTCATCGGCGGGCCCTCCCGATCGGAGGCGGCTTTGTCAGCAGGCTGAAGCGGGCGATCGTGCTCGCCTTTTTTACCCGCAACAATCGTAACGATATAACATACAGGAAACAATCGATGGAAAAGCTTCCCGTTACCGTTCTCTCCGGCTTCCTCGGCGCCGGCAAGACGACGCTGCTCAACCACGTGCTTTCCAACCGCGACGGCCTGCGCGTCGCCGTCATCGTCAACGACATGAGCGAAGTCAACATCGACGCGGCGCTGGTGCGCGACGGCGGCGCCGGCCTCTCGCGCACGGAAGAGCAGCTGGTGGAAATGACCAATGGCTGCATCTGTTGCACGCTGCGCGAGGATCTGCTGAAGGAGGTCCGCAACCTCGCCGAACAGAACCGCTTCGACTATCTGCTGATCGAATCGAGCGGCATTTCCGAGCCCCTGCCCGTCGCCACCACCTTCGACTTTCGCGACGAGGACGGCGAGAGCCTGGCCGATGTCGCGCGCCTCGACACGATGGTCACCGTCGTCGATGCCGTGAACCTGATCGCGGACTATTCCTCGCTCGATTTCCTTGCCGATCGCGGTGAGACGGCGGGTGAAGGCGATACACGCACGCTCGTCGACTTGCTTGTCGAGCAGATCGAATTCGCCGATGTCGTCGTTTTGAACAAGATCGGCACCGCCACGCCCGAGCAGCTGGACGCCGCCCGCAAGATCATCGTCAGCCTTAATCCCGATGCGCAGCTGATCGAGACCGATTTCGGCAAGGTCAAGCTGCGCGATGTGCTCGGAACCGGCCGCTTCGATATCGTCCAGGCCGAGCAGCATCCCCTCTGGTACAAGGAACTGCACGGTTTCAAGGATCATGTTCCGGAGACAGAGGAATACGGCATCCACTCCTTCGTCTATCGCGCCCGCCGGCCTCTCGATCCCATGCGCTTCCAGGCTTTTCTCAATCGCTCCTGGCCGGGCGTGCTCAGGGCCAAGGGTTTCTTCTGGCTCGCGACCCGGCCGCACTATGTCGGCGAGATCAGCCAGGCGGGTCCGCTCGTCAGAACCGGCAAGATGGGCCTCTGGTGGTCCGCGGTGCCGAAGGAGCAATGGCCGCGCGACCCTGGCTTCCTGAAGGCTGTCGGTCCCTATATCGATCCGGTCTGGGGCGACCGACGCCAGGAGATCGTCTTCATCGGCGCAGATCCGATGAGCGAGACAGAGATTCGCGCCGAACTCGACGCCTGCCTCATCGCCGACGAAGCCTTCCAACCAGAGCGCTGGCGCGATCTCGCCGATCCCTTCGCCAACTGGTCGCCGCGGGCCGCCTGATGGCAGAGGCCGCGCCAATTCCGCGTCGGCCGCGCTTCATGTGCATGGCGCTCAACACCGCCGGGCGGCCGGTGCCGATGTTCGATCCGTTCTTAGGGGAAACGGCTGGGGAGGAAGAGGCATTGGAGCCAATGGGCGAGATCGAAGGCATGTTGTTCGGAGAGCGGGAATACTCGCCGACCCTCGGAACGGTAGCGGTGCGCGCCAAGTGAAGGGGCAAACAAGACTCGAAGAGGCGCTTGTGAAGTGCAACAGCCGCAAAAACCTCCCTCATTCCTGTGCTTGTCACAGGAATCCAGCCGCGCCGCGTCGGCGGCGCGAGAAAACTCCAGGCGTCCAGCATTCCTTTCGCCGTGCCGACGCACGGCGGCTGGATCTCTGTGACAAGCACAGAGATGAGGGAGGTCTTGGTCGGCGCCGGGCGTCCGGGGGCATCCTCAGAATGATAGAAATGCCATTGCTGGCCAGCGGCGGCGCAACCGCCGCCCCTGGCCAGAAGATTGTCCTCACCGTGCCGTCGCCAGGCCGACGATGACGCCGGTTGCAAGGCTGATCAGAAGGAAGTCGTTGTCGACCCGCACCCACTGCTGGCCGCGCGGCGGCGGACGCAGCTTGTAATAGCGATAGTCGCGCACCTGGGCCATGTGGCGGCGGTCGGCCGGCGACAGGCGATGGCCGCGCGCCCAGCGTTCCTTCTTCTTGACGATCACCCGTTTCTCGATCGTGACGTGCTTGTCGACGTGGCGGTCGACGTGACGATCCATCTGGCGATCGCCATTCCGGTCGATTGGGCGGCGGGAGCGGTCATAGTTCTGCGCCACCTCGAAGGATCCTGCCGGCTGGGCAAGTGCCGCGACCGGCGCGATCAGAACGGAGCTGGCGACGAGCGCGATCAGGAGACGTTTCATTCGGGTGTCCTTTCGTTGTCTGCACCCGGAAAATAGGCCCCGCCTCCTGAACCGAATATGAAACTCTACATTACAAATATGCAATGATATCCGTCGCTTATTCCATATCTCTAATGTGCCATCATCAATTTGCTGCGAGGCTGACGTAGCGGAAATGGTCGAAATCGGCCGGCTTGCCGCCCCCCGACGTGTCGAAGGCGAACATCCCGGCAAAAGCACCGGTGAACGAGCCATGCTCGCCGCGGCCGCCCTCGTCCGAAACGACGCCCGCATCGAGAACCGGGCCGATCGCGCGCCAATCCTCGGCACCCGCCTCCCGCCAGAAGAACTGCAGATCGTTGTCGCGGATCTCCATGGCAAGGTCGATCGGCCCATCCGGAATGGCGATGCCGCTGCCGACAGGGAACTCCAGCCGGCCATGCGGGAAATCGCCGGGGCATGAGAGGATTGTCAGCGACCGCCCCAGCGTCTCGTGCCAGGTGATGCCGAGCGCATGGAATTTGTGACGATTGTAGTAGTGCGTCAGGCCCGCGACCTGCTGATAGGTTTCGGCCTTGAAATCGACCGTCGTCTGGGCGCGGAAGGCGTGATGTTCCTGTCGGCGGGCGACCAGCGCCTGCTCGAACCAACTGCCGATGCTCTCGCGCCCGAAGAGCCGGAGATGCCCGGGCCGCCATTCGAGCGAAAAGATCCGCTCCGGCTGCGGTGTGCGCAGCCACTGGAACTCGATCGGAAGCGCGCTGTCGTTGAAATCCGTCTCAACGACGCTTGGGACCGCCACCTGCTCTACCGGTGCCGGCGCAGGCACCAGGACCTCCGGCACCGGGCCGCCGCTTTCGAGATAGAGCCAGCCGTCATCGCGCCAGACGCATTTCTGCAGCGCCGTCTCGCGGCCGAGCGTGCAGCGACGCTGCGGCGGAAGCGGCCGGCCGGTAAGATGGGTGTGATAGGCTTGGCCGTCAGGGGTCTCGACATATTGCCCGTGTCCCGCACGCTGCAACGGCGCGTCCGGGTGATCCTTTGATGTGATCAGGTAGGTATCCGGATGCATCTCGTAGGGACCATCGATCGTGCGCGACCGCGCCATGGTCACGGCATGATCATATCCGGTGCCGCCTTCCGCCGTCGTCAGGTAGTACCAGCCATTGCGTTTGAAGAGATGCGGCCCCTCGACCAGGCCGAGCGCCGAGCCCGCAAAGATGTTCTTCACCGGACCGACAAGCTTGCGTGTGCGCTCGTCCCACTCCTGCAGCAAAATGCCGTCGAAAGCCGGATGCTTGGGCGAACCGCCGAAACTCTCGGTGCGGTGATTCCACTGCATGTTGAGGAACCACTTGCGGTCGTCATCGTCGTGGAAGAGCGACGGATCGAATCCGGAGGAATTGACGTAGACCGGATCCGACCAGGTCGCCTCGATCGCCTCCGCCGTGACGATGTAGTTGTGCGCGTCCTTGAAGTTGCCGTCGAAGCGCTTGACGTCGGTGTAGACCAGCCAGAACAGCCCGTCGTCATAGGAGAGGCACGGCGCCCAGACGCCGCAGCTATCAGGGTTGCCGCGCATGTCGAGCTGGCTTGCCCGCTCCAGCGGCCGACGCACGAGCCGCCAGTTCACCAGGTCGCGCGAGTGATGGATCTGCACACCCGGATACCATTCGAAGGTGGAGGTCGCGATGTAGTAATCGTCGCCGACGCGGCAGATCGAAGGGTCCGGATTGAACCCCTTCAGGATCGGGTTGCGGATCATGGCAGTCATGGGTTTCGGCGTCCTCCGTTGGTGCGCACATCCGATCTCAAAAATCATACGATTTCAAGACTGCAACGTTGCAGTAAGACGTTCAAGCACCTCTCTATGGCCGTCTTTCCACACCGATTCGCACCGCTGACGCGCCGGCGGGAACCGTCCGCTCACGCTCAGACCGACGAAGCGGTACGGGTTTGCACAAACAATGGGCAGAGCGCCGGGACAGCTTATTCTACTTTAGTCGGAGGCGGCCGAACTACACGGGAAAATCGTACCTCGGACTTGAACGCGCGCTTGAAATCGGCACTCTGGCTGTGCTTGGCACAAGAACCATAAGAGCCATCGCGGGGAGGAAATCGATGAGAGCTTTGCTCGGCTTCAGCCGATTAATAGACACGATCACGGAATTCATCGGAAAGAGCGTTTCATGGCTGATCCTGGCGGCAGTGCTCGTCAGCGCCGGCAATGCCGTGATCCGAAAAATCTTCAACATGTCGTCGAACGCCTGGCTCGAGGCGCAATGGTACCTGTTCGGCGCCGCCTTCATGTTTGCCGCCGCCTACACGCTCAGCCAGAACGAACACATCCGTATCGACGTGGTCTACGGCCAGTTCTCGCGTCGCGTGCAGCACTGGATCGATCTGCTCGGACACCTGCTGTTCCTGATGCCCTTCGTTCTCCTGGTGCTCTACTACCTCTTCCCCTACGTGAAGATGTCCTACGTCTCGGGCGAGGTCTCCTCCTCGGCCGGCGGCCTGATCATCTGGCCGGCCAAGGCCATCCTGCTGGTCGGCTTCCTGCTGCTCGCCTTCCAGGGTGTGTCGGAAATCATCAAGAAGATCGCGATCATGACCGGAAACATGGAAGACCCGACACCCTATGTGCCGACCCATGCGCCGCTTGACGATGTCGTGTCTCCGGAGACCCGTCCATGATCGAATTCATTGCTGAAAACCTGGCGCCGATCATGTTCGCGTCGCTGATCGTGTTCCTGCTCTTGGGATACCCGGTCGCCTTCTCGCTCGCCGCCAACGGCCTGCTGTTCTTCATCATCGGCGTCGAGCTCGCGCCGCTGTCGGACTCGATCAATCTTTCCTGGCCGCTGCTCAATGCACTGCCGGACCGGTTCTGGGGGGTGATGTCAAACGACACATTGCTCGCCATCCCGTTCTTTACCTTCATGGGGATCGTGCTCGAGAAATCGGGCATGGCCGAAGACCTGCTCGACACCGTCGGCCAGCTCTTCGGCCCGATCCGCGGCGGTCTTGCCTATGCGGTCATCTTCGTCGGCGCGCTGCTTGCCGCCACCACCGGTGTCGTTGCCGCCTCGGTCATCGCCATGGGCCTGATCTCGCTGCCGATCATGCTGCGCTACGGCTATGACCGGAAGGTCGCCTCGGGCGTCATCGCGGCTTCGGGCACGCTTGCCCAGATCATCCCGCCGTCGCTCGTGCTCATCGTTCTTGCCGACCAGCTCGGCCGCTCGGTAGGCGACATGTACGCCGGCGCCCTGATCCCGGGCCTCGTGCTGACCGGCCTTTACATGGTCTACATCCTGCTGATGACCTTCATCCGGCGCGATTCGATGCCGGCCCTGCCGCTGGAAGCCCGCACGCTCGGTTCCGGCGTCACGTCGCTCGCCGTTGCACTGGCGGTGGCGGCAGGCATCGCGTATGCCGCCCACGTCTATCTCTACCCGACCCAGGGCGAGAATGCCGACATCCTCGGCGGCACCGTCGGCGTCATCGTCATCTACGTCGTCGCGCTTATCGACCGCGGCCTGAAGATCAATGCGATGTCGAGGCTTGCCCAGCAGGTCATCATCGTGCTGATCCCGCCCTTGGCGCTGATCTTCCTCGTCCTCGGCACCATCTTCCTCGGCATCGCGACGCCGACCGAAGGCGGTGCGATGGGCGCCGTCGGTGCGCTGATCATGGCAGCCGCCAAGGGCCGTCTCAACATGGACGTGGTGCGCGGGGCGCTCACGGCAACGACCCGGCTTTCGGCCTTCGTGCTGTTCATCCTGATCGGTGCGCGCGTCTTCTCGCTCACCTTCTATGGCGTCAACGGCCACATCTGGGTCGAACACCTGCTGACGGCGATGCCGGGCGGCGAAACCGGCTTCCTCATTACCGTCAACCTGCTCGTCTTCTTCCTGGCCTTCTTCCTGGATTTCTTCGAGCTCGCCTTCATCATCGTGCCGCTCCTGGCGCCCGCCGCCGACAAGCTCGGCATCGACCTCATCTGGTTCGGCGTTCTGCTCGGCATCAACATGCAGACGAGCTTCATGCACCCACCCTTCGGCTTCGCGCTCTTCTATCTGCGTTCGGTCGCGGCAAAGGTGCCCTATCTCGACAAAATCACCGGCAAGACGATCCAGCCCGTCACGACCGGGCAGATCTACTGGGGTGCGGTGCCTTTCGTCGGCATCCAGATCCTGATGGTGGCGCTGACGATCATGTTCCCGCAGATGGTCATGCACTACAAGGGAACGGGCACGGGCGTCGATCCGAACACAATCAAGATCGAGGTGCCGGGCTTTGCGCCGGGTGGTGGCCTGACGCTTCCGGACAATGGCGGTGGCCTCGGCCTTCCGGGCGGCCTGCAGCTTCCAGGCGGCAGCCCGCTCGACCAGAAGCCTGCGGATCAGGGCGGCGGCTCCGGCGCCCAGCCGCAGACCGCGCCCTCGAACGACCTCAGCCAGCCGCCTTCGTTCGGCGGCACGGGTGCCCAGCCGCAGACGGCACCGTCAAACGACCTCAGCCAGCCGCCTTCGTTCAAGTAAGACGGCTGGCACACAAAACATAAGGGCGGCCCCGCAAGGGCCGCCCTTTTCGTTTGCCGACAACAATACTCGATGCCTGTAGGAGGTCGAGCGCAAACCACACTCTCCCCCATTCCTGTGCCTGTCACAGGAATCTAGCCAGCCCAAGTCCTTGGGCTGAAAAGAGTCTTTCGATCCGACGGACGTCGGATCGCTGGATCCCCGCCACAAGGGCGAGGATGAGGGAGAACGGGGCACGCATATCGCCGCAGGCCATCGTCGAGGTCTGTCAGCAATCTCAGGGCAGCCACACCAAACGCACTTGCTCAATCGATCCTCTTGGCCGGATTGTCGCGATACCAGTCGACGATCATGGGCATCATCTCCTCGAACGGTCCGCCGACATAGACGTTGAGCAGACCCATGCGCGATGCGCTCTCATTGCGGAAATCATGCATCGTTCCGCGCGGGATGACGCAGAGCGAGCCCTTGGCCATTTGGTGCCAGGTGTCGCCGACCAGGATGCTGGCGGTGCCCTCGATGACGTAGAAAATCTCGTCATTGTCGTCGTGCTTGTGAGCGCCGGGTCCTTCATGCCGGGCATCGAGCCACCATTCCGAGATCGAAAAGCGGCCTAGGGTTTCCGGGCCATCGGCTTTGAAGACAGCCTGTATGGCACCCATGTCGTACCGGCGGCCCTGATGGGGACCGAGCACGACCGATTGGCCTTCGCTTGGCATCGCACCTTCTCCCTTTCATCAAGGCCGCAACCATACCACGAAACCGCTGCCGTGCCGCGCCTCCTGCGCATGCGCAGGGATCAGAAATGCAGGGTCGTCGGGACGCCGGCGGCCTCCGGCCGAAACGAAAAGCCGCCCGCAACAGACGTTGCGAGCGGCCCTTTGACATCAGCAACAGGCGAAAGCTTAGAGCTTGCCGCCGCGCTGCTGGATCATCATGAAGGTGTCGTAGTTGTATTCGGCGATCTGGGCGTTGAGGTAGTACTCGCCGCGGAAGGCCTTGATCGAGTCCCAGATCTTCTTGAAGGTCGGGTTCGAGTCTTCCATTTCGGCATAGACTTCGTTCGCCTTGTCGAAGCAGGCCGACAGGATTTCGGCGCTGAACGGGCTGAGCTTGGCACCGGAAGCCACCAGGCGCTTGATCGCCGACGGGTTCAGGTAGTCGTACTTCTGCAGCATGTTCGCGTCGGTCGCCTGGCAAGCGGTGCGCAGCAGCGACTGGTAGTTCTTCGGCAAGCCGTCGAAGGCCGCCTTGTTGAACATGGCGTGGACTGTCGGGCCACCTTCCCACCAGCCGGGATAGTAGTAGTAGGGCGCGACCTTATAGAAGCCGAGCTTCTCGTCGTCATAGGGGCCGACCCACTCGGCGGCGTCGATGGTGCCCTTTTCGAGCGCCGGATAGATGTCGCCGCCGGCGATCTGCTGCGGCACGACGCCGAGCTTCTCGACGACCTTGCCGGCGAAGCCCCCGATGCGCATCTTCAGGCCCTGCATGTCGGCGACCGTCTTGATCTCCTTGCGGAACCAGCCGCCCATCTGCACGCCGGTATTACCGTTGGGGAAACCGACGAGGCCCTGGGTTCCCAGGAACTCGTTGAAGAGATCGATGCCGCCGCCGTGGTAGTGCCAGGCGTTCATGCCGCGCGCATTGAGCGCGAAGGGAACGGCGGCACCAAGCGCCCAGGTCGGGTCCTTGCCCCAGTAATAGTAGGAAACCGTGTGGCAAGCCTCGACCGTACCGGCAGCCGCCGCGTCAGCAGCCTGCAGGCCGGGCACGATTTCGCCGGCGGCGAAGACCTGAATCTGGAAGTTGCCGTCGGTCGCTTCCGACACATGCTTCGCCAGCACTTCACCGCCCCCATAGATCGTGTCGAGCGACTTCGGGAACGACGATGCGAGGCGCCAGTTGATCTTGGGGTTTGCCTGCGCAATGGCCGGCGTTGCAAGCGCGGCAGCACCCGCTGCGGCCAAGCCACCGAGGCTTGCGTTTTTGATAAATGAACGGCGATCCATGGTTCCTCCCCTAGTTCTCGCCAAAAGGGCGGCCGCGATCAGCGCTACCACCCATCAATCCACCCCGCACCTTCCCGGACGACGGTGGCTCCTCCTCGTTAACCTGCCGAAACGACGCAAATCGGCGTCGCAATCGACGGGCATTCCAGCACCTTACAGAAACACCGGACCATGTCCAGAAGGCGCTTTCCGGCACCTATTCGACTTTTGTCTAATGCGCCGGAAAGCAGGCAATTTTGCCCAAAATGCAGGCAAATCAATGTTTTCAGCAGAACTTAGCGTTCGGCCGACGATGCCCAGAGGTTGATATCGGCCTCACGCGCATAGAGATCGATCTCGGCCAGCTCCTCCGCCGTGAACGTGTCGTTTTCCAGCGCCTTGACGCAGTCGACGATCTGCTCGGAGCGGCTGGCGCCGATCAGCGCCGACGTGATCCGGCCGTTGCGCAGCACCCATGCAAGCGCCATCTGCGCCAGAGTCTGGCCGCGCTTTTCGGCGATGCCGTTCAGCTTGCGGATATTGTCGATGATCTCCGGGCGGATGAAGTCCTTCTTGAGGAAGTGGTTCTGCGCTGCCCGGCTGTCGCTCGGAATGCCCTGCAGATACTTGGTCGTCAGCATGCCCTGGGCAAGCGGCGAAAAGACGATCGAGCCGATGCCGAGATCTTCGAGCGTGTGGATCAGGCCATCGTCCTCGATCCAGCGGTTGAGCATCGAATAGCTCGGCTGATGGATGAGGCACGGTGTGCCGAGATCCTTGAGAATTGCAGCCGCTTCGCGGGTGCGCTGCGAATTGTAGGAGGAAATGCCGACATAAAGCGCCCTGCCCGAACGCACGATATGGTCGAGCGCGCCACAGGTTTCTTCAAGCGGCGTGTCCGGATCGAAACGGTGCGAATAGAAGATGTCGACATAGTCGAGCCCCATGCGCTTCAGGCTCTGGTCGCAGGATGCGATCATGTACTTGCGGCTGCCCCATTCGCCGTAAGGACCTGCCCACATGTCATAGCCGGCCTTGGACGAGATGATCAGCTCGTCGCGCAGACCTGCGAAATCCGTGCGCATGATTTCGCCGAAGGCAGTCTCGGCCGAGCCCGGAGGCGGGCCGTAATTGTTGGCGAGGTCGAAATGGGTGATGCCGAGGTCAAACGCGGTGCGGCACATGTCGACCTTGCGGTCATGCGGCGTGTCGCCGCCGAAATTGTGCCAGAGCCCCAGCGAGATCGCCGGCAACTTCAGGCCGGAGCGGCCGACGCGGTTATACTTCATGGTGTCGTAGCGGTTTTCCGCCGGTAGCCAGGTCATCGCACAATCCTCCGCGATCCGTATCCGGATGGCGGCATGCACCTACCATCCCTCAAAACGAGAAGGGTTTCCGTGATCACGGAAACCCAAGCTTGCTGTCAAAGATATCTCTAATCGCCGAACGCTCGCGAGGGAAGCTTTGCCCCAGCCAAAATCTCCGTCATTCCTGTGCTTGTCACAGGAATCCAGCCAGCCCAAGTCCTTGGGCTGAATAGTCTTTTGACCCGACAGACGTCGTGTCGCTGGCTCCCCGCCACAAGGGCGAGGATGAGGGAGGCTGGGGTGCAGCTCTCCCCCGGAAGCCTCTCTTCCGAGTTTGCAGAGGGACCCCTGGTCCGCGGCGCGCGTGCCGGACGGCTGCCCCCTATGAAGCCGCAGCGACGCGATTTCCCGACATTTCTTCTTGCCGCTCCCGCAGCAGCGCCCGCGCCTCCTCGATGCCGAGCGCGGCCGGCTGCGTGCAGGTGGTGGAGAGCTCGATGAAGCGGCCCTCCTCGCCCGATTTCAGGATCGAGACCATGACGTCGACGCCGTGCAGCGCCCGGTCGAGCGAGCAGCGGGCATCGCGGCCTTCAAGGATCGCCTGCGCCATGTCGGCTAGGCCGGCGGTGCGGTAGTTCGCCATCGGTCCCTGCGGATGCTCCTGGTTTTCGACGCCGAAGGGATGATCCCAGGGTTCCAGTGGCTCAATGTTCCTGTCGCGACCGCTTATCTCCACCTTGCCGCCGAAGAAGTTCGGATCGGGCACGTAGAGCGAGCCTTCGGTGCCATAGAGCTCCATATTGGCATGGCGATGCGACCAGACATCCCAGCTCGCCGACAGGGTGATCGTCGCGCCATTTTGGAACTCGAGCAGCGCGTGGATGTTGGTCGGGGTCTTGACCGGGATCTCCTCGCCCTTGCGTGGCTCGCTGGTGATGGTGCGGGTCGGGTTGGCCATGGAGGACAGTGCTGCGACGCGCTTCACCGGCCCGATCAGGTTGATCAGGTTGGCGATGTAATAGGGGCCGAGATCGAGGATCGGGCCGCCGCCGGGCAGGAAGAAGAAGTCCGGGTTCGGATGCCACATCTCCATGCCCGGGCTCATCACGTGGCAGGTGCCAGACGTCACCCGGCCGATCTTGCCGGCATCGATGGTGCTGCGGGCCAGCTGGTGCGCGCCGCCGAGGAAGGTGTCCGGTGCGCAACCGACGGAAAGGCCTTTGTCCCTAGCGATCGCCCTGAGGTCTTCGCCCTGTTCGAGCGAAAGCACCAATGGCTTTTCAGAGTAGACGTGCTTGCCGGCCTCGAGGATCGCCTTCGACACCGGGTAGTGCGCGTCCGGGATCGTCAGGTTGACGACGATGTCGACGTCAGGATTGGCGAGCAGCGCTTCGATGCTCTGCGCCTCGACGCCGTATTCGGCTGCCCGCGCCTCGGCTGCCGCCGGGTTGATGTCGGCGCAGGCGACGACCTTGATGCCCTTAAAGAGGGGAGCGAGCTTGAAGTAGGTGGTGGAGATGTTGCCGCATCCGATGATGCCGACGCCAAGTTCCTTGGTCATGGATGAACCTGCTTCTCAATAGGATTGGATGGAAGCGAGCGAACGCTTGGCGAAGCGCTTGAAATCGCTCGGATTGTCATGTTCCGCAATGAAGTAGCGGGCCTTGGTTCCTGAGAGCGCCTGGAACAGGCCTTTCCAGTCGACTGTGCCCTCGCCGACATCGGCCCAGCCGTCCTCGTCCTTCTTCTCGCCGGTGGGCGCGATGTCCTTCACGTGGACGGCGGTGATGCGGTCGCCGTATTTCCTGATCCAGGCGATCGGGTCGGCACCGCCGCGGATGATCCAGGCGATGTCGGCTTCCCAGGAAAGATCCGGTCCGCCTTCGAAGATCAGGTCCTGCGGAATGCTGCCGTCAGGAAGGGCAAAGAATTCGAAGTCGTGGTTGTGCCAGCCGAAGATCAGCCCGGCATCGCGATAGGGCTTGCCGGCCTTCTGCAGCCGCTCTCCGAAGGCACGCCAGCCGGCCGCATCCGTCGGGCGCTGGTCGGGCATCAGGTACGGGCAATAGATCGCCTGGATGCCGAGCGCCTTGGCGATCTCCAGCACGCGGCCCGGATCGCTTTCGAGCATGTCCAAGCCAAAGTGCGCCGTCGGCATGGCGAGGCCATTGCTGTCGAGCCCTTCCTTGAAGCTCGCGATCTCCGCGTCGCTGAGCGCCGCATAGAGTGCGCCATAGCCTTCGACCTGGCTGTAGCCGGCCTGTCCGAGTGCCTCGAGCACATTGGCGAACGGCGGGAAATTGCGGGCGCTATAAAGCTGGAAACTGACGTCCTTCATGAAATCCTCCTCGAAAGATCGTTTGGTCTTGGGTCAATTGCCCTTGGGGGTTGGGGTCCTGGGATCACTTGAGCCAGGTGTCGTAGTCCGACACCAGCAGGTGGGTGGGTGCCGCGTCCTCCTCGATCGCCGAGAAGCGACCGACGGGCTCGCGGAAATAGTTGTCGGTGAGATCGTCGTTGACGGTCGAAACCTCGCCCATCAGCACGTCCGTGCCTTCGGCCCAGAAGGCGTGCCAGTTGCCGGGCAAAAGCGTGACGCTTTCGCCGGCCTTGAGCTTCAAGAGTTCGCCAGCCTTGAGTGTGCGAAGTCGCGCATCGGTGGCGACGACGACATCGCTCTCCTCGTCGACGGTGCCATCAGGCCTCGAATTGTACATCTGCAGCACCAGCGAGCCGCCGCCGCGGTTGATGATGTCCTCGGTCTTCACCGCATGGCGGTGCAGCGGATTGACCTGGTCCTTGGCGGTGATCATCAGCTTCTCGGCATAGACCATGCCGTGGCCGGTCGTGAGGTTCGCGGCGTTGCCATTGCGCAGCGTGAAGAGCACGAGCCCGAATTCATCGAAGCGTCCCTTGCCGTAGTCGGTGATGTCCCAGCCGAGCCGGGCATCGAAGATCGTCGGGCTGTCAGAGGCGACCCGCGCCTTCAGTTGTTCTGGCGACCAGTAGGCAAAGGGCGGCAGTGTGAAGCCGTAGCTCTTCATGAAGGCACCGCTCTCGGCGATGATATCGTTGACGTGGCTGCGTTTCATGGCGGTCAACCTTTTCCCTGGCAGGATTCAAGATCGAAGGCGGCAAAGCGCGGAAGCTCGCCTGCGGCGAGCGGCACCTTCGGCGTGAAGCGGACAAGCTTGGTTTCCCCGGCCAGCAGATCAAAGGCATTGTCGGAGTATCGGCCGGCGACATCGGCCTCGATCATCACATGCAGCGCCAGGCCGCTTGCCTTGACGCTGACGTCGAAAGCGCCTTCGCCCGCCGGCGCCACATCGAGTGTCAAACCGGACGGTTGCAGGTCGAGTGCCTTGTAGGTGCCGTTGGCGTGGTGCCCCTCGCCGCGCATGCCGTTCGATGCATCGAACGACCAGAACAACAGGTGATCCGCCGGAATATCGGAAGCCGCAAGCGTCACCAGGGTCGCCGCGCGATCCGGGCTGCAGGTGCCGGCGGCCGCCGTCAGCGGCGTGCGCTTGCCATTGAGCGAAACCAAGAAGGTCTGAAGCTCGACCGTCACCGGCTCCGCCGTATCGTTGACCATCGAGAAGGCGATCTCTCTGCCATCCGCCGATGGGATGGCCGCGACCGAAACCGGCTGGAAGAACCGGCGGACCATATAGTGCATCGCCTTCCAGCTGCCACCATAGTCGAGGCTCGACCAGGAGGCGACCGGCCAGGTGTCGTTGAGCTGCCAGTAGAGCGTGCCCATGCAATGGGGTTTTAGCGAGCGCCAATAGTCGACGGCCGTGCGGATCGCCAGCCCCTGCTGGACCTGGCTGAGATAAACGAAAGCCGGGAAATCCTTGGGGAAGCGGAAATATCGGAACATCGTGCCGGCGATGCGCTCATTGCCGCCGACATTCTTCTGGTGGCTCTCGATCACAGGCGACGCGATGTTGAGGTCCTTCTCCGCCGCAAACTGCCGGATGACCGGCATCGACGTATAGGACTGGAAGCCGAACTCCGAGCAGAAACGCGGGCGCACGGTGCGGTAATTGTCGAAGGACTTGTTCTCGTGCCAGACCGACCAGTAGTGCATGTCGCCGGAACCATCGGCATGCCAGGCGTCGCCGAAATCGAGATAGCCGGACGCCGGGCTCGACGGCCACCAGATCGCTTCGGGAAGTGCCGCTTTCAGCGCCACCTCGATCGTGCGGTTCAGCCGGTCATAGGAAACGAGATAGCGGTCGCGATCCTTGCGCGGTTCGTCGAACCAGGTGAGCGCGCCGACCAACTCGTTGTCGCCGCACCAGACCGTGATCGATGGATGCGACGACAGGCGCTTTGCCTGATAATCCACCTCTGCCGCGACATTCTCCAGGAAATCCGGGGTCGAGGGATAGAGGTTGCAGGCGAACATGAAGTCCTGCCACACCAAAAGCCCGAGCCGGTCGCAGAGATCGTAGAACCAGTTCGGCTCGTAGAAGCCGCCGCCCCAGACCCGGATCATGTTCATGTTGGCGTCCACTGCCGAGGTCAGCAGATCCTCGACGCCCTCTGGCGTCACCCGCGACATCAGCGCATCGGCCGGGATCCAGTTGGCACCCTTGCAGAAGATCTCGCGGCCGTTGACGCGGAAGGCAAAGCGGCTGCCGGCCTCGTCCTTGTCGGTCACCAGCTCGATCGTGCGGAAACCGATCTGGCGGCTCACTTGCTCCTGCGGCACCTCGACCGTCAGATGTGACAAATGCTGCTCGCCGCTACCCGCCGGCCACCAGCGCTTTGGTTTTGCGACGGTGAAGACATGGGTGATGCGCGTCTCGCCTTTGCCGACGGCGCAGTCCAGCCGTTCGCGGTCCTCGCCGAGCGAAAAATGTATGGGCACGATGCCGGGCGCGTCGGCAAACAGCGTCACGGTCACCAGAAGGTCGACCGAACCGTCCTCAAGCCAGACCTGCTTGGTCGTCACATGCTCGATGCGGGCAATCTCCAGCCGGCAGAGAGCAATCTCGCCATAGACGCCGAGCGGCGCGATCGCGAGGTTCCAGTCCCAGCCGAAATGGCACTGGGGCTTGCGCAGCATGTTGCCATTGGCGATCGGCGAATTGCCGGGATGATAAGGCACGTAGAAGGGCTGCTCGGCCTGCCGGCGCGCGCCTTCGGAAATCGAGGAATGGAGCACGATGCGGATGCGGTTTTCGCCAGCGACGAGCGCGCGCGAGACCTCCGGCCGATAGCGGCGGAAGCAGTTCTCCGCTTCGAGCACCAGCGTGTCGTTGACGAAGACCGAGGCAACGGTATCGAGGCATTCGAGGTCGAGATACCAGTAGCCCGCGAGTTCGTCGGCGGCGACCGTGACTGTTCGCTCGATCACCCAGTCCTTGTGCGCCACCCACTGCACGTCATTCTCGTTGCGACCGACATAGGGGTCTTCGATCACGCCCGCTTTCTGCAAGGCCGAGTGCACGTCGCCCGGCAGCGCCATAGCCAAGCTGTGGCTGTTGTCGACCGAGCTGAGCTGCCAATCCCCTGAAATGTCGAGACGGATGGCGGTTCGGGTGTAGTCCTCAGAGAGCATTGTCGTATTTCCATGGATCAACCGGCGACGCCGGCGCTGTCATTGCTGGGAGACGCCGGACAGAGGTCTCTGTCCGGCACGTCCTTTATCTCAGATCCGGTTCTCACTCGTCGCGTCGAAGATCGAGGCAACCGCCATGTCGAAGGAGAGCGTCACCGCCGTGCCCGGCGCATAGCGCCGCTGGCCGGCGATGCGCACCGACATCGACTGCCCCGCGAGCTTCAGCCACAACAGATTGTCGGCGCCCATCGGCTCCTCGATATCGACCACCGCCCGGTGCGAGGCCGCAGCCCCGCTTGCCGCCTCGTCGACGCGCACATGTTCCGGCCGCAACCCGAGGACGACCTTCTGGCCATGCACGAACGGCGCTCGCGACGGATAGGCGGACACGTCGAAGTCGACGCCGTTGGCGTGGACGTAGGCGCGCTGGTCGCGAAGCTGCAGCTCGCCGCGGAAGAAGTTCATCGACGGCGAACCGATGAAGCCGGCGACGAACAGGTTTTCCGGGGCGTTGTAGATCGTCATCGGGTCGGCAAGCTGCTGGATCACGCCGCTCTTCATGACAGCAATACGATCGGCGAGCGTCAGCGCCTCGATCTGGTCGTGGGTGACGTAGATCATCGTGTTCTTCAGCGACTGGTGCAGCCGCTTGATCTCGACGCGCAGCTCCGAGCGCAGCTTGGCGTCGAGGTTGGAGAGCGGCTCGTCGAAGAGGAACACGTCGACATCGCGCACCAGCGCCCGGCCGATCGCCACCCGCTGGCGCTGGCCGCCGGAGAGTTCCGAGGGCTTGCGCTTCAGGAGCGGCTGGATCTGCAGGATCTCGGAGGCGCGGCGCACACGTTTGTCGATCTCCTCCTTCGGGACCTTCGCAACCTGCAGGCCGAAGGAGAGGTTCTTCTCCACCGACATCTGCGGATAGAGCGCGTAGGACTGGAACACCATGCCGATGCCGCGGTCCTTCGGTTCCTCCCAGGTGACGTTCTTGTTCTTGATGAAGATCTGCCCGTCGCTGACGTCGAGCAGGCCGGCGATGCAGTTGAGCAGGGTCGACTTGCCGCAGCCCGACGAGCCGAGCAGCACCAGGAACTCGCCGTCCTTGATGTCGAGGTTGAGTGTGTCGAGCACAGTGACGGCACCGAAGCTCAACGACAGGTCTTTTACCGATACGCTGACGTTTTGCATGTCCTTACCCTTTCACTGCGCCGGCGGCGATGCCGCGGACAAAAAGCCGTCCGGAGACGAAGTAGACGAAGAGCGGCACGGCACCCGTCAGGATCGTCGCCGCCATGTTGACGTTGTATTCCTTCACGCCCTGGACCGAGTTGACGATGTTGTTGAGCTGAACCGTCATCGGGTAGTATTCCGGCCGGGTGAACACGACGCCGAACAGGAAGTCGTTCCAGATGCCGGTAACCTGCAGGATCATCGCCACGACGAAGATCGGCAGCGACATCGGCAGCATGATCCTGAAGTAGATGGTCCAGAAGCCGGCACCATCGACGCGCGCTGCCTTGAACAACTCCTCCGGCAGGCCGGCGAAATAGTTGCGGAAAAGCAGCGTCAGGATCGGCATGCCGAAGATGGTGTGCACGATGATGAGGCCGGTCAGCGTGCCGTAGATGCCCATTTCCCGGAGCACGATGACGATCGGATAGATCATCACCTGATAGGGAATGAAGGCGCCGACGATCAGGATTGTGAAGAACAGCTCCGCACCCTTGAAGCGCCAGTTGGCAAGGGCATAGCCGTTGACCGAGGCGATCGCGATCGAGACGATCGTCGAGGGAACGGTGATGCGCACGGAGTTCCAGAAACCGCGCGAAAGCCCGTCGCAGTTGAGGCCCGTGCAGGCGCTCGCCCAGGCCTTGACCCAGGGCTCGAAGGTGATTTCGACCGGCGGCGCGAAGATGTTGCCGAGCCGGATTTCCGGCATGCCCTTAAGGGAGGTCATCACCATCACGTAGAGCGGCAAGAGGTAGTAGAGCGCCACGACGATGAGCGTGCCGTAGATCATGATGTTACGGCCCGAAAGCGCCCGGCGGGGTTTTCGCCCGCGCGGCCCGGCAATGACGCGGTCCGTCTGCACCTGGGGTGCGGCTTCGTCAGCCACCGAATTGAAAGCAACGATATCAGACACGCTTGCGCCCTCCCCCGAATTCCAGATAGGCCCAAGGCACGATGATGATGGCGACGGTGATCAGCATCATGGTCGAGGCGGCAAAGCCCTGACCGAGGTTCTGCGCCTGGAACATGTAGTCGTAGACGTACTTGGCCGGCACTTCCGACGCGATGCCGGGACCGCCGCTCGTCTGCGCCACCACGAGGTCGTAGACCTTGACGATGCCGCTGGCGATGATCACCAGCGTGGTAATGAAGACGCCGCGCATCATCGGGATGACGACGAAGATGTAGGTCTTCCACATCGGAATGCCGTCGACGCGCGCGGCCTTCCAGATGTCCTCGTCGATGCCGCGAAGCCCCGCAAGCATCAGGCACATGACGAGCCCGGTGCCCTGCCAGAGTGCTGCGATCAGGATGCCGTAGATGACGATGTCGGCATTATAGAGCGGGTCGAAGGTGAAGCTCTCCCAGCCGGCCGAACGCACCACAGACTGGATGCCGAATTCCGGATTGAGCAGCCATTGCCACACCAGGCCCGTCACGATGAAGGACAGGGCAAAGGGGTAGAGCATGATGGTGCGGAAGGTGTTTTCGAAGCGGATCTTCTGATCCATCAGAGCCGCCAGCACGAAGCCGATGACCAGGCTGAAGATCAGCGAAAAGACGCCGTAGATCGCCAGATTCTGCACCGAGACCAGCCAACGCGGCGCGTCCCAGAGGCGCTCGTACTGATCGAGGCCGACGAAGGATAGCCGCGGCAAGAGCTTGGAATTGGTGAAGGAATAGACGACCGTCCAGATCGTGCCGCCGAGGAAAATCACCACGGCCGTCAGGATCATCGGGACGGAGGCAATCTTCGCGTTCAGGTTCCGCAGCCACTGGTTCGGTCGGCCCGAACCTTGTGTGTAACCCGCCATGTTTCGTTCCTCCGGAACTGCATTGGGTTTCGGACGATGGGCCGCGCCGCACGGTCAATACCGGCGTCGTGCCGCATCAGGGCGACAACCGCTCCCTAAGCGCTGTCGCGAGAGCGAGCTCGCGCAGGCCACCGGCGCGGCCAGACCGCACCGAAAGGGAGGCCTTGGCCGGCTCCACCGGATACTGGCGGAGCCGGTCAATCAGGCAGTTTCGGTTACTCCGCGTTCGCGATGATGTCGGCGAAACGCTTCTGCGCGTCTTCCGGCGTGATCGACGAGTTGGCGAAGAATTCGGAGAACAGGTCCTCCTTCTGCTTCTGGCTGTCGGCCGAAAGCAGCTGGTCGGTGCCCTGGATCACGTTGCCCTTGGCAAGGATGTCCAGGCCCTTCTTCATGCAGTCGTTGGCGGCTGCGAGGTCGACGTCGCCACGCACCGGCAGCGAGCCTTTCTTGAGATTGAAGGCGACCTGGGTCTTCGGATCGAGCAGCGTCGAAGCCAACGCCTCCTGCGCCTTGGACTTTTCTTCGTCCTTCAGCAGCGGGAAGTAGAATGCGTCGCCACCGGTCGAAATGATCTCGTTGACGCCGAGACCCGGAAGGCAGGTGTAATCCGTTCCGGCCTTCTGGCCGGCAAGCGCGAATTCACCTTGAGCCCAGTCACCCATGATCTGGCCGCCGGCCTTGCCGGTGATGACCATGTTCGTCGCCTGGTTCCAGTCCTGGACATTGGTGCCCTTGGACATGCGGCGGGCGTCGTCAGCGGCCTTGAAGACCTTGGCGATTTCCGGACCGGCCGCGACTTCCTCATCCTTGTCGCCGAAGACCTTCTGGAACGTGTCCTTGCCGGCGATCGCCACCATCAGCACGTCGAAGGCGCCGGCTGCCTGCCAGGGCTGGCCACCGACTGCGAGCGGCACGATGCCGGCCTTTTCCAGCGCCGGTGCGGCGGCAACAAACTCGTCCCAGTTCTTCGGAACTTCGACGCCGGCCGTCTTGAAGGCGGCGTTCGACAGCCACAGCCACTGCCAGGAGTGGATGTTGACCGGGGCGCAATAGATCTTGCCGTCGATGGTGCAGGAATCGAGCAGGCTTGCCGGCTTGATGATGTCCTTCCACTTCTCGCGGGTCGCGACGTCGGTCAGGTCGCGCATCAGGCCGGCCTGAACCAGCTCTTCTGCCTGGCGGCCGTGGTTGAACTGCGTGGCGCCCATCGGATCACCGCCGGTGATGCGGCTGATCATGATCGGGCGGGCAGTGCCGCCGGAGCCGGCGATTGCGCCGTCAACCCAGTGATTGCCCGTTGCGTCGAAGGCCTTCGCGAGTTCCGCGACCGCGGCTGCTTCGCCGCCGGACGTCCACCAATGGGTTACTTCAAGATCGGCGGCACTGGCCGCACCGAGTGGCAGGGCCACCGCGGTCGCGAGCATGGCTGCAAAAGAACGTATTTTCATGAGTCTCCTCCCTCACTGTAACGTTACCGTAAAAAACTTAATGCAATCGATTACAGGACGCAACACCCACCACAATCGATTTAAACAGAATCTTAGAAAACACCTATTGCGTGCAGATGACAGCGGACGTCCAAAGCGCTTTGCGCCCGGCGCCTGCCCCTTCGCGTCTTGCAGAAGACTCGCTTATATAGCTGATATTTATAGAACTTCAGCGAGTGCCTTGCGCCGTTGTGGAGATCATCGTCTCGCAAGCGCAAAAGACACCCGCCCCAAGGTGCGATTCAACCAGACCGCTTCAGATTCCGCAGTGCAGCAACGAAAACGCTCGACATCGCAACTGTATCGTTACAGATTTGAAGCAATTTTATCGGTCCAAAGCAGGATAGCCGCTCGCTGCTTTTCGTATATAAGGCGATAAAGTGACGCGGCAGGCAGCAGTGGACAGGGCTGAACCGACGCGTTTCGCCGCCGGGCGGGCAAAACTGGCGGCGCGCGGGCAGAGAGTGGGCGGGTGACGGCAATGGACAGCAAGACGAAAAACAGGCCGCAAACACTGCCGGATGGCGGCCGGCCAACGCTGAAGACGATCGCCTTCATGACCGGGCTCGGCATCACCACGGTTTCCCGGGCGCTGAAGGATGCGCCCGATATCGGCGCGGAAACCAAGGAGCGCGTGCGTCTCGTCGCCAAGCAGATCGGCTATCAGCCGAACCGCGCCGGCGTGCGGCTCAGAACCGGCAAGACCAATGTCATCAGCCTGGTGCTCACCTTGGAAGAAGAGATCATGGGCATCACCAGCCCGATGGTCGTCGGCATCACCGAGATCCTCGCCGGCACGCCCTATCATCTCGTCGTCACACCTTATAGCGCCGTCAAGGATGCGCTGGCCCCGATCCGCTACATCCTCGACACGGGCGCTGCCGACGGCGTGATCATCTCGCGCACCGAGCCGCACGATCCGCGCGTGGCACTTCTGACCGAGCGCGGCCTGCCCTTCGTGACCCACGGCCGGACCGAGATGGGCATCGTCCATCCCTATCACGACTTCGACAATGAGCGTTTCGCCTATGAGGCGGTGCGCAAGCTCGTCGCCCGCGGTCGGCGGCGCCTGGTGCTGCTCGAGCCGCCGCCGCACCTCACCTTCTATTCGCACATGCGCGCCGGCTTCGAACGGGGACTGCGCGACTTCCAGGCCGATGCGGTCGGCTTCCATCAGACCAACATCGACCATTCTCTGGTCGAGATCCGCGATGCCTTCGAGGTGCTGATGCGCTCGGAGGACGCGCCCGACGGCATCATCTCGGGCAGCGGTTCAGGCGCGATCGCGCTGATTGCCGGTCTGGAGATGGCCAAGAAGAAGCTCGGCGAAGACTGCGACATGGTTTCGAAGTCCCCGAGCGACTTCCTGCGCTGGCTTCGCCCGGAGGTGATGACCATGTACGAGGACATCCGCGTTGCCGGTCGCGAACTGGCAAAGGCGGTCATCGGCCATATCGACGGCCAACCGCCGGAAACGCTGCAGAGCCTCAGCCAGCCGGAGTTCCAGCCGCCGATCACGCGCGGTCTGCGGGCCTGAGCCGAAAACATCTCCGCCCTCATCCCTGTGCCCTGTCACAGGGATCCAGCAGCGCCGCGTCCGCGGCGCGGAAGAGTCTTTTCGGCCCAAAGACTTGGGCCTGACTGGATTCCTGTGACAGGCACAGGAATGAGGATCTGGGAGACGGCGTGCCCCGACGACTACCCATCCACTGCGCACGGCATGGCCGCGACAACAGACACTTCGGCTGTCGTCGACCAGCGACAGTTTGCCATGGGCGTCGTGAAACGACGCGGAAACACCCTGAAGTCTTGCTTGTGACGCAGAAACCTGCGACAGGCCGGGGCAACAATCGGGCGCGACGGCGCCCCACACCTCCCTTCAGGCTACAGCAGACATGATCCGTATCGAAAACATCAGCAAGCAGCTCAGCCACCGCATCCTGTTCATCGAAGCCTCAGCCGCGCTGAACCGCGGCGAAAAGGTCGGTCTCGTCGGCCCCAATGGTGCCGGCAAGACCTCGCTCTTCCGCATGATCACCGGCGAGGAAATCCCGGACGAAGGCCAGGTCGCAGTCGATAAGGGCATCACCATCGGCTACTTCAACCAGGATGTCGGTGAAATGGCCGGCGGCAGCGCGGTTGCCGAAGTCATGAACGGCGCCGGCCCGGTCAGCGAAGTCGCCGCCGAACTGCGCGAGCTTGAAGCCGCCATGGTCGATCCGGATCGTCTCGACGAGATGGATGCGATCATCGAGCGCTACGGCGAGGTGCAGGCACGCTACGAGGAGCTCGACGGCTACGCGCTGGAAGGCCGCGCCCGCGAGGTGCTGGCGGGCTTGAGCTTCAGCCAGGAGATGATGGACGGCGATGTCGGCGCGCTCTCGGGCGGCTGGAAGATGCGCGTGGCTCTCGCGCGTATTCTGTTGATGCGTCCCGACGTGATGCTGCTCGACGAGCCGAGCAACCATCTGGATCTCGAAAGCCTGATCTGGCTCGAGGATTTCCTCAAGAACTACGACGGCGCGCTGATGATGACCTCGCACGACCGCGAGTTCATGAACCGCATCATCACCAAGATCATCGAGATCGACGGCGGCTCGCTCAACGCCTATTCGGGCGACTACGGCTTCTACGAGCAGCAGCGCGCCCAGAACGAGAAGCAGCAGCAGGCGCAGTTCGAGCGCCAGCAGGCGATGCTTGCCAAGGAGATCAAGTTCATCGAGCGCTTCAAGGCGCGCGCCTCGCACGCCGCCCAGGTGCAGAGCCGAGTGAAGAAGCTCGATAAGATCGACCGGGTCGAGCCGCCGAAGCGCCGCCAGAGCGTCGCTTTCGAATTCCGCCCGGCGCCACGCTCCGGCGAAGACGTCATCAACATCAAGGGCGTGCACAAGAAATACGGTAGCCGCAGCATCTATGAGGGGCTCGACTTCATGGTGCGCCGCCGAGAGCGCTGGTGCATCATGGGCATCAACGGCGCCGGCAAGTCGACGCTTTTGAAGCTCGTTGCCGGCTCGACGGAACCGGATGAAGGCAACGTCGCGCTCGGCGCCAGCGTCAAGATGGGGTACTTCGCCCAGCACGCCATGGACGTGCTCGACGGCGATCGCACGGTGCTGCAGCAGCTTGAAGACACGTTCCCGCAAGCCGGCCAGGCGCCGCTTCGCGCGCTTGCCGGCTGCTTCGGCTTTTCCGGCGACGATGTCGAGAAGAAGTGCCGGGTGCTTTCCGGTGGCGAGAAGGCCCGCCTGGTAATGGCAATCATGCTGTTCGATCCGCCGAACCTGCTGGTTCTCGACGAGCCGACCAACCACCTCGACCTCGACACCAAGGAAATGCTGATCAAGGCGCTGGCGGACTACGAAGGCACCATGCTGTTCGTCTCGCACGATCGCCACTTCCTCGCAGCATTGTCCAACCGTGTGCTCGAACTGACGCCGGACGGCATCCACCAGTATGGCGGCGGCTACACCGAATATGTCGCCCGCACCGGCCAGGAAGCTCCCGGTCTGCGGAGCTGACACGAAAATAGGCGAGCTGGGCGTCGCGCGCCGGCGCCCAGCATTCGCAGTGCCCGCCTTCCTCGGCGGGGACCGAGGGTCCACAAGCAAAGCCCGAACGCACAACGCGACTCCGCTCTAAATCGGTACTGAAAAAACTAGGTTCTTGTGAAGTGCTACCGTAGCAGCTGCTACAGATCCTACCGGATGGCCGCTTGAAATCGATGGGACTTTGGTCCGATTCGCGCAGTCAAAGGTCCGAGTGTCATTGTCGCGACGCTCCCCATTCACATATTGCTGGGCTGGCTGGGGCGCCATCGCAGCATCTGCTGCCAATCACTTCAGACAGGTGATGTTCGGCATGACACCGAAAATTGCATGGAAAGACCGAATGACGAACCGCGTATGGGGCTTTGTATCCAACCCCTTCACCATCGGCATCTACCTTGCGCTGGCCACCCTTTGCGCTTTCTTCGGCAGCGCGGCGACCGGCATCCCGGCATACGTGCTTATGGCCGTCGGGTTTCTGCTGGTGATCTTTGTCGATCCGCCGAAAAGGCTGGGCAAGCTGCGGGCACAGCGCCGCCGCTCGGGTGGCGACCGCAACGCCTATCGGCGTTAGTCACGCCCATCGGCGAAAGCGCCTGGCGACAATCGCAGCGCCAGGCGCCCTTCCCGGAACAATACGCGACGTCAGCAGTTTCCCGACGAAGCAAGCAAATTCACATGAACGGACGTATGACGTCCACGGTGCACGGAAGCCATCATGCGCAGATGGCGATGAAAGCGCGTGGGCACGATGAAGACCAAGCACTATGTGCTGCAGATCTTTCGAGCCACCTTCACCGACAGGCTGGTGCTGATCATTATTGTGCTGATGATTGCCTCGGTGTTCGCCGTCCTGCCAATCAAATCCTGCTCCAATCCGGGGGCATCAAGCGGCACAGGGATATCAGCGACCTCATCGATGACGGGCTAAAGCGTGTCGCGCAAAAGTGCGCAGCGGTTTTGCGATAACGACATGCGAAATATCAAAAACTTAAAGCGCGGGAGCGAATCTGAAAGATCGCGACGCGCTTTAGCATCTTGTCCGAACGAAGCGGCGGCGTCGGCCCAAAACGCAAACGGGGCAGCGAAGGCCGCCCCGTCTCAAGCTGCTCTGTCGTCGAGACTTAGCCGTTGAGGCCACTGCCCCACGGGCCGTGATGGCTGTCGGCACCGTCAATGCGGTCGAAGCCGTGGGCGCCGAAGAAGTCGCGCTGCGCCTGGATGACATTGGCCGTGCCGCGGCCACGGCGGTAGCTGTCGAAGTAGCCGAGTGCCGACGCAAGCGCCGGCACCGGCAGGCCACCGAGAACGGCGGAAGAGACGACGCGGCGCAGGGCTGCGTCGGTTTCCTTGACCATGGCGGCAAAGGCCGGGGTGACGATCAGGTTGGCGGCATCCGGCGCCTTGGTAAAGGCAGTGGTGATCTCGTCGAGGAACTGCGAGCGGATGATGCAGCCGGCGCGCCAGATCTTGGCGATCGTCGGCATCGGCAGGTTCCAGTTGAACTCCTTCGATGCCGCCGACATCACCGCGAAGCCTTGCGCATAGGCGCCGATCTTGGCGGCCAGCAGCGCGCTTTCGAGATCCCTGATGAAGGCTGCCTTGTCGGCCACCTTGAAGTCGCCGACCTCAGGCAGCCCGAGGATCTTTTCGGCCGCTTCGCGTTCGTCCTTCATCGAGGAGATGCTGCGCGCCGCAACCGCCGCCTCAATGCCGGTTGCCGGCACGCCCATGTTCTGCGCTTCGATCACCGACCACTTGCCGGTGCCCTTCTGGCCGGCCTTGTCGAGGATCAAATCGACGATCGGCTTGCCGGTCAGAGGATCAGCGGCCTTCAGCACCTTCTCGGTGATCTCGATCAGGTAGGAGTTGAGGCGGCCCTTGTTCCAAGTGCCGAAGACGTCGCCGATCTCGGTCGCCGACATCTTCAGGCCGTCACGCAGGATGCCGTAGATTTCGGCGATCATCTGCATGTCGGCATATTCGATGCCGTTGTGGATGGTCTTGACGAAATGGCCGGCGCCGTTTTCGCCGAGCCAGGCAACGCAGGGGTCGTTGTCATACTTGGCAGCGATCGAGGTCAAAACGCTCTCGACGCGCTTCCAGGACTCCTCCTTGCCGCCGACCATGATCGACGGACCGTGGCGCGCGCCTTCTTCACCGCCGGAAACCCCCATGCCGATGAAGGTCAGGCCACTGTCCTTCAGCGCCTCGAAGCGGCGCATCGTGTCGCGGAAGTTGGCGTTGCCGGCGTCGATCATGATGTCGCCCTTGGAAAGGTAGGGCTCGAGGATCTTCATCTGCTGGTCGACCGGCTCGCCGGCCTTGATCATGATGATGATCGGCCGCGGCGGACGGATGGCGGCAACAAACTCTTCAATGGTGTCGCAGGGCACGATCTGGCCCTTCAGCTCGCCGGCTTCCGCGTAGAACTTGTGCGTCGCCTCGACGGTGCGGTTGAACACCGCGATCTTGTTGCCCTTTTCAGCGATGTTGAGCGCCAGGTTCGAGCCCATGACGCCAAGACCGATTAGGCCGATTTCCGCCTGTGACACGTGATTGCCTCCATTGGACAGAAGTGCCGGGCGCGATCGGGATAAGCGCGTCGGTGCCGGCCCTTCGAATTGAACTTCGCCCTCTCGCGGCGGGCTCTGTCGAAGGCCCTGGCGCGAGAAGCGACGGCGGAGGATGTTTTGGCATTCAAATCGATTAACGACAAGCGATTACTGACAAAATCACTTCTTTTCGGGCTTGCCGTCGCCATCGTCGAGCACCCGCCAGGACGCGCCTTCGAGGTCTTCGTACTGGCCGCTCTTCAGCGCCCAGAGGAAGGCGGCGAGACCGATGCCGCCGAGAAACAACGCGATGGGAATGAGATAGATCAGCGTGTTCATGAGGCATTCCCGACTGGACGAAGGGCGGCAGGCGCTTGGCCGTCGCGCGCCTCCTCGGCAACATTGCCGGTGGCAGCACGCAGACGCAAGGCGTTGGCAACGACGATCACCGACGAAGTCGACATGGCAACGGCTGCGATCAGCGGGGTGGCATAGCCGAGGATCGCGATCGGAACGGCAATCACGTTGTAACCGATCGCCAGCGCGAAGTTCTGGCGAATGAGCCGCCCGGCCCGGCGCGAGGTGTCGATCGCCATCGGCACGGCATTGAGCCCCTGGTGCAGGAAGACGAAATCTGCCGCCTGACGCCCGACATCGGCGGCCGTTGCCGGGGCCATCGAGACATGGGCAGCGCGTAGCGCCGGCGCGTCGTTGATGCCGTCGCCGACCATCAGCACGCGGTGGCCGCCTTCGGCAGCGGCCGCACATTCGTCCACCTTGCCACGCGGCGTCAGCTCAGCCTTGAAGCTGTCGATGCCGACCCGGCGGGCAAGGGCCGCCACCACCGGCTCGCGGTCACCGGAGAGAATGCCGGTCGACAGGCCGAGCCGGCCAAGCTCCTCTATGCTTTCGCGGGCGAAGGGCCTGAGCCGATCCTCGAAGCGGAAGCAGCCAAGTTCGCGGCCGTCGAGCGACAGGATCACTTCCGACTGGCCGCTCGCCTCGCCGGCGTCGCCACAGGCAAAAGCGCGGCTGCCGAGCCGGTAGATGCCCGCTTCCGTGCGGGCCTCGATGCCGGCACCGGGAATCTCGCGGATCTCGCCGGCAATGACGGGCGCAACCTTCGCCGCATCATGAATGGCCATCGCCAACGGATGGCGCGAATGAACAGCCAGCCCCGCCGCCGTCGCCAGCACGGAGGGCTGAATATCCTGGCCATTGACGAGCCGCGGTTCACCCACCGTCAGCGTGCCGGTCTTGTCGAGCAGCACCGTGTCGATTTCGGCCAGCCGCTCCATGGCGGAGCCGTCCTTGACCATGACGCCGTTCTGGAACAACCGTCCGGCGGCAATCACCTGCACGACCGGCACCGCAAGCCCGAGCGCGCAGGGGCAGGTGATGATCAATACCGCGACCGCAACCAGCATCGCATGGTGGAAGTCGCCATTGACGAACATCCAGCCGATGAAGCTCAAAAGCGCCAGGAGGTGCACCGCGGGCGAGTAATATTGCGCCGCCCGGTCGGCGATACGGCGATAGCGTGCCCTGCCCCCTTCGGCGGCCTCCATCAGGCCCATGATCTCGGCAAGCAGCGAGTCGCGCGCCGCAGCGGTCGCCTCGATCGTCAGCGGTCCGGTGAGGTTCAGCGTGCCCGCCTCGACGCTGTCGCCTGCCTTGACCGGCACCGGCGCGCTCTCGCCATTGACGATCGAGCGATCGAGGTCGCTGGCGCCGATGAGAATGCGACCATCGACCGGGATGCGTTCGCCGGCTGATATCGCCAGCTTTTCGCCCGGCTTGATCTCGTCGACCGGGCGATATTCGCGCCCGCCATCGGCATCGAGCACCATCGCGCCGCGCGGCGACAGCCTGGCCAAGCTGCTGATCGCAGAACGCGCACGCCCGCGCATCATATGATCGAGCGTGCGGCCGATCAGCAGGAAGAAGAGAAGCATCACCGTGCCGTCGAACCAGGCATGGGTGCCGTGGGTAATCGTCTCGTAGAGCGAGATCGAGAAGGAGAGCGTGATCGCAAGCGCGATCGGCACGTCCATGTTGGTGCGGCCGTGCTTCAGCGCATTCCAGGCGGACGCGTAGAAGAAGCGCCCGGAATAGATCAGCGTCGGCGCGGCAATCAGCGCCGAGATCCAGTGGAAGAGATCGCGCGTGGCCGCCTCCGCGCCCGACCAGACGGAGACGGAGAGCAGCATGATATTGGCCGAGGCAAAGCCCGCAACGGCGACGGCGCGCACCAGCTGCTTCAGCGTCTGGTCGCCGTCTTCCTCGCCCGGCGCGAAGAGATGGGTCTCGTAGCCCCGCGCGCGGATGGTGCGCGCCAGTTCCCGCGGATCGGTGCGGGCGTCATCGACCTCTTCCTTCCAGACGATCGCCACCCGCCGCGACGAAAGGTTGACGCGCGCCCGCTCAACCTCGGGCCGCGCTTTCAAGGCGCCCTCAAGTGTCGCGATGCAGGCGCCGCAATGCACGCCGGGTACGCTGAGGTCCGTCTGGCGCAACCCGCCGCCGAGCGACCGGCTCGTCAGCCAGAGCTCTTCCGATGTGGGCAGTCCCTGCCCGGCCCTGTCGATCTCCAGAGCCATTTCGGTTCCAGGAGCGCAGCAGCTCATTGCGCTGCTCCCGGCGCCATGAAGCGGATGGCCTGGCGATAGACGACCGTGTCGCCCTTGGTCGCGGTGATATCGGCGATCCACTGGCCGCGCTTCAGCGTCGCGGCGGCAACGAACACGCCCTCGCCCTGATGCGCCATCTCGACCGTCACATCCTCATGCTCCTCGACCGGGCGCTTCAGGACCGCGACCACCTTGTCCGCGGTCAGTTCCGGCTTGCCCTGTCGCGTCAGCGTGTAGCGCAGCGCTTCCTGTTCGACACTGAGCTTGCCTTCGAGCCCGCTGGCGGCGAAGGCCTTCGCCTCCTTCACCTTGCCGTTGAACTGCTGGCTGGCGACATAAGTGTTCTGCACCACCAGCCCGCTCCAGCTATGGCTGGCATTCCAGGCCATGATCAGATTGACGGTGATGATCGTGCCGAAGAACAGCACCATGACGCCCAGCATATGCCAGCCGGTGAAGGGCCGCGGTGCCTTTGCCTGTTTGGTGATCATTTCGCCGCTCCAGGGCTGTTGAAGTTGGCCTTGTAGACGTCGCGCTCGTGGCTCGACGGATCCTCGACGATCAGGCTGAAACCGTCAGCCGCTTCGCCAAGCTTGTCCTTCGGCAGCGTCACGAACACTTTCACGGCGGTGACCTTGTCCGGATCGACGCCGATCGCAAAGGTGCGGCCGTCGCCCGCCGCCTGGCCGGCGATGCGCATCGTCGCCGAAGACATACCGTCGATCGCGAGCGTGATGGTGCGTTGTTCGGGGATCATGTTCAAGAGCTTGACCATGTAGCCGTTGCGCACCGAACCGTCGGATTCGACGACGAATTGCGGGTTGCGGTCGTGCAGCACGTTGATCTCCAGCCGGTCGCGCGACAAGAGCGCATAGAGCAGCCCGATGCCGACGAGCGTCCAGACACCGAGATAGACGAGCACGCGCGGACGGAAGACGATCTTCCAGTTGAAATGGCGGACCTTGTCGGAGAAGGCGCCATCCGCGTTGCGAACCCGGCTCGGGTCGATCGCCGTCGTGCCGCCATTGGTGGCAAGCGCCATGTTGGAGGCATAGTCGTTCAGCGTCGCATAGGAGATCAGTCCGCGCTCGCGGCCGACTTTGTCCATGACGCCGTTGCAGGCGTCGATGCAGAGCGCGCAGGTGATGCATTCGAGCTGCTGGCCGTCACGGATGTCGATGCCCATCGGACAGACGACGACGCAGGCGTTGCAATCGACGCAATCGCCGACGGCCTCCCCGGCTGCCACCGCCTTCTTCTGGTGGCGCGAGCGCGGCTCGCCGCGCCAGTCGTTATAGGTGACGACCAGCGAATTCTCATCGAGCATCGCCGCCTGGATGCGCGGCCAGGGGCACATATAGGTGCAGACCTGCTCGCGCATCAGCCCGCCGAAGACATAGGTGGTGGCGGTCAGGATACCGACGGTCATGTAGGCGACGGTTGGTGCTTCCAGCGAAACGAAGCTTTTCAGAAGCGTCGGCGCGTCGGCGAAATAGAAGATCCAGGCGCCGCCGGTGGCAATACCGATCAGGATCCAGATCGAGTGCTTCGACACGCGCTTGACGATCTTGGCAGCCGTCCAGGGGCCGGCGTCGAGTTTCATGCGGGCGTTGCGGTCGCCTTCGATGTAGCGCTCCACCACCAGGAAGAGATCGACCCACACCGTCTGCGGACAGGTATAGCCGCACCAGGCGCGCCCGACGGCAGACGTCACCAGGAACAGGCCGAAGCCTGCCATGACCAGCAGGCCGGCCACGAAGAAGAATTCCTGCGGCCAGATTTCGATGAAGAAGAAATAGAAGCGACGGGCGGCGAGATCGACCAGCACCGCCTGATCTGGCGCATGTTCGCCGCGATCCCAGCGGATCCACGGCGTCAGATAGTAGATGCCGAGCGTCACCAGCATCACCAGCCACTTGAAGCGGCGGAAGCTGCCCTCGGCGCGTTTCGGGAAGATCTTCTTGCGCTTTTCGTAGAGCGGCTTGCGCACATGCGCCGCATTGACCGGTTCGGCCTCGTGACGTTCGACGGATGCGGCGTTGGCGGCGGATTGAGAGTTCATAAGTGGGACATCCCGGATATCGCGTATTGAGCCATGTCTTGCCCGATTTGACCGCCGAAAACGTTGATCTGTGTCAAGTTTGCGGCCTAAGGCCGCGCCATGCGGCGAAACGTCCGAGCCATCGGAACCGCAGCGGTCGGCAACGACCTTTGGTGCGGAAGGACGCCAAGGGCCTTGCGCTCGAGCCCATCTGCACCACAACGCCACGCGCCTTATGAGACGCGCAAAGGTCGCCGTAGTACTTTGAATTGCTGCATGTTTCCCTATATCGGCTATGCTGAAGGCAAGGCAGGACAGTCGCGAAGGAGAAAGCATGCACGGCTCCCTCGAGCCCCTGACGCTGGCCAAACAGCGCGGCACCTATCGCGAGCGTGCCGCGCCTCACGCTCTCGCCGGGCATGTCGAATGCCTGTGGAGCCACCAGATGCCGGAGGGACCGCCCGCGCCGATCGCGGTCGTCCCCGACGGCTGCGTCGACATCCTCTGGTCCAATCGCGGTCTCGTCGTTGCCGGCCCTGATCGGACCGCTGCCTTTCCCGTGATCGCGCCGGGCGCCAAGGTCATCGGCCTGCGCTTCCGCCCGGGCGTCGCCGCGTCGTTTCTGCGCGCATCGCTTTCGGAAATCACCGGTCAAATCGTCCCGCTCGATGCCTTCTGGGGCAAAGCCGCGCGCGAACTTGATGCCAAGCTTCAGGACGCGCCGGATGCCATCCGCGCCGATATCATGGCGGCAGCAGTGCTAGAGCGCTCACCGGCCGTCTCCCCGCCGCCCGGCGATGTCGCAGCCGCGCTCGCCCATCTCACGCAACGGCGCGATTCGTCCGACAACCCCATCAGCGCATTGGCCGCCGCCACCGGCACCAGCGAGCGGACGCTGCGCCGCCGCTGCCACGAACATTTCGGCTATGGCGCCAAGACCCTCGACCGCATCCTGCGTCTGCAACGATTCCTCAAGGCCTGCCGCAGCGAGCCATCCGTAAGCCTCGGCATCCTCGCCCTTGATGCCGGCTATGCCGACCAGGCGCATCTTTCGCGTGAGGCCAAGGAACTGACGTCGCTTTCACCGGCGGAAATCCGCCGCCAGCTTGGTGGCCATCGGCAGGCTGCCTGACTGGCCGTTTCGTTCAAGACCGGTGAGGCGGCCCGTGCTACGTCCTCGCTCAGGAGAACCGAGCATGGCAACACTTGAAGCAAAGATCATCCACACCACCATCGCCCGCGACTGGCGCGAGGTCTATGCCTTCATGGCCAGGCCCGAGAACATGCCCCTCTGGGCGTCCGGTCTCTCGTCAGGGCTGACACGCGACGGCGAGGACTGGCTGGCGCCGGGACCGCTCGGCCAAGCCCGCGTGCGCTTTGCTCCCGCCAATGACTTTGGCGTCGTCGACCATCTGGTGACGCTCGCAGATGGCACCGAGGTCCACAACGCGCTGCGCGTCGTGCCGAACGGTAACGGGTCCGAGGTAATGTTCACGCTGCTGCGTCAGCCGGGCATGAGCGCGGAACAATTTGCCGGCGACGCCGGTTGGGTGGCAAAGGATCTCGCCACTTTGAAATCAATCATGGAATCCGGAAAAGACAGGTAGGAAAATGGGCAACAAGGGCAACGACAGCCGCATCGACTATGTCGAGTTCAACGTCTCCGACATCGCTGCCGCCAAGGCCTTCTACGGCAGCGCCTTCGGCTGGACCTTCACCGACTACGGCCCGGAATATTGCGAATTCCAGGACGGCCGTCTGACCGGCGGTTTCACCACCACGGGTCCCGTCGGCAGCGGTGGGCCGCTGATCATCCTCTATGCCGACAACCTCGAGGACATGCTGGCCCGCGTCGAAAAGGCCGGCGGCAAGATCGTCAAGCCGATCTTCACCTTCCCCGGCGGCCGCCGCTTCCATTTCGCCGACCCTGACGGATACGAGCTGGCGGTTTGGTCGGCGCAGTAAGGGCAGTCGACGCCCCAGACCAGCACGGGAACGAGGGCTGCCCCTTCGGCAGGCTGAGCGACTGCAGCCATCTCCACCCTCATCTCTGTGCTTGTCACAGAGATCCAGCAGCCGTGCGTCGGCACGGCGGGAGGAGCAGAGCCGGGACGCCTGATTTGCAGACTGCAAGGGGTCTCCCGCGCCGCCGACGCGGCGCTGCTGGATTCCTGTGACGAGCACAGGAATGAAGGAGGTGATTAAGGCGCCATCCATATCCTGTGGACACCCATCCCCACTTTACGACTTTAGGATCGCCCCTCACTGTCCTGCCGGACATCTCTCCCCACACGCGGGGAGAGAAACGCTTGGCTCGCTCTCTGTCGCCAAGCCTCAACGCTCGAGATTGGCGATGCTGGCGCCGCGTTTCCCTTCTCCCCGCCTGCGGGGAGAAGGTCGCGGCAACGGGATGAGGGGCCGCCGCCCGTTAAAGCGCCAGCGGACTACTCGCCCCCGCCCAGCGAATGCACGAACACCGCAAGCTGCTTGACCGTGGTGTCGCCGAGGCGCGGCAGCCAGGCGGGCATGACGCCGTGCTTGGGTGCCTTCATCTGGGCGATGATCGCCTGCTCGCCCTCGCCGTTCAGCCACAGTGCGTCGGCGAGATCAGGCGCGCCGAACTCGCGGTTGCCCTTGGCATCGGCACCATGACAGGAGGCGCAATTGGCTTCGAACAGTGCCTTGCCCGGCTCGACCATCGAGACGTCCGACGGCGTGCCGGTAAGGCTGACGACGTAGGCCGCCGTCTGCTTGATCTCTTCCGGCTGCAGGATTTCGGCAAAGGACGGCATTTCCGAAACGCGGGTCTCGCCATCGCCAGTGTAGCGAATGCCGTGAGCGATCGTCTGGTAGATCTCCTCGGGCTTGCCGCCCCAGAGCCAGTCGTCGTCGTTGAGGTTCGGGAAGCCGGCGGAACCCGCAGCACCCGAGCCATGGCACTGGGCGCAGTTGACCTTGAAGGCCGATGCGCCGCCGGAAACGGCGAACTGCTGCAGCTGCGGATCGGCAATGATCTGCTCGATCGAGCTCGAGGCGATCTTTTCGAGATTGCCGGCCTGGGCCGCCTTGGCGCTGGCGAGTTCGGCGCTCACCTCGGCGCGGCTCGAATAGCCGAGCACACCCTTGGTCGCGTCCGTCAGAAGCGGCACCGCCGGATAGACGATCATGTAGCCGACCGCCCAGACGATGGTCGCGTAGAAGGTATAGACCCACCAGCGCGGCATCGGGTTGTTCAGTTCGCGGATACCGTCCCACTCGTGGCCGGTGGTCTCGACGCCGCTGATTTCGTCGACGTGTTTGTCCGCCATTCTATTAATCCTCCTTCAGGGGGATGGCTGCGGCATCATCGGCGGCCTTCTTGGCGCCGGGCCGGAAGATGAAGCCGACGACGCCCAGGAAGAAGAGCGTCATGGCAAGGAGCGCCCAGCTATCGGCGAACTGGCGCATGGCCGTGTAGGTTTCCATGTGCGTGTCTCCCTTAGCGATAACCGGTGGTGTCGTCGTAGGTGGAGAAGTCGACCAGCGTGCCAAGCATCTGCAGATAGGCGACGAGCGCGTCCATCTCCGTCAGCCTCTGCTGGTTGCCGTCGAAGTCGCCGAGTTTGGCCTTCGGATAGCGCGCCTCGACGCCGGAGGTGTCGGCATTCGGATCAGCCTGCGCCTTGATGTCGGCGAGCGCGTTGTCGATCATCTCGTCCGTATAGGGAACACCGACCGCCTTGTTCGCCTTCAGGTTCGCGGCGGTGTTGTTCACGTCGAGCGTCGTCTCCTTGAGGAAGGCGTAGCTCGGCATGACCGATTCCGGCACGACCGAGCGCGGCTCGGTCATGTGCTGCACGTGCCATTCGTTGGAATAGCGGTCGCCGACGCGGGCGAGGTCCGGTCCGGTGCGCTTGGAGCCCCACTGGAACGGATGGTCGTACATGGATTCCGCCGCCAGAGAGTAATGACCGTAGCGCTCCACTTCGTCGCGGAACGGCCGGATCATCTGGCTGTGACAGACGTAGCAGCCTTCACGCACATAGATGTCGCGACCGGCGAGCTCCAGCGGCGAATAGGGCCTCATCCCCTCCACCTTCTCGATGGTGTTTTCGAGATAGAAGAGCGGCGCGATTTCCACGATGCCGCCGATGGAGACGACGAGCAGCGAGCCGACGAGCAGCAGGGTGGCGTTGCGTTCAAGGGTCGCGTGTTTGTCGAGAATGGACATGGTCTATGCCCTCCTATTCCGCAGCTTTCAGCGCGGGCTGAGCAGCACCGAAGATCGGAGCTTCGTCACGCACGCGGCCGAGGATGGTCATTGTTACGTTGAAGGCCATGAGCAGAGCCCCGGCGAGGAACAGTGCGCCGCCAAGAGCACGCAGCACGTAGTAGGGAACCATGGCCGCGACCGATTCCGCGAAGGAATAGACGAGGAAGCCCTGGTCGTCGTACTCGCGCCACATCAGGCCCTGCTGGATGCCGGCGACCCACATGACCGCCGCGTAGACGACGATGCCGAGCGTGGCGAGCCAGAAGTGCCAGTTGACCATGCGCACGCTATAGAGCCGCTCGCGGTTCCATAGCTTGGGCGTCAGATAGTAGATCGCGCCGAAGGTGATGAGGCCGTTCCAGCCGAGCGCACCCGAATGCACGTGGCCGATCGTCCAGTCGGTGTAGTGGCTGAGCGAGTTGACCGTCTTGATCGACATCATCGGACCTTCGAAGGTCGCCATGCCGTAGAACGCGACGGCCATCACCATCATGCGGATGATCGGGTCGGTACGGATCTTGTCCCAGGCGCCCGAAAGCGTCATCAGGCCGTTGATCATGCCGCCCCAGGAGGGCATCCACAGCATGACCGAGAAGACCATGCCGAGCGTCTGCGCCCAGTCGGGCAGCGCCGTATAGTGCAGGTGGTGCGGACCCGCCCAGATGTACATGAAGATCAGCGACCAGAAATGGATGATCGACAGGCGGTAGGAATAAACAGGGCGATTGGCCTGCTTGGGGATGAAGTAATACATCATGCCGAGGAAGCCGGCCGTCAGGAAGAAGCCGACGGCGTTATGCCCGTACCACCACTGCGTCAGCGCATCCTGCACGCCGGCAAAGGCCGAGTAGCTCTTCGAGCCGAGGAAGGAGACCGGCACCGCCAGGTTGTTGACGATGTGCAGCATCGCGATCGTGACGATGAAGGCGAGGTAGAACCAGTTGGCCACATAGATATGCGGCTCCTTGCGCGTCAGAAGCGTGCCGAGGAAGGCGATGAGATAGGCGACCCAGACGATCGTCAGCCACAGGTCGACATACCATTCCGGCTCCGCATATTCCTTCGACTGGGTGATGCCGAGCAGGTAGCCGGTGGCCGCCATGATGATGAAGAGCTGGTAGCCCCAGAACACGAACCAGCCGAGATTGCCGCCGAAAAGGCGCGCGCGGCTGGTACGCTGGACGATGTAGAAGGACGTCGCGATCAGCGCGTTGCCGCCGAAGGCGAAAATGACAGCCGAAGTGTGCAGCGGCCGCATGCGGCCGAAGTTGAACCAGGGCTCGATGTTGAGGTCGGGAAAGGCAAGCTGGAGCGCAACCACGACGCCCACGAGAAAGCCGACGACGCCCCAGAAGACGGTGGCGATCACGCCATACTTGACCACCTCGTCGAAATATTCCGACTGCGGCGGTGGTGGTGGCGCCCTGCCGGCGGAAACCGGGCTGAACTCGATGCGTCGCATCAGCATGACAGTGCCGGCGAGGAGCACGAAGAACAGCACCCACATATGGGCTTCAAAGTGCCGGTCCTGCGCAAACCCGGCGCCGACGAGCGCCAGGAAAGCACCGACCCCGAGCAGGATCATCTCGAATGTGTATTTCATGGTTGGGTCCCCAACTTGGTCCGATCGCACGCGACGACACGCCCCAGAACGAGGCGCGCCACCGCAGCTGGCCGGAAAGTGTCAGAATCGGGGCATCCTGGCCTTGATTCAGATCAAGGCTGCACCACCTCGATTGGATCATCCTCGGCAAATAACAGGGAGCGCCGTGGGAGCTGGCGTTTGAAGCCGATGAAAAAGACTTTTGAAGAGGGACGAATCCGGAGCCGGCTGGAGCCGCCTCCCCGCGCCGTCCCGGTGGCCGAGCCTTTCGCATGGCTCGCCCGCGCGCATGAGGAGCAGCTTGCGCTCTGCAACTGTCTCGAGGAGATCGCCGACAGTCTGCCTGCAGAAATCGATCGGCAGAAATGCGTCTACGCCGCCAAGGTGCTCGGACCGATGATCCGCGAAATGCATTCCGGCGAGGAAAGCCTGGTCTTCCCGTGGATCGAGCGCACCTTCCGCGGCGACCCGACGCTCGGCGCGACGCTGGAGCGGCTGAAATACGAGCACTGCGAAGACGAGTGCTTCGCCGAAGAACTGACGGAAATGCTGGAACGCCTCGGCGCCGCCGACCAAACGGTCAATGCCGAAACCGCCGGTTATATGCTGCGCGGCTTTTTCACCAGCCTCAGGCGACACGTCGGCTTCGAACAGGAATGTTTGCGCAGCATCACCTCGCCGGTTGGGTGAACCGGCAGACGGGGCGGTCGGCACGCGGCAAGGTAGGATTGTTCGCGGCTGTAAGCGCAGCGCCATTCGTGCTATACGCGAAACTGGATCGAGTTTGGGAGCAACGCGGCCCCAATCATTCTGGTGATGTGCGGTGGCGCACGTTACATACCTGTATAAAATTTCAGTCACCTACTCATCTCTCCTGCGAATTCACAGGTCCACACGGCGCTGATGAACGATGCAGAACGTCATGCGCCAACCGAGGAAGGCGATGCCCATGACAACGATCACACGAAGAGCTTTTGTCGGCGGGATCGCCCTGATGCCGTCATTGCGCTTCCCAGGCACTGCGGCCGCCCAGAGCGAAATCACGCCTGACGAGGCACGAAAGATCGCCAAGGAAGCCTATATCTACGGCTTCCCGATGGTGGACAGCTACCGCATCCAATACGCCTATTTCGTCGACGACAAGAACCCGGAATACAAGGCGCCGTGGAACCACCTCAAGAACATCCCTCGCGTCTACACCCCCGCCGATACGGCGATCCAGACGCCCAACTCCGACACGCCCTATTCGATGATCGGCATGGACCTGCGTGCGGAGCCGATGGTCCTCACCGTACCAGTGATCGAGAAGGACCGGTACTTCAGCATCCAGCTCATCGACGCTTATACGTTCAACTTCGACTATGCCGGCAGCCGCACGACCGGCAACGACGGCGGCAGCTTCCTGGTCGCCGGCCCGGGCTGGAAAGGCGAGACGCCTGCGGGCATCAAGAAGGTGTTTCGCGCCGAGACCGATCTCGTTCTCGGGGCCTATCGCACGCAGCTATTCAACCCCGACGACTTAGACAATGTGAAGAAGATCCAGGATCGCTACAAGGCAGAGCCGCTTTCGGCGTTTCTCGGCGGGGCGGCGCCTGCGGCCGCTCCCGCAATCGACTTCACCAAGCCGCTTTCGCCGGACGAAGAGAAGAAGTCGCTGGAGTTCTTCAACATCCTGAATTTCGTCCTGCAGTTCTGCCCGACTAATCCATCCGAGACCGAGTTGATGGCGCGTTTTGCCAAGATCGGGGTTGGTGCAGGCAAGACCATAGACGTTGCGGCGCTCTCGCCGGACATCAAGACCGCCATCGAGCAAGGTATGGCCGACGCCTGGGCCGATCTTGAGGGCTTGAAGAAGCAGATCGACGCCGGAACGGTGACTTCGGGCGACCTCTTCGGCACGCGCGAATACCTGAAGAACAATTATCTCTACCGCATGGCGGCGGCCGTTCTCGGCATTTACGGCAATTCGAAGCAGGAGGCGATGTACCCGGTCTACGCCACTGACGTCGAAGGGCAGAAACTCGACGGCGCCAACCGCTACACCGTCCATTTCGCCGCCGATAAGATGCCGCCGGTCAACGCCTTCTGGTCGCTGACGATGTATGATCTGCCGGCGAGCCTGCTCGTTGCCAATCCGATCAACCGCTATTTGCTTAACAAGCCGATGCTCCCGCAATTCGTGATGGATGCCGACGGCGGCTACACCTTCTACGTTCAGAACGAGTCGCCGGGCAAGGACAAGGAGCCGAATTGGCTGCCGGCGCCCGAGGGTCCCTTCTTCGTCGCGATGCGGCTCTATTGGCCGAAAGACGAGGCGCTCAATGGCATGTGGAAGCATCCGCCCATGACCAAGACACCATAGTTTGTTCAGTTCGCCCGCGGGTTCGACGTCGCGATCCCCGGCCGGGTCTTTGGGGTCCTCACTCTCTCTTGATTGGTAGCGCCGGCAATGACGTGTCAGGCCGCGATCGCGCGGCGGCGGTCGGCATGTTCCTGGATCACGAGGATCGCGCCGATGAGCTTGCCGGAGCTGGACATGCATGGCGTCAGCCGGCAACGCACGACGACCGTGCGCGCATCGACGGTCTTGGCGAAGGTATAGTCGACCACCTCGCCCGCAAAACAACGATCGAGATAGGATTTCACCCGCTGCTCGAAGCGCTGGATGCCGATGAACTCGACGATGTGCCGGCCGATCAGATCCATCGGGCGGCTCTCCAGATGGTCGGCATTGCGGGGGTTCGTGTAGAGGTAGCGGTAGTCGGGCGTGATCACCGCGATCCGATCCGGAAAGCTGTCGAGGATCGCCTCGTTGAGCAGGCCTTCATCCGCCCTGCCCTTGCTCGGCTGGGCCGGCAGCCGCTCGAGCTGGAGGTCGGCGAATTTCTCCGCGCCCGTCGCCGCAAAATAGCGGTTGATCAGCGACTGTAGCAATTGCGAGTGCCGGAGCACGCAGGAGATGTCATCGGCTTCGACGCGCAGGATGTCGATCAGGAACTGGAACTGAAGTCGGGCATCTTCGACGCTCACCGCCTTCTCGTCGTAGACGGATCTGAGGATCGGATCCAATTCGCGATCCAGAATGCCGATCAAATGCTCGTCTGCCGTACGTACGGCATACTGCAGCTGCGAATACTTGAACCAGAACAGCTCAATCAGTGCGTTCAATTCGAAACCCCAATTCCCCCACGGCAGAGCCGCTTCGATGCACTTCAAGACAGGCGTTGATGCTGCAGACACTGATTTAGTTTTGAGGCTTCCCCACCCTTTCCGTGTAAAACCACACCGCTCCGGCCACCCAAAGCGCTTGCAGTCTTCCCCTCGCGAGACAACGTTGAGTTTACACTCATTGCGTTAGCGTTCAACAGCAGAAAGAAAAACTTAACCTTTTGAAGCAATTTCGGGACAAAGGGCATGCGCTGCCGCGGACGGACCACGAAGGTGATGCTCGCCGAACCGAAATCGGAACGCGCCGAATTCTCAAGGCTGCCCGGAAGCAAGCTCAAGCGCGATCGTTCGTGCGGAGGGGAATCAGTCCTTGAGGTAGCGCTTGATGTGCCAGCGGTCGTGATACCAGAGCCACTGGCCCGGATACTCGCGCACCCAGCTTTCCACCTTGTCGTTCAGCACCTGCGCCGTGGCGGTGACGTCGACATTGCCGTCGGTCTTGCGGGGAATGGCGATCGCCGGTTCCAGCTCCAGCCGGAAACGGCCGCCCGGCAGCCTTATGCAGCGGGCCGGATAGACTTCGCAGTTGAACTGGCGGACGAGCTTGGCCAGCAGCGGATTGGTCTGCACGTCCTGGCCGAAAAACTTGGTCTTCAGCCCCTTGCGGAACTTCTGGTCGACGAGAACGCCGACGCCCAGGCCCCGTTCGAGCTGGCGGGCGAGTGCGAAGGACGAGCCGGCGTGTGACGGCACCAGATTGCCCATGCGCTCCTCGCGGAACTTGAACACTTTTTCCGCCACGTAAGGGTTGTTCGGCGGCCGGAACAGCACGGTCACGTCAAGGCCGAAGGCGGAGCCGGCGACCGGCAGCATCTCGAAATTGCCGCTGTGCGCGGTGAAGACGATGAAGGGGCGCGGATTGTCGCGAAGCTCGAGGAACAACGGGATGCCCGACACCTCGACACGGCCGGGCGTCGTGCGCTCGGGGTCGAAATCGAACAGACGGTCGAGGAACACGTATTCGGCCGCCATGCGGCCCATGTTGCCCCAGCTCTCAAGCGCGATCGCGTTGATCTCCGCCTCGCTTTTCTCAGGAAAAGCGTTGCGCAGGTTGGTGAGCGTCAGCTTCTGCCGGCTGGTCTTCGGCCCGATGAACCGCAGGGCACGATCCATGAAGCGGATCGCGGCATCGGCCGGAAACATCTTCAGGATCGTCAGCAGCAGGAAAACGAACTGCGCGATCAGCCACTGGCGGGTACGATCCGCCGCCAGCACCAGCCGTGTGATCAGCATGCGCACGTCGATCAATCCATCTTCAGGATGATCTTGCCGAAGATCTGGCGCGATTCCATGCGCTCCAGCGCCCGGTCGATCTGATCGAGGCTGATTTCAGTGTCGATGACCGGATGCACCAGGCCGCGGGCCATCTTCTGCATGGCGTTCGCCATGTTCTCCATGCGGCAGCCGAAGGAGCCGAGCAGCTTCAGCTGCTGCTGGAACAGCATCATCAGGTTCATGTCGGTGGAAACGCCCGAGGTGGAACCGCAGGTGACCAGACGGCCGCCGCGCTTCATGCAGAGCATCGAGCCCGCCCAGGTGTCCTTGCCGACGTGTTCGAACACGACGTCGACGCCCTTCTTCTTGGTGAGCTTGCGCACCACGCCTTCAAAGCGATCGGTGCGGTAGTTGATGACGTGATCGGCGCCGAGCGCCTTGGCCTTCTCGATCTTGTCGTCGGAACCGACGGTGGTGATCACCGTGCAGCCGATCTTCTTGGCAAGCTGGATCGCCGCCGAGCCGATGCCGGAGCCGCCGGCATGGACGAGGATGGTTTCACCCGGCTCAAGCTTGGCATTGTCGAACAGCATGTGCTCGACGGTACCGAAGGTGACCGGAGCAAGCGCTGCAGCGACGGCATCGACACCCGGAGGCGCCGGGACCAGCAGGCGCGCCGGCAGGTTGATCTTTTCCTGCGCGAAGCCGTCGAGATGGAAGCCGTGCACGCCGCCGACATGTTCGCAGAGATTGTCGCGGCCTTCCTTGCACGGACGGCAGAGGCCACAGGTACGCGCGCCATAGATCGATACGAGCTGGCCCGGAAGCACGCTCGAAACGCCCGGACCGATCGCGTCGACCACGCCGGATGCTTCCGCGCCGATGACGAGCGGCATCTTGCGCTTGGCAAAGGCCATGCCGCGCCAGCCCCAGACGTCGATATGGTTGAGCGCAACCGCCTTGACGCGCAGGGTCACCTCGCCCGGGCCGGGCGCTTCCGGTTCCGGAATGTCGGTGATTTCGAGCTTGCGGTCATCGAGCAGTTGCAGGGCGCGCATGGTTCTTCCTCTGCCTTGGCGGCATGTTTGCGTCTTGGATTTTGCAGCGCCGCGCGCCCGACGGGGCGCGAGAAAGGCGCTGCAGCTCTTGAGTTTCCGGCTTAGGCCGGCTCGGCGGTCATGACAAGGCTGGCGTTCTGGCCGCCGAAGCCGAAGGAGTTCGACAGCACCGCAGTCACCTGCTGGCTGCGCTTCACGTTCGGCACCACGTCGAGCACGATCGCCGGATCGGGGTTCTGGTAGTTGATCGTCGGCGGCAGCGTACCGGTCAGCATCGTCTGGATCGAGAACACCGCCTCGACCGCACCGGCGGCCGTCAGCGTGTGGCCGATCATCGACTTGTTGGACGAGACCGGGATCGACGGCAGGCGATCGCCAAAGACGGCCGACATCGACAGATATTCCATCTTGTCGTTTTCGGGCGTCGAGGTGCCGTGCGCGTTGATGTAGCCGATACCGTCCTCATTGATGCCGGCGTCGGCAAGGGCCGCGCGGATCGTCGCGATCGCCGGGCCACCGTCCGGTGAAGAGCGCGTGCGGTGGAAGAGGTCGGCCTTCTCGCCGCAGCCCTTGAGGATGCCGTAGACGCGGGCGCCGCGGGCAACAGCCGCTTCGAGCGATTCCAGCACCAGGGTCGCGGCACCTTCGGCAATGACGAAGCCGTCGCGGTCCTTGGTGAAGGGCTTGGAGGCCTTTTCCGGCGGATCGTTCTGGGTGGAGAGGGCCGAAAGCAGCGCGAAGCGGATCAGTGCCTCGGCGCTGACCGAGCCGTCGGTCGCAACCGTCAGCGCACGATCGGTGCGGCCCTGGCGGATCGCCTCGACGCCGAGCTGGATCGCGGTGGCGCCCGAAGCGCAAGCGGTCGACAGCGTCACCGGCAGGCCGCGCGTGCCGAAGCGATCGGCAAGGCGTTCCGAGATCGAGCCGAAGAGCACGGCCTCGTGGAACACCGGATCGGCCTTCTGGCGCATGGCGGCGAGGAAGCGGTTATAGGCATCACCCGGCTGTTCCGAAGGCGGCGAACGGTCGGCAAGCTCGAAGCGCGCGCTCCATTCCGGCTCGACCGGCGGGGCAGCCAGGAACAAGGGGCCGTTGAAATCGCCGGAAATACCGGCCTGCGCCAAAGCTTCCAGCGTCGTTTCGCGCGCCATGGCATAGGAACGCTCGACGGAGTTGGCAGCGGGGATATCGATGAAATCGACCGTGCCGGAGATGCGGGTGTTCAGGCCTTCCGTCGGGAAACGGGTGATCTTGTGGATGCCCGAGACGCCGCCCGAAAGGGCTGCCCAGTTGTCTTCGACCCCCTGGCCGAGCGAGGTGATGACGCCCATGCCGGTAATGGCGATGATCGGGCGGCCGAGATGGTCCTTGTAAGCGTTGCTCATGGTCCGCTCCTGTTATTCCGCCGAAAGAACGGCGACGCCTTCGCCGCGCGAATGGCCGATGGTGGTGACCACGGCGCTTTTCGCCGCCGCCGTCATCGGCTTTTCCGCACCGGCGTCAAAGGCCGGCACCTTGGCGCCCTCGCCCAGCGTCAGTGCTGCCAGCGCCAAGCCCAGTGGGAACTGCGCCTCGATGCTGTGGCCGACGAGACCGCCATAGGCACGCACCGGCGCACCGGCAAACGTCTTGTCGAGGAACGCCTTTTCGCGCGCCACGAGCTCATGGAAACCAGACGTACCGGAGAACACGACGGTTGAGGCCGCATCAAGCTTTTCCGCAGGCTTGGCGAGGTCGCCAAGACGCGCTTCGAGCTTGCCGCCGTCGCGCGCGCCGCGGTCGCCGCCGATCGCGTCGATCAAAGCATAGATGCGGGCGCCGCGGGCTTCGGCATATTCGCGCGATTCCAGCACCAGGAAGGCGCCGACCGAGCCGAGGATCATGCCGCCGCCATTATCCTGGCTGCGCGACCAGATCGGGTGCCAGTCACCGAGCGCATGGCCCTGGATCGCTTCGATGAGGAGGATGATGTCGAGACGCTCGGCCGAAAAGGCGCCGCCGACGAGCGTGTGCGTCGACTGGCCGGCCTTGATCCGGGCAAAGGCGGTTTCGATCGCCGAGATGCCGGCCGCTTCCTCGCCCATGAAGGTGCGCGAAGAACCGGTGACCTTGTGCACGATCGAGATGTTGCCGGCGAGCAGGTTGGAAAGCTGGGCGAGGAACAGCGTCGGGCGCAACTCGGTCGTCAGCTTTTCGTTGAGGAGCTGTTCGCGATCGTTGCGCTTCAGCGCTTCGTCGACGATCAGCGAGTCGACATTGATGTCGCGCTCGCCGCCGCCGGCAGCGACGATCATGTCCATGCTGCCGCAGGCTTCGAGATTGTCCTTGAGGCCGGCATCATCGAGCGCCAGGCCGGCGGCAAACACGCCGAGGCGCTGCCAGTTTTCCATCTGGCGCTGGTCGCCACGCTTGGCGATCTGCTGCGACCAGTCGATTTCCGGCAGCGGATGCACCGGATAGGGGCTGAACTTTTCTGTCTCGACCCGCACGGCCGGCGATGTGCCGGCGGTGAGCAGCGCCAGATGCGGCTCGACGCCGACGCCCTGGCTGGTGACGATACCGACGCCGGTAATGACAACGTCGTTTGCGGATTTGCTCATCTTACTTCTCCGAACCGGCTGTTGCCGAAAGAGCCGCCATCAGACCCACTTCCTCGGCCCGCTTGCGCACGATATCGCCGAGCGGAACCTGATCGAACGGCATCGTCCTCAGTTTCAGCTGGGCGTCGCACACCTTTTTGCCGGCCGAGGTGATCTTCGCCTTGGTGACGGCAAAGCCCGAGCCTTCGTGTTCGAGGAAAGCCTCGATCTCAAGTTCGGCCGAGGGCTCGACGAAGGTGCGCATCTTGGCGCCGTCGACCGACATCAGGAAGGGCATGGCGGCAAAATTGGTGGCGGCCAGCACCAGGAAACCGGAGGCCTGCGCCATGGTCTCGATCAGGAGCACGCCCGGCACCAGCGGGTAGCCTGGGAAATGGCCTTCGAACACGGGGCTCTTCTCTGGCACCACGGACCGCGCCGTCAGCCGGCCAGCCGCAAGATCGACCGCTTCGACACGATCGATCATCTGGAAGTATTCAAGGAGCATTGAGGCTCACCCTGTTCGTTTTCGGGCCGTTCGTTTCGGGCTCAAGTAAAAACGCCAATGCCGCCTGTCAAGCGCGGGGCGCGACGGGCGGCATTGGAATTGGTGCGGCAAGGCTCGGGCGAAAGCCCGATCAGCCCTTGGCAGCCCGCAGTTCGTCGATCTTGGCGCAGAGGTTCTTCAGAACGAAGTACTCTTCGGTCGAAACCTTGCCTTCGTTGACTTCCTGCGTCCACTGCTCGAGCGGGATCTTGATGCCGAATTCCTTGTCGATCGCAAACACGATGTCGAGGAAGTCCAGGCTGTCGATGCCGAGATCGTCGATCGTGTGGCTTTCCGGCGTGATCGTCTCGCGATCGATCTCGCTCGTTTCGGCGATGATGTCGGCAACCTTGTCGAATGTAGCTGTCACGCGCATACCTCTTTATTCTATGTCGAGTCTCGGCGATCCTATAGGTAAATGCGCCGCAAAAGCCAATGGCCTAGATGGCAACGGTTTGCAAATAGGAAACCGGTGTTGCCAGAGCGCCGCGCGCACAAGGCGCTCTGATGCCCACAGTACGGATAAGCGCATCGGTCAGACCGCCACCGAATGCCGGCCACGGCCGTTACCGAGATAGGCATCAAAGGCCGCCGCCACCGAGCGGGCAAAGGGTCGGCCGCGCTCGGTCAGGCGGAAGATGCCGTTCTCGATCGTCGTCAACCCGTCGGCATCGCGCGCCCGAAACAGCCGCGATTCCTCGATCACCGCGCCGGCCAGACCCGGAAATGCCTGCTCGACCTCGTCAAAGGAGAAGGCGAAACGGCACATGATGTCGGCGATCACTTTTGCCCTCAGCCGGTCGTCCGGCGTGAAGCGGTAGCCGCGAACCGCGGCCAGCCCCGTCCCTTCCACATGACGCAGATATTCACCGGTTGCCGGCATGTTCTGGACATAACCTTGACGAAACTGGCCGATCGCCGAGGCGCCGAGGCCAACAAGCGTTTCCGCGGCATCGTCCGTATAGCCCTGGAAATTGCGACGGAGACGCCCTTCCCGGCTGGCACGCGCCAAGCTGTCTCCGGGCTTTGCGAAATGATCGATGCCGATGGCTTCGTAGCCCGCCGCAACCAGCATCTCGCCGGCGCGGGTCATCTGGCCAAAGCGCTCGACAATGCCGGGAAGGCTCTCGTCCGGGATCATCTTCTGATGCGTCTTCATCCACGGCACATGCGCATAGCCGAAGAGCGCAACGCGATCCGGAACAAGCGTCAGCACCGCCTCTATCGTGCGCTCCAGCGACTGGAGGCTCTGATAGGGCAAACCGTAGAGAACGTCGCAATTGACCGAGTGGACGCCCCTCGCCCGGGATGCCTCGATCGCACCGCGCGTCTGCTCAAAGGTCTGGATGCGATTGATCGCCTTCTGCACCTCAGGATCGAAATCCTGGATGCCAAAGCTCGCCCGTGTCATGCCGATCACGGCCAGCGCATCATGGCGCGCCTCATCGAGGTCGTTCGGATCCATCTCGACACTGATCTCGCAATCGGGCGCGAAGGTGAAGTGATCGGTGAAGGTGCGCTTAAGCGCGATCATGTCATCCGGCCGGACGAGCGTCGGCGAGCCGCCGCCGAAATGCAGCGCCGTCACCTTGGCCTCGCGGCTCACCCGCCCCCCGATTTCTGCAACTTCGCGATGCAGGCCATGCAGATAGGTCGCAACGGGATCATAGCGCAGCGTCTGCTTGGTGTGGCAGGCACAGAACCAACAGAGCCGGTCGCAATAGGGCACATGGGCATAAAGCGAAATCGCCTCCCCGGCGCCGATCGCATCGAGCCAGCTTTCATAGTCCGCAGCGCCCACGGCCTCGGAAAAATGCGGGGCCGTGGGGTAGCTGGTGTAGCGCGGCACAGGGCCTGAATGTTTGAGGATGAGCGCGTCTTCCATCGGTCTCTCCGCTGTCTTGGAAACGGCATAGGCCAGATGCGCGGAGCGGCCTTTGATTTTGATCAAGTCGGCAAATTAACACGTTAAAATTGACAATACTCAAGCCAGCATGAGACATTGTTTCGCGCTTTCGAAATTAGCACCTGTCAACTCTTGATTTAACGCCGCGCATCCTCTTTGGTCATCCAGGGAGTAATGGAATGCAGGTAGAAAGAATTGCAGATCGTGAACGAACATCGCCGTAAGGATATCCACAATTCGGACATTCCAACCGTCTGCGCAGCCTGCGAGGCGCGTCATGGCGGCGTTTGCGGAACGCTCACCCCGGATCAGCTTCTCGACCTCTCCCGCCACTCGACACGCCGCAGCATCGAGCCCGGCCGCGAAGTCGTCGGCCAGGGCGAGACGACCGACAGCTATGCCAACATCATCAGCGGCGTCGTCAAGCTCAGCAAAGTTCTGGCCGATGGCCGCCAGCAGATCGTCGGCCTGCAGTTCGCGCCCGACTTCATGGGACGTCCCTTCACCCGCGAAAGCGCGCTGACGGCGGAAGCCGCCGTCAACACCGACATCTGCGCCTTCCCGCGCAACGTCATCGAGCGGCTCGTTTCCGAGGCGCCGGGGCTGGAACACCGACTGCACGAGCAGGCCCTGAAGGAGCTCGACGAGGCGCGCGACTGGATGCTGACGCTCGGGCGCAAGACCGCCCAGGAGAAAGTGGCGAGCTTCCTCTACATCATTGCCACCCATATCGACCCCGAACAGGGGACCGCGAACGAATTCGACCTGCCGCTTTCGCGCGCCGACATCGCCGACTATCTGGGCCTGACGATCGAAACCGTCAGCCGGCAGATCACCAAGCTGCGCAAGGAAAACGTCATCCGCATCGAAAACAGCCGCCACGTCACCGTGCCGAGCCTCGAGCGGCTGATGCATGTCGGCGGGATCGACTGAGCCGCGCTCAGCGGTGGCTGCGAAGACGCTCGCAGATGTGCGGTGTTACACCGAATTTTCCAGCAGCGAAATTGCCCCTCACCCTACCCCTCTCCCCGCAGGCGGGGAGAGGGAACGTCGCCTGCGGTTAGTCCCCCAAAGGAGGCCGCCGATGATGAAACGGAAACGGCGCCACAGGTCCCTTCTCCCCGCCTGCGGGGAGAAGGTGGCGGCAGCCGGATGAGGGGCAGCTCCGATCAGCGCGCAATCACGATGCGCGTGTTCTTCAGCCCATGCTCGCGCGTCAGCGCGAAGAACTCGGCGGCGTTGTTCGGATGCAGCCGCACGCAGCCGTGTGATGCCGGGCGGCCGAGGCGCTTGATGTCATAGGTGGCATGAATGGCGTAACCGCCATTGAAGAACACCGCATAGGGCATGGGCGCGTCGTCGTATTTGCTCGAGCGATGGTAGCGTGAGAGCCATTTGGCCCTCCAGCTGCCGCGCGGCGTGACATAGCCCCTGCGGGCGGTAGACACCTTCCAGCGGTACATGACGACGCCGTTCTGTTTGACGGTCATGGTCTGCGACGACAGGCTGATATTGGCAATGAGATTGGCGGCGTTCGCCGGCTGAACGGAAAACTGCATCAATGCGGCAACGAGCACAGTCAAAAACGCATTCCGCATGCTTCTCTCTCCGGGATGACAAACACTTACCGGTGGAACCAAACGTCCGAAGAGAATAACCGGCCGAGTATGAAGCAATCTTAATACATATGGAAAGCAAAGTCTTAATGCGAAGCTCGATTTCGCAAGACGGGAGCCGCCGAAACGATCAAATCATCGCGACGGCAAGAACAAAAACGGTCATTACCGTGCAGGCGCCATAGAACACGGCGATGCCGGCATCGATATCTTCGCTTCGCGCAACGGCGCGACCCGGACCATTGATCATCGGCTCGCTGACCTTGACGCCGCCATAGATGCGCGGGCCGGCAAGCTGCAGATCGAGCGCCCCTGCCATCGCCGCTTCCGGCCAGCCGGAATTCGGCGAGCGGTGCAGGCCGTGATCACGAAGGGCTGCCGTCAACGCATCCTTGGCGGCGCGCGTGCCACGGTGGATCAGTGCGCCGGCGGCGATCAGCAGGATCGAGAGCCGTGCTGCCGGCAGGTTGGCAAGATCGTCGAGCCGCGCCGAAGCCCAGCCGAAGTGCAGATATTTCGGCGATTTGTGGCCGATCATCGAGTCGGCCGTGTTCAGCATCTTGTAGGCGAGCAGACCGGGCAGACCGGCGATCGCATACCAGAAGGCCGGCGCCACGACGCCGTCGGAGAAGTTTTCGGCGAGGCTTTCGATCGCCGCGCGGCAGACCGCCGGTTCATTGAGCGTCTTCGGATCGCGGCCGACGATCATCGAAACGGCCGCCCGCCCGCCTTCGAGCCCCCCTTGCCGCAAGCCCTCGGCAACGCGGCGCACATGATCGGCAAGGCTCTTCTGCGCCAGGAAAACCGCGACCAGCGCCGCCTCCAGCAGGAAGCCGACCGGACCGAGAGTGGCGAACAGGCGATGCAGCAGGTGGCCGAACCAGGCGCTGACGGCAAGCAGCAGCACGATGGTGACAACGCCACGAAACCTAGCCGCGCCGTCCTCCAGATCCTCGCGGTTCAACCTGTCATCGAGGAAGGCTATGGCCTTGCCGAAGAACACGACCGGATGCGGCAGGCGCGCCCAGAGCCAATCCGGGTCACCGACGACGCGATCGATCACCAGCGCCAGCGCGAGGATGAGAAGGATGGTCTCAGACATTCAGAGCTCCATCCGCGCAAGCGCATCCGCCAGTCGCCGGTCACCCACCGCATCCGGTGCCAGACCGATCCTCAGCCACTCCGGCGCATAGTCGAACTTGCGCGTGAGGATATGCGCCTCGCAGAGCCGCTGCTGCAACAGAGCGGCCCTCGGATGCTCGACCAGCACGAAGAGCCCTGTTCCACCGATCCGCTTGAGCCCTGCTCCATCAAGCGCCGTATCGAGGCCGGCTCGCCGCTCGAGGATACCGGCCGCAATCGCCCTGGTGTCGCCCTGCATCAACGCTTTCGAGATGGTCAGCGCCGGGCCGGAGACGGCCCAGGGACCGAGCCAATCGGCAAAGGACGCAAGCACAGGCTCCGTCGCGACGACGAAGCCGAGGCGCAGACCGGCGAGCCCGAAGAACTTGCCGAAGGAGCGGAAGACGATGAGGTTGCCTTCATCGCGCACATGGCCGGCGACGCTCAACTCCGGCTCAAGATCGCCGAAGGCTTCGTCGACCAGCAGCAGCCCGCCGTTTGCCTTCTGCCTCGCCGCCATCGCCAGAAGTTCGGCGGACGCGAAGGCACGGCCAGTCGGGTTGTTGGGGTTTACCACGATGACCAGGGCATGCTCGGCGCTGAGCGCAGCGGCATCTTCGACGCGATCGACGGCAAAGCCGGCTGCCGACAGCACACGGGCATATTCGCCATAGGTCGGCCCGAAGATCGCGACGCGCCTGTTCGCCGGCGCCTTCCCGTTTTCATTTATGAGACGCGGCAAAAGCTGGATCGCCGACTGGGTGCCCGGCACCGGCAACGGCAGCACGCCATTGGTGCGGTAATAATCTGCCGCTGCCAGGCGTGCGTCATCCACCGTCTGCCGATCCGGCAGCCGGTGCCACGCGCGTTCCGGCACCGCCGGCACGGCGGGGCAAGGATTGATACCGGTCGAAAGATCGAGCCAGTCTTCGAAGCGGCCGCCAAAGCGGGCTGCGGCTTCGGTGATGCCGCCACCGTGAACGATCGGTGCGCTCATGGCGCGCCTGCGATGTCGATGAGATGCATGAAGGAGCCGGCGACATTGCCGCGCCTGAGGCCCGCATGGCCGAGATTCTCGCCGGCCGCATCGCTGACCGCAAACAGCCGGTCCGCCGCACCTTCGGCGACGATGGTCGCATAGTGGAATTCGTGCGCCGTCATGGGTCCATCGAAGAAGGCGTTGTCGACAGGCACGACGCGGCGATAGCCGAGGTGCCGCCTGCGCTCGGCAAAACTGGTCGTCAGCGGCAGCAGGCCGAGCATGTCGTAGCGTGCGCCATCGGCGGCGACAAGCCCTTCGCCGAGCACCATGTAGCCGCCGCATTCGCCGAAGATCCGGGCGCCGCGTTCCGCCGCGGATTGCATGCCGGTACGGAAGGTTGAAGCAGCACTTAAGTGCCCCGCATGCAGCTCCGGATAACCGCCCGGCAGATAGACGGCGTCGGCCGAAGGATCCGGCGCTTCGTCGGCGAGCGGCGAGAAGAACGAGATTTCGGCGCCGCCCCGCTGCCAGTCGAACAACAGATGCTCGTAAGAGAAGGCAAAGGCGATATCGCGCGCCACGGCGATGCGTTGCCCGAGCGGCCGGAACCGCTCGATCCTCGTGACCGACCCGTGCGGAAAGATCGTCGCAGCGCGGCCGACGGCATCGAGGTCGCAGTTCGCCTCCACGCGTTCGGCAGCAGCCCCGATGAAACCTTCGAGCGCCCCATGCTCGCCCGCCTGCACGAGGCCGAGATGGCGCTCCGGCAGTTGCAGCGCACTGTCCTGCCGCAAGACACCGAAAACCGGCATGCTCACCCGCTCGAGCGCATCGCGCAGCATCATCTCGTGCCGGTCACTGCCGACCTTGTTGAGGATGACGCCAACCACCCGAATATCGTCGCGATGGTCCGCATAACCGCGAACGAGTGCGGCGACCGAATGGGACAGGCGGGCGCAATCGACAACGAGGATGACGGCGAGATCGAGCGTCGCTGCGAGATCGGCGGGCGAACCGGAGCCGTCGGCGGCGCCGTCATGCAGGCCCATCATCGCCTCGACGATCAGCGTGCGGCCACCGGTCGTGGCATGCGAAGCGTTCGCAAGCAGCAGTTCCGGCCGCATTGCCCAGGGGTCGAAGTTGAAGCAGAGCTCGCCGGTCGCGGCCGCATGGAAGGCGGGATCGATATAGTCAGGTCCCGCCTTGCCGGGCGCAATCGCAACACCGCGCTTCTTCAGCGCCCGCATCAGCCCGAGCGTCACCGTCGTCTTGCCCGAGCCCGACGACGGTGCGGCGATCAGCAGTCCGCTCATGCCGGGTTCCTGAGAATGCGGTTGGCGAAGGGGTCGGCCGAGAGCTTGCGGCCATCAAGCGCACCGATCCAGTCGAGCGCTGCCCGGAGCCGCACCACCTCGCCGACGACGACAATCGCCGGCGGCTCGAGCCCCGCCGCTTCGACATCGGCCTCGGCACGGACAAGCGTCGTTTCCAACACCGTCTGGTTCGCCGTCGCCGCATTGCAGACAAAGGCGACCGGCTCGTCCGGCGAACGGCCGCCGGCAATGAGGTTGGCGGTGATCGCGCCGATATGTTTCATCGCCATGTACATGACGATCACGGGCGAGCCGCTGGCGATGCCCTGCCAGTTGATGCGATCGGGCACCAGGCCAGAGGAATCGTGGCCGGTGAGGAAGGTGACGGCGTGGTTGACCTCGCGGTGGGTAACGGGAATGCCGGCATAGGCGAGGCCGCCGATGCCGGCGGTGATGCCCGGCACGATGCGAAACGGCACCTGGTGCTCCACCAGCGTCAGCGCCTCCTCGCCACCGCGGCCGAAGACGAAGGGATCGCCCCCCTTCAGCCGCAGCACCCGGTTGCCGGCACGCGCAAGCTCGACCAGCCGAAGCGAGATGTCGCGCTGCTTCGGCGAAGGCTTGCCGCCGCGTTTTCCCGCAAACTCAAGCACGGCGCCCGGTCTGGCGAGCTTCAGGCAATCCTCGTTGACGAGCGCATCATGCACGATCACATCCGCCTGGCGCAGCGCATTGGCCGCATGCAGCGTCAAAAGGCCCGGGTCTCCCGGACCTGCGCCGACGAGCCAGACCGAGCCTTTCTCGAGCGCCGGCAATCCGGCAAAGAGGTCGTCGATCATGCGTGCTGCCTCACCTGTATACCGGCACCGTTTGACGCCGTGCCTAAATCGAGCCGCGAAGAACTGGATTCCATTTCAGAGCAAACCCGGACAAAAGATTGATTCAATTCAACAACATAGAAGCGCATCAGATAACCTCCGCCGCCTGGAGGCACTCTTCGACACGCAATGCCGCCGGCCCGGCAAGCGCCGCCGTCGCATGCGCGGAGATGATCTTCGCCACGATCAGCACCGCTTCGCGTCCGGCGCCGACAAGGGCAGCACCCTCGGCCACGCCATGACAGCCGGTGTGGGCAAAGACGATCTCGGAGGGATTGGCGAGACGGGAGGCTTCGGCCTCCAGCGTGGCCGCATCGTAGAAAACCGCAAGAACGGAGAAGTGCTTCGCGGCTGCAAGGATTGCCGGCTCCTCGGCGCGGGCATCGAGCGAGGCGACCAGCCGCAGATCGCCGGCACTGGCACCGGCGTCTGCCAAAGCGCGCTCGGCAAGTGCGATCACCTCTTCGGCCGGCGTGCGGCGCTCGCAACCGAGCCCGAGCACCAGCCCGGCCTCTTCTTTCATTTGTGCTGATCCGCTAACCGATGGCATCGGCGGCCGGCTCCCTTCGTCGGTTTTCCTTAACGAAGCGCCGGCAGGAACGAACCGTTCCGGCCGATCTGGACAGCACCGGCTGATGGCCCCCTGGCTGGGTCGGCCGCACCGGACGCTCTTTCAGTCCACCGAAGCGGACGCCGTCGCATGATTGTCATTTTTACCGGAGCGCGGGAGACCGGTCAAACCGGATTGCGCCATCGCCATGTCGCGATTGACGAAGGCGCACAGTTGCCCGGCGGATCGCTATAGCCGCCTGTGTCGGCCGCCATTCGATCGCCGGCGCCTCCATCCAGAAACACAGCGACTCAGGACAAGGTTTTGATTCCGTGAAAGATTCGAAGGTCGTCCGCCCGGGCGGCCAACAACGCCGCAACAGAAGGCTTTGCAAATCGTGGCCGGCTCTGACACAAGGCGGCAAAACCTCCATACGTCTCCCTCTCCCCGAGTCCCTCCCGTGCAAGATCTCGCCTTCCACCTGCTCGCCTTCTTGTTCGTTGCCGCCTTCATCGCCGGCTTCATCGATTCGATCGCCGGCGGCGGCGGCATGATCACCATTCCCGCCATGCTGATCGCCGGCATTCCGCCCTTGCAGACGCTCGGCACCAACAAGCTGCAGGGGCTGTTCGGCTCGGGTTCGGCAAGCCTTTCCTATGCGCGGCGCGGTCACGTGAACCTGAAAGAGCAATTGCCGATGGCGCTGATGTCGGCGGCAGGCTCCGTGCTGGGGGCGCTGCTTGCAACCATCGTTCCAGGCGACGTCCTGAAGGCCGTGCTGCCCTTCCTGCTGATCGCCATTGCACTCTATTTCGGGCTCAAGCCGAACATGGGCGACGTCGACCAGCACCGTCGGATCACGCCCTTCGTCTTCACGCTGACGCTTGTGCCGTTGATCGGCTTTTACGACGGCGTCTTTGGTCCCGGCACCGGCTCCTTCTTCATGCTCGGCTTCGTCACCCTGGCCGGCTTCGGCGTCTTGAAGGCGACAGCGCATACGAAGTTCCTCAACTTCGGCTCCAACGTCGGCGCCTTTGGCGTATTTCTCTTCTTCGGCGCCATCCTCTGGAAGGTCGGCCTGATGATGGGCGTCGGCCAGTTTCTCGGCGCCCAGGTCGGCTCGCGCTATGCCATGGCCAAGGGCGCCAAGATCATCAAGCCGCTGCTGGTCATCGTCTCGATCGCGCTCGCCATCCGGCTACTCGCCGATCCGACGCATCCGCTCAGGATCTGGCTGGGGCTTTGAGTCCCGGCGCGCATTCCCCGCTCGCCGAGACTCTAACCAGATGCCGCGACTTAGGTGAACGTCACTTGACTGTCAGACCAACGTCGGGCGCGCCTGTGGTTGACCAGCATGAGCATTCTTCGCCTGCTGGCCCGGCGCCGTAACCACATATCTGCTTAGGGGTCTTGCATTGCCGAGGACTGCGCGCTTCAGCACGCGCCTTTGCCTCAGCTTCCGCTGCGGCTCTCTGCTTTCGGCTCATCTTCGGCGTGGGAGCCGCCTTTGCTTTGGCTGCCTGCTGGACCGCGGACGCGCTCGCTTTGGTCGTTTGGGCTGAGCCGGTTTCACTGCATGATGCGATTATCAAAAGTGATGCGATAGCAAACACAACTCTAGCAACGGTCTTCAAGGTACACCCGCGATCTAAACAATGTGGGCATCTATATGCGTGCTTCCAGAAGCCTCATCAAGGCCCCCCGCACAGAGGGCAACCCTACACGCGGCTGTGCCGCCGCCTCGATTTGCCCACATTGAACGTCTGATGTCGGGGCATGGACAAAGCTGGTATCGCCTTCCTCATGCTCATCTGCGTTCTCGTCGCTCTCGTAATAAGCATTCTGGCGGTACGGCCGGATTTGGAGACCGCCCCATCGCCGACGCCTGCAATTGTTCCTGCCAACTAGACCAAGTCCGGGAACCAAGGCCTTCGCCGGGTGTTGCTGTAGATCGCACCGACCACCGGGAAAGCCGAATGCGTATAGTCGTGATTGCAATAGTCGCCTCGATCATGAGCATACTTGTTTTCAAGTATGTCGACGGCACGTTCGGCAGCTCCGAGATCGCCGCAACGGCCGAGGAACTCTCGGACCACTAAGAACGATCAGGACAAACCAACGCCGGATCGCTTCCTGGAAACGGAAGGCGACCACCCTGCGCATAGATGTCGGTCATTGGGTGGTCATGGGGCGATCTGGCTTGTCTCAATCTAGGCAATGTGCGGATATGGCGGTGACATCCTCCCTGAGGCCCGACGAGCATTCCCTGTCATCGACACTCGCCGATACAACATGCGGTAACCAAAACGAAGGTCGAGTGCGCACCCCCTTGAACCTCTAGCCACTAGAGATTGCAACTTGCAGGAAATACGTCGCGGAAGTCGGGCGAGCCAGAGACTGTGAGACAGGCGCCCGGCCGCAAGCGTCCCCCTGTCGTTGCCCAGAGGTTCCAATGTTCACCACCCTGCCCGCCATCCTGATGCTTATCGTCGGCCTGTTCACGCTGGCGCTGGCAGCGCTGCGCCGCGTTCAATCCGGCCGCTCACCCGTCGTGCTGACCTATGGCGACGATGCCGAGGGGTTTGCAGGCAAACTCTTTCGCGTGATCGTGGCGGCGCTGGTGGTTCACCTGCTGGCGGTCGCCGCCTTTCCGCAGGTTGTCGACGCGGGATTCGGCCGCATCCCGGCCCTGGACACGCCGTCCATCGCCGCGATCGGCCTCGTGCTGATGGCCCTCGGCGGCGGGCTGACCATGCTGTCGCAATCGGCGATGCGCCGTTCCTGGAAGATCGGCATCCCTGAGAAACAGGACGCGCCGCTCGTGACCTCAGGCCTCTACGCCTTCTCGCGCAACCCGATCTATGTCGGCATGGTCACGGCGCTGATCGGCACGGTGCTGGCGGTGCCCAACGTCGTCTCGGTGGCGCTGGCGCGTTCCGCCTGGATCTCGATCTCCTACCAGATCCGCATGGAGGAAACCCACCTCTCCCGCGTTTTTGGCGAGGCATACAGTGCCTATTGCGGGCGTGTCCGCCGGTGGATCTGACTTCGACCATTCGCGCGGCTCACATTGTGCGAACGCGGCCGGACTTTAAAACACCGCCAAAAGCAGCGCCCCAGCGGCAATCAACACGACGCCGAGCCAGTTCATCAGGTTGAGTTTTTCGCCGAGGAAGAGAACACCGAAGATCGCGACCATGACGATCGACAGCTTGTCGATCGGCGCCACGCGGGCGGCGTCTCCGAGTTTCAGCGCCCGGAAATAGGCAAGCCACGAAGCGCCCGTGGCAAGGCCGGACAGTGCCAGGAACAGCCAGGTGCGGCCCGGGATTTCCGAAGGTTTCTGCCACTGCCCGGTCGCAGCCACAATGCCGGCGAGCACGCAGAGGATGACGACGGTGCGGATCAGCGTCGCGAAGTCGGAGTTGATCTGCGCGACCCCGACCTTGGCGAACACAGCCGTCAGGGCAGCGAAGGCTGCCGAAAGCAGCGCCCAGAACTGCCAGCTCTGGCTCATCAGAACTCGACGCCCTGCTGCGCCTTGATGCCAGAGCGGAACGGATGCTTGATCAGCTCCATCTCGGTGACGAGATCGGCAATCTCGATCAGGTCTTCCTTGGCGTTGCGGCCGGTGAGCACCACGTGGGTCATATGCGGCTTCTCTTCCTTCAGGAAGCGAACGACTTCGGCAACGTCGATATAGTCGTAGCGCAGCGCGATATTGATCTCGTCGAGCAGCACCATCGAGTTGCGCTCGTCGCGGATCAGTTCCTTCGCCTTTTCCCAGGCCTTTTCCGCCATCGCCACATCACGCGCGCGGTCCTGCGTTTCCCAGGTAAAGCCTTCGCCGAGCGTGTAGAACTGGCAGACGTCACCGAAATGCTTTTCGATCAGTTCGCGCTCGCCCGTTGCCATGGCGCCCTTGATGAACTGCACGACGGCGCAGGGCATGCCGTGGGCGATATGGCGGAAGATCATGCCGAAACCGGCGGTCGACTTGCCCTTGCCCTTGCCGGTGTTGACGATGATCAGGCCCTTCTCGTCGGTCTTCGTCGCCATGATCTTTTCGCGGGCGGCCTTCTTCTTCGCCATCTTCATGGCGTGGCGGGCATCGTCCTTCTCGGCAGGGGCTTCGCCGCTGTTTGTCGTCTCATCGCTCATGATAACTCCCTCAATTCCGGTTGGCGGGATCGATGCAAAACCGCAGCTCTGATCCCGCATCTGTTCCTTTTCCGTGTTTCACTGAACGCGAAACGGAACCCAAGTCTTTGCTTCCAGGCAATTCCGGACGGAAAACCGTGCCCGGAGCTGCTCTATTCGTTGCCGGCGCGAAGCCGGGTGGCGGCGCCGCTGATGCCTCCAAGTTCAAACCGCGCCGAGTTCGAGCGCGGGGTCCAGAGATTGCGGTCGATCGCTTCCAGCAGCCGCTCGGCAAGCTCGGCAAAGGCGGCCGGGTTCTTGTCGCGCAGAAACTCCGCCACGCGCTCGTCGACGACGAAGGCCTGATAGGCGGCCTCGAAGTGATGGTCACGCACCGCACCGGTGGTCGCGGCAAAGGCGAACATGTAGTCGACGGTGGCGGCGATCTCGAAGGCGCCCTTGTAGCCGTGGCGCATGACGCCATCGATCCACTTGGGATTGACGACGCGCGCCCGAACGACGCGGCCGATCTCTTCCTCCAGCGAGCGGATGACAGGCTTTTCCGGCCGGGAATGATCGTTGTGATAGATCGCCGGCCTGGTGCCGCCAAGATGCTCGGCGGCAAGGCTCATGCCGCCTTCGAACTGGTAGTAGTCGTCGCTGTCGAGCAGGTCGTGCTCGCGGTTGTCCTGGTTCTGCACCACCGCTTCGATGGTGCGCAGCCGCTCCTCGAAGAGATCGCGTTCGGCCTTGCCCTCTTCGCCGGCGCCATAGGCGTAGGCGCCCCAGGTGAGGTACGCCTCGGCGAGATCGGCTCTGCTGTCCCAGCCTTTCTCATCGATCAGCGCCTGCAGGCCTGCGCCATAGGCTCCGGGCTTGGCGCCGAAGATGCGATAGGAGGCGCGACGCGCGGCCTCTTGAGCCTCGACGCCTTCTGCCTCCAGCCGCTGGCTTTCCGCCCGCATGCGCGCGGCGATCATGTTGTCGGCATCGTCCTCCTCCAGCGCGCCGACGGCGCGGATCGCCTTGTCGAAGAGGGCGATCTGGTCCGGGAAGGCATCGCGGAAGAAACCGGAAATGCGCAGCGTTACGTCGACGCGCGGCCGGCCGAGCATGGCAAGCGGCACGATCTCGTAGCCCGTGACCCGGCGTGAAACCATGTCCCAGACGGGCTTGGCGCCGATCAGCGCCAGCGCCTGGGCGATGTCGTCGCCGCCGGTGCGCATGTTCGCCGTGCCCCAGGCGGTGAGGCCAAAGGAGGAAGGCCACTCGCCGTGATCCTGCAGGTAGCGGCGGATCAGCAGTTCGGCGGATTTTTTGCCGAGCTCATAGGCGGCAGGTGTCGGCACGGCGCGGCTGTCGACGGAGTAGAAGTTGCGCCCCGTCGGCAGCACGTCCGGGCGGCCGCGGGTCGGCGCGCCGGAAGGACCGGGGGCGACGAAGCGGCCGTCAAGACCGGTGAGAAAACCGGCCATTTCGGCAGCACCGGAGCCGGTAATGGAGGGCTTGAGGCGGGTCTCGATTTCGTCGAGCACGGCTTGCGTGTTGGTCCAATCCGCTGGGCAAGGCTGCTCACCCGAGACGAGGCTTGCGGCGAGGAGCTCGACGCGTTCGACGGTGTCACCATTGGTGCGCCAGGAGGCGTCGGAGATATCGGTGAGGATCGATGGCTTTGCGCCGGTCCAGACGTCCGACATCACGCAATCGAGCGGGTCGAAGAGGAGCCCCGCATCCGCCGCGATCGCCCGCTGCAGGCTCTGGTCGCCGCCCTCGCCGAGCCCGCGTGGGACGCGCGCCAGTGCCACGGTCAGGTCCGTCAAGAGCCGCCCCTCCGGCGCCACTCCGAAGATGTGCAGGCCGTCGCGGATCTGCATTTCCTTGAGGTCGCAGAGATAGGCGTCGAGCTTTTCCAGCGCCTTGTCGTCGCTGTCGCCCTTGTCGATGCCGGCATCGCTGTCGAGGCCGATGTCGCGAACGAGATCGAGGATCTGGCGGCTGAGCAGCCGCAGCCGTCGCGGGTCGCCGCCGGCAGCGTCGTAATATTCGTCGACCAGCGCCTCCAGATCCTTGAGCGGCCCGTAGGATTCGGCGCGCGTCAAGGGCGGCGTCAGATGGTCGATGATGACGGCGCTGGTGCGGCGCTTGGCCTGTGTGCCTTCGCCCGGATCGTTCACGATGAACGGATAGACATGCGGCAGCGGCCCGAAGATCGCCTCGGGATAACAGGTCTCGGACAGCGCCAAGGCCTTGCCCGGCAGCCATTCGAGATTGCCGTGCTTGCCCATATGCACGATGGCCTGCGCGCCGAACTGATGGCGCAGGAAGGCATAGAAGGCGAGATAGCCATGCGGCGGCACCAGGTCCGGCGAGTGGTAGCTTTCCTTCGGATCGATGTTGTAGCCGCGCGCCGGCTGGATGCCGACGATGACATCGCCGAAGCGGGCGAGCGGCAGCGCGAAGCCGCCGTCTTGGAAGAACGGATCGGCCTCGGGCGCGCCCCAACGGCCGCCAACTTCATCCTGAATCTGTTTCGGAAGCGAATCGAAGAAGGCGTTGTAATCGCTGAGCGAAATTGTTTCTCTAATTTCACGATCACGGCCTGCCGCATTGGTCGGCCCGGCCATCAGGTAACGCATCAGCGCGTCGCCATCCTCCGGGACGTCGCCCACCGCATAGCCTTCTGCCGTCATGGCACGCAGCACTTCGACGGTGCCGGCCGGTGTGTCGAGACCGACGCCATTGCCGAGGCGCCCGTCGCGGTTCGGATAATTGGCCATGACGATGGCGATCCGCCGGTCGGCGGGTTCGGTGCGACGCAACTTCGCCCAGTTGACGGCAAGGCTGGCGGCAAAACGCACCCGATCTTCGAGCGGCTCATGCCCGACAATGTTAGCCTCGACTTTCGCATCGTAGATCGACGCCGCCTTGAACGAGACGGCGCGCGCAAGGATGCGGCCATCGACCTCCGGTAGCGCCACGTTCATCGCCAGATCGCGCGCCATCAGCCCCTGCGGCGATGTCTCCCATTGCTGCCGTGATGAGCCGGAGAAGATCACCTGCAGCACCGGCGCGCCGGTTGATTCCAGCACCGTCGGCTGACGATCGGCGCCGGGCGAAGAAACGGCAAAGCCGGTGGCATTCATCACCACGTCGGGTGGGGCTTCGGAAAAGATCGATTGCAGCGTGCCGACGGAGACCGCATCCTTGAGGCTGGAGACGAAGACCGGCAGTGCCCGAACCCCTTGCACCTTCAGCGCATCGATCAGCGCTTCGACCGGCCGCGTCTCGCCGCTCTGGACGAGGGCGCGGTAGAAGCAGATGGCGATGGTGGGATTTGCGCATGCGGGGGCTCCAGCCCCCACAACACTCAACCAATCCGAAACCCCGATCACGCCCCGCCCCGGCCACCAGATGCCGGCTTTCAGCAAAGGCTTTGCCGGTTGCGGCTTGTCCGCGCCTGTCACCAGCGCCTCGGCATAGTCGAGGAACAGGCCGGCATTGTCGGCGCCGCCCTCGTTGAAATAGGCCCAGAGCCGCTGGCGGTCATCGGCCTCAACCGTAGAAAACGGTTCAAGGCCCGGATCCGGCTTGTCGTCGCCCGGCAGCACCGCGATCTGGAAACGGTGAGTGACGGCCGCCGCATGCAAGGCTTCGAGCAGATAGCGGAAATAGCTGGCGCCACCGAGCGGCCGGACGACGATCAGCTTCGCATGACGTGCCGTGCGCTCGACATAGGTATCGACCGACATCGGGTGCATCAGGTTCATGAGGCTCGCAATGCGCAGGCTCAGGCCACCGTCACGCCGGCCGTGGGCGGCGGCGATCGAGGAGAGCTCGGTGTCGGCGGCAGACAGGAACAGGATGTCGGCCGGCGTTTGCCCAAGGTCGATCGCCTCGTTGCCGTCGGCGATCGTTCCTTTCTGGGCGAGAAGCAGATGCATGGTCTTGTCCGTTCGGGCAATTCCGAACGGAAACGCGTGAAGCGGCTTCCGTCCGGAATTGCGTTATTTCAATGCGTTAGATCATTTCATTCAATGAACGATCAGACGAGCGCAGCAATCGCAGCGCGAACCGCCGCCTCGTCCATGTCGTGCAGGCCGATGACGACGAGACGCGTGCCGCGCTTTTCGCCGGCCGCCCAGGCGCGATCGTAATACTGGTCGATGCGGGCACCGACCGCCTGGATCAGCAGGCGCATCGGCTTGCCAGGCACATCGGCAAAACCCTTGAGACGCAGCACGTCGTGCTCTGATATCACGCCCTTGAGGCGATCGATGAAGGCGGCCGGATCGGCGATGGCGCCGAGCTCGACGACAAAGCTGTCGAACTCGTCATGGTCGTGCTCCTCGCCCGCCTCATGCTCCATCTCGTGATGCGACTTGCGGTTGGCGATATCGCTTTCGGTGCCGACGCCGAGGCCAAGCAGGATGGCGGCGGCCACCTCGCCGTTCTTCGCCTCGATCATGGTCGGCTTGCGGCTGGTGCGCGAGGAAACCTCGTCGCGTACCGCCTTGAGGCCGGACGCGTCGATCAGATCGGTCTTGTTGAGCACGATCAGGTCGGCAGCGGTCAACTGATCCTCGAACAGTTCCTCGATCGGGCTTTCATGGTCGAGATTGTCGTCCTCGACGCGCAGCGCATCGACCTTGTCATGGTCGTCGGCAAAACGGCCGGCGGCAACGGCGGCACTGTCGACCACGGTGACGACGCCATCGACGGTGACTTCGCTGCGGATGTCCGGCCAGTTGAAGGCGGCGATCAGCGGCTGCGGCAGCGCCAGGCCCGAGGTCTCGATGATGATATGGTCCGGGCGGTTTTCGCGCTCGAGCAGCTTGGTCATGGTCGGGATGAAATCATCGGCAACGGTGCAGCAGATGCAGCCATTGGTAAGTTCGATGATGTCGTCCTCGGTGCAGGCCTCCGCACCGCAGCCCTTCAAGACGTCGCCGTCGACGCCGAGATCGCCGAACTCGTTGATGATCAGCGCAATGCGCTTGCCGTCGGCGTTCTGCAGCAGATTGCGGATCATCGTCGTCTTGCCGGCGCCGAGGAAGCCGGTGATGACGGTCGCCGGGATCTTGCCGTGGCTGGTTCTCGCAGTGGTCATTATTCAACCCTTCATTTTCAGCGGCAAACCGGCCGCGACAAAGTAAACTTCAGCGGATTTCTCCGCAACGATCTGGTGAAGCCGGCCGGCATGGTCGCGAAACTCGCGGGCCATGCGGTTCTCGGGCACAATGCCGAGGCCGACTTCGTTGGAAACGAACACGAGGCGCGCCTGCGCCTGCGGCAGGTAGGCAACAAGCGAGGCGAACTCCGCCTCGATGTCGCGCTCTTCGAGCATGAGATTGGTGACCCACAGCGTCAGGCAGTCGATCAAAACGACATGGGTGGGGTCGTCGATGCGCCGCAGAATGCCGACGAGATCAACCGGCTCCTCGTGCGTCGTCCAGCCTTCGCCGCGGCGCGTCCTGTGATGATCGATGCGCGCGCGCATTTCGTCGTCCCAGGCGCGGCCAGTGGCGACATAATGTTTGGCGAGACCGGACGCTTCGACGAGCTTCTCGGAAAAGCTGGACTTGCCGGAGCGGGCGCCGCCGAGGACCAGGACCGGTCCGGCGCTGGGATTGCTCATCGCGACCGCGCCAAGGTCAGCGGCAGATGGCAACAGCCGTTCGACGCGCCGGCGGCGCGTTCGGGAAAGTATCTGAGAGCCAAAACAACCTCCGTGATGGCGTTGGAGACGACACGTCTCCTCGGGCGGAATGCCCATGTCGGGTGGCAGGTCTCCTGGCTCACGGCGTCACGAGGCCCCACATCGCCTCGCCCAGAATGGACGAGGTTCCGATGTCAGGACCCGAGCGGCCCGCCTCACCTTCCCGGCGCTTTCCAGTGCCACAGCGAACCTTTGCGCGTCGTCTCCGACGCATGGCCGCTGTGGGCGACATCATGAAAGGCGGACGATTCGTAGAAGAAGAGGCGTCCAACCCGGCTGATCACGATGCCACGCCAGTGGCTTTTCCGGCTCGATTCCGCACTGCCTCGATTGCCCCATGCAACCGGCTGGCAGCTCTGAATTTGAGCCCGATGGCGAACCCTGACCGTTCTACAGTCGCGGGGTCGGCTGCGATAAGGATGCCCGGTTTGGGTCCATCCGTCACATTCCCAATTATTCCCCCCAATCGCCACGACAAGGGGGAACCATCCAACATCCGATGATTAGGAAGCGGGCGCCGCAAAGTCAATCGACGCTTGCGACACCTCCCCGGCCGACTTGCGTCGCGACGATTTGTCGAGCGCGAAGCCGCACCGGACATGAGGCGAATGGCAGATCGCGAACGAACATATTTTAGCAATTACAGATGTTGCGTTAAACTGCAGCGCCGCGCGTCCTATGGACGCGCAAAGGTCGCTGAACCATCCCGCAACCGACCCGAGGGGCTTCGTTTATCCGGTAGGCACATGGAACGCAGGCTCGCCGCCGTGATGATTGCCGACGTTTGCGGCTATGGGCTGCTTACCCAGGCCGACGAGGAGGGTACCTGCGCCCGCTTTCAGGCCGACCTGCACGAACTATTCGAACAAAGCATCGAGACGCATCGCGGCCGGCTGATCAAGACCATGGGCGACGGCCTGCTGGTCGAGTTCCACAGCGTCGTCGAGGCGGTCCGATGTGCGGTCGAGGTGCAGCGCGCCAAATCTGAAAGTCGCGGCGTGGACGCGGGGCGGCTGCAATTCCGCATCGGCATCAATCTTGGCGACGTGATCGTCGAGGGCGACGACATTCACGGCGATGGCGTCATCATCGCCGAGCGCCTGCAGAGCCTGGCCGAACCGGGCGGCATCGTCATCTCCGGCACCGCCTACGACCAGGTCGAGAAGCACCTCGATGTCGGTTTCGTCTTTCTCGGCGAGCAGCGCCTGAAACACGTCGGAAAACCGGTTCGGACCTACCGTCTCTGGCTGGACGAAGCCCACGCCGGCAAGCCGAAGGCCAGGGCGCACCGTGGAAGACGCTGGGTCGCCCTGGCAGCGGCATCTGCCCTGGCATTCGCAGCCGCCGCCGGCGCCGCCTGGTGGCGCCCGTGGCAGCCGCCTGCCGACATCCGACCGCCTCAGGCGGTGGACTTCAGCCAGGCAGACAAGCCCTCGATCGCCGTGCTTCCGTTTGCCAATGTCAGCGATGACCCCAAGCAGGAATTCTTCGCCAATGGCATGACCGACGGCCTTGTCACCGAACTGGCCCAGATCTCCGGCCTGTTCGTCATCGCGCGCAACTCGACCTTCACCTACAAGGGGAGATCGGTGACAGCCAGGCAGGTGTCGGAAGAGCTCGGTGTCCGATATGTGCTTGAAGGCAGCGTCCAGCGTGCCGGAGAGCAGCTTCGCATCAATGCGCAGCTCATAGATTCCCTTGATGGCGGACACGTCTGGGCCGGAAAGTTCGACGGATCGCTCACCGATGCCTTTGCGCTGCAGGACGAAGTGATGCGCGGCATTGCCGAAGCGCTTGCGTTGCGGCTGGACCCTGACCAGCAGATGGCCTTCGGGCGCAAGGAAACGGCCGTGCCAGCGGCCTTCGATGCGTTCCTGCGCGGCTGGGAGCATCACCGGCGCACCACGCCCGAAGACTTCGCGAAGGCCCTGCCCTACTTCGACCAGGCGATTGCGCTCGATCCCGCCTATGGACGTGCCTATGCCGCCGCAGCCATGGTCTATGCGCGCATTTACCTGTGGCGCTGGCACTATCAGCTGGGCATCACGCGCTTCGAGGCGCGAGCCAAGGCGCGGCAGTTTCTGCGGATGGCGCAGAAACATAAGACGGCACTCGCCTATCAGGCAGCGGCCCTCCTTGCCGAAGTGGACTGGCGGCATGCCGACGCGCTCGCAGACCTCAAGGAAGCGATCGCGCTGGAACCCGGCGACTCCTGGAGCTACGCATTGACGGCCTTCGTCCTGACATCCGCCGGCCGGCCGGCGGAGGCTCTGCCCTATATCCGCACGGCGATCCGCCTCGATCCGCACTCCCCGTCCTTCTTCCTGTACGTCCTCGGCCTGACGCAGTTCAGCCTGGAGGATTTCGAAGCGGCAGCGGCAGCGGCGAAAAGCAGTATCGCACTCAACCCCCAGGATGACGGTCCTTTCCTTCTCCTTGCCTCTGCCGCCGGACATCTCGGTCACCGCGCGGAGGCTGAGGCGGCAGTCGCCCGCTACGACGCGCTTCGCATCAGCCGTGGCGGAACGCCCGTCTGCATTTCAGAGCGCCCGCCGCTGGACCTGGCGCAGCCGCATGCCAGCGAGAAGCTCTATCAGGGACTGCGTCTGGCGGGCGTGCCTGAGACCCTGATGAACACCGACGTCAGCATTCGCGACAGGCTGCCAGCCGATGAGCTCCGTTCGTTGTTCTTCGGGCACCGGTTGCGTGGACGCATGCTGGATTCGGGCGAGGAACATGAAGCTGTCGTTTCGCCCGAGGGCATCGCCACCTTGACGGGAGACTGGGCTTCGCTCGGCGCCGGCAGGATGAGCAACGTCGAGGTCCGGTTCGAGAAGGACGAGGTTTGTTTCCTGTGGCTGAAAACGACGAACCTTTGTGGGGTGGTCTCGCGGAACCCCGGAGGACTGAGCGCCCGGGAAAACGAGTTCATCTGGTACCATGGCGACAGAGCCTTCACCTTCTCGCAGGTGCGCTAGCCATGGCAGAAGCGACGCAGGCGCCAAACCGGTTGCGGCCCTAGTGCGTCACCCGCTGCAGCACGCTGAACTGGAAGGCCTGGGTCGAATTCCACGGGGTCGTGTGCTGGTGCTTGACATGCTCGACAAGCCGGAAGGACGGTCCGATCACTTCGGCGAGTGCCGCCGGATCGTAGCGCACCACCGGTAGGCCACTGCAGCGCTCCGGACCATCGGGCGCGAAGGTGGCGATAACCGCGTACCCGCCAGGCGCGACGGCCGCCGTCAGGCGCTCGATATAGGCAGCCCGGTCGTCCGGATCGGTCAGGAAATGAAAGGCGGCGCGGTCGTGCCAGATGTCGTAGGTCCGATCCGGCCGCCACGCGGTCACATCGGCCGCAACCCAGTGGACCGCGTCGGCCCGCAGCCCGAGCCTTGCCCTGGCGGCATCGAGCGCCGCCGGCGACAGATCGAGCACCGTAACTGATTTCATGCCCTCGTCGAGCAGCACGTCCACCAGCCGCGAGGCGCCGCCGCCGATATCGATCAGCGACGCGGTGGCGATCGTCACATGCCTGCGGATGAGATCGAGCGAAACGGCGGGCGCATCTTCGAACCAGCTGACCCCCGCTTCGCCTTTCGATTGATAGGCTTTGTCCCAATGGGCTCGTCTGGTTTCGTCCTGCATTGCAACACCTGTCTCCGAGCGCGCGGCCGCAGCTGAGCGCTCCGTCCTTCCCAGTGAATTCTACAGCGGAACGGTGGAAGATGCTGGGGTTTCAGGCTTGTCCATGCTGTCGCCAGGAATCCCGATGATTTCCGCTGCCCGCCTTTTCGGTTATCTGCCGAGCAGTCCGTCCAGCCAGCGCCGGTCGAGTACCGCCTCCAGCTCGCCGGCGACATCGTCGAGCGCCGCGTCGACCGACTGGCGGTAGTTGCTCGCCCCGCCTTCAATGCCGAAACTCTTCAAAAGTGCTGTGCGATAGGCGTCACTCGTGAACAGCCCGTGCAGATAGGTGCCCATCACCCGGCCGTCGGCAGAAAGCGCGCCATCCGCACGGTTATCGATGCGCACCGAAGGCCGGTCGCAATCGGCGCCTTGCGTCTTGCCCAGGTGGATTTCGTAGCCCTCAAGCGCCACATCATGCTCCAGCGACCAGGCGCGGCTGTTGCGCACGGTCTTTTCCGGCGCCATCTCGGTTTCGACGTCGAGCAGCCCAAGGCCCTCGACCGCACGTTCGCCACCCTCGATGCCGAGCGGATCGGTGACCCGACTACCGAGCATCTGGTAGCCCCCGCAAATGCCGATAACCCGTCCACCGCGGCGCACATGGCGCGCGAGATCGCGATCCCAGCCTTGCGCCTTAAAATCGATGAGATCGCCGATGGTCGATTTCGACCCGGGGATGACGACGAGGCCGGCATCGGCGGGGATCGGGTTGCCCGGCCGGACGAAGACGAGATCGACCTCCGGCTCGGCGGCCAGCGGATCGAGGTCGTCGAAATTGGCGATGCGCGACAGCACCGGTACGGCGACCTTCAGCGCCCGCCCCTCGCCGCGCGTCAGTTTCTCCAGCACGACCGAATCTTCTGCCGGCAGCCTGGCCGCCGCCTTCAACCACGGCACGACGCCAAAACAAGGCCAGCCGGTGAAGCGGTTGACGGCGGCGATGCCATCATCGAACAGCGTAACGTCGCCGCGGAACTTGTTGATAAGGTACCCGGTAACCATGCGCCGGTCCTCGTCCGAAAGGATCGCATGGGTGCCGACGAGCGAGGCGATCACCCCGCCGCGGTCGATGTCGCCCACGAGCACGACCGGCACGTCGGCGCGTGTCGCAAAGCCCATATTGGCGATATCGCCGGCCCTGAGGTTGATCTCCGCCGGCGAGCCCGCGCCCTCCACCACCACGAGATCGGCGCCGGCCGAGATCTGTTCGAAGCTTTCCAGCACGGCGCCAAGCAGCTTCGGTTTCAGCGCCTGGTACTCCCGGCCCTTGGCCTGCCCCGTCACCTTGCCCTGCACGACGATCTGGCTGCCGACGTCGGACTGCGGCTTCAAAAGCACGGGATTCATGTGCACGGACGACGGCACGCGCGCGGCCAGCGCCTGCAGCCATTGCGCCCGGCCGATCTCGCCGCCGTCGTCGGAAACGGCGGCGTTGTTCGACATGTTCTGCGGCTTGAACGGCCGGACCTTTAAGCCCCGATTGGCGGCGAGCCGACAGAGCCCCGCCACCAGTACCGATTTTCCGACATCCGAGCCGGTTCCCTGCAACATGATCCTGCGTGTCATGCGGCCATCGGTAACACTGAAACGGTCAGCGGCAAAGGTCTGTTTCGACACGATTTCGCCGCAATTGAGTGAGGCTTCTCACGCATTGTTTCGGCCTTTCGCAAGGCTTGTCGAAAATGCCGCAGCCGGTAGCCAAATTGCGACATCGCATGGCGAGTTTGGCATTCATTCTATTGCAGCGCACACCTATATCAGCGGCATAGCAACACGCTCCGGGGGATAGGCCTCCGGCCTCTCAAGGTTTACGTCCATGCTGTACATCTTCAGCAAGCCCAACTTCGTCCAGATCGCCTGGAACTCCAAGGTTCCGACCAGCCAGTCACGCGTGCGCAACCTCGTTGTCGACGCGCCCTTCGGTCCGCTCGGCTTCATCCGTACGTCGAACGTCGGCTAAGTCCGCGATCGGGGCGCAGATGCCCCTTCGAGCTCTCCTCCCAGAGCCTCCTCCACCGCCCCATCCGGGGCGGTTTTTTTATGTCCGACGCTGGTGCTGAAATGCGAAGGCCGCATCAACCTCGAAAAGAGGGATGCGGCCGCCCAAAAAACGCCTGGTCACTTCGGGGTAACGCACCGAAGGTTCGCTTGAAATCCGGGACGCACTACCTGATCCGGACCCGCGGCAGTCCCCCGCCGCGAGAAGAACAATTAGCTGGACATCGTTACCGGATGGTTATTGAGGATTTAACCAAAGATGAATTCCGGCTTTTTTTGAATTTTTTTCGCGACATGCGCGACAATCGCCGTGACGCAATCACGACAGGAAACGTCAGGATCTCGACAGGGATTCGAACGATGTGGCGCATAGCGCCATTTTTTGCGGCAGGAATTGTCGGTATTGCTTAAATTCGGCCTTTCTCATGCTCAAAAAGCGCCCGCCAGCGATGTCGCAGACAGAACGCGCAAAGAGCGGCGGCAACCCGACGTTCCGATTGAAGAGGTTGATTTCTCAACGAGAATACTTAGGCTTGGCTGGCGGTATAAGAGGAGATTGGCTGGCGACAGGGTTCCGCGGCCAGGGCTGAAAACGAACTCCCGCACCGTCCGCAGCAAGGGTGAACCTTGGCTTGATTTGATGCCGAACCCCAGGCTGCATGATTGCTCCGGGTGACGGAGGATGCTCGGCATCCGCCGTAGGTTCCCGTTTGGATATTGGCTGCAAATAAAGACTGGGAGGTCTTGCAACATGAAGAAACTCCTCGCTTCCACCATTCTCGCCGCGGGCCTCTACGCTCTGGCGGGTTCCGCACAGGCTGCGGAATGCGGTGAAGTCAGCATTGCCGAAATGAACTGGGCTTCCGCCGGCGTCGCCGCCCAGGTGGACAAGTTCATTCTCGAAAACGGTTACGGCTGCACCGTGACGCTGGTCACCGGCGACACCATGCCGACCTTCGCTTCCATGAACGAAAAGTCGCAACCCGACATGGCGCCGGAACTCTGGGTCAACGCCGTGCGCACGCCGCTCGACGCTGCGATCAAGGAAGGCCGGCTGATCGAAGCGGCCAAGATCTTGAGCGAAGGCGGCATCGAGGGCTGGTGGATCCCGAAATTCCTCGCAGACGCGCATCCTGACATCAAGACGGTGCAGGACGCCCTGAAGCATCCGGAACTCTTCCCGTCGCCGGAAGATTCGTCGAAGGCCGCCGTTCACAATTGCCCGTCGGGCTGGAACTGCCAGGTCTCGACCGCCAATCTCTATCGGGCGCTGGACGCGGAAAAGGCCGGCTTCCTGCTGGTCGATACCGGTTCGGCCGCCGGCCTTGACGGCTCGATCGCCAACGCCTTCGAAAAGAAAACCGGCTGGCTCGGCTACTACTGGGCGCCGACCGCCATTCTCGGCAAGTACGAAATGACCCGCCTCTCCTTCGGCGTCGACCACGACAAGGCCGACTGGGACGCCTGCACCGCCGTGCCGGACTGCCCGACACCGAAGGTCAACTCCTACCCGGTTTCCGACGTCTACACGGTCGTGACCAAGTCCTTCTCCGAGAAGGCCGGCGTCGCCATGGATTACGTCAAGGCGCGCAAGTGGGACAACGGCACCGTCAACAAGGTTCTCGCCTGGATGGACCAGAACCAGGGTACCAACGAGGATGGCGCCAAGCACTTCCTCGCCGAGTTCCCGGACATGTGGACCCAGTGGGTGAGCCCGGAAGTGGCCGAAAAGGTCAAGGCGGCACTCTGACACGACACAAGGGCAGGCGCGCCGTCCCTGACGGCCGCCTGTCCGTTCCGGTTGTGATGCCGGAACGGGGACAATGCAGCGCTCTTGCGGGTTCCGTTCGAGCGTGCGTCGTTCCAGAGGCGGCGAAGCGAGGCCGTCCGCGTCGCAAACAGTAAAGCGGACGCCACATTTCGCTGACACAGTTCAAGAGCCGGGCCCAAAGAGGCCACCAGCAGTGTGCGCAGGCATCGACGCAAATCGATGCCGAGACGCAACCGGCGAGATAAAAGACTTCCGGCCAAGAAGGGGATACATATGGCATCCATCTGCAGTGTCTTGCCAGCTTTGCTCTGCAAGTTCCCTGCCATTGACGAAGGCACGATCCGGCTCGCTCGCAAGACCGTCGACGACGGCTTCAAGGGATTCGTGCGGTCCTATGGCGACATCATCGACAGGATGGTCCAGCCGCTTCAATGGTTCCTGAACTACCTCGAAAGCCTGTTCGTCGGCTCGCCCTGGATCCTGGTCCTGGTGCTCATGGTGGCGGTCGTCTATTTCGGCAGCCGCAACATCAACGTCACCATCGGGACGGCGCTGTCGATGATCGCCATCGGCCTTGTCGGGCTTTGGAACGACACGATGGTCACGCTTGCGATGGTCACCGTCTGTACGCTCATCTCGATCGTCATCGGCATTCCGATCGGCATTCTGATGGCGCGCTCGGACCGGGTGCAGGCCTTTATCAACCCGATCCTCGACGTCATGCAGACGATGCCGAGCTTCGTCTATCTGATCCCTGTCGTCATGGTCTTCGGCCTCGGCAAGGTGCCGGGCCTCATCGCCGTCGTCATCTACGCCGTGCCGCCGATGATCCGGCTGACCAATCTCGGCATTCGTCTCGTCGACAAGGAAGTGATGGAAGCGGCCGACGCCTTCGGCTCGTCGTCCTGGCAGAAATTGAAGAATGTGCAGATGCCGCTCGCCTTGCCGACCATCATGGCCGGCATCAACCAGACGATCATGATGTCGCTGGCGATGGTTGTCGTCGCTTCGATGATCGGCGTCGGCGGCCTCGGCAAGAACGTGCTGCAGGCGATCGCCAACCAGTTCTTCACCGTCGGCTTCCTCAACGGCTTTGCCCTTGTCGGTATCGCCATCATTTTCGACCGTACCAGCCAGGCCTTCGGCAAGCGGCTGCAAAAGCACTCGGAGGTTATCCATGGCTAGTCACGCGATCGAGGTGAAGAACCTCTACAAGATCTTCGGGCCCCGCGGCGGCGACTTTGTCGACGCCGTCAAGAAAGGCTTGGGCAAGGCCGAGCTCAACGAGAAGCACGGCCACGTGCTCGGCCTGCAGGATATCAACATTTCCATGCCCGCCGGCGGCGTCATGGTGGTCATGGGTCTCTCCGGCTCCGGCAAGTCGACGCTGATCCGCCACATCAACCGGCTGATCGACCCGACCTCGGGCGAAGTGCTTTATGACGGTGTCGATGTCTGCAAGATGAACGACGACGCTCTCCGGGAATTCCGCCGCCACAAGACGGCGATGGTGTTCCAGAAATTCGCGTTGCTGCCACACCGTACCGTGCTCGACAACACCGTCTACGGCCTCGAAATCCAGGGCATCGAGCGCAAGGAGAGCGAGAAGCGTGCGCGCGGCTGGATCGAGCGCGTCGGCCTCAAGGGCTTCGAGAACCACTATCCGAACCAGCTTTCGGGCGGCATGCAGCAGCGCGTCGGCCTTGCCCGCGCGCTCACCAACGATGCCGATATCCTCTTGATGGACGAAGCCTATTCGGCGCTCGATCCGCTGATCCGCGTCGACATGCAGACCGTGCTTCTCGACCTGCAGAAGGAACTGAAGAAGACCGTCGTCTTCATCACCCACGACCTCGACGAGGCGCTGCGCCTCGGCGACAAGATCGCCATCCTGCGCGACGGACGCGTGGTGCAGCAGGGCACCGGCCAGGAGATCGTGCTTTCGCCGGCCGACGACTACATCACCGCTTTCGTCAAGGAAGTGAACCGTGGGCGGGTGATCAATGTCGAAACGATCATGCGCCCGCTCTCGGGCAATGCCGAAGGCGTACCGCTCGTGACCGGCACCGTGCTGGAATCGGCCGCCCGCATGATGACCGCTGCCCGAGTCACAAGCGCCCATGTGGTCGACGTCAACGGCCGCCCGATCGGTGCACTCGACCTTTCCACCGTCATCTCCGCCATGGTCACGCCAACGAGCCACGAGGATCGCGCGGCGGCTTGAAACGGGATGATCGGGGTCAGCCGCGCCAACTGACGAGGCGCCCCTCATCCGCCTGCCGGCACCTTCTCCCCGTTCTGACGGGGAGAAGGGACTCGCGGCAAGGCCGCATTCCCTAACCTGACAAGATCATCCAGCTCCCCAGCCAATGGCTGGCGGTTGGCGGCCGGGCACGTCCCCTCGCTCCGCCTGCGGGGAGAGGGTTAGGGTGAGGGGCAGACTTTCTCGCCGATGATCAATCACAAGAACCGAAGATTCGGCTTAGAGGCGGATTGAACCTGTATCGGAAGGCGAGTCTGCCCCCCGACAATCGAAATCGAAACGCGTGTTAGTTCGTCGTGTTCGCTGCCGTTGCCGCTGCAACCGGCTCGGCGACGCTTGCAGCACTCGCGTCTTCCTTCGGCGGCAGGAACTTGTCGAGCAGAGCGATCATGTCGTCGTCGCGCGCCTGTGCAGTCTTGCCGCCCATGACGACGGCGACGAGGCGGGTGCCGCCGCGCTTGGCAGACGTCACCAGGTTGTAGCCGGAGGCGTCCGTATAACCGGTCTTGATGCCGTCGACGCCTTCGTAGCGCTTCATCACGCCGTTATGGCCGCGCAGCTTCATGCCGCGAAACTCGATCGTCTTGTTGGCGAAAAGCTGGAACTCCTGAGGAAAGTCGCGCATCAGCGCGAGACCAAGCGTCGCCATGTCGCGCGCCGTCGTCACCTGGGCCGGGTCCGGCAGGCCGTTGGCGTTCTTGAATACCGTGCGGCTCATGCCGAGTGCCTTGGCCTTCCGGGTCATCATCTCGCCGAAGGCCGGCTCGTTGCCGGCAAGCGTCTCGCCGATCACGACGGCTGCGTCGTTGGCCGAAAGCACGACCATGCCCATGACCGCTTCGCGCACGGTGATCTGGCGGCCAGCGCCGACGGCAAGCTTGAACGGCTCGAGGCCGTTGGCATGTTCGGAAACCGTCAGCTTCTGGTCCCATTGCAGGGTGCCGTTCTTCAGCGCTTCGAAGGCGAGATAGATCGTCATCATCTTCGTCAGCGAGGCCGGAAAGTTCAGCTCGTCCGCATTGTCGGCTTCGAGAATCGAGCCGGTCTCGGCGTTGACGACAAAATGCGCCTGCCCGGCAGCGGCAAAGGAGGCGCTGCCAATGAGCAGGCTCACGGAGACCGCGGCGGACGCGACCATACGGATAAGGGACTGCATATCGTGTTTTCTCGTTTCGACGCTATCGAACGACCTCGGGACGAAAATCGTGATCGAATTATGGAAGACATGCCGCTCAATACGGCAGCGGCCGCGTTTTCCACGGCCGAGACATCCCCGCCTTTTTATGGGTAGGAGGCCCGCGCGGCAAGCACCTGCGGCAATCCGTCTGCAAATATCACAGTCCCGGCGGCCGAGGCACAAAGCCGTCGCCGCGGGCAGGACCATCTCGCGCTTCACCGAGGTTTAACCTGATTGCGCCAAGGTGACCGTCTCCCCTGCCCGGCCAGCCTCAACGGCGACACCGGCGTGGGTTCACAAACGAAGGCGTCGCCCGCGACGCGGCAAACTTCCACCCGTTTCGGCAGGCCATGCACCCGAACTCAGCCACGGCAAACCTATCCACCGAGCGTCAGCGGGTGCCGGCTGCCTTCGATGCCGGCCTGGCGGAGCTCGTCCACGGTCTTGCCGCGCTGCTCTCGGGCCTTGGCCTGTTCCTCATCGTCTTCACGCTGATCCCGTTTGAGGGTGCGGTAACCACGGACCCCAACGCCGCCAACGAAGGCAATATCATCAACCAGGTCGGCTACCTGGTGCTCGGCGCGGTCTATTTGTTCGCCATGCTGCTTACGGTCGACAGGCGGATATTGGCGCGCCTCGTCTCGCCGAGCTGGATCGCGATCTTCGCGATCGCCTATCTCTCCTGCCTGCAGTCCTATGACCCTGCGGCTTCCGCCCGCGGCCTGACGCTGAGCCTCATTGCGATGATCATGGTGGCGGGCGTGCTGGTGCTGCCGAGGAGCGAGCGAGATTTCGTCAATGCCGGCGCCAACGCCATCCTGCTTCTGATCCTGATCGACTATGCCGCGCTCTTCGTGGCGCCAGACCGCGCCATCCATTCGGCCCTCGGCGACGAACCCTGGCATGCGGGCTTCTGGCGCGGCCATCTGCTGCACAAGAACGTCTCGGCCCCGGTCTTTTCCATCCTCTGCATGTTCGGCATCTATTGCCTGCGTGCCGGTGCGCCGCTGCGCGGCTGGGCAATCACGCTTCTTGCGGCCAATTTCGTGCTTCATACCGGGTCGAAGACAACGATCGGCTTCCTGCCGATCGCGATCGGCCTCGTCTTTGCCGGGCGTGCCGTGCGCAGCCCCAGCCTGATGATCCTCGCCCACCTCGCCATGTCGGCTCTGATCTTCGGCCTGACCCTCGGCACCATCTATTCCGACACGCTGCTTTCGATCACCAAGGCCCTGATCGACGATCCGACATTTACCGGCCGCGACGACATCTGGAAATTCGCCAGTGCCAGCATCGCCGAGCGCCCGTGGCTCGGCCAGGGCTATGCGAGTTTCTGGCTATCGCCCGTGATCATGGGAATGGAAGCGAATTTCGAGGCGAGCTGGGACGTGCGCGGCATCGTTACCGGTCACAACAGCTATCTCGACGCGGTGCTGATGTTCGGCGCGCCGGGCGGCATTCTGATGACGGCCCTCCTCTTCGTCAAACCGCTCTTCGATTACATCCGCGCCTATCGTCGCCCGCAGGCGCGGATCTTCGCCGACTTCTGCGTTATGGTGGTCATCTTCATGACCTATAACGCCATGCTCGAAAGCTTCTTCCTCAATCGTGCCGACCCGATGTGGCTGCTGACCGCGCTTGCCGTCTTCGGGCTCGGGCTTGCCGGCCGCATGAGCATGCGCGCGGAAGCGCCAGCCTCCCGACGCTGAACGCTTGCCAAGACATAAAGATATCTTTATATCTTAGTGTAATCTCTTCTAGCCGGGAAAAACCGATGACCGCAGCATCCAATGTCCTCTCCTCTCTCCTCGCCGAAAAAGGCATTCTTCTCGCCGACGGCGCCACCGGCACGTCGCTCTTCGCCATGGGCCTGGAGGCCGGCGAAGCGCCGGAACTCTGGAACGAGAGCAAGCCGGAGAACATCACCAAGCTGCATCAGGATTTCGTCGACGCCGGCGCCGACATCATCCTCACCAACACCTTCGGCGGCACCCGCCATCGCCTGAAACTGCACCAGGCGGACGACCGCGTGCATGCGCTGAACAAGCGCGCCGCCGAGATCGCCCGCGCCGTTGCCGACAAGGCACCGCGCAAGGTCATCACGGCCGGCTCCGTCGGCCCGACCGGCGAACTGCTGGTTCCGCTCGGCGCGCTTTCCTATGAGGACGCGGTTGTCGCCTTCATCGAGCAGATCGAAGGCCTGAAGGCCGGAGGCGCCGAAGTCGCCTGGATCGAAACCATGTCCTCGCCGGACGAAATCCGCGCCGCCGCCGAAGCCGCTGCCAAGGTGGGCCTGCCCTACGTCTATACCGGCTCCTTCGACACCGCCGGCAAGACGATGATGGGCCTGCATCCGAAGGATATCCACGGTGTCGTCAGCGATCTCGGCAACGGGCCCGTGGCCGTTGGCGCCAATTGCGGCGTCGGCGCTTCGGACATCCTTTCCTCGCTGCTCGACATGACCGAAGCCGCCCCTGAGGCGACCGTGATCGTCAAGGGCAATTGCGGCATTCCGGAATTCCGCGGCTCCGAGATCCACTATTCCGGCACGCCGCCGCTGATGGCCGAATATGTACGGCTTGCGGCCGATGCCGGCGCCAAGATCATCGGCGGCTGCTGCGGCACCACCTGCGACCACCTCGCCGCCATGCGCGTGGCGCTGGACGAGCATGTGCGCCGCGAGCGCCCGACGCTGGAGCTGATCATCGAAAAGATCGGCCCCATGCGCAACAAGACCGCCAACGAAACGGCAGCCGCGCCGGCCCGCGAGCGTCGCAGCCGTCGCGCCTGATCTGAGCGACAAGCCAAATCAAAAGCAAACGCCCCGGCATCGCATGATCCGGGGCGTTTGTTTTTGGAGATTGATGGACAGCGCCCGGTAGTGGCACACGCCGTTAAAGATCGGCGCTCCCGAAGAGCGGCAGGCCACCAGGCTCACGCCAGGAAAGAGCATCGCGCTCCGCCGCCTGGATGAAGGAGCGGTAGAAGTCGAAGGCACGGCCCATCTGGCGTGACCCTTGCGCGGAGAAATGCCCGAAGTCCTCGAAGAGCGAGACGCCCTTGTCCTCGACCTTGCAGCTATCCGCATCGCAGAGATAGTTCATGAAGCTGACGACCGGATATTCGTCGGCGATATCGGCGACCACCTTCAGCACGTCCTGATCATACTTGCGCACGTCCTTCAGCGCCGGCTCGCAGCGCTGATCCGGTTCGCCGAGCAACCGTGCCCTGGCCACGCAGAGCCCCGTGTCGCGGCCGTCATGCGGCGTCGGCGCCACGAAGACGGCTTCGAAGCCGTTGGCCTTCAGCCAGGCGAGCGTCGTCCGTAGGCCATCACTGAGAAGGCTCACTTCCGACCGCATTTCCTTGCGGTCGTCGACGAGCACCGTCTCCTGCTGCAGATACTGGCTGAGCTGCGAGGACAGAACGACGTAGCGGATCGACCGGTTGGCGAGCAGAAAGCGGCGGACGTCGTCGTTGTAACGCGCGCAGTCCTGCGGCCAGTTGCGACCGAGCCGGGGAACGACGGGCGCCAGGTTCAGGAACGGCCCGCAATTGTTCTTGGCAAGCTGCACCAGCCGCACATCCGGCTTCGAGGCGATGACGCCATCGACGAGATGGCGGGCAAAGGAATCGCCCCAGACCGCGACTTCCGGCTTCGGGCTGGTGGCGCATGTGAGATCGGCGACGGCGTCGCATTTCTTGCCGAGACCGACGCTCGGCTGTGTCAACTGCGCGAGCTCGCGGTTCCGGGCAACCAGTCCGTCCGAACCATCAAAGCCGAAGCCGAGTGCGATCGCCGCCGATCCGGCGGCAAGCGTTGCGCCGAAGACCGCGCCGCGCCCGAAGCGCTTGGGATTGCGGAAGGGCTGCTCGACAAAACGCCAGCTGAGATAGGCGAGCGCGAAACACAGCACGATCAAGAGCGCATAGCCCTCGGCCGGGATGCCGTCGATCGCCCTCAGCCGCGCGAAAGCGAACACCGGCTGGTGCCAGAGGTAAAGGCTGTAGCTGATGAGGCCGATCGCGACCAGCGGCTTCAGCGACAGCAGCCGGCCGACGGCGGTGTCGCCGTGCGCAAAGGCAAGAACCAGCGCCGTTCCGAGCACCACGGGCACCGTCGTAAAGCCGGGATAGAAGGCCGATTCCGGAGCGAAGAGATAGCTCGCGACGATCGCGGCCAGGCCCAGGCCTGAGAGCAGTTCGCGGCGGCCTTTTGCCAGATCGAGCCTGTCGGCGCCCATAAGCGCCAGGGCCGCACCGATGCCAAGCTCCCAGAAGCGGCTGGGCAGAAGGTAGAAATTCGCGGCCGGATCGACCCGCGCCAGAAGCTGCGTCATCGCAAAACTCAAGCCGACGAGCGCCAGCACGACCTTCAGCGTCGTTGCCGCAGACACGCGGCGCAGCACAAGCAGGAGCAGCGGAAAGACGAGATAGAACTGCTCCTCGACCGCCAGCGACCAGGTGTGCAGCAGCGGCATCAGATCGGTGCTCGGCTCGAAATATCCCGTCTGATCCCAGAACAGGAAATTCGAGGCGAAGAAATTCACGGCATAAAGGCTCTTGCCAAACGTGTTGAGCTCCTGCGGCAGCATCCACAGAAGCGCGAAAGGGATCGAAACGGCACAAACCAGCAGGAGCGCGGGCGCGAGCCGGCGGGCCCGCCGCTCGTAAAAGCGCACGATGCTGAAGCTCCCGTCGCGGATTTCGCGATGAATGATCGAGGTGATCAGAAAGCCGCTAATGACGAAGAAGACGTCGACGCCGGCAAAACCGCCGGCAACAAGGCCGAAACCGGCATGGAACAGGAGGACTGGCACCACGGCAAGCGCGCGCAGTCCATCGATTTCGGGTCTGTAATGCATCAGCAGGGGGAACACTCGGTGGCAGGGGCCGCTGGTTAACACGGCCCTAACGACAGGACCATTGCTGCCCGGTGTATATCCACATTCGCGCGATTTCTGGGCACGGCCGCCAACCGGCACCGCGGCGACCGAAGGCCGCCGCGGGAAAGCGCGAGATATCCTTCGGCTTGCGGGTGTCAGGCGGATGCACGAAGCCCGGTGAGATGCCGGCGCCAGGCATCGAGCCCGATCTCGATGTCCTTGCGGCCGAAGCCGACACGAAAGCGATCGGTTGCGACCGGAAGAAGATCGGAAACGAAGAGGCTCGAGGGAAGGAGCAGAACGCCCGACTCCTCCACGAGACGCCGGCAATGGGTCTCGACACCGTCGGCGCCGCGATAGCGGGCAAATCCGACGCAGCCTCCGTCCGGTGCCCGCCATTCGTAGAGATCGGGAAACTCGGCGAAGAAGGCACCGAGCTTTTCGAGATTGGCAGCGACCAGCGCCCGGTTGCGATCGAGGATCGTCGCGCGGGCCTTGAGCGCGATCGTCGCCAACACTTCCGAAGGGCGCGAATTGCAGATCGACAGGTAGTGCTTCATCTTCTCCATGCGCTCGAGCAGTGCGTGGTCGCGGCAGGCGATCCAGCCGATCCTGAGGCCCGGAAGCCCGTAGGCCTTGGACATGACGTTCAGCGAAATACCGCGCTCGAAGCACTCGGCCGCCTGCGGCAGCCGAAGCGAGGGATCGCGTTCCAGGCCGCGATAGACCTCGTCGCTGAAGAGATGGATGCCGCGCTCGGCGCAGAGCGCCACCAGAGCCCGGAACGTTGCCTGGTCGGCGATGGCACCGGTCGGGTTGTTGGGGAAGTTGATGCAGATCAGCCGGGTGTTCGGGCGCAACGCCGCCCTGACATCGGCGATATCGAGCCGCCAGTTGTTTTCCGGCCGGAGCGGCACGCCGGTGACGGCACCGGCGATCGTTACCGGCAAAGTTTCCATCGACTGGTAGTTCGGCACTGTCACGATAGCGTGGTCACCCGGCCCGAGCAGCGCCAGCATGGCGCAATAGAGCCCCTCCTCCGCGCCGGCGAAGCAGAGGATGTCTGCGGCCGAAAGCCCTTCATAGGTGGCAGCGATCGCCGCTCTCAACGCCGGCGCGCCATAGGTCTCGGTGTAGCCGAGCGTCGCGCTTTCCCAGGCGGCGCGGTCCCCGTCGTCGGCAAGTGCGAGCAGATCGCTCATGCTTATCGTCTGGCTGTCGCTCGCCGTCATATGGTGGCGGGCATTGAACTCCCAGCGGGAGAAATGGGTTTCAAGCCGGAAATCGGGCAAGGTCGTCATGGAAGTCTCCTCCTCTCGGCGCCTGGTGGCGCGCGAAACGGTTGCAGATCAGGCAACTGCCGAGAGACGCGAAGCGGTCTCCGTCCGGAATTGCGCGTGTTTCAAATCAGGGTGCCTCGCCGCGTGCCGCAGCAAGATAATTGTAGATCGAGGCACGCGAGGCGCCGATGAGGCTTGCCAGGTGATCGACGGCATTGCGCGTCTGGAACAGCCCGCGCGCGTCGAGTGCTGCCACCAGCGCCACGCGATCGCCGCGCTTCAGGGCCGAAAGTGCCAGCCCCCGCTCCTTCAGCCAGCCATGCAGCGTCGCATTGATCTCCTCGCGCCAATCGCGCGCAAAGAGCGCCTGTGGCCTCGGCTGCTCGGCGCCGGCGAAAGCCGAAAGCAGCTTCACCGCCGTATCGATCATCGACATGTCAAGATTGATGCAAAGCAGGCCGACCGCTTCGCCCGCCCCGTCACGCAGCACGGCGGAGATCGACTTGAAGCGGCGGCCATCCGTGCCGGTTTTTTCATAAGGACCGAGCACGGCGTCGGCGCTGCTGACCGCGGCAAACTCGTCTTCGATCAGCGAATCATCGCCGACTGCGCGCCCGGAAAAGCAGTTCCAGATCCCCGCTATCGTGCCCGTCCTGAGATCGTGCAGCACGACCTCTCCATGCGGATAGAGCAAGGCGCTGATCGCAGCGGCCGTCGGCGCATGCGTGGCGAGGATGGAGGCGAAGGCGGGTGCAATGGTCATGCCCGCTTATTTCTGATTTTGTATTTATTGTCAATATTGGACGATTTGCTCAAACGCAGCATATGCGCTGCAGCTTGCGTACCGATAGCCGCTGGCCTATCCCCGATGACAGGAAGATTCGCTGCTCGCCTGTTCGTACCGGAAACGGACGAAAACATGCAGCAATTCAACGTGCTACAGCGACCCCATGCGCGCCTCACAAGACGCGCCGCGCGGTCGGAAACGCAGACGGGAGACTTACATGAACGCCGGCCCAGCCTCCTTTCCCGACCGGGATACGGTCGCCGAGAAGCTTGGGGCTTTCGCCGAAGCCGACCAGTCCTTCCTGCGCCTGCTGATGGAAAACCCCGAGCAGGACGAGCGTCTGATGGACGGCCTCTATCGCCACCTCGACCTCGCCTCGGAGGCCAAGTTCCTGAACTCGCTGAAACTGGAAAAGCTCGGCGAGTGGCTGGGCAGCACCGCACCCGCCCGCCTGCAGATGCGCCTGATGGAAGCCGGCCGCTCCAGCCAGCACGCCGCCTACCAGGCGTTCAAGGCCGGGCTTTCGAAGGCCGGCGGCCTGGACCGCGCTTTTCCGAAGGCGTGAGCACGCGGCGCTGCCTCTCACCCCGCAAGCAGGGAGAGATATCGAGCGCGGCAGGCAATTGGTGCAGCGCGGCGCCTGCCTCTAATGATTGCCCCTCACTGTCCTGACGGACATCTCTCCCCGCAGGCGGGGAGAGAACAGCTAGGCGCCCGCTCCAGTGCCAGACCTCAAACGTTTCGTCGTTCAATCTCCGCCTCGCGATGGGCAAAACCGTCACCGCTCGTCCCTTCTCCCCGTAATGACGGGGAGAAGGTGCCGGCAGGCGGATGAGGGGCTTCCCTGAGCGCGGAGATAAGCGGACTGCCACTCAGTTGCGGGAACCGCCGAGCCCCTTCGCCAACCTCACCAGATTGACGAACTCGGCGCGGTAGCCGAACGGATCGGCGCCCTTGGCAGCCGATGCGAGGTCGATGACGGCGTCATAGGCATAGTCGTTGAGGGCCGTTACGCCCGAGAGCTTCTGCCCGAAGGCCGCAACCGCGACGGAGAAGCGGACATCGTTGGGCGCCTCAGCGAGCGCCGGCACGGCATTGGCCTCGGTCACCGGCGTGGTGATCAGCTCGCTCCTGTCGCCGTCAGGCTTCTTGTAGCGGATCTTCAGGAAGGCGAGCTCGCCGCCATGCGGGCTTGCTTCCGGCGCCGGCTTCTGTGTCTCCGCGTAGCGCAGGTCGTCGTTGAGAACCGCAGGGCTGCCCGTCGGCGTCACCTCGTAGATCGCCGTGACGCTATGGCCGGAGCCGATATCGCCGGCGTCCACCTTGTCGTTGTTGAAGTCTTCACGCTTCAAGGCGCGCGTCTCGTAGCCGATCAGCCGGTATTCGGCGATCGCCGCCGGGTTGAACTCCACCTGCAGCTTGACGTCCTTGGCGATCGGGAAGAGCGACGAGCCTGCCTCCTCCACTAGCGTCTTCTGCGCTTCGGCGAGCGTGTCGATATAGGCGGCCGTGCCGTTGCCGTTCTGGGCGATCGTCTGCATCAGCGCGTCGTTGTAGTTGCCGCGGCCGAAGCCGAGCACCGAGAGGAAGATGCCGCTCTTGCGCTTGTCTTCGATCAGCCGCTTCAGATCCTCGTCGCTCGACGGGCCGACGTTGAAATCGCCATCGGTCGCCAGCATGACGCGGTTGACCCCGCCCTTGACGAAGGCCTTTTCGGCGAGCGCATAGGCCGCATCGATACCTTCGGCGCCGGCGGTCGAACCACCCGGCTGCAATGTATCGATCGCGGCAAGGATCTTCGCCTTGTCCTTCACCGCGGTCGGCTCCAGCACCGTCCCGGCATTGCCGGCATAGGTGACGATCGACACCGTATCCTCGGGCTTCAATCTCTCGACCAGCAGCCGGAAGGCGCCTTTCAGGAGCGGCAGCTTGTCCGGCTCGTCCATGGAGCCGGAAACATCGATCAGGAAAACGAGGTTTGCCTTCGGCGCTTGCGCCGGTACGACGTCGTAGCCCTTGATCGCCACATGCATCAGCCGCGTGCCACCGTTCCAAGGCGTCGGCGTCACCGTCACCGTCGCCTTGAACGGCTCGGCGGCGGTTTCCGGGCGCGGCCAATCATAGGGGAAGTAATTGAGCATCTCCTCGACGCGCACGGCCTCACGCTCCGGCATCTGCCCTTCCATCAGCGAGCGGCGCACGAAGGCGTAGGCTGCCGTGTCGACATCGACCGAGAAGGTCGAGACCGGGTCAGTCACAACACTTTTCACCGGATTGCTGTCGGCCTTGCCGAAGCGCTCGCGGTTTTCCGGCGGTGCGATCAGGCTCTCCTCCTGGGCGATCGGCGCAGGCTGATAAGTCATCTGCGGCTGCATGCCACCGACGGCCGACAGCGGGGCGGCGCTGTCGCGCGCAACGCCGTTGGCCATTGCATCCGCAGCGGGCGCTGCGGCCTCGCTCTCCACCGCTGCGCTGGCGGGCGCCTCCAGGGTTTTTGCCTCCCGCTGGCGCGCGAGTTCATCTGTGGCCGCCTTTTTGGCCGCCATCTGCGGCTCGGGCCTTTGCCTTTGCACTTCCTTCTTCGCCTCGTCCTTCAGCGCGATCTCCTGCGCGCTCTCGCCGAGCGCACCGTTGCGCGTCAGTTCTAGCGTCAGAAAGGCTGCGGCGGGCACGACGAGAAGTGTGGCGAGTGCCGATCCGGCAAGCAGTTTCCGGTTCATGATGGGGCTCCATATCCGGTTGAAGATGGAGCTTTGACGAACCGGCTGGACCGATCCTTGGGTGGCAGTCGAATTTTCTTGCCGCTCGTCGAAGGCCTGCATGGCGGCAGTGAGCGCGCGGGCGCGCGCTTCCGCAGAAGCCTTCGGCGGCGTAAGCCGGCCAAGCTTTTCGAAATCGTCGCTCATGGTCACACCGCCTCCTTGCCAAGCAATGTCTTCAGCCGCTTGCGCGCCTCATGCACATGCCAGGATATGGTTGCTTCCGAGCAGCCGAGCACGTCGGCCGCTGCCGCGTGGCTGAGCCCCTCGGCATAAACGAGCAGCACCGCGTCGCACTGCTTTTCCGGCAGGTCGCGTACCGCCGCCCACAGCGCCTCGCGCTGCGCCTCATCGGGATCCTCGGGCGGAGCGATCGTCGCCTGCTCGCTGGCATAGGCCTGCATGCGCCGGTCATCGCGCGCCTGCCGTCTCTTGTGATCGCGGGCGGCATTCAAAGTCAGCGTGTAAAGCCAGGTGCGAAACCGGCTGGTGCCGCGAAAACCGCGGATCGCAGCGCCTAAGCGCAGGCAGACATCCTGGGCAATATCCTCGGCATCCGACGCGTTGCCGGACCAGCGCCAGGCGACCGCATGGACAAAATCATAGTGTCGTTCGACCAGCTCACCAAAAGCCTGCCGGTCTCCACCTACCGCCTTTTCGACGAGTTCAGCGTCCAAATCCGTGCCCGCCCTCACCTCATTTGAACCTTAGACGTTGCAGGCTGCCCGTTCCTTGGGTGGAAGACATATTTTTTTCGAACGGGATGAGAAAAAGTGTGTGCGGTTTTCCGCCCGCATCCCGCGTCCAGAGAAAATCAGCGGGGAAATTTCCCGACGACGGCGATCATCGGCCCCATCGGAAACAGCCGGTCGTGACGATCGATCTCGGGCGCGTAGACGCTGGAAATCGTACCGTCGAGGAAAAGCGCATTGGGGCAATCAAGCGTGTCACGAAAGAGCGTCGCGAAATCGTGGAAACGCACCGGGCGTTTCGAGATGACGAAGACAACCTCGCCATTCTCCGTCACGCCGACGCCGTTGCGGGTCTTGAAACTGGTGCTATCGGGCAGGAAGCGCGGATGCAGCTTTCCGTCGATCACCAGCATCGGCCCGGATTGCGTGGCGAAGCGCGGTGTGATCCCGGCATCACGATAGGCTTCCGCCGCCATCACCCCCGCCTTGCCGTCGTCGATGTAGAACACCCCATTCGGCAGCAGATGGAAATTGCCCCAGCCGGTATTGGTGTTGAGCGGCGCCTGCTCGCGCCCCTCTTCGATGTGCAGCCCGACCGGCGACAGGTCGTCGTGATACATGCCGCCGTTCATGGCGAAGGCCATGTATTCCTCGCGGTGGCGCAGTTCGAGCGACAGCGCCCGGAACGAGCGGAAGGGCACGCCCGCCTGGTCCTTGTTGTAGAGCCGGATGTCGCTTGTCGCCGGATTGAACGAACAGGCGAGATAGTCCTGTCCGAGATGGCTGACGTCGCGGCAGGCGCCAGCAGCAGGCCCGGCAAGGCCAGCCGACAGAACAGCACCGACGAGAAAAGGCTTTGGGAAAAGCGGCATGGCAAAAGGTCCAATCGAATCAGACGTCAAGCATGACGGAGATTGCGGCGGTTCTGGCGCAACGCCAACGATAAGCATCCGCCCTCAGCCGGCGGCGATCAGCCCCATGGCAATCACAAGCCCGTAGCATCCGGCCGCTGCCGCCAGCCCAAAAATCACGCAAAGGCAGGCAAAGCCGCCGACGCCCGCAAACACATAGGATCTGGGATCGCGGTTCAGCACATCCTGCGACAGCGAAAGCAGCAGGCGCTTTTCCCTGAGCGTCGTCGCGAGCTTCACCGCATGGCGCTTCGCTTCCTTCCGCACCTCGCCAAAATTGTTGCCGATGGCGAGGAAGGTCAGCAACAGGCCAAGGGCGCTGATGGTCAGTGCGAATTTCCGGAGTAGGTCGATGGCATCGGGAAGGAAACCGCCGGAAAACACCGAACGGTCCACCAGCGCATCGAAGCCGGTGATGCAGGCGGCAATGACGGCGGCATGGCCGGCGCCGATCGCCAGCAGGCGCTTGAAGGCTTCATCGAGGACCTGGCTGTTTGCGGCGTGGATGCTGTTAAGGCGAGAGATCTGCGCTTCCACCTCCTCACGCGAAAGGTGCGGAGGATAGTTACTCACGGATACGACTGGGCTACCTCTCATACGATGGACTCCAACGCCACGCCGTCCAGATCGGTGTAAATTCGATAATATTATCTTTCCAAGACATCTCCAATTTTAGTCATTTTGGAGATTTGCACCATCTTTGCAGACAAGGAGGTCAGCCGGGCGGCCGAGACCACAGCGATTTTGGGGCGCCGACCCCAGTCATAAAGGTGATCGATTCTCGTAAGTTAGAGCGTGATGCAGAGGAAAACTGCGGACCCACCGGGATCAAGCTTTAGAGGCTAAGCGCTGCCATATGGAAGCGAAGCTGTTCCTGACGATAGCGATAGTCACTCCCGACAGGACAGGCATCGCGCGAAAGACAGCCTGCCGACAGGCAACCCCTGGCCGCTTCGCTGCGCAGATGCCCGCGGCAGAGGCCGACATCGAAGCGCTCTTCGACAAGCGCATTTGCTGGACAGGCTGACATGCAGGGCTTTGCGGCACAACGATCGCAAGGGTGCTGCGCCGCCCGCTCGCCGGTTTCGGGAAGCGGCCTGTCGAAAGCAAGGGCGCCACGATAACCGTGCCAGAGCCCGTAACGCGGATGGATGAGGATGCCGAGCGGCGAAGGTTGCAGGCCCTCTGCCCGCATCGCCCATTGCTGGAAGGGCTGCCACGGCGGATCGGATGGGAAATAGGCGGTCGCCCCGCAGGCTGCGGCAACCGGCCCTATCACCACCTTCGACCAGGTGTCGAGCGGATCGGCACCGCCACGATCCGGCAGGCCCTCCCGCCAGGCATTGAAGGCCTGCCACAGCGAGCCGCCGATATTGCCGATCAGCAGCACGCTTGCCGCCGGTCGCCCATCGGCCAGCAGCGGTGCTGCCTCTGCGGAAGAGAAGTTCAGCGTTCCGCGCAAAAAAAGTCCGTGCGGCGCCAGCGCCGCACGGACTATCTCGACAATCTTGTCCGCTGTCGCGGAAGGCGCCGTCATTTCGGTTTCGGCCCCTGGTGTTCGTAATGCGGGCGCCAGACCTCCTTCTGGATCATGTCGGCCACCTGCGCCGCGCCGCCTTGCTCCCTGGCTCGCTCGGGACCCTTTCAGGTGAAAGCGTCCGGCATCGAATTCTTGCGCTGGTCGATAAAGGCCTTGAGCTTTTCGTCGATCGCGGGATCGAGGTAAGGCGCTTCGTAGTGTTCCAGCCAGCTGCGGGCGAGCGCATTGGCGCGCTGCTCGATGCGCTTTTCGCCTTCCACTTCCCACTGCTCGAAGGAATTGTTGTCGGCGAGCGGCGAGCGATAGAAGGCCGTCTGGAAGTTGGCCTGGGTATGGGCGCAGCCGAGATAATGGCTGCCCGGGCCGACTTCGCGGATTGCGTCCAGCGCCTGGGCTTCTTCCGAGAGATCGATGCCCTCGGCCATCTTCTGCATCATGCCGAGCTGGTCCTGGTCGATCATGAACTTCTCGTAGGACGAGACGAGACCGCCTTCGAGCCAGCCGGCCGCATGCAGCACGAAGTTGGTGCCGGCAAGCAGCGTCATGTTAAGCGTGCTGGCCGATTCGTGCGCTGCCTGTGCATCCGGAACCTTGGAGCCGCAGAGCGAGCCGCCGGTACGGAACGGCAGCTTCAGGCGACGCGCGAGCTGGGCAGCACCGTAGGAAACCAGCGACGGCTCCGGCGTGCCGAACGTCGGAGCGCCCGACTGCATCGAGATCGAGGCGGCGAAGGTGCCGAACAGAACCGGCGCGCCCTTGCGGATGAGCTGGGTGAAGGAGGCGCCGGCGAGAACTTCGGCGAGAATCTGCGTCAGCGTGCCGGCAACCGTCACCGGGCTCATGGCGCCCGAGAGGATGAAGGGCGAAAGGACGCAGGCCTGGTTGTGGCGGGCATAAACCTTGAGCGCCCCCACCATGGTCTCGTCGAAGACCATCGGCGAGTTGGCGTTGATGAGGTTCAGCGTGACGCAATTGTTTTCGACGAACTCGTCGCCGAAGACGATCTTCGCCATGGCGATCGTGTCTTCCGCGCGCTCCGGCGCCGTCACCGAGCCCATGAAGGGTTTGTCGGAATATTTGATATGGCTGTAAACCATATCGAGGTGACGCTTGTTGACGGGAATATCGACCGGCTCGCAGACCGTGCCGCCGGACGAATGTATCGACGGCGCCATATAGGCAAGCTTCACGAAATTGCGGAAATCCTCGATCGTCGCATAGCGGCGGTTGCCCTCGAGGTCGCGCACGAAGGGAGGGCCGTAGACCGGCGCGAAGATCGTCGCCTTGCCGCCGACCTGGGCGCTGCGCTCCGGATTGCGGGCGTGCCAGGTAAATTCGGATGGCGCCGTCTTCAGGAGTTCGCGGCAGAGCCCCTTGGGGAAATGCACGCGCTGGCCGCGCACGTCGGCACCGGCCTCTTTCCACAGTTCGAGCGCCTCGGCGTCGTCGCGGAATTCGATGCCGATTTCCTCAAGGATCGTGTCGGCATTGCGCTCGATGAGCTGCAGGCCTTCCTCGTCGAGGACCTCATATTCGCGAATCTTGCGCTGGATATAGGGCAGAGACGGTCCCGGACCGCCCCCGGTGCGCGACGCACGCCGTGCTGCCGCTCCCCGTCCCTCGCCACGCGAGCGGCGACCGCCGCCTTCACCCGCGCCCTGATCTGTCACGTCGCTCATTCGCTTTTCCTCTCCCGCGCATCACTTTTTGCGCCTTCAAGCATCAATTGGTCCTAATGCTACCAAGCATAGGGGGCCTTGCGGGTCTCAATGCGCCAAGGAGTGGCGCAACTCGAACACTACCGAGAAGCGACCACAGGACGCCAAAAACCGCGTGGCGCGAATATATTGTTTTTGTTAAGAATATGCAGGCGTCAAAAGAAGCTGCCTCCCGTCGCTTTTTGTCATATGCGACGTCGCTTTCGAAAACAGATTTTTAGAAATCGAACGCTATGGATTGATGGACGCGCCCGGAATTTTCGCGCGGCCGTGCCAGGAACCGAGGAACCCCAATATGGCAGACGATGAAATCATTCTCGAGGACCTTTCCGACGAAGAACTTGTGCAGCAGATGCACGACGACCTCTATGACGGTCTGAAGGAAGAAATCGAGGACGGGACCCACATCCTGCTCAAGCGCGGCTGGACGCCCTACGATGTCCTGACCCAGGCGCTGGTCGAAGGCATGCGCATCGTCGGTATCGACTTCCGCGACGGTATCCTGTTCGTGCCGGAAGTACTTTTGTCGGCTAACGCCATGAAGGCCGGCATGACCATCCTGCGTCCGCTGCTTGCCGAAACCGGCGCGCCCAAGCTCGGCAAGATGGTGATCGGCACCGTTAAGGGCGACATTCACGACATCGGCAAGAACCTCGTCGGCATGATGATGGAAGGTGCCGGCTTCGACGTCGTCGACCTCGGCATCAACAACCCGGTCGAGAACTACCTCGAAGCGATCGAGCGCGAGCAGCCGGACATTCTCGGCATGTCGGCGCTTTTGACCACCACCATGCCCTATATGAAGGTCGTGATCGACACGCTGAAGGAAAAGGGACTGCGCGACGACTACGTCGTTCTCGTCGGCGGTGCGCCGCTGAACGAGGAATTCGGCAAGGCCGTCGGCGCCGACGCCTATTGCCGCGACGCGGCGATCGCCGTCGAAACCGCCAAGGACTTCATGAAGCGCAAGCACAACCGGCTGGCAGCTGGCTAAGCTCCAAAGGCCATGAAATGACGAAGCCGGCCGCAGGGGTGAAATCCGCGGCCGGCTTTCTTATGTCTGGCTGGTTCGGCGTGGGTGACGGAGGCCGTGCCCAGTCGTTCGCCGTCAGGCTTAGTTGACGGAGTGTGCCACCTTCTTGCCGGCCGACTGTGTCGCGTTGACCGTGTTTGCAGTATCCTGCCCGATGCCGCGGATGGTGTTGCCGCAGGCGGTGAGCGTTGACAGGGCGACGAGAACGGCGCCGATGGTTGCAAGGGTCTTTACTGTCATGGTCAGGTTCCTTCCCGCTTATAGCCACATGGAATCAAGATGGAAAAAATATCGTCGGCAATAGAACGTGCACAACCGAAAAAAGTTCACGTGATCGGTTGTGGCGCCATCGCGCGCGAAATCCTGGCGATCTGCGAGGCAAACGGGCTCGCCCATATCGACCTCAACTGTCTGCCCGCCATCTGGCACAACACGCCTGAAAAGATCACGCCGGGCATTCGTGACGCGATCGCCAAGGCGCGCGCCGAAGGCTTCGAGCGCATTTTCGTCGCCTATGCCGATTGCGGCACCGGCGGCCATCTCGACCGGCTCTGCGAGGAGGAAAAGGTCGAGCGCATCCCCGGCCCGCACTGTTATTCCTTCTTCGCCGGCAACGCGGATTTCGCCCGCCGTTGGGACGACGACATCACCGCCTTTTTCCTCACCGATTTCCTCGCCCGCCAGTTCGAAGCCTTCGTCATCGAACCGCTCGGCCTCGACCGGCATCCGGAACTGCGCGACATGTATTTCGGCCATTACCGCAAGCTGGTCTATCTCTCGCAGCAGGAGGACAAAGCCCTGCAGGAAAAGGCGAAGAAGGCAGCCGAAACGCTCGGGTTGGAATACGAATATCGCTTCACCGGTTACGGTGATCTGGCGACGTCGCTGATCAGGGCGTGATGGAACGGCGGCCGAAGTGGCCGCGGCAGATCTAGCTGCGCGCGGCGATCGCGAGGCCGGTGGCAATCATGGCGCTGCCGGCCACCCGGTTCAGCGCCCGGACCGCCCGGGTGGTGCGGAACCACCGTGACGATGCCGCAGACAAGAGCGCATAGCCACCCATCGTGACAACATTGACCGCGAAAACGACGGCAAGCACCGTCCCGATCCCGAAGCGATCAAGGCTTTCGAGGTCGAGGATCAACGGCATCAGGCTGGCATGAAAGAGGATCGCCTTCGGATTGCCGAAGCCGATGGCAGCGCCAAGCGCCAGCGAGCGCATCCATCTGCGCTCGCCCGATGCCACCTCCGCCTCAACCGTCGCAGCCGCGCGCCACATCCGATATCCGAGGAAAATCAGATAGCCGGCGCCAGCATATTTGATGGCAAGAAACAGCCAGCCGAACGTCTGTGCAATGACCGTGAGGCCAGCAAGCGCGACGCTTACGAGCACCATATCGCTGAGCGCGATACCGAGGCCACAGGCCAGCGCCGGGCCAACACCACGGCTGATACTGGTGGAAATGACCGCGAACATGGCAGGCCCCGGGGTGACCGCGGCCAGGAACAGTGCCAGAGCATAGGTGGAGATGACAGCAAGGGTCATGGCTAAGGCCTGGGGAAAATTCCTCGATCCAAGCATATAGGCACAATCTCTCGATCTACACAAATAGACAAACACACAAACAATTTGGATACTACACGCATATACAATGACATGCGCAAGACAAACCGAAACAATCTTCAAGAGAAGAAACACTCGAAAACATATCTCGAGAAAAACCAGGTCTCACGATCTGTAACTATTCAATTTAAATCTCGTCGACTTCAGAATTTATTTTGGAACCATGTGCGCTCCACCTCGTTTAGCTACCAGATCATATCTCCACCCCTGACGCTTCCTCTGCCGCCTGACAATTGGCCGTCTTTGCGCCAAGCACCGATCCAACACGCGGGAGCGTCTCCAGTGACCAGGCATTTCAAGTATGACAAAGAGGCCCTGCTTCGTGGCTGGGACGCAGTCTACGATCTCGAAGAGTTCATTCTGGCCTATCGCCTGCCACCGCTTGCCGCGCGCGAAATCTTCGCAAAGGCCGGCCCCCGCCGGCTCGATCTGGCAAATGCGATGGACGCACGAGACATAACGGCGCCCCAGGACCAGTCGAAACACACTCAAGGTGCTTGAGTGAAGTTCGTTGCGCTGGCGCGACAACGCGTGCAGGGTGCTCCATCGACAGCGACTGAAGCGGGCGCTGTCGCAAACAGGCCTTTCCGTGCCTGCGCCCCAACCAAAGGAGGACGTAATGTCTTCCAGCAATCCAGAACACTATCTTGATTCAGACGACCTCAGCCTGTTGGTCGAGGTGCTTACCGTTGCCGGTTTCTACGGAACGACAGCGACGGCAGATCCGGCCGGACGGCTTGCCGCGGCACGCTTCCTGATGACTGCTCTCGAAAGCGGCATCGACACCAGTGCGACGCTCGCCGCAGCACTTGTAGAGCGTGCGGATGCCTCAAACGGCGAACATCAAACGCCGGCACAGTTGAAAGCTGAGGCGATTGACCGATGGGATGACGAAGGCGGCGCCGTTTCGGATGTCGTCGCCAAGCCTGCGGCCTGACCGCCGCTTGCGGCTAACCGATTGATCGCGTGCGCTATTCCGGCGCCGGTGAAGGGAGAATTCGATGTACACGCTGCCCAACCTGACGGGCCATAATCTCAGCCACCACGACATCGTGGTGGTCCGGAGGGTTTTTGAAGCGACCTGCTCGAAAATATGTATTCAGCGTCCCGGCGACCATGCCGACCGCCTGGCCAGATTCATTATGGATGAGTTTCGGTTCGGCAATACCGACGAGGCTTCGCTCCTTGAATGTGCCCTATGGCATGAAACACGGGGCATCTTGCCCGAGGCGAAGCGCGACTCGCTCGTTGACATGCGAACAGCATTGGCCCGAGAGAACCACGATCTCGGCTGAACACAGGCAACAGATTTGCGGTCGAGACGCTCAGTAGTCGCTCTACCCGTCCAACTGTAACCGCCATTCCAACCGTCCGATCTCCGCTATCTGGCCGCCGCTCACGGGCAGCCAGCACGGCCAGGCGCGTCGCCTGGAACATGACAGTGAGCCCTCGAACAACAGGAGCCATCATGGCCAAGGACATCAAGACACTGGACGTGCTTTTTCACGATACGTTGAAGGACGTCTACTTCGCCGAGAACAAGATCGTCGACACACTGCCGAAGATGCGCGATGCCGCCAAGAGCAAGCCGCTCAAGGACGCGTTTATCAAGCATCTCGCAGAGACAAAGGTCCATGTCGAGCGATTGGACGAAGTGTTCAAGATCATCGGCAAGAAGCCTGAGAAGAAGACCTGTGACGCGATCATGGGCATCACCAAGGAAGGCGCCTCGATCATGGAAGCGTATCAAGGCTCGCCCGCGCTCGACGCCGGACTGCTTGCAGCCGCACAGGCTGTCGAACACTACGAAATGTCACGCTATGGCACGCTGAGGACCTGGGCGCTGGAACTGGGCATGAAAGACGCCGCCAAGCTGCTTCAGACGACGCTCGACGAAGAGCAGGCGACGGACATTGCCCTGACCGCGATCGCCACCAAGGTCGTCAATCAGTCCGCCGAAAAAGCGGCCTGACACAAGCACCAGCCCGGCTTGATCCTTTATTGAGCCGGGCAAAGGCTGCGGTTCCGGCGGCCATCTCGACCCTCTCTGCGAATTGAAGAGGTCGAGCGCATCCCCGGCCCGCACCGTTATTCCTTCTTCGCCCGCAACAGGGATTTCGCCCGCCGCCGGGACGACGACATCACCGCCTTTTTCCTCACCGATTTCCTCGCCCGCCAGTTCGAAACCTTCGTCATCGAACCGCTCGGCCTCGACCGGCATCCGGAGCTGAGGGACATGTATTTCGGCCATTACCGCAAGCTGGTCTATCTCTCGCAGCAGGAGGATCTGGCCCTGCAGGAAAAGGCGAAGAAGGCGGCGGACTATCTCGGGCTTGAATACGAGTACCGCTTCACCGGCTATGGCGATCTCGCGACCTCGCTGATCAGGGCGTGAGTATGCGACTTGTCGCGCATGGCGCGCGGTGTCGCAGGTTGGGGCATCACACGCTGGGCCTGCTAGCGCGCATTTACTCTATCGGCTGATTGGGCGCTCCGACCGGCACACGCGCCACGATGGGCCTTCCCGCATAGGACAGAACGCTGCACAACCTGCTGGCTGCAACTCCACCGCTGACCACAGGATTGCCCGTCATGAGCGCACTGCTTTCCGCCGAACTCGCCTGGTACGCCACCGGCCGCTTCTACGAGGCGAACGACGGCACGTTGGCCGACTACGGCTATTTCCTGCACCTGCCTTTTCTTGATGCCCAGATGTTTGATGGAGAACCGGGCGAAACGACTGCCCATTTCACCTTCGCCGCCAAGCCTTTCAAGGCGCAAGCGGCAGCAAACGGTGTCCTGTCCCTCGGCCTCGACCCGGTCGGCGAATTTTCGCTTTATCTTCAGCGCAAGCCGGCTGGAACCTTCGATGACCCCACCTCCTTCGCCAAGGGAGAATGCATCGCCACGTTCCGGCGGACCAGCCTGGTGGTGGGAACCACGGTCTCCGACACCATCGCTGGGACGACGGCCGTGCTGTTCGGCACCAATGTGTTTTCGGCCCGCCTGATTGCAAGCGCACCGTTTGATTTCGGCGGTCTCCGCCATGATGTGGCACACTATCTCGGCGCGGGCATCACGCAATTCGGCACGTCCGCCGCCACGCAGATCGAGCCGACGCCGGTGGGCTACAAGCGGGTGCTGCCGTTCACGGGCTCGGCCATCGCCCTCGGTCGAGCCGGCTAGAGCCGATCACGGAGGCTGATGCCGCCAGCGCCCATTGCCGCCGGCAACGACATTGTCTGACGGCGGCGGAAGCAGGAAGCGAGCACTTTACGGCGAGCCTTATATAGGGTACCCCCCTATATAATATTGGAGCCAGCGGCATGAGCAATCACCAACACGACCATCATCACCACCACAGTCACCACGGGCATTCGCATGGCGAAGGACGCGTGCTCGCGGCGCGCCACGATCACGTCTTCCTTGGCGGCAATCACGAGCGCAACGAGCGGCGGACCTGGATCGTCATCGCGGTCACCGCGACGATGATGGTGATCGAGATCGCGGCCGGGCAGGTCTTCGGGTCGATGGCGCTCGTTGCCGACGGCTGGCACATGTCGACCCATGCGGCCGCGATGCTGATCGCCGCGCTTGCCTATCTCTATGCGCGCAAGCATTCGAACAATCGCCGTTTCACCTTCGGCACCGGAAAGCTTGGCGACCTGGCCGGTTTTTCCAGCGCCATCGTGCTGGCGCTCATCGCTCTGCTGATCGGCTGGGAAAGCCTGCGCCGCCTCAACGCTCCGGTGGCGATCGATTTTAGCGAGGCGATTCTCGTCGCCGTCGCCGGCCTCATCGTCAACCTCGTGTGCGCCTGGCTGCTGAAGGACGACCACGCCCATCACCATCATGATCACCACGGGTCGCATCATGGACACCATGGCGGGCAGGATCGAAACCTGCGCGCCGCCTATCTGCACGTCCTCGCCGATGCGCTGACCTCGGTTCTCGCAATTGTCGCGCTCGGTCTGGGCGCGATCTATGGCTGGCTGTGGCTCGATCCCGCCATGGGTATCGTCGGCGCAATCGTCATTGCGCGCTGGTCCTTCGGTCTCATCCGCGACACCGGCGCAACCTTGCTGGATTACCTTCCCGAAGGCGAAGACCTGCCCGAAGAAATCGGCGAGATCATCGCCAAGGAAGATGCCGAGATTGTCGATCTGCACGTCTGGCAGCTCGGACCGGGTCACCACGGCGCGATCGTCTCGATTGTCGCCGACAACCCGCGGGCACCGTCCTATTATCGTGAGAAGCTTGCCGCCATTCACGATTTGTCGCATGTCACCGTGGAGGTGGAAGCACGGGCCGCATAGTGACGGCGCCCGAAACCGGAGTGACCGATGACCCATACCATCCGTGAAAAACAGAAGCTCATCAACCGGGTCCGGCGGCTCCGGGGCCAGATGGAGGCGGTCGAACGGATGCTTGAGGAGGAAAAGGGCTGCGCCGAGGTCATGCAGGTGATCGCCGGCATCCGCGGCGCGGTCAACGGCCTGATGGCGGAGGTTGTCGAGGACCACATCCACATGCATCTGGCCGCGGCCGACCTGTCGCAAAAGGATCGGGATGAAGCGGCGGCCGAACTGGTCGACGTGGTGCGCGCCTATATGAAATAGGCCGGGCGGAAAGCACACCGCCTCCGCCGCCGGAATCAGCGGCATCCCCCGCCAAGCTGCTTCAGACGCGACGCTCGACGAAGAGCAGGCGACGGACATTGCCCTGACCGCGATCGCCATCGCCACCAAGGTCGTCAATCAGACCGCAAATGCTCACCTCGCCTTTTTCGTCTGAAGAATTGGACCGATGGGGAAAATCAGGGTGGCGGCATGGCGTTTGATCGCGCCGCAACACCTGGAACGTTCCATTGATCGGAGCTCAGTTTCTTGCCGTGGTTCTCGTATCCTCGGGCACGCCGGAAGGGGACACTGTTTGCGCCCGTTCTTCGAGCTCGGCTGCGACCCACTCGAGAAACAAGTTGTAAGCGACCGCCAACAGGGTGGGTCCAAGAAAGAGCCCGATCAGCCCAAAGGCAAGCACTCCGCCGACGAGTCCAAACAAGCCGAGCAACACCGGCAGGTTGCTGTTTTGGTTGAGCAGATACGGCCGAAGAAAGTTGTCAATGCTGCTGACGAGCAGGAGCCCCCAGACGGCGACGAAGATCGCCCAGCCCATGGAACCTTGCAACAGCAACCAAAGCGCCACCGGTACCCAGAGAAACGGCGGGCCTCCCGGCACGAATGACAGTGCAAAGGTCAGGCCGCCCAACAATATCGGTTGGGGCACACCGGCGATCCAGAAACCGGTGCCGGCCAGCAAGCCCTGCGCAAGGGCAGTTCCGATCATGCCGTAGACGACACCCTTCACGGTCATACCGATGACCATCAGCAATCTCTTGGCGCGGGGACCGGCAACGCGCTCGCTGATCTGGCGCATGAAGCCGATCATACGGCGACCATGCAGGAACAAAAAGAAGGTGATGAATATGCTGAGTGCGAGCTCAAGCAGGACGGCCCCGAGGGCCGCTCCGCCTGCAAGCGCCATATCGGTGACGGGTCCCGTCAGTTTCTTGAGTTCAGCTATGAACGCTGGGGCGTCATGAGCGAGGTTCTCCCAGTAGGCCGCAACGCCTTCGCCAATGATCGGCAGGCCCTTGACCCAGTTGGGCGGCACCGACGGCCCCTCTTCCAGGACGTGCGCAATCGCTTCGGCAACAGTCTTTATATCGTCCACGAGCGCGGTCACAAGGAACGCAAGGGGTGCTGCCAAGACAAAGACGACCAGCATCGTCATTATCGCCGCGGCAGCTGGGCGATATCCTCCGACGGCACGTTCGCATTGGCGGTAGAGCGGCCAGGTCGAGAAACAGATCACCGCAGCCCACAACAAAGCCGACAGGAAGGGCCAGAGGACCAGGGCGCAACCGATCACCAGCAGGGCAAGCGCGCCCGTACCGAGAACAGGCCCTATCCATCTGCGAGAATCTGACATTGCCCGATCCGCCTCCTCCAGGGGCACCTTTTCACAGACGACACACTCGCCGGATCGAGCAGACGACGAGCCTAGGCCGGCATCCGATGGACTGCCGGCGCAGGTCCGACGAGGCTAGAGATTTGAGTGACCGCAACGTGGCTCGCTCACGAACTCATACGACGCAATGTCGGGCAATTGCCCGCCTTGCTAGGTCTCCCTCGGACAACCCGATCCATTCAGAAAGGGCCTACGTGTCCGTCCGTAGACGAATGGCTCAATACCAGCGACCGCGACCGTACCAGCCGCCCCCGCCGAGCAAGAGAACGATGAGAACGATGATGAGTAGTGTGGTGATATCCATTTGGGTCTCCTGGGAGTACCCTGGTTATCGTCGATCAAGATGATGGACGATGCTATTTTTTGCTGTACTCCAACGTAGGATGTAACGCGCCAGATGTGCCTTCGTTCCGGCGCCCAGAGGCGGGCGGCCATAAAGCCGCCCGCCGTCGTTTGGGGTGTTATTTGGCGCGGTGCCAGACGCCGTTGACGCCGTCACCCTTGACGTCGCCAGCCTTCGTGTCTTCGGCATAGGTGTAAAGCGGCTTTCCGTCGTAGGCCCACATCTGCTTGCCGGCGGTGTCCTTGACCAACGACCACTCGCCATCTGCCTTTGCATTCGCTGCGGCGTGGAAGGCCGGCCATTTCTTCAGGCAATCGGCGTCGCAGTTCGACTTGCCCTTGGTGTCCTTGTCGAACGTGTAGAGGGTCATGCCTGTATCCGTGGCCATGACCTTGCCCATCTTCGTGTCGACCAACTTGCCTGGTTCTGCGGCAAAGGCCGTCCATGACGTAGCGGCAGCCACGCCCAATGCGATCAGAAAGGTTTTCATGATTTTTCCCATCGGGGATGCCGGCGGAATGCCAGTAGTGCCCCGAAGTCTAACACATGCAAACGTGTCGCTTCGATTGCGGTTCCATGAACGCGAAGTTGGAGGCGTCTATCGGCTCGGACAAGAGCGGAACCTTGACCGACAACGTCAACCGCCGTGGCGGCTGCCTTGGTGCGGCGGAACTAGCTCTCATCTTCCGGCGGGCGGGGCGGAACCTTTATCGTGCCCCTGCGTATGCCGTCTTTGAGATTGAGAATATCCAGAAGATCATCCGCTTCATCGCGCGGCAAGTTCGACAGCAGAGAGCCGTGAAGAACGACCGGCTGCCCGGTGAAGACATCGACCACCGCCCAGACATTGTTGGCTTCGACCTTGAGACCGTACCGTAGCGTTGCCATGGTTCAGACCAGTCCACAATCGGGGTTCACGACCTGGCCCTGATCCGCCAGATGCGGCATGGCTGAGCGACCATCGGCGTTGCCCTGAGGCGATCTGAAGGCCCAGACAAGGACAACCGACAGGGCAACCAGAAGCAGGCAGAAGACCAAACGGGAGGACATTGCGCCTCTCCTTCTTCGAATGAGATCATCGCGGCCGGGCGTCATCAGGCTTGAGTAAGGAAACGTGCAAGCGCCTTTTGCAAGGTGTCGGCAACCGTTCGGTTCAGGGCCCCTTCGATCGCAGTCTCCAATTCCAAACGATGAGCTTACCACATCCGCAATTGACGCGGGGCTTTATCGAGCGGACAACGGAAAACCGTGATGGAGTGACGGTTGATGAGTCCCGACATCCGGAGAAGCTCCGGCAAGCCCGCCAACAGGAGCGCGCATCCCCGCCAGCAGACACAACCGCCTCAATTGAAACTCAATCGACGCGCTATATTAAGCCAAGTAGATTTGGCCGATGTGGCTTTCGCGGTATCAGAACTTCGAACCGCCCCGATCTCCTAAATTTTCGACAGATACGCAAGCTTCGGTTCCAGTGCTTGGGCCAACGCTTCGTCTCGAAGCACATCTCGCTTCGGGACATCTGTTCGCCCGAGCCAAGCCATCTTTGAGCAGCTGTCCGGCCGACCGTGCCCAAGCACATTTTAAGAGGACTGAGACCATCATGAACACGCTAACGTTCACCAAACGCATCATCCGCAGTCCGCGCGACCAGTCGCCTGTCCACCGTTTTCACGTTGGCCAGCTCGTTCGCTCCAGAGGGGCGCTGACGAGGGAGTCAATTGTCGGAGAAACATATCGCATTACCGCGACGCTGCCGATCCGCGACAATGCGCTCCAGTACCGCATACGCAGCAACGGCGAATGCCATGAGCGGGTAACCGATGAAGGCAATCTCGAACTCGTCAATGCCGGCAACGACACGATCGCACGGGCCGAACGGGCGTTCAGAACTGCACACATCTTGTAAACACCAAGCCAAGCGGTCCGAACAGATCAGCCACAGGAGGCGATCATGAAGTACCACATACCGGCTCAGATCTATCTCTTCGACTATCGTGGTCTGCTTGCCTGGATTGCCCTTTCGCTGGCGATCGCCGTCGTCGTTACCACAATCCTCTTCGGGCGGATCTTGTGATGGCGCGGCGCGAAGATGAATGCACGTCTTCACGCGTCTACCCAGCCGACCCACCGCTGGCCAACTTGGCTTACCGCTAGAAGGATCACACCATGCCACTGAGCTTCCCAAACCAATCCCGAAGCTTCGATGGTGCGAGGAACGCCGTTCGCTTCCTTGGCCACGACGGCATGTTCGAAGTGCCCTTCTATGTCGAGGCGGCGGCCCTCGCCCGTGGCGCGCCCACCCGGACGACCGAGGCGGCCTGCCTCCAGGCATTCGACGCCGCACGCAACTCGATCTACGAAGTCGCAAGGGCAGCCTATGCCAACGGGCGCCGGACGATCTATGTTCTCACAGCCGCGGACTTCCGCTAGATCTGGGCCGCTAGATCTTGGAAGGAAACCCGCGGCACCCGCTCGCGCCCAACACCCCTTGGTCTCACAGGATCGCCGCCCTGTTCGGCGACATCACTGTCCACGTCCCCCTCTCCCCGCAGGCGGCGACAGGGTGTGGGCAACCTCAACTCCGTTGTTGAAATGCGTCCCGCTACTGCATGTTTCCTTTAATCGTACCCGATTAAAGGACAAAAACATGCAGCAATTCAAAGTGCTACAGCGACCTTTGCGCGTCTGATAAGACGCGCGGCGCTGTAGCCTGTGGGCGACGCTGTCGCGACCGCTTGTCGCCGGCGCCTTTGGTATTATTGTTCCGCGAACCACAAACCAGGAGCCGTGCATGCGGCACCCGGCAGTTTCACGGATCTGCTGAAATCACCAAGCGACAGGACTTCTCATGAAACTCGGCTTCATCGGCACCGGCGCACTCTCGTCTGCGATCGTCACCGGGCTCAAATCGCTTCCGGGCGAAACCACGCCGGTCGTGCTGTCGCCACGCAACGAAGAGATCGCGGCGGGCCTTGCCGCGCGGTTTCCCGATGTGCGGGTGGCGGCCGACAATCAGGCGGTCCTGGACGATTGCGACACGGTCATGCTTGCCGTCCGGCCACAGATCGCCCGCGAAGTGCTGCCGCTGTTACGCTTCCGGCCAGACCATCACGTGGTCAGCCTGATCGCGACCTTCTCCTGCAATGAGATCGCCGCCATGGTCGGCCCGGTGAAGCGGGTGACCAAGGCATTGCCGATGCCGATGATCGCGATCCGCCAGGGGCCGACGATCATTTTCCCGCCGGATCCGGAAATGGCAGCGTTTTTCGGCAGGCTCGGCAAGGCGATCGAGGTTGAAAGCGAGAGCGAGTTCGATGTGCTGAGCGTGGCGACTGCCACCTATGCCAGCTACTTCAAATATCTCGAAACGATCCATGGCTGGCTGAAAGACAACGGCGTGGAGGACGCCAAGGGGCGTGACTATGTGGCCTCGCTGTTTGCCGCGTTGGGACAGGCACCGGCAACGACGCCGAATGCCAGCTTCGCGCATCTGGCTCAGGACTATGCGACCCGCGGCGGAATCAACGAACAGGTGCTGCGAGAGCTGACGGAGCACGGGACGTTCGAGCGGTTCAAGGAAAGTCTCGGCGGTATTCACCGCCGCATCACCGCGGCTTCATAGCGTTGGCCACGGTACAACCTCAGAAACGAAGCTCGATCACGTCGGGAGGAGTCTTGCTGTAATCGGAGTAGCGAATCCAGCGCGGTTCGACCCGGAACACCACGGCACCCTTCTCGACAAACTCTCTTTCGGCCGGAACGCTTTTCACATGCGCATCCTGGTATCGCTCGAGATCATCGGCGGAGACCTTCGTCGCGTCGCCTTCATATTGAACGGTGATGTTGTTGTCCCAGCCGATGACGAGCGCGACACGGCTCTGCTCGGAGAGATTGACGAACTTGCGGGTATGTTCGAACGTGTCGAACACGATTTCCAGGTCGTCTCGCACCGAGAAATCGATAGCCGCCGCTTCAGGCCTGCCATCCCGGCCGCAGGTCGCGATCACGGCCAAGGTGTGCTGCCTCAAGAAGTCGAGGATCATGCGTCTGGCTTGAATGTCGCCCATTGCTTCATCGTCCTGGATGGCTGGGTGCGTTGCCGGCGGAACGAATTCAGGCTTTCCTGCCAAGCTCAGCTTGACAAGGCGATGGAGGGAGTCAAGGTGATCTCATAGCCATCGGCAACCATGCGGCGAACCATCAGCAGCGCGGCGCCCTTGCCGTGAGGCCATATTGAAGAAGATCGCCACGCCTGTCGGAGGAGACAGCAGTGAAATTCCTCGAATATCTGCCCTATGCGCTTGGATGTGCGGCCGGCCTGCTTCTGGCTCTGCTGATCGGTGCGGTCTGCAACCTGACGGAAGACGTAGCGCTGCTCGAGTCCGTGGCATTGGTCGTGCTCGGCGGCGGTGTGGCCGAATGGTACTGGAACAAGTTAAGCCGCCGCTAACGGGCAAGCCTTCATAACTCGGCCCTGTTCATCCGCGGGGCCGCCATGACCAACATCGCCAGTCCGAATCAAGCCGCAGGCAAGCGCCCGGGCCGTATCGTCGTGGTCACGGCGGGCGGTGAGAACCCGTGGATCATGATCAATGCGCTCGCTGGCCGCTTTTCCGATGTGACCGTCATCGAGGAACAGCCGGAATCGAAGGGCCTGTTCCTGCGTCGCCGCGCCCGCAAGCTCGGCTGGCCGATGGCGCTCGGGCAGCTTGCCACCATGATCGCCTCGCGCTTCGGCAAGCGTTTTACCCGTAGCCGCGCCAAAGAAATTCTGAAGACCTACAAGGTTTCGGGCACGCCCGATCCATCAATTACCATCAAACCGGTCGCCTCGATCAACGACGCCGAAACTCTGGTGCACATCCGCGCGCTGGACCCGGGCGTCGTCTTCCTCATCAGTTGCCGCATGCTGAAGGCCGGAACCCTTGCCGCGATCCCCTGCCCGGTCCTCAATTTCCATGCCGGTATCAACCCCACCTATCGCGGCCTGATGGGCGGCTACTGGGCGCTGGTCAGCGACGATGCGGAGAACTTCGGCGCGACCGTGCATCTGGTCGATGCCGGCGTCGACACCGGCGGTGTGCTCTACCAGTCACGCCAAAGGCCGAGCCAAAGCGACACGATGCACACCTATCCGCTGCTGCAGACGGCTGCTTCCACTGAAATCGCGATCGCTGCCGTCGAGGACGCGCTTGAGGGAAACTTACGACCCACCGATGTCGCAGGCCCGTCACGGCAATGGTACCACCCCCCGATCTGGACCTGGGTGTGGAACGGGCTCACACGTCGTATCTGGTAGGCGGTGCAAAGGGTTATCGGTCCTGTCTCATGCGCGCTAAAAGCCTGAAACTGTGGGCAATCCGCTCCGAACGGCATTGACACGCCCGGCCGCTCGACCGACGCTCGCGCGTCTCCTGAAGCGCGCCCGCGGCGGCTCGTCGCCCAGCGTCGTTTTTGGACATATCCGACGTCGTGGCGAGATGAGCCCGGACGCCTGTACATGCGCATTGTCGCACCTACAGCGCCGCGCGTCGTATCAGGCGCGCAAAGGTCGCTGTAGCGCTTTAGAGTGCTGCATGTTTTTGATCCTTAATCGGCTCCGATTAAAGGAAACATGCAGGGGAGGAGAACGACACCCGATGGCAGATCGCATTATCGTCTACTGGCGCGACATTCCGGCCCAGGTCATCATCAAGAAGGGCCGCACGACGGCGAAGCGCGAGCTGTCGCTGCGTTTCACCGAGGCGATCGACATGTGCGCGATGCGCACCGGTGCCGCCGAAACCGACGATTATCTCGCCGAATGGCGCAAGGCCGATCCGGTGCCGGTGTCCGACGATCTGGAAGCGGAAGCCGACGGCGCTGCCGCCGAGCTTGAAGCCGCCTATGACCGCGAACGCCTCGTGGCGCTCGTCAAAGCAGGAGGCCGTGACAATGGCTGACGCCAAGCCCGCAGGCGAACCGAAGATCATGAAGGGCAACGCAGCACCTGGGGCAAAGGCTGCGACCGGCGCCTATACCCCGACCGGGGTTTCTCCGAGCCGCCGGTCGCGCCACAAATATACGGTTCGCCTCTGGGCCGTGCGCAACTCCCGTTTCCTCGAGTGGTTCTACAACCGCTTCGCCGATGTATTCCTGCTCTTGCATCCGCTCTGGAACGCCCTCGGCTACGGCCGGGTCGAGCGACCGATCACCTTCGTCGAGCGTCACGTCAAGGGTTTCCTCTTCGACTGTCGCATGTGCGGCCAGTGCGCGCTGTCTTCAACTGGCATGTCCTGCCCGATGAACTGTCCGAAGCAGCTGCGCAATGGCCCCTGCGGCGGCGTGCGCGCCAACGGCAATTGCGAGGTCGAGCCGGATATGCCCTGCGTCTGGGTGCAGGCCTGGAAGGGCTCGCAGAACATGGAGAAGGGCAATGCGATCATGAACGTGCAGAAGCCGGTCAACCAGTCGCTGCGCGAAACTTCGTCCTGGCTGCGCGTGACGGCGGAAGCCGCAGCGCAGCGTGAAGCGGCATCCAAGGAAGGCCAGGCATGAGCCCCGATATCAATCCCTTCGATCCCGGCGCGCCGCTTGAGCCCCTGCCCGGCCATTCCTCCCGCGGCCGTCTGGAGCGTGTTCTGCGTCGCGGCGAATTTGCCGTCACCGCCGAGCTCAACCCGCCCGACAGCGCCAACCCGCAGGACGTCTACGAACGCGCCGCGGTCTTCGACGGCTGGGTCGACGGCATCAACGCGGTGGATGCATCCGGCGCCAACTGCCACATGTCCTCGGTCGGCATCTGCGCGCTTTTGACCCGCATGGGCTATGCGCCGATCATGCAGATCGCCTGCCGCGACAAGAATCGCATCGCCATCCAGGGCGACGTGCTCGGCGCTTCGGCCATGGGCGTGCAGAACATCATGTGCCTGACCGGCGACGGCGTGCAGGCCGGCGACCAGCCGGGCGCAAAGCCGGTCTTCGACCTCGACTGCATGTCGCTGCTCGAAACCGTGCGCATCATGCGCGACAACTCGAAGTTCCTTTCCGGCCGCAAGCTGACGACGCCGCCGCAGGTGTTCCTGGGTGCTGCCATCAACCCCTTTGCCCCGCCTTACGATTTCCGCCCCTACCGGCTGGCCAAGAAGATCGAGGCCGGCGCGCAGTTCGTGCAGAGCCAGTACTGCTTCGACGTGCCGATGTTCCGCGAATACATGAAGAAGGTGCGCGACCTCGGCTTGCACGAGAAGTGCTATATCCTCGTCGGCGTCGGGCCGATGGCATCGGCCAAGACCGCCCGCTGGATCCGCTCCAACGTTCCGGGCATCCATATCCCCGACAGCGTCATTACCCGCCTGGAAGGCGCGCAGGACCAGAAGAAGGAAGGCAAGCAGCTCTGCATCGACATCATCAACGAGGTGAAGGAGATCGAAGGTGTCTCCGGCATCCACGTGATGGCCTATCGCCAGGAAGAATATGTCGCAGAGATCGTGCATGAATCGGGCGTGCTGAAGGGCCGCCGGCCCTGGAAGCACGAGACGCTGCCTGAGGATGCGCTCGTTGCCGAGCGGCTGGAGCATATTCGCGAAGGCAAGGAAGAAAACCAGCAGGAGATGGCCGAAGCCGCAGCCCATCATCCGCACTGACCAGACCGCAGACAAAACCGGCGCCTATCAGAAGGCGCCTATCATCGACTTCCTGGGCGTGATTACATAGCCCGACGCCAATTGACAAAGGACCCTGCATGACCCGGACCATCGTCGCTTCCGCCACCCGCGAGATCATCATCGGCTTCGACCAGCCGTTCTGCGTCATCGGCGAACGCATCAACCCGACCGGCCGCAAGAAACTCGCCGCCGAAATGATCGAGGGCAACTTCGACACGGTGATCAAGGATGCGCTGGAGCAGGTGGCAGCGGGCGCGACGATGCTCGACGTTAACGCCGGCGTCACCGCCGTCAACCCGAACGAGACCGAGCCGCCGCTGCTCGTCAAGACGCTCGAAATCGTCCAGGGCCTCGTCGATGTACCGCTGGCGATCGACAGTTCCGTCACCGCCGCGATCGAGGCGGCACTGCGCGTTGCCAAGGGCCGCCCGCTGGTCAATTCCGTCACCGGCGAAGAGGAGAAGCTCGAAGCGATTCTGCCGCTCGTCAAGAAATACGACGTACCGGTGGTGGCTATCTCCAACGATGAAACCGGAATCTCGATGGACCCGGACGTGCGCTTCGCCGTCGCCAAGAAGATCGTCGAGCGCGCCCTGGATCACGGCATCAAGCCACACGACATCGTTGTCGATCCGCTGGTCATGCCGATCGGGGCCCTGGGCGACGCTGGCCGGCAGGTCTTCGCGCTCCTGCGGCGGCTCCGCGAGGAGCTCAAGGTCAACACCACCTGCGGCCTCTCCAACATCTCCTTCGGCCTGCCGCACCGCCACGGCATCAATGCCGGCTTCATCCCGATGGTCATCGGCGCCGGCATGACGTCGGCGATCATGAACCCCTGCCGCCCGCAGGAAATGGAAGCCGTGCGCGCCGCCAACGTTCTGAACGGCACCGATCCGAACTGCACCCACTGGATCAAGACCTATCGCGACCACAAGCCGGCCGAAGGCGGTCACGTCGTTGCGGCCGCACCGGCAGCCGCCAGCGGTGGACGCCGCGGCGGTCGCGCGGCCCGCACCGGCGGTGCGGCAGCGAGCGAGTAGGTTACGTCTTGGGAGGGGAACGGCATGAGAAGCCATCCGCGTCTCGTCGGCGCCCTCCTCCCGTCGCATTCGCGGTGATACAAACGGGAGCGCTATAATACCGACTTCGGCACCCAACCTCGCAGCACAAGGGATCACCCATGACACGCCGCCTTCGACTCGATGCCGCGACCCTCTGGTTTGAAGCACCCTTCGTCATCGCCGTCCGGCTGCAGGAAATGCAGATGGCGGCGCTTACGGGCAAGTCCCACGACGTAACCGAGCTTCACCGCATGATCTCCGAGAAGATTGCGGCCTCAGCGGAAAGCGTCATGGCCGTGAACATGGCCCTTTGGAAAGCTGCCTTCGACAACACGCTGCGGCTGATGGCCGGCGGCACGGCCTCCGGCCACGGAACGGCGATTGCGTCCGCAGCGCTCAGGCCCTATGGCAAGCGGGTGCGCAGCAACGCCCGGCGTCTGTCGCGCAAGTAGCCTGACCGGCCACCAAGCCTCACGCCTTAACTGTTTGAAACAGATGCTTCCATGTCGGGATTGGACAACTATCGGGCGGCGTTCCGGTGCAGTCTGAAACCGTTTAGCCGTGCTTCGCTCACCTGTTGAAGCGGACCTGACGAAAGACTAGAGCATGCGCATCGAAGGCACTTCCGAGATCGAGACCAACATGACCGAAGCCGCGCAAAAGGAACCTCTGGTGCTGTTCATGCCTTCGGGCAAACGCGGCCGCTTCCCGGTGGGCACCCCGGTTCTCGATGCGGCGCGCAAGCTCGGCGTCTATGTTGAAAGTGTGTGCGGCGGGCGGGCCACCTGCGGGCGCTGTCAGATCGTGGTGCAGGAAGGTAACTTCGCCAAACACAAGATCGTTTCCTCCAACGAGCACATCTCGGAAAAGGGCGCCAAGGAAGATCGCTACGAGAAGATCCGCGGCCTGCCCGATGGCCGCCGCCTCTCCTGTTCCGCCCAGATCCTCGGCGACCTCGTCATCGACGTGCCGCAGGACACTGTCATCAACGCGCAGGTCGTGCGCAAGGCCGCGACCGATCGGGTGATCGAGCGCAATGCCGCCGTCCAGCTCTGCTATGTCGAGGTGGACGAGCCCGACATGCACAAGCCGCTCGGCGACCTCGACCGTCTCAAGGTGATGCTGGAAAAGGACTGGGGCTGGAAGGATCTCCTGATTGCGCCGCACCTGATCCCGCAGGTCCAGACGATCCTGCGCAAGGGCAACTGGGCCGTCACCGCCGCCATCCACCGCGACATGGATTCGTCCCGCCCCTTCATCGTCGGCCTGTGGCCGGGCCTGAAGAACGAGGCCTATGGCGTTGCCTGTGACATCGGCTCGACCACCATCGCCATGCATCTGGTGTCGCTGCTTTCCGGCCGCATCGTCGGCTCCTCGGGCGCCTCCAACCCGCAGATCCGCTTCGGCGAAGACCTGATGAGCCGCGTTTCCTACGTGATGATGAACCCGGACGGCCGGGAAGCCATGACCAAGGCGGTGCGCGAGGCGGTCAACGGCCTGATCGGCAAGGTCTGCGCCGAGGGCGAAGTCGACCGCCACGACATTCTCGACATGGTCTTCGTTGGCAACCCGATCATGCACCACCTGTTCCTCGGCATCGACCCGACGGAACTCGGCCAGGCGCCGTTTGCGCTCGCCGTCTCCGGCGCGCTGCAATATTGGGCGCACGAGATCGACATCGACGTCAACCGCGGCGCGCGGCTCTATATGCTGCCCTGCATCGCCGGCCACGTCGGCGCCGATGCGGCGGGTGCCACGCTCGCCGAAGGTCCCTATCGCCAGGACAAGATGATGCTGCTCGTCGATGTCGGCACCAATGCCGAGATCGTGCTCGGCAACAAGGACCGCGTCGTCGCCGCCTCGTCACCGACAGGCCCAGCCTTCGAGGGTGCTGAAATCTCCTCGGGCCAGCGCGCCGCCCCCGGCGCCATCGAGCGCGTGCGTATCGACCCCGAAACGCTGGAACCGCGCTTCCGGGTGATCGGCGTCGACAAGTGGTCGGACGAGGAAGGTTTTGCCGAGGCGGCCGCCTCCGTCGGCGTGACAGGCATCTGCGGCTCGGCGATCATCGAGATCGTCGCCGAGATGTACCTTTCCGGCATCATCTCGCAGGATGGCGTCGTCGATGGCGCGATGGCGGCGAAAAGCCCGCGCATCATCCCCAACGGCCGCACCTTCTCCTATCTGCTGCACGAGGGCGAACAGCGCATTACCGTGACGCAGAACGACATCCGCGCCATCCAGCTTGCGAAAGCTGCCCTCTATGCCGGCATCAAGCTGTTGATGGAGAAGCTCGATATCGAGCATGTCGACACCATCCGCTTTGCCGGCGCCTTCGGCTCCTTCATCGACCCGAAATACGCGATGGTCCTGGGCCTCATTCCGGACTGCGACCTCGACGAGGTCAAGGCCGTCGGCAACGCCGCCGGCACCGGCGCGCTGATGGCGCTGCTTAACCGCGGCCACCGTCGCGAGATCGAGCAAACCGTCAGCAAAATCGAGAAGATAGAGACGGCGCTTGAATCAAAGTTTCAGGAGCACTTCGTCAACGCCATGGCGATGCCGAACAAGGTCGACGCCTTCCCGAAGCTTTCTGCAGTCGTGACTTTGCCGGAGCGCAAGGTGACGGGCGATGATGGCGAGGGTGGCGGTCGTCGGCGGAGAAGAAGCCGGGAGTAGAGTGAGTCGGCTAAGCTGCCGTCTTCAGACCGTCATCTCAAGGCGCTCATCAGCGTCCTGGGCAGCGGCCCGCCTCGCTCGTCATGAAGCTCGAGCGAGACCGTCTCGAACAGAACCTCGATCGTTACGTCGTTAAAGGATATGAGCCAGAAACGCGGATTGAGGACTTTCCATTTGGCCGCTTCGTCACCGTCCACGACTTCATTGAACGCCCATGGACGGATTGGGTACCTGCACTCCGGCAGGCCATCGACATTCATCGGCGTAATCCGGAAATCGATAACGTCGCCGAACTTGAGAACGACATTACCGCCGCCAGCGCTCGGAGCAGCTTCATAACAGACAAAAGCGCTGAGCCCATCGTAGAGCACAGCGGGATTTGCGACAGTTCCCAACGCGGGAAAAGCCTCCTGCGGTATCGATATCTGCATGATTTGATTGTGGGCACTGTTTCTGTTGACGACGAGATGGTTCCGGTCAGCCGCCACTTTGTCAACTCTTCTGCCGTCTCGCACCGTCTGGAACGCTGCCTGACCTCTTCACCAGACGTGGACACTCGATATTTCGGCTTGCCTTAATTCCGGCGGCGGGCGACGGTCTGATGAATCGTATTCTTTGAACTGGCATCCAAAACCCATGAACGACAAGATTCTCGATACCCTGACCGGCATGTACTTCACCGTCGACGATCCCGATGGCACCTATGGCACCGGCCAGGTGGTCCGTCTCGCCGCCGAAGGCATCTATTTCATTCGCTACGACGGCAACGAGGTGGAGCTGCCGATGGAGCTCGTCTCGCTCGGCGAGATGCTGCAGACGACCGAAGAAGATTACAAGCTCTGGCGGTTCTTCGACACGATCGAGGAACGGGACAAGTGGATCGAATGGCTGGATGCGCCATCAAAGCCACGCGTCGTCACGCTGGTGCGGCCGACACCAACAAAATAAAGGTTCGCCGCAACGCTCTCGGCCGCCAACCCTGCCGCTCCTCGCGCGAAATCGGGCAACCCACCAGACTGGTCGGAAGGTGGAGACGACGGCCGTCCCGAAGCTTTCGGCCGCCGTCATTGCCAAAGGGCAAACTGGCGGCGGACGAAGGCGGCCACGGGGCATCGATGGCCATCAAGGCTTCGAACCCATGGCCACCGTCAAGCAGGCGTGCTGATCAGTAATACGGCGACACGCATTCCTGGCGCGGCCCGTAATAGGGCTGGAAAGTGTTGTCGTAGGCGTTGTACGAGCGGTAGCGGTCATAGCACCATTCGACATGCGCAGACGGCGCGTTGGAATAGACCCTGCGAGGTGGCTGCGCGATCGCGCCACCGATAACCACTCCTGCCCCGAATGCCGCCAGAGGATACCACCATCCGTCACTGTGCCGACGGTAACCGTCGCGACGGTAGCGGTAGCCCTCGTAGCCATTGTAATAGCCGTATCGTGGAGCCGCATTGTAACGGTTGCCGCCGTAACGGTAGCCGTTATACCCGCGTTTGTGCGGCGGTCCGCCGTAATGACCTGGCTTGTGGTGGATCAACTCGACAGGCTGGGAAACTGACTGCCCCACCGAAACGGGAGACATGGGCACGGCCTGCGCCGAGACCGCCGACAGTGCCGTAGCCGCGGCTACGAGTACTGCACCTATTCTTTTCATGGCATCGTCCAACTGTTGTTCGTCGGGTCATTTTCCGGCACCCGTCATGAACCTCAGATGAACGTGCGCAGCTTGGCGCAGCGTCGAACCTCAAAGCAGCGGGAGCCCATGACCAGATGAAGATCATCATTCCGTAGTGGGGCCAACAAAAAAGGCCGGGGCGAAACCGCACCGACCTTCCTCATCATCGCTCTTACACCAGTGCCAGTACATCCGTGGTCAAAAGTCTAAAGCGACGCGGCGATTGCGAGCGGCGAGAATTTTCAGCGCTCATAAGCAATACCGATGGCCGGGTGTATACGGGGCGATTGTGTTCGAAACAAGGTTGGAAGCGCGCCGCCCTCGATGCGAGGCCAAACCAACCGCGCTCGACTTCACCCCACCTTCGCCGCAAACGCTGCGAGCAGCCCTGCCCAGCCACCTTCGGAATCGAGCGAGGCACGGGCTACCTCCGCCTTCGCGCCGTAGTTGGCGAGGTCGCGATGTTCGAGCCGCACGGTGGTGCCGCCTTCCGGCGTCGGTTCGAAGGTCACCTCCACCTCGGTTTGAAATTCCGCATCGAAATTCCAGTCGGCATTGAGCTGCCAGGTCAAAAGAATGCGCTTCGGCGGCTCGTAAGCGAGCACCCGGCCCCAGTCCTTTTCCTCGCCCGAGGTGCCCACCTCATACCAACGGCCGCCGGCGGCGGGCTCGACGATAACAGCCCTCTGGCCGCTCGCCGTCAGGCTGTGGGTCTTCAGCCACCAGTCGCCCATGCGCGCGACGAAGATCTCAAAGGCGCGCTCCGGAGGAGCGCTGACGGTTACGGATTTGCGCACCGGCGCCGGCTCGATCATATGCATATCCTTTCCTCCCGTTGCTGACGTGGTCGCGGCGGAGGCGTGTCGACTGTAGGGCTTCCGCCCCCTATCGCTCCGGTTCCCTCGGCTCAGTTCCCGAAGCCTCGTCGCTGTCGGCCAGCGCCTTAAAGGCGGCCAGCTGATCCTCCCAGAAGCGGTCCAGCCATTGCCTGAGCGGCCCGAGGCCCGCCGGATCGATCGAATAGATGCGCCTCTGGCCCTGAGGCTCGTCGGTGACCAGCCCCGCCTCCTTCAGCACCTTCAGATGCTGCGAGATCGCCGGCTGCGAGACCGGCAAGGACCGGGCGACATCAGCAACCGAGGAACGTCCCTTGGCAAGCTTCTCGAAGATCGCCCGGCGCGTCGGGTCCGCGAGCGCAGTGAGCACTTTTCCTTCATAAGCCATGACTTATCATAAGGCGCTACTTATGAGAGTCAAACGATAGCGCCGCCACGCAAAAGCGCCGCGCGTTCGGCGGAACACGCGGCGCTTGGGTTGAGAGCGGTGGCGGACCGCCTTATTGCGGCGTCAGGTCGAAGCCGAACCACTTTTCCGACAGGCGCTTGATGGTGCCGTCGGCCTTGGCGGCCGCGATGGCGTCGTCGAACAGCGCCTTCAGCTCGGTATCGCTCTTGCGCAGACCGACGGAGCTGCCGGCGCCGAGGAAGCCGCCCTGGAAACGGGGGCCGACGATGACCATGTCGCTGTTGGCGGGCTTTTCGACCGCGGTCTTCAGATAGCCCATCGATGCCATGACGAAGTCGACGCGGCCGGCGACGAGATCGAGGTCGTGCTGCTCGGTCGTCTTGTACTCGCGCACCTCGACGACGTCCTTCAGGTATTCGTCGATGAAGCGCGCGGCGATCGAGGCGGTCTGGACGCCGACGGTCTTGCCTTCGACCAGCGGCTTCAATTCATCGACCGCCTTGCGCGCGCCGGCCTCGTTGGAGGCGAGCGAGAACAGTTCGCCCTTCATCGGCAGCGTTTCCAGATCGCCGCCCTTCAGCGTCGCGAAGGCCTGGCCGGTGCTGCCGTAGGACATCGAGAAGTCGATGACTTCCTTGCGCTTGTCGGTCGCCGACATGCCGGCCATGATCGCGTCGAACTTGCCGGCGTTGAGCGCCGGGATCAGGCCGTCGAAGGATTGGGCGATGATGGTGCATTCGACCTTCATATGCTCGCAGAGATATTTGCTGAGCTCGATCTCGTAGCCGTCGAGCGTGCCGTCCGCCTTCGTCAGGTTATAGGGCGGAAAGGCGCCTTCGGTGGCGATCGTGATCTTGGTCCACTTCTTGTCTTCGGCCTGAGCCGGCATGGACATCAGCCCCGCGGCAACGGCAAGCGCCGAAGCCATGATTGCGGTCATCTTTTTCATTACAGCATTCCCCTTTTTGTGGATGTTGATTGGTTTGGTTGTTAGTAATCGATCATCCGCTCGCGGCAGACCTCAACTCTTGATGAACTGGCGGAAGCGTTCGGACTTCGAACGGGTGAAGACCTCGTGCGGCGGCCCCTCCTCCTCGATCGTTCCCTTGTGCACGAACACGACGCGGCTCGAGACGTCGCGGGCAAAGCCCATCTCGTGGGTCACCACCAGCATGGTCCGCCCCTCCTCGGCCAGCCCCCGCATCACGCGCAGCACCTCGCCCACCAGTTCCGGGTCGAGCGCCGAGGTCGGTTCGTCGAACAGCATCGCCTTCGGGCGCATGGCGAGTGCGCGGGCGATCGCGGCGCGCTGCTGCTGGCCGCCGGAGAGATGCGAGGGATAGTGGTTGCGCTTGTCCGCGATGCCGACCTTGGCAAGCAGCGCTTCGGCCTCTTCCATCGCCTCGGCGCGCGGGCGCTTCAGCACATGCACCGGCGCCTCGATGACGTTTTCGAGCACGGTCTTGTGGGACCAGAGATTGAAGCTCTGGAACACCATGCCGAGTTCGGAGCGGAGGCGGTCCACCTGCTTCTGATCGGCCGGACGGCTGCGCCCGTCGCTCAGCGTCTTCAGCCGGATCGCCTCGCCGGCGACCTCGATCGTGCCCGAATTCGGCACCTCCAGCATGTTGATGCAGCGAAGCAGCGTCGACTTGCCGGAGCCGGAGGATCCGAGAATGGAAATCACTTCGCCCTCGCGTGCGTCGAGTGACACGCCTTTCAGCACTTCGACCGGTCCGAAGCTCTTGTGAAGATCGTGCACGCGGATGGCAACCGGTGCAGTGACGGCGGCGGACATGTTCAATGGGCTTCTCCCTTGAGTTCGGCAGAGATCGCCAGCGGCGCGCGCAGTTGCGGGTTCAGCCTGACTTCGGCGAAAGCGACGAGCCGGGTCAGCGCGAAATTGATGGCGAGATAGATGATCCCCGCGACGACGAAGACCTCGATGACGCGGTAGCTCTCCGAAATGAGCTTGGCAGCGACGCCGGTGATTTCCATCAGCGTGATGATCGAGGCGAGCGAGGTTGCCTTGACCATGGAGATCATCTCGTTGCCGTAGCCGGGCAGCGCCTGGCGAAGCGCTTGCGGCATGACGATGCGACGGAAGATCATGAAGCGCCCCATGCCACAGGCCCGCGCCGCCTCGACCTGGCCGTGCGGCACCGAAAGCAGCCCGCCGCGGATGATCTCGCTGGCATAGGCGGCCGTGTTCAGCATCAGCGCCAGCACCGCGCACCAGTAGGGTTCACGGAGGATCGGCCAGAAAATGCTGTGGCGCACGGCCGGAAACTGGCTGAGACCGTAATAGATCAGGAAGATCTGCACGAGCAGCGGCGTTCCGCGAAACAGGAACACATAGACGCGGGCAAAGAGATCGAGCGCGAGAATGCCGGACAGACGCGCAAGCGCCAGCCCCAAGGCCAGCACCGAGCCGAGCGCGATCGACGTCGTGGCAAGCTCAAGCGTCAGCGGCAGCGCCGCAAGCAGGCTCCAGAAGGTTTCGAGGGCAAATTTGATATCCATCAGCCCCTCCTGACGCCGCGCGAGAACCGGCGTTCGGTGACCTGAAGAACGAGGCCCGAGACCGTGGAAATGGCGAGATAGATCATCGCCGCGATAAAGAAGAAATCGAACGGGCGGCTGGTCGATCCGGCGCCGATCTGCGCCTGGCGCAGCAGTTCGACGACACCCGTGACCGAGACCAGCGCCGATTCCTTCAGCACCACCTGCCAGACATTGCCGAGCCCGGGCAGCGCATAACGCAGCGTCAGCGGCGCGGTGATGCGGCGGAACTTGAGCAGCCGACCCATGCCGCAGGCGGTTGCCGCCTCCAGTTCGCCCGGATGGACGGCACGAAAGGCGCCGCGATAGACCTCGGTCTGCTGCGCGCCCGAGGTGATGCCGACCGCAAGCGCGCCGGCGATGAAGCCCGGGAAACTGACGAAACCCTCCGCTCCGAACAATTGGCCGACGGCGGTCACCACGGCGCTGCCGCCGAAATAGAAGAGGTAGATGACCAGCAGGTCGGGAATGCCGCGAAGGACGGTGGTGTAGGCCTCGGCGCAGCCTCGGATGAGCGGGCCGCCAGCAATCTTCGCCCAGGCACCGAAGGTGCCGATGACGCCGCCGATCGCAAAGCCTGCGATCGCGATCAGGATCGTCATCCACGCGCCGGCCGCAAGCGCCGGCCCCCAGCCGTCAGGCCCGAAGCTGATGATGTCAAGGAAACCGGGCTCAGTCATCGCAGCGCCTCCCTTCGCTTGTCGATCGATGACTTAACCATGGCTGCGCCCGGGGATCGGCGGGTCGACATCATCAGGGATGGGATTGACGAAGGGCGTGCCCTCGAGCCGCGCCGCATGGTCGGCCTTGGCGGCGGCAATCAGCGCCGGATCCAGGATCAGTTCGACCGCCGTGCTCGCCATCACCTTGGCAGCATGCTCCATGCCCTTGTGGGCGGCCGGAAGCTTGCCTTGCGCGACCAGCTGCCAGGAGTGGCCGGGCGTGCCGATCGCGTAAGTTGCGCCGCGCATCTGCACCGTCGGCACCACCCAGCTGACCGTTCCGACATCGGTGGAGCCGACGAGGGTTCCGGCGCCGTTTTCCGGCGGGAAGATCGTGTCGCAGAGGGAAATGCCGCGGCGTAGCCTCAGGCCGAACCGCTCGAAGGCAGAGGCGATATCCTCGCCGGTAAAGGTCTCCTGGAATTTTGCCGCCATCCTGCGGTCGTCCTCATCGAACTCAGGCGGCCCCAGATGCTCGAGCTGGCGATGCATCAGCGCCTCGAGCGGCGTGTTGCCGATCAGGTTGGCGTCACCGCTGACGATCTCGTCCGTGACCGTCGTTCCCGTCATCAGCGCCGCACCCTTCGCCACGCTGCGGACGCGTTCGACGAGGTCAAGTAGCTCCGGCAGGCTGCGGGCGCGAACGAGATAGCGCGCCTTCGCGCGGGCCTGGACCACGTTGGGCGCATTGCCGCCCGTATCCGTCACCGCATAGTGGATCCGCGCCGACGACGGCATGTGCTCACGCAGATAGTTGACCCCGACATTCATCAGTTCAAGCGCATCCAGCGCACTGCGGCCGAGATGCGGTGCTGCCGACGCATGCGACGCCCGACCGCTGAAGCGGAAGTCGAGCTCGTTGCAGGCAAGCGAGATCGGGTTGTTGACACCGGCAAAGGGTGCCGGATGCCAGGAAATGGCGATGTCGACATCGTCGAACACGCCGGCACGCACCATGAAGCCCTTGGACGAGCCGCCCTCTTCCGCCGGACAGCCGTAATAGCGGACCCGGCCCTTGATGCCGTTGGCAGCGAGATAGTCCTTGACCGCGGTGGCCGCCATCATCGAACCGGCACCGAGCAGGTTGTGGCCGCAGCCGTGGCCGTTGCCGCCTTCGGTGAGCGGCCGCTCCTCGGCAAGGCCGGCCTCCTGGCTCAATCCCGGCAGCGCATCGAACTCGCCGAGAATGGCGATGACCGGCCCGCCCTCGCCCGCCTCGCCCATGACCGCCGTCGGCATGCCGGCAATGCCACGCGACACGCGGAAACCCTCGGCCTCCAGCAGCGCCGCATGCTCGGCCGACGAGCGAAACTCCTCGTAGTTGGTTTCCGGCGTATCCCAGACCCGGTCGCTGAGCACGAAAAACCGCTCGCGCTTGGCTTCGAGGAGGTCCCAGACGGCATCGGCATTTTTCATTGTTTATTAACTTCCGCAACAATAGTAACCAGAATTGGCGCCAATTTACGATAACATTTTTGGATACACAAGAGGGTCATGAAATATTTCCACCGATGTGCACAACAGCGAAAGGCGGACAAGGAAAGCCGTTCTGGCGCATTGAATTGTCCAGGGCAGCATCATAGTTTCTCCAAAAATGGAACCAATTTCGCCGCAGCAGGCGACGTGCGAGACGCGCTGGCGACGTGAGCCACGCGCAGGCGACGTGAGGCGCGAGGAAGACCATGCGGCAAGAGAGAGTGTAAGGCAGGAATGAGCGACGATCTGACGGAAATGCTGGCGGCCGAGGAAAAGCCCGAGGAGAAGAAGGATGTCACCGACCTGTTGCTGCACGACATCCTGACCGGGACATTGCCGGCGGGCACCTGGCTCAAGCAGATCGACCTGGAGCGCCGCTACGATTGCACCCGGCCGGAGGTGCGCCGGGCACTCGACCGGCTGTCGCAGCGCCGGCTGGTGCAGCACAATCCCAACCGCGGCTACCAGGTCTACGAACTTGACGACCAGCGCACGCGGGAGATCAGCGATATCCGCGTGATCCTCGAGACCGGCGTCGCCGACCGGATGATCGCCAATGTCACGCCGGCGGCCATTGCCGAGTTGCGCGGGCTCGCCCGGCAGTTCGACGAAATGTCGTTCCGCGGCTCCATCATGGAGCATTACGACGCCAACCTCGCCTTTCACCGCGCGCTTCTGCTTCTTGCCGGCAATTCCGAGCTCGTCGACGTCGTCGCCGAAATCCGCCAGCGAACCGTATCGGCCCCGGTTTCGCAATGGCGCACGCGGGCCCGCATCGAGCAATCGGCGCGCGAGCACCACCTGATGGTCGATGCGCTGGAAGCCCGGGATCTGGCTGAACTGAAACGTCTGATCGAGATCCACATCCGCCAGGCGCCGATCAGGACCTGACCTTCTGGCCTTCGGCGCTTCGCCGGTCAGGCGACCGGTTCGCCGCCCCGCCGACGGCAACTGTGCGCCAAGGGGGAGGCCTTAAACACATCGAGCTTCAGGCTGCCGGATTTTGAAGCCGCGTGATTGCGCGGCTTCCATAGCGGTCCTGCTCAAGAAGGCAGGTCCCGGGACCACCGGCGTTGGCCCCGTTTGACGTCATGCGAAGGCTTCACGAAGCCGCGAATTTCACCGTCACGCCGCGCTGCCGAAAGTATGCCTGCATCAGCTTCCTGCCGGAACGGTTGTTCTGCACGAGCCTGGCCGGGTCGAATACGGCTTCCTTCAACCCCGCCCGCGCCAACGCTGCCTTGAGGGCCGCAATATGCACATCGATGTCGGCATTGTCCGCCTGGAGCGATTCATAAATGCGGTTTGTTGCATCTGCTACGGTCGGTTCGCTCACGATTACACTCCTGTTGCTGTGTGGCTGGCGTTTGCCACATTCGTCGGCTTGACCCTATTGTGAAGAAAAATGCCCACGTCAATGGGTGACGATGGATTGGAGCATCGCATCCGCTTTCGAAAATGCGGCACCGGAAGCAGACCAGGAACCGGCCCCTTTCGGTCGAGACGCCACGGCCGCTTCGCGCCGATACTGTTGAAAAACTACGCTGAGTGTTATCGTGATTGCTCGCAAGGGGGAGCGCGCGGTTGCGAGCGATTGCCGATGCTTCGAATAATCCTTCTGATTGGTTTCATATCGTCGATCGTCGTAGTTGGAGGTGGATACCTGATTTTGTTTCCACCTCTTCCATTGCTACCAGAGATCGCAAGGGGTCTACCTAGCAGATTTTCCGACGGTGAGAGGGCGTTTCAAAGAAGAGTTGCAGTCATGTTCTCGGGGGCAACCACTGAAGCAGAGCTTGTGACGCACCTGGAAAAGGAAGGCTTCACGGTCGATTCTGCAGGTCGACGAGCCGTGTTTGAAAAGGCGGGGTTACCTTGCAGGCTGAGTTGGCGGGTTTTCTGGGAGGCTGACGGTGGTTCAGTGTCTAATCTGAAAGCCGAATATGGCGGAATTTGCCTGTAGACAAGTTCATGCCAGAGCCCGGCTATGCGCCAACCATTGCCCAGCGGGTGACCAACGTCCGCTTCGCGCCACAAGCGGTCATCTGCTCGGCCATTTCAGGCCTGCTCAAGCTCAAGAATGTTCCCCTCGGGATCGCGTGCATAGACGATGAGATACGGCTTATCCTTCATCCCAAAGTCCGTGATGTCGCCAATCTGGCTTCCACCTGCCTGAATGATCTCTGACAGTACGGCGCGAATATCGCCCATCTGGAATGACAGGTGCCCAAGGCCAGGCTCGTTCACCCTTGGCTGGCCCCGATCATGCATGACCTTGTGCTCATGAATTTCCAGGAAAGGGCGGTCGAGTGCGGGGAATTTGAGCCAGATCGAGTAGATCTCGGAGTTCTCAATCCCATTGCCTCTCGACACTTTTTCTCCGGACAACATCCTGGGTTCGCGAAGGGGCTCGCATTTCAAGACGTTCATGTAAAACGCGGCGAGCGCATCCGCGTCGCGGGCGACCAAGTTGATGTGTGCGAGCTTCATGCGGCTATCCTGGTGAGGAGGCAATCGTACAGATTGGTCGGGAAAGCAGAAGGGGCTGCGGTCGGCCGACTGTGGTCCTTGGGCACGCTGGGCACGCACACCCACGGAGTATAGGACTCCATGAATTGGAACGCCGGTTGCGAGTGACCGGAGCGCGGCGAAAGCTAACCGCCAAACAGGATCGTCACCGCCACCAGTACCGCGCCGATCGCCGTCATCGCAAAGGCCATCGGCCAGGGGCTGCGTCCCATATATTGCCCAAGCCGCGCACCGACAATGAAGAGCATGGCGAGCGCAATACCGTTCGAAACGCGCATCGCCAGCGCGACATTGCCAATCAACAGGAAGGGAATGCTGGGCGGCAGCGTCGAGGTGACGACGAGCAGGAAGATGGCGAAGGCCGCCTTCAGGTCATGCCCCGTTACCGCCCTGTGCCTGGGATCGGCGGCAAGCGCCCTCACCCTGAGAAGCAGCGCCTCGGTCTCCTTTGGCGAGGACACGCGGCGCACGTCATCCGGGAGGCTTTCGAGAAACATTTCGCGGGCGCGGGCAAGCGGCTCGCGCCGGAGGGCGTCAAGGAAGCCGCGGCGGCGCACCCGCTCGACAGCCGTCGTCAGCACATACATGACGCCATCGACGATACCCCAGGCGATGTTGCAGCCGAGGGCGGCGACGAGCACGGCATTGACCCCACCCTCGCCGCCCGTAACCGTGCTCATCGTTCCCGTGAAGGAAAGCGCCATCAGCAGCCCGAAGATGATCTCCGAGAGGCGATCGATCGGATCGAGAACGGGACGCGTTTGGTCGCTCAAGGTAGTTCGTCCCGCGAGAAGAACCGAAGGGTGGAAGACAGGGGGCGGAAGGCGGCGAACCGCATGCGGCCTCCCTATTGCATCTGCAGGTCGGCGAAGGCGTCACGCACGTGATCGGCAACCGCCAGCACCGGCGCCGGCGCGTCAGTGATCACCTGCAGGCCGATATTGTAGTGGCCGAGATCCGGCAGGCCGTCGCGCTCGCCGAGTTGCACCATTTCGCCCTGGACGAGGTAGCGCGGCAGCGGCGCGATCGCGAGGCCGGCGAGAACGGCGGCGCGCTGGCCGGTCGTATAGGCGCTCAAGAAAGCGATGCGGAACTTGCGGCCCGCGCGCGACAGCTTCTCCACCGCATCGGCCCGCCAGACACAGCCATCCTCCCACATCGATACCGGCAGCGGATCCTTCAGATGCGCGTTGCCGCACTTGGCGCCGGCCCAGACGAGCTTCTCCTGCATCAGGATTTCGCCGTTTCTCGGCGTTCCCTCGGTGAGGCTGTTGAAGATGGCAATGTCGAGCCGGTGCTCGTCGACCTTCTTGCGCATGGCATTGCTCATGCCGATCGACACGTCGATCGTCACGTTGGGATAGGACTCCGCAAAACGCTTCAGCACTTCGGGCAGGATGCGCTCGCCGACATCCTCCGGCGCACCGACGCGCACGACGCCATTCATGTCCGGCAGCAGGAAGCGCGACACCGTTTCATTGTTGAGCGACAGCAGCCGGCGGGCAAAGCCGAGCAGCATTTCCCCTTTCGGCGTCAGCGTCACCGAGCGCGCGTCACGCAGGAAGAGCGTGCTGCCGAGCATTTCCTCGAGCTTCTTGATCTGCATCGAGACGGCAGACGGGGTGCGATAGACGGTTTCGGCAGCGGTGGTGAAATTGCCGGTCTCGGCGATGGCGACAAAGGTCTTCAGCACGTCCATTTCAAGAAGCGGGAGCGCGTGGCGCATCATCATGTTCATGGCGGCATCCTCGATCAGAAAAACTGAAAGATAAGTTCACTTCATTTCGTTTGATTGAACATCAGCAATGACCGATAGTCAAGCTCAAGGACGACGAAGGAAGGAGAAGCCCATGTCCGCCGCCGCGCTTGTTATCGCCGCTTCGAAGAGTTCCCTGTGTAACAGCCCCGCGTCGCAGGTAGTGGTACAGATTCAGGATCGAAGGAGCAACGACATGGTCCTCAACACCCTTACCCAAGTGATCGCCGTACTCGACGGCGTTGTCCGGCAGAGACGCGAAAAGCAGATCGCACGAAATCGGGTGGAAGCCCGGCGCGAACTGGCAAAACTGCCGAAGAGAGTCCGCGACGACGTGATGTTTGCGGACCCGCTAATCAATCACCAAGTTTGATGGAAAGCATCAAACATATTCGTTGGAATGATAGATCGGGTTGCGCCATATATACGATTATGGTCGCGACCTGCTGAGACACTCAGAAGGAGCCATGAAATGTCCAACATTCAGTTTTCATCGGCCTCGGAACGGGCATCCTCCCACTCGTCCCTTCCGGGTCTCTTCAACCTGCGCGTCCGTGCCTGGGCAGCGTGGAAGCGCCACCGCCAGGAACGGGCACTGGAAAATCTGTCCTATGACACCCTGAAGGATATCGGCTTCCCGTCGGTGGACGATGCGGTGCATAAGACGGAACAATGAATGACGGCTTGACCTGCCTCGGCGGGTCGAATCAGCCGGATACGATGAAGGGCATTGCCGAGAAGGCGGTGCCCTTTTTCTTTGCGCCCACCCCATCTTTCTTGAGCGAGAGCTGCCCCGCCGATGGTTTAAACGGCTTCGACAATGCGGCAGGTGCGGAAGCCAAAGACCCGGCCCATCTTTGCCGCGCGCAGAGCCTGGGTAAGCCGGTCACTGAGAAAGAATAGGCGGATCAAGGGTGGGCTCACCCACAGATCAGAGCCCTCAAGTGCATCTGGACTGACGGCCACATCGCCATCGAGAAGATGCGGCATCATTGTCAAAAGGCCATTGTCGAATTCGATGACCTTTTGCGATTGACTACGCAGGAACGTATCCTTGCGCTCGCCGATGTTCAGACAAAAGTACTCTCCCTCCACCAGCGTCGTGCGGTCATGCTGGAAAAGCTTGATCGGATAGAGCGAGGAATGGCCGAGATCGAATTGCCGCAGCACCTCGGCGCAGGCCGCCGAAACCACCACCACTCCTGCGGCAAGCACGAGATCCGCCTGCTTCTTTTCCTTCTTGTCCGGATATTCGGCAAAGATCTCCTTCGGGAAATGCTCCGCAGACATCCGTTCGCCGGCTTCATTCAATTCGGCCATCTGGCCGAGGCCCATCCCCGTCGGCAATGGATCAGCCGTAAACCCCTTGATCCGTGATGAGTCCATGAAGGCGCGGCTGGCCCAGACCCGTACGTTTTCCGATTGCGGCATAGCGGCATAGCCTCCTGCAATTCGAGCCACATGCGTACAGAGCCCCTCCTGGCAAAGCGCGATGCATTGCCAAGCTGTGAAACGGTCTGGCGCCATCGGTGATTGTGCCCAATGAGGATCACTACCATTTAACACTTACTAATACAATCGCTGCCTGCTGCCTCCACACAGAACCCGATCTGATTGAATCGCGGAGGATTTCAAGTCAGCGATTTGATTTGATCCGCTCTCCGGAGACCGGCAACAGGCTGAGAGTGCTGTCGGCGGATTCTCCTGCGCGGGACTAGGGTTGTCGTTGCGACACGTCCAATACATCGCCAGCTGAGCGAGACTTGTCTTATACCGACACCCGCCTCCGTGCCGAAAGAGTCGCAATCGGCAAACACAACCCTGGAGCGCGCTTTGTGATTGTTGCGTATCTCTGGCAGTTCTTGTCAGATAACGTCAACTGTGCTGGAAAAACCGTCGCTTTCCTTACAAAAACCTGAAAGACCGGCGGAACCGCCTTTTGCCGCCCGATGTCGCAATGCGAAATCTCTTTGCGGTCGCTGCTTTCCATGCCAATGTCGCAAACAGACAAGCCGAAGAGTATCTTCCAAGCGACGAATATACGCCATCGCCAAGCATGGGAAGCCTCATGAACAAGCCACTGACCAAAAAGCGTTCTCTCGTCTTCTTCCTGGTGCCGAACTTTTCCATGCTGCCCTTTTCGGCGGCGATCGAAACGCTCCGCATCGCCAACCGCATGCTCGGCTACGAGGCCTATACCTGGCGCCTCGCTTCGTCCGACGGCGAAAAGGTCCTGTCGTCGAGCGGGATCGCGCTCGAGGTCAACTCGTCGCTCGCCGACGAGCGCAAGTTCCTCGGCGGCGAGAACCGCCCGTCGATGGTGCTGGTCTGTTCCGGCATCTATGTCGAGGATTTCAACAACAAGTCGGTCAATGCCTGGCTGCGCGAGGTCTATAACCGCGGCGTCGCCGTCGGCAGCCTCTGTACCGGCGCCCATGTGCTGGCGTCTGCCGGCCTTTTGACGGGCAAGCGCTGCGCCATCCACTGGGAAAACCTTCCGGGCTTTTCCGAAAGCTTCCCGCAGGTCGACGTCTATGCCGACCTCTACGAGATCGACAGCAACATCTACACCTGCGCCGGCGGCACCGCCTCGCTCGACATGATGCTGAACCTGATCGACCAGGATTTCGGCGAGAACCTCGTCAACCGCGTCTGCGAACAGGCGCTGACCGACCGCGTGCGCGGGCCCCATGACCGCCAGCGCCTGCCGCTGCGCGCCCGCCTCGGCGTGCAGAACGCCAAGGTGCTGTCGATCATCGAGCTCATGGAGGCAAATCTCGCCGAGCCGCTGTCGCTGCTCGAAATCGCCGAGGGCGCCGATCTCTCGCGCCGCCAGATCGAACGGCTTTTCCGCCAGGAAATGGGCCGGTCGCCGGCCCGCTACTACCTGGAGATCCGCCTCGACCGCGCCCGGCACCTGCTCATCCAGTCGTCGATGCCGGTCGTCGAAGTGGCGGTTGCCTGCGGCTTCGTCTCCGCCTCGCATTTCTCGAAGTGTTATCGCGAACTCTACAACCGCTCGCCGCAGCAGGAGCGCGCCGACCGCAAGCTGACGCTGCAGATGGCGCGGTAAAGACCGACATAAAGACCAGTCGAAGGGCGGAGCGATCCGCCCTTTTTCGTTTTGCCTGTGACACGTTTGGCTTGCGTCGTCGCGCCGCTTGCACGCTCCTTCTTTTTGGGTTGAATGGCTGGCGTTTCAGAACAAGAGGCAATGCTTCCTATGGCACCCGTCGAAATCAATCCTGCCAAAGTCCACGAATTCAGGGATTTGCAGTGCTTCTACGACTGGCTCGGCGCCCATCATCAGAGCGAGGACGAGGTCTGGATCAAGACGCACAAGGTGAACTCCGGGCTAGCCTCGATCACGCCCAAGGAAGCGATCGATGTGGTGCTTTGCTGGGGCTGGATCGATGGCGTGCGCAAGGGGCTGGACGACAAGAGCTTCCTGCAGCGCTATTCGCCGCGCGGCAAGAAGAGCATCTGGAGCAAGATCAACGTCGACAATGTCGCCCGGCTGATCGACGAAGGCCGTATGACCGAGTTTGGCCTGCGCCAGGTGGAAGCAGCCAAGGCTGATGGCCGCTGGGATCGGGCCTATGCCAGCGGCAAGGACATGCAAATCCCCGACGACCTGCAGGCGGCGATCGATGCCGAGCCCAAGGCGAAAGAAATGCTCGCCAAGCTCAGCGCCCAGAACCGCTTCGCGCTCGCCTTCCGCACCCACAACATGAAGACCGAGGCCGGTCGCAAAAAGAAGATCGAGGCCTTCGTCGAGATGCTGAAGCGCGGCGAGACGATCTATCCGCAGAAGCTGAAATAGAACGCCGCAGCCGCGCCTGCCAACTTCACGCTATGGCTAAGCGCGCCCGAACCGCTGGCTCGGCTCTTCGGCGCCTGTGACGGCCGGCGGACCGAAGCGGTTGTCGCCCTCTTCTCCCGCAAGGAAGCCCAGCATCACAAGGCCCAGGAGCGGCCCGACGACCGGGACAAACAGCGCAAGGTTCCACCATCCGGAGCGACCGTGGTCGTGCCAGCGCTTGGTGTTGACGGTGAAGCTGAAATAGAGGTTTGCGATGAGGATAATGAAGACAAGCGAATGCATGAGGCTGAAGCCCGCCGCATAGTTATCGACGCCCGAAAGCGCCAACAGCGCCGCTCCGGCGAACATTGCCGCCGCCGTCGCAATCCAGACAACGATCTGCGCCAACCACCAGGTCTGGCGTCCGATACGACCATCAAAACTCGTAAAAGTCTGCGATTTCACGTCGTCCCCTCCCCATCGGCTTCTCCGCATCCAGGCGCGCCTCCGCGCTGGCCTGCCCTTCCCCTCATATAGAAGATTCGCTAATAAACGCGTAGATGTCATGGCGACAGAAAGCGCTTCATGGTTGCGTAAACAAGTCGCCTCGGAGCTGCCCTCCGGAGCCGTTGGAAGCGCCTCGCTCTCCGCTCCCTCCGCTCAAGGACCAGCCCCACAAACGAGTGCGACCCTAACCGTGGAAGGCGCGCTCCAGTTCGGCGATGTCGAGTTTGATCATGCCCAGCATCGCCTCCGTCGCCCGCTTGGCGCGCTCGCGGTCCGAATGGGCGACCATGTCGCCAAGCACCCGTGGCGCGATCTGCCAGCAGAGGCCCCAGCGATCCCGGATCCAGCCGCATTGCTCGGGCTCTCCGCCGTTATCGAGGATCCCGCTCCACAGCCGGTCGATTTCCTCCTGGCTGTCGCACTGGATCATGATCGAGAAGGCATGGTTGAACGGGTCGAGCGGCCCGGCTTCGAGGGCCATGAACTGCTGATTGCCAAGCATGAACTCGATGACCTGAACGCTGCCGGGCGGTCCGCTCGGGCTTTCCGCCGGCAAGGTGGTGATGCGCGTGATCGCCGAGTTGGGAACGAGGGAAATATAGAAGTCGACCGCCTCGCGCGCTTCCTTCGCAAACCAGAGATTTGAAACAACATTCGTCATCTGTCGGCTCCTCTTCGTACCGCTTGATCATGTGCGGGTAACCAAAGGACGTTCGACTTCGTTCCAAGCCGACACGTGGCGCATCTTTTTTCTGAAGGCAGGCCTGCGGCTCGGGCCGGGAGCTTACGACGCCAGCGCGTCGAGCAGTGCCAGTTCCGAGATCACCCGGTTCCGGCCAGCGTGCTTGGCCATATAGAGAAACTGGTCGGCAGCGTGCAGGTAGTTTTCGAAAGCTTCCGACGTCTCGATGGTGGCAAGGCCGATCGACACGGTGATCGTCAGTTCCTCGTCGTCGGCGACGATCCGCGATTTCGCCAGCTCCAGCCTGAGCGCATCGCAGAAGGCGAAGGCGCGGCGCACATCGCAGCCGTTGAAGAGGATGCCGAACTCCTCGCCGCCCAGGCGGGCAAGCAGGTGCTCCTCGCCCACCAGCACCGCCAGGCGCTTGGCCACGTGTCTCAGCACGATATCGCCGATCTCGTGGCCGTAGGTGTCGTTGAGCCGCTTGAAATGGTCGATATCGAGTATGGCGATCGCCGTCGGCTCGCCGCGCCTCAGGCACTGCTCCACCAGGCGCGGGCCTGCAAGAAAGAAATGGCGGCGGTTGTAGAGATCGGTGAGATAGTCGCTGGCCGCCTGCCGCTGCAGCGTCTGCAGGCGCTTCTGGATGCTGGCGGCTTGCGCGATGCGGCCGTTGAACTCCGCTTCGAGGAACGGTTTCTGGATGAAGTCGGTACCGCCTGCTTCGAGAAAGCGGGCGCCCGCCCTTCGGTCGCCGCTGTCGGAAAGCCCGATCACCGGCAGCGCGCCATCGCCCTGCCGGCGTTCCACTTCGGCAAGAAGTGCTGCCCCGGTCATGTCGGCGAGATCGAGATCGGTGACGACCAGATCGACCGCCTCGCCGCTGTCGAGCACCTGCAGCGCATCGGCAGCGGACGCGACCTCGCAGACGGAAATCCGCTGCTTTCTCAGAATGCCGGCAAGCTCGCTGCGCGAGGCGGCATCGGAATCGGCAAGCAGCACCGTCGTCTTGCCATTGGTCAGCGCACGGTCGACGGCGCCGATCAGGAGGTTGATCGATTCAGGCTGATGCTTGATGACGCAATCGAGCACGCCGCGCCCGAGGATCTCTTCGCGCGTTTGGTCGTTGAAGGCTGCGGTGAAGACGACGGCCGGCACCTGATGGGCAAGAACGAATTCGAGCGCCTCGCAATTGGGCGCGTCCGGCAGGTTGAGGTCGAGCACGGCGAGCGAGAAGCTTTCCGGCGCCTGCTCCAGCGTTTCCCTGAGCGCCGCAAGCGAGCTGCAATGGGTGACGCGGATGCCGTGGACGGACTCGAGCCCGTATTTCAGCGCCGTCGCGAACATCCGGGAATCTTCGACAAGGAGCATGCGCTTGTCGCTGTGCTTTTGCACAGAATTCAGCCGGCCTGGCGTGCGGCGCAATCTCACGTCCCTGCAACCCCTCTCGAGCCGCAGGCGTGCTTCCCTTGAAGGGGGTGACGCTGGCTCCGAATATATGAATAGACCTGCCACTGACCGCACCGACCCACTGGCCGGCGTGGTCTGGTGTGACCGGGCTCCCCGCTCCTGCTGGGGCGGATTGAAGACCGATCGGATTGCAATTTCGTTAATGGAGCAACCTGCGCGCGGGATTTCGCGCAGATTGCCACAAAATTTTGGGGATTATTTCTCGTATCAGGCCGAAGCTTGCGCCGGAACCCTAACCTTTTCGCTGAGGGTGCGGATCTTGGTCAGCGTGTCCAGGTTCTGGTTGACGCGGCAGTAGAATTCCTCATTGACGAAGGGGCGGACGATGAAGTCGTTGCCGCCCGCTTTCAGGAAACGCGCCGACAAAAGCCGGTTGGTGGAGGACGAGACGCCGATGATGCGCAGCTGATGCGGCCCGTAGGAACCGCGGATGCGCCGCGTCAGCTCGAATCCGTCGATATCGGGCATGTTGTAGTCGGTGATGACAAGGCCGATATCGGGATTGCTCTTGAGAAGTTCGAGCGCGGCTGCGCCGCTGTCGGCCGAGCTGGTGCGGAAATTGTAGCGCTTCAGCTGTGTCGTCAGAAGTGCGCGCGCCGTCGGGCTGTCGTCGACGATCAGCACGTGGTGCTTGTGGTTGGTGAGGAAGCGGCAGACCGATTCCGCCAACATGTCGACTGCAAAGACGCTATCCTTGATAACGTAGTCGACGATCTCCTTGGCGAGGATCTTTTCGCGCGTCGACTCCTGGAACGAGCCGGTAAAGACGACGGTCGGCACGCTCATGTCGATCAGATAGTTGAGCGCCTCGCCGTTCTCCGCCCCCGGCAGGTTGATGTTGGAGATGGCGAGCGACGCCGGAAAAGTCGCGTTTTCGACCGCGAACTGCAAATCGTCATAGTCGCGGCAGACGATGACATCGATGTCGAGCAGCTCTTTCAGCCGCTTCGAAACCATCGACGAGAAGAGGTTGGAGTCCTCGGCAAGCACGATACGGTGCTGGGCAAGGGATTCGCCGGAATAATACATTCCGGAAATGCCAAAAAACGACATTGAACGCCTATGTAAAAGAGTGTCCCCCTACAGCGCCCAAGCGTTCTTCGTGCCCGCAAAGTCACTGTAACTTGCAGCCGTCATGCTAGAGGAGAAAGGCTTTCTCTCGTGTTAATGAGCAACCGACGAAATGACGAGGTCGCGTGCCGGCATGACACGAGGGCCGCCGGATCCCACCATCCCGTCAATCCCTGGACGTCCCGCCACGCCGCGCCTCCGCCGTCTTGCGGATGACTTCGGCGATCTCCGGATTGCTGCTCGACAGCATCTGGAAATCCTCCGCATAGAGCGACAGCAGCGAGACCTCCGTGGCTGCGCTGACGGTCGCCGAGCGCGGCTCGCCCGTGATCAGCGCCATTTCGCCGAAGAAGCTGCCGGGGCCGAGTTCGATCGGTGTCGGCGAAGGGGTCGTAATGCTGACGCGGCCCTCGACGATAAAGAACATCTGGTCGCCCGCCTCGCCCTTGCGGCAGATGATGGCACCCGCCGGGACCACCCGCGGGCGCAGTGCCCGCACGATCTCGACGAAGGCGGCCGAGCCGAGCTTCTGGAACAACGGCACGGCCGCAACCAGCTGCCAGTTGCGCACAAAATCCTGGCGGCGCACCTCCTCGAAAAAGCCGGTGGCAAGAATGCCGGCCCACAGCGCGAAGATGCCAATGCCGCACATCATGACGAGGCCCGCCAGCACCCGACCGGCAAAGCTCATCGGAATCTCGTCGCCATAGCCCGTGGTCGAAAGTGTCACCACCGCCCACCACATGGCCTGGGGAATGCTGCCGAACTTGTCCGGCTGGATATCGCGCTCGATGAGATAGGCAAAAAGCGATGCGCCGAAGAGAACGATGCCGAAGACCGAGGTGACACCGACGAGATTGGGTGCCGCCCGCGCCACCACCCGGCCAAGCAGCCGGAAGAAGGTGAAATGACGCAGCGGCTTCAACAGCCAGATACCGCAATAAAGGCTCTGGTCACGCGGGCCAGCGAGAAGAAATCCGGCAAGCGGAACCACGACGGCAAGCAGATCGATGATGAGTTCGGGCGTCCGCCCGCGATCGTCCTTCGCCCGCTGCCGCATCACCGTATCGGCCAGTTGCAGAACATAGATGGCCCAGATACCGGCAAGCACAAGCTCCAGCGACAGCTTGGCCGTCAGGCCAATATCCCGCGCCGTCAGCGCCGCGACCGTAATAAGCCCCGCCGCCGCCAACAGCCCGTTGAGCGGCGCGGAGATTTTCAGGAAAGGCCGTGCCGACATTCACTCCCCCAGCGACCCGCGCTCTCAGGCGATACCTCGGCCCGACATGCCAGCAGCGCAGTAACGCTTTGATCTTAAGCACAATTCCATCGATGAATCGACGCTTAATTAAGGGATGACAGATTGATGGTGACGCGCGCTCTAGTAGCGGGTGTCGACCGGCCCTTCGTCGGCTGCCCGTTCGCGATCCTGCTGGTACTGTTCGGCCCCCTCGACCGGCCTTAGCCATGGCTCGCGCCGCTTGATCCAGAGCTCGTAGCTCGGCTTAAGCGAGGTCGGCGCGTCGGACAGGATACCGAGCTTGACCTCCGCCTCACGCGCATCGACCGAAAAAACCCGCGACCCGCAACCGGGACAGAAACACCGTCCCTGAAACTCCGACGTGTCGCCGGTACGTTCAAATTGATCCGCGGGCCAGATGCCATAGAAGGTGAAGGCCGAACCGCTTTCCTTCCGGCAATCCATGCAATGGCAGATACCGACGCGCAGAGGTTCGCCACGAAGCGATACTTGCACCTGGCCGCAGAGGCATTTTCCCGAGAAGATCCTCATGTGTCTCATCCTGCTTCGCAACTGCTGGATCCGGAAAACGACAGAGGCGGGTGTTGGGTTCCCGCGGGGCGGTTCGGCTTCGATCTCACGCGGTCGCGCAAAAAATGCGCGCTATGCGGCTAGGTCTTTTTGGTCGGAACCTTTGTCCGTCCCATGGCTTCTGCAAACTGTAAACGGAGGAATCAAACCATGGCACATGCCGACGAACAGGAGATCATCGATCTCGAACAGGAATTCTGGCGAACCATCCTGGAGAAGGATACCGAGGCGTCCGTGGCCATGCTGCCCGAACGGTCGATCGTCGTGGGGGCGCAAGGGGCGGCCATTCTTACCCGCGATGACTATCGCAGGATGGCCGACCAGGCCGAAGGTTCCTGGAAGCTCAACGCGTTTCGCCTCGACGACGTCAGCGTCATCTTTCCGCGCGAGGACGTCGCCGTCATCGCCTACACGGTGACGGAAGAGATGGAAGTCGAGGGAGAGCCTTTGACGATAAAGGCGGCCGACGCCACCACCTGGATCCGCAAGGACGGTGGATGGCTGGCCTCCCTGCACACGGAATCAGTGCTCGGCGATCCTTTCGGCCGCGACCGCAAGGCGGCGTAGAGCACGCGATCGACCCATGTGCGGCGAGGCTATTTCAGCCTCGTCGCCAAGGCGGATTAAAGTGGCGGGAAAGCCGGCCAGGGCCAATCTCCGGCACGCGAACCCACACCGACAAACTGGCTGCCCCGCCGGTTCTTTTCGGTGTAGGATGCAATCATGAGTGACGCTCAGCCTCTCTTCGACATGCTGCGCCAAAACGTGCAGCCTGACATCGCCGGCGTATTGGAGCGATTTGTCCGGGAAGCGCCGGACCGCAAGCTCTGCCGCGTCAATGCGCTCGCCTTTGCCGCCGAGCATCGGCTCGACGAAGAAAAGGTCATCGCCGCCTTCCTGCATGCCTCACGTCTCGGGCTCTTCGAGCTGTCGTGGAATGTGCTCTGCCCCGGCTGCGGCGGTGTGCTTGACAGCAATACCTCGCTGAAGACCGTGCAGAGCGACACCTATACCTGCTCGCTCTGCGCCGCCGGCTATGAGCCGACGCTCGACGAGATGGTGGAAGTGACCTTCACCGTTAACCCGCGGGTACGCCACATCGAGGCCCACAACCCGCACGAGCTGCCGCCGCTCGAATATTTCCGCCAGATCTACTGGGGCTCCGGCATAGATTTGCCGGAGGACGACTACGAGGCCCAGGTCGACGATTTCATGATCGAGGCGCTCGAACTGCCGCCCGGCGAAAAGGCGGTGATCTCGCTGCAGATGCCGGCGGAATTCATCATCGTCTTCGAGCCGGTGACCCATGCCGCGCAATTCATCGACGTCAAGGGCGAGCCGACCAAGGAGCGGCGGACGCTGTCGCTCGTCTTCGATCGCGGCCATCGCCACGACGAGGCGTTGACCATGCAGCCGGGTCCGCTGCGCATCCAGGTGGAAAACCATACGGATGTGCGCACCCTGCCCTCGGTCTGTATCGCCAATGACACCCTGCACGATATTCTCGGCCGTCGGCGCCCGTTCCTCACCGCCAAGCGGCTGCTGTCCAACCAGACCTTCCGCGATATCTACCGCACCGACACGATCGACGTAGACCAGCGGCTGAAGATCACCAGCCTCACCTTCCTCTTCTCGGATCTGCGCGGCTCGACCGAGCTTTACGAACGGGTCGGCGATCTCGCAGCCTTCGATCTGGTGAAGACCCATTTCAGCGCCGTCAACGAGATCGTTGCCGCCGAGGCCGGCGCCGTAGTCAAGACGATCGGCGACGCGGTCATGGCAACCTTCCCGACGCCGGATCGCGCGGTTGCCGCGGCCATGCGCATGCGCGAGGCGATGCGACAGCTCAACGAGGACCGGGGCTCCGAGGATCTGCTGTTGAAGATCGGCATCCACGAGGGGCCGTGCATCGCCGTCAACCTCAACGAGCGCCAGGATTATTTCGGCCAGACGGTCAATATCGCCTCGCGCGTCCAGCATCTCGCGAGTTCGCGCGAGATCTTCGCCACCAGCTCCGTGCTCGACGACCCGCGCACCTCCGGCCTGCTCAGCGACCGCGGCCTCAATCCGCAGTCGCACAATGTCGCTCTGCGCGGCATCACCAACGAGATCAGTATCTTCTCGATCCCGTAAGCGCGGCCGGCCTTCTGGATCGCCGCAATTCCGGACGGAAAACCGTTTCACACTTTTCCTGGAATTGCTTGGAATCGCCGCAATTCCGGACGGAAAACCGTTTCACACTTTTCCTGGAATTGCTTGGAATCGCCGCAATTCCGGACGGAAAACCGTTTCACACTTTTCCTGGAATTGCTTGGTATCTCCGCAATTCCGGACGGAAAACCGCTTCGCACTTTTCCTGGAATTGCTCAGACCACCGGCGGTATCAGCGTCAGCACGTCGCCGTCATCAGGGATCACCAGCTTCGTCAAGGGGATGCCATGGGCATCGGCTGCTGCCCGCAGCTCCTTTCGGCTGACCGTCGCGTGATCCAGCGCCTCCATGTGCGTTGCAATGACGGTGCTGTTTTTCGCCGTCTCGCAGACCTTGATCGTCTGCTCGGCATCCATGACGATGAGATCGCCATCCCACTTCGCTCCGCAGGAATGGGTGACGATGATGTCAGGCTTCGTTTCGCGGATCGTCTTCTCGATCGCCGGGTAGAAAACCGTGTCGCCGGCCCAGTAGACCGTCGGCTCGCCCCTCGCCTCAAGGCTGAAACCGATGACAGGCCCCATGTCCTGGACCACAGGGCCGAGCCCATGACTGCCATCGCGCCGGGTCAGCGTCAGCCCCTGCCAGCTGGCCTTGTCGGAAAGCGGCGTGACGTCGCGAAAGCCGGCGGCACGGATCGCCTCCTCGTCGCCCGGCTGGCAGAGGATCGGCAGCCCCTTCGGCACCCGCTCCTTGGCGGTGTCGTCGAAGTGATCCTCATGCAGATGCGAGATGATGACGAGTTCGACACCGGCCAGGATGGTGTCGATATCGACCGGCAGCTCGACCGTCGGATTGGGCGAGCGCCCGGCAAAGGACGGCAGGCTGTCTTTCGGCCCCAGAAAGGGATCGATGAGCACGGTATGGCCGGCATAGTCGAGCTTGAGCGTGGCGTTGCGGATAAGCTGGAGTTTCATGGGGAGTCCTCCCTTGCCGGAAAGCGGTGACGGATGTCGCCGTGATCCTTGCTGAGGCGGCGGTAAAATCAAGAGCCGAAATTTGCCCTCTGCCACGCCGCCAAAGGGCGCGCAACGGCGTTCGGCCGGCGGAGCTGAGACGCTCCAGCCAACGCCGGCAGCGTACGGATCGCCGCTTGCCACACGCAGCTTCACCGCCAGCCACAATCCCAGGGCTGGCCCCTTGCCGCCCGGTGACAGGCGAAGGCGCGACCGCAGGAATGCGTGGCGGTAATCGTCGTCCTGCCGCGGCCAGAGCCGCGGGAAAACATCTGCCGGAAGGCAACGTCCGCATTGTCGGGGCAGCCGGCATAGCTCTTCTTTTTCAGCTCGGCCGGCGGGCTGATCGCTCGCGTGCCGGTGCTCTTCGCCGGTGTCTTGGCGGTGCCCTGGGTCGCACTCGGCTCGGGCAGTTTGGCCTCGCGCCGGATCGTCACGCAGCGGCCGTCTTTTGCCTCCTGGTTTCGCGCGCAGGCAAGCGGGCATATCCGCGCCTTCTCGGCCTTCAGGCGTTCGAGCACGTCGCTGGAAGGTTCGAGCGTCGCGAGTTCAAGCTTGCTGTGCCTGGCAAATGCCTCCAGCGCCTTGCGGCTGCCGGCGCCCCACAGCCCATCCTCGCTGCCGGCCTGACAGCCGAGCCGGTTCAGCTGCTGCTGGATCGATCGGGTCAAGGCGCGATCGTCGGTGCCCGCAGCGGCTGCGGCCGGATCGACGGCCGCCACGGCCTGGCCGGCGGGCACCTCGGTCACGCCCTCGGTTGCCGGGGCAGAGACCCGCTCGATGATGCGGATCTTGGCCCTCGCCAGGGATGCGAAAGCGCCATCGGGATATTGTTGCAGATAGGCGTCGAACAGATCGCGGTCCGTCCCATCCTTGATCGTGTCCCAATAGGCAAGCTCGGCGGTCTGATCCGTCGCCGGCTCTTTGACCGACGCCGGTTGGCCGCCATCGGCAGGCTTCAGCACCACCTCGCCCGTCAGCGAGGAATTGTCCCAGGGCACCTGCTTGCCGCCGGTTGCCGAAAGAACGTCGCGGCGCACCTCGATCAGCTCGCGGGTGATGTCGCGTCCCGGCTGGCCGAGATGCCGGAGTAGCGCCGACGTAAAGGGCGAGTTTCGCCCGCTGCCGTCGAGCGCGACATTGCCGGGCTGGGTGGCAAAGGCGATCAGCGTGCCGATGCCGGTGCCGACCTTGGCAAGCCCGCGACCGACCGAGGCCGATCGGGTGCCCATGGAGCGGGCGAGATTGACCGCAAGCGGATTGTCGCGACACGCATCAAGCAGCACGACATTGACCCTGGTGCTGCGCTCCATCGCCGACAGGATCAGGTTCATCGGCACCGCCTCGAAATCGAGATCGACATGGGAGGCGAGCTTGGCGTCGACAGGGGCAAGGTAGTTCTCGCCATCCACCTGAAGGCCGTGGCCGGCATAGTAGAACAGCGCCAGATCGGCGCCATCGAGACGGCCGACGAAATCGCGCAATACGCGCCGCACGCCCGAGAGATCGAGATCCACACCGGTCACCACCTCGAAGCCGAGCCCTTCGAGCTTGGCCGCCATGTCGGCAGCGTCATTGCCAGGATTGGGTAACGCCGCCACATGCTGATAGGCGGAATTGCCGATGACCAGCGCCACGCGCTTCTCGGCAACCGCCTCCGAGGCGCAAAACACCAATAGGACGGCCAAGGCGATGCGAAGGAATGGCATGGTTCCCCTCCCGCAATACGCGAACGACCGTGGCGAGCAACGTCGGCCGAACAGCCGAGCGTGCTACCGGGCATGGATCGTGTCAATGCGCTTCGAAGGGATGGCAAAGGCATTCGCCGGACCACCCTGTCTCTCGTCGTATTGACGGGCGGGAGTGCCGGTTCATTCGCCATCCAATGGGATTGGCGCGCCGTGATTAGCTGTGGGCGCCAATGCATTCCGCTCTCAAGTGGAAACATTGAGAGCGGAAAACTGCTCTCGACTTCAAGAGCCAGAGCGTCTTTGTGCGTTCGTCTGAAACTGCGGCGCTATAGAGCGTCCGAGTGGAATCACTTGAAGCGGAAAGATGCTCTACGATCAAAGTACTAGAGCGTCCTTTGCGCGTTCGTCTGAACGCACGGCGCTCTAGGGGCGCGGAAGAGTCCGCGCCCTTCAGTGGCTGGTTTCCGGTTACTTCACCACGACATTGCCGTTGACGATCTCGACATTCTCGTCGCCCTGCAGGCCGATGCGGTCGCCGCTCGGCGCCGTCACGAAACAGCCGCTCGGGCAGATCATCTCCGTGGCGCCTGCGGCGATCGCCACTTCCATGCGGCTTTCGCCCTCGACGACGACCAGGACGGCGGTCTCGCTGTCCTTGTTCGTGACCGTCGCGGCACTGGCCGCGCCTGCCATAGGCACGTAGGCCACCAGTACGCCGGAAAGCAAAGCAATCACAGATTTCTTCATTGCCCATCGGCGCGCGAAGCGCCGCCCTCTCGCCGAGCCGGCCGCCCCGTCGGTTTCGCGACGCTGCGCCGGCCACCTCTTCAGCCGATGACAACGTAATCGGTCACCAGAAGAATTGCATGCTTTTTATGGCACGCCGGCTGAATAGCGGCTGAACGCTCCGTTTATCAGCGGTTCGGGTTTGCGCGGCGGCTGGCGGTTCGGCGACTGCCCGTTTCTTCTGCCTCGCGTTCCTCGTTGAGCGGCGCTGCGGAAGCAGCCGGTTTGCCTGAAGCCGTCGCCTTGGCCGACGCTCTTGCCTCGGCGGAGGTGGCGCCCTTCGGTTCGCCCACCTCTTCCGGGTGGTGGCTTTCGATGCCGGTCTGGTCCTCGACCGGCACGTCCTCGATCTTGACCGGGAACGGCTCGCCGATCCGCTCGTCGCGGAAACGCTCGTAGATCGACACGCGCAGGTCGTTGCGCACGCCGCCGCCGGTCAAGACGTCGGCGACGTAAATCCGGAGCTCGAAGGTCATGCGCTCGTCGCCAAAGGCGGTAAAACCGACGGTCGGCGAAGGGTTTTTCAAGACCATCGGATGGGCGGCGGCGATCTCGGACAGCAGTTCCATGATCCGGCGCGGATCGCTGGCATAGGTGACGGTGACGGCGATCTCGGAGCGGCCGAGCTTGTTGCGGTGCGTCCAGTTGCCGACCGAGGCGTTGATCAGCAGCGAGTTCGGCATCATGATCGACTGATGCTGGAAGGTCTCGATCTCGGTCGCGCGTACCGAGATGCGCTTGACGAAGCCTTCCGTCGTACCACTGACGATCCAGTCGCCCACCTTGAACGGCCGCTCGACGAGCAGGATCAGACCCGACACGAAATTCGAAACGATGTTCTGCAGACCGAAACCGACGCCGAGCGAGAGAGCACCGGCGACGAGCGCGAGGTTCGAGAGATCGATGCCCGCTGCCGAGAGGCCGATGAGGCACGCAAGGCCGACGCCGGTATAGCCGATGCCGGTGCGGATCGAGTTGCGCACGCCGGCATCGACCCGGCTTCTCGCCATGATGTTGCCGTCGATCCAGCGCTGCACGAAGCGGGTGACCGCAAAACCGAGCGCGAAGAACAGGACGCCCGCGAGGATGCCGACCAGCGAGATGGTGATCGAGCCGATCCTGATCTCGGTCACCATCCGGTAGGCCCAGGACTCGATGTCGGCGACCTGGAAGCCCCACTGCAAGAGGATCAGCGGGATGAAGACCATCACGACCAGGGCATAGATGCTGAGGCCCGCGGCAAGACCGATCTGGTCGAGCGCCACCTGTTCCAGATTGTAGCGGCGCTCGAGATAGCGCCCGGCCGCCGTCTCGGCAAACGCACCCTGCTTGGCCACGGCCCGGCCGGTGAGAATGCCGATATACATCGTCACCAGGATCGCGCCGGTGATGATGATCTGCGTGGCGATGAAGCGGGCGAGACCGACATAGCCGGAGACGGCCGCAATGATCAGCAAGGCCCCGGTCGCAAGCAGCGCGAACGACACCAGCCGCGGCCAGGCGCGGCCATGAGCATCGAAGGACTCGTCCTTTCTGAGCGTCGGCTTGATCCAGGCCGACGCCATGATGATGAGGCCGATGACGATGGAGGCGATGTAGCTCTTGACGACGGTCAGCACCACCGGCGAGCCGAGCGCCTCGCTGACGCCGCCGAACAGGTAATCAAGACCGTTGACCAGCGCCATGGCGAAGATCGCGATCATCAGCATCCTGGCGCCGCGATCGGAAACCCTGACGAGCCGCCAGCGCGCATCGCGCGGCGACAACACCGCCTGGGCGAGCCTTGTCACGAAGAACACCACCACCGCCACCCCCAGCGTAATGGCAATGATCGGTGCGATGTCGGAGCGCAGCACGTTGAAGCCGCGCAGGAACAGGAAGCTTGAAATCGCGAAGGCGGCCGAGGCGATCGTCGGGATCAGCGTGGACCAGAAGGCGACCGACAGGCGGCGGAAGTAGCTCGGTTCCTCATCGGTAATGTCATGCTGGATCAGCGGGCGAAAGAGCCTGCGGCTGCCGGCAAGGAACACGAGCGCCGCCAGCAGCGACAGGAACAGCGCCGTCAAAAGCGGCACGCGCTTGTAGTTCCAGGCAAAACTCAGCCAGCTCCCGACACTGCGCGAGAGCACGCGGGTTTCGTCCGCCGTCGCCGTCAGAGCGTCGTCGAACATGCCGGTCGAGACTTCGGTGTTCTTCAGCAGCGTGTTGGAAAACAGCGCCCGCCTTGTCGCGGTAATGGTGTTGGAAAGCTTCGTCGCCTGGATCGAAAGACCCTCGGCCTCGCCGGTGAGCGCGTTGATGGCGCCGCGCTCGGCCATCAGCCGTTTGCGCTCTGCGGTCACGATGTCGGCTTCGGGCGGCTGTCCCTCGGCCGGCGGATCGCCGAGTTCGGTGAGCCGCCCCTTGATTTCGTCGAGGCGCGGCCGGGTCGAGACCGACACGCCGATGATTTGCTTGGCGAGCGCGTCGACCTGAACCTTGAGGTCGGCAAGCACGATGTCGTCGTCCTTGGCCTTGTCGACGAGGTCCGTCAGCCGCTTGAGATCCTCGGCGGCCTTGGAAAGCTGATCGGCCGCCTGGCTCTGGGCCGGCGGCGTGGCATCCTCCGGAACCGCCTCGCCGGCCGGCGGGGTTGCCGTCTGCGCCGGCTGAACCGCCGTCGCGGCCGGCTGGGTGGCAGCGCCGGGTGTCGCGCCGCCGGGTGCCGCGCCTTTGTCAGCGGGCTGCGCACCATCCTGCGCGGGTGCCGCCGCCTTGCCGGCTGGTTGCGTTGCGGTCTGGGCCGGCTGAGCCGGCGTCGCCTTCTGCTCTGGCTGAGTTGCGCTCTGGGTCGTACCTTGTGCCGGTTGCGTCGTGCCTTGCGCCATGACCGGGCCGGCGGCGGCGGCCAGCAGGCAGATGAGAATGGCAGGCAATTTTCCGACAGAACGCAATTTCATGATCCTTGCAGGTTGAGACCGTGGTGCGGAATCGCGTCAGCGGTCATCACAATGCGGTGTGAATACGAAAGACGGCGGAAAGATGCAAAAGACGCCGCCAATTGCGCTCCAGCGCCGGATTTTTCGTCAGAAACCAGCGCCGGGCTGTGCCAGATAGGCAAGCTCGGCGTCTGTCGAGACGCGGGCCAGGACGGCATTTCGGTGCGGGAAGCGGCCGAATTGTTCGATCACCTCGCGGTGGCGGATGGCATAGTCGAGATAGTCGGCATCGCCGAGTTCGGTGAAAAGCTTCACCGACATGGTCTGGTCGGTCAGGTTTTCCGAATGCTCGAACGGCAGATAGACGAAGGCGCGCGCTTCCGGCTTGATCGCCATGTCGGCACCGATGCCGACGGCAAGCTTCGCCTCGTGCAGTGCCAGGCAATCGGTCGCGAAGGCAAGCGGCGTGCCGCGATACATGTTGCGCGGCATCTGGTCGAGCAGGATGATCGCCGCCAGCCGGTTCTCCGGCGTTGCGCGCCAGATCTCGCTGACCCCGCGGGCAAGCGCCAGGTGCGATGCCTGGAAACGACGAATGCAGGCCTTATCCAGTTCGCCGCTCATCGTGAACCAGTCGTCATAGGTGAGCTCGCCGAACCAGAAGCTCAAAACGTCATCCGGCGTGCAGATTTCAACTTCGTTCGTCATTTGCTCCCTCGTGCCGCTCTTCTGCCGGTCCTGCCCCTTTCGAGGCCTGATCGGGCAGCCATGCATGCGCTACAGCGCCGCGCGTCTTATCAGACGCGCAATGGTCGCTGTAGCACTTTGATTTTCTGCATGTCTTTGTCCTTAAATCGAGTTCGATTCAAGGAGACATGCGCTAAGACATAGGCGCGGACCGGCCCATTTCCATGCATGCCCAATGTCGATGCACGCCTTACGCGCGCCGCGTCAGGATGGCAACAAAGGCGATGCCGCCGACAATGCCGGTAACGACGCCGATCGGCATGTCCTCCGGCGCCATGATGACGCGGGCGACGAGGTCGGCCATGATCAGCGTCAAGGCGCCAAAGAAGGCCGAGAGCGGGATGACCCGCACATTGTCGCTGCCAGCGAAAAGCCGCACGAAGTGCGGCACCATCAGCCCGACGAAGCCGATCGCTCCGGAAAAGGCCACCATGACCCCGGTCAGGAGCGCAGTGACGACGAAGAGCGTCAGACGGAAGCGGCGCACGGGAATGCCGAGCGTCATCGCCGTCTCGTCGCCCATGGCAAGCGCGTTGATCTCCCGCGATCGGACGACCAGCCAGCCGAGCGAGACTGATAGCACGAGCCCCGGATAGATGAGATGCGGCCATTGCGCGAGACCCAGGCCGCCGAGCATCCAGAAGATCACCGTGTGCGTCGCCCGCGGATCCCCCAGGAAGATCATGAGATTGCCGATCGACGTCAGCACGAAGGCGACGGCGACGCCGGCAAGCACCAGGCGATCGGCACTGGTGCCGAGCACGCGGGAAACGAAGGCGACCAGCACGGTTGCCAGCAGCGCGCCGCCAAAGGCAAAGAGCGGCACCGTGAGAAGACCGAGGATCATTCCGGTGTGGAGCAGTGCGACGATCGCCCCGAGCGCGCCACCCGAGGAGACGCCGAGCAGATGCGGATCGGCAAGCGGATTGCGCGTCACCGATTGCAGCACGGCGCCCGTCAGCGCCAATCCGGCGCCGACAAGCCCCGCCAGCATGACCCGCGGCAGGCGCACGTCCCAGACGATGCTTTCACGCCCCGCCGACCAGAAGGCCTCGACGCCGCCGGGCGCGAGCTTGCTTGCGACGATCGACCAGACGGTGGTTACCGGGATCGGCGCCGAGCCGAGCGACACGCCCGCGGTCACGGTCAGGAGAAGCAAGAGCAGCGCCGCGAACACCCCGACCCCGCCGCGGAGCGCCCGAACGGGAACAACCCGCGAAACGGCAGCGGGACCAGGCGACGTATCCTCAGCCAGCATCGGTTACAGGCCTTCGCCGTGAAAGACCTTGGCGAGCCGGGCGATGGCGTCGATGTTGCGCGGCCCCGGCGTCGCCTCGACATAATCGAGCACCACGAAGCGGTCGTTCCTGACCGCATCGATATTGGCGAAGGCCGGATTGTTCTTCATGAAGGCGATCTTGTCCTCGGCTTTCACCTCGCCGTAGTTGACGATCGCCACGACCTCCGGATTGCGATCGATTACCGGCTCCCAGGAGACCTCCACCCAGCTCTTGTCGACGTCGTCCATGATGTTGGCGCCGCCGGCCGCCTCGATCATCGCCGTCGGGATGCCGAAGCGGCCGGATGTGAAGGGCTTTTCCTCGCCGGAATCATAGACGAAGACGCGCGTCGGCTTTTCGCGGCCGGCATTTGCCTCGGTGATCGCGGCCAGTTGGCGGCGGTAGCCGTCGACCAGCGCCTCGGCGCGATCCTCGACCCCGAAGATGCGGCCGAGGTTGAGGAGATCGACGAACATGTCGTCCATCGTAGGCTTTTCCCTGGCCATGACATGGATGCAGGATTCGGTCAGTTCGTATACGCCGATCTTGAACGGCGCCAAGGTCTCGGGCGTCACCTCGCCGCCGACCTTCATGCCGTAGTTCCAGCCGGCGAAGAAGAAATCGGCGTCGGCGTTGAGGAGCACTTCCTTGGTCGGATATTTTTCCGCAAGCTCCGGCAGTTCCTTCACACCTTCGCGCAGCTTTTCATCCAGCGTCTTCCAGCCGGAAACGCCGGTGTAGCCGACCATGTGGTCCTGCAGTTTCAGCGCCAGCATCATCTCGACCAGATTGACGTCGTTGGCGATCGCCCGCTTCGGCGCGGCATCGAAGGTCACCTCGCGGTTGCAGCTCTTGACGGTGACCGGATAGGCGAGCGCCGGCACAGCAGTGGCGATGAGAAACAGGAAGGCAGAGGAGGCAATGTTGATCTTCATGAAATGGATCCCTGTCGAGGAAGTGAAAAGGAGAAACGGGCGGTGCCGGCAACGGCGGTGCTGTGGGCGGTGGCGGTGACACCGAAGGCGGAGGACAGCGCCCGCGGGCTCAGCACCGCGTCGGGTGTGCCAAAGGCGGTGAGCCGCCCCGCCGTCACGATCGCCACGTCAGTCGCGAATTCGGCGGCGAGATTGATGTCGTGCAGCGTCGATACGATCGTCAGCTTCAACGTCTGCAACAGCTCGAGGATTTCGAGCTGGTGGCGGATGTCGAGATGGTTGGTCGGCTCATCAAGGATGATGATGCGCGGCTCCTGGGCAAGCGCCCGGGCAATCAGCACCCGCTGCTTCTCGCCGCCCGAGAGCGTCGAGAACTGGCGGCCGGCGAGATGGGCGAGATCGAGATGGGAGAGCGCATGCTGCACGCGCTCGCGGTCGGTGTCCGTCCAGCCGTTGAGCCCCTCTCGCCGCGGGATGCGGCCCATCATCACGACGTCGCGCACGCTGAAGGGAAAATCGCCGGGCATTTCCTGAAGCACGACGGCGATCGTCTTTGCCGCTTCGCGCGCCGAAATCGACCAGAGGTCGATGCCGTCGACCTCGATGCGGCCCGCATTCGGCTGCACCGCCCGGTAAAGGCAGCGCAGAAGCGAGGTCTTGCCGGCCCCGTTCGGCCCGAGGATCGCAAGCCGGCTGCCCGCCTCGATCGCGAAGTCCATGTCGTCGACCAGGGTCAGCCCCGGGCGCGGCCCCCAGCAAAGCCCCTTAACGCGAAGGGCGGCTCCTGTTGCGGTGCAGGTCATGGTCTGATCCCTCCCCGGCAGCGCCACGCGTCCATCCCGGACGCACCAGGGGCGCTTGAGCGCATGCGTGTCGCGCTCATTGGAAATGGCCCGCAAGGTCTTCGGAGACGAGCATGGCCGCCGGGATGCGGGCGAGCGTCTTGCCCTTCAGCCCGCGCGGCCGTTCGGCAGCCCGCGTCATGCCGTCGCCGCGCTCCACATAGGTGGCGGCAAAGCGGACGAGATCGTCGATATCCTCTTCCGGCGAAATGTCGCCAAAGAGATAGGTCGCCTTGCCCGTCGCCTGGAAGGCGATGGTGCAGGGGCGTGTGCATGCCGCCATGCAGACCGTGCCGGCAATCGAGAAATCACGATCGAGCGGCTCGCCGAGGGCGGCGATGCTGCGGTTGAGACGCTTTATCAGCTCGGCGCCCGGCATGCAGGGGCCACCGGTAAAGCGGCAATCGGTGCAGACCGTTATCTTATGCTGTCGGGAAGTCGGCTCAGCCATTTTCTCTCTCCGCCGGACTGACGGCAAGAGATGGCGAAGCGGCAGGATGACGGAAAACCGTCGCGCGAAAGCCAGTTCTTTTCCATCGGAACACCCCGTCCGTTGTGGTTGATCGGTTCGATGGCAGGTCTCCTGGCTCGCGGGTCGCGGCGCATCCACGTCTTCCCGGCCTTTGGCCAGTGACATGGTGTGAATGCGCTGTCCGCTCACAGTTGCGGGGGCAGCCACGGTTTCGGTCCCGTCAGGGTCGTCCGTTCCGTGTTCCCTTTTCAGCCGCTTCCGCATTGTCGCGGACGCAGCACCATCGCGCTCTTCCTCGCATGAATCGGCAGCGGATACAACCGATGGGGTCGGGCGGCCGGGATCTATCAACATGCGGCGTTTCGTCATGCACTGACGGTTATAAAATAACATAACAACAATCAACAAGGAAATGATCCTAAGGCAGCCTGCCGGCCGCTGCGGGCGAGAGCCTCGCCTGACGGCGACGACCGGCGTATCCTTGCTCCTTGGCTTGTCGGGAAAGGAGCTCTGCCATGGCTGCCTATTTGATCGCCGATGTCGATATCACCGATGCAGCGACCTTCGAGGAATACAAAAGAGAGGTGCCGGCGACGGAGGCCCGCTATGGCGGGCGTTATCTCGGCCGCGGTGGCGCAACCCGGGTGCTTGAAGGCGACTGGGAACCGCACCGGCTCGTCATCCTCGAGTTCCCGGACATGCAAGCCTTGCTCTCCTGGTACCAATCGCCGGAGTATCAGCGCCTGAAGACGATCCGTGAGCGCTGTGCCAGGACACGGATCATAGCACTCGAAGGCGTCGCCATCTGAAGCGGAGCGCAAGACTGGCCGCAATTGCCGGCCTTGCTCGTGAAACGAACGGATGAGCGCCCCCGTCACTTCAAGCTTCGCGGCGCGCGGATGAAGCAACTGCGGGGCATGTGCTCCGGGTCCATCGATATGCGGCGTTTCGTCATGTCCATCCGTTATGCGATAACATAAAAATACAACGCCAGAGTTGAATAGCCGGCGAAATCCGCCGTGGTGGGACCGTGTACCTTCATCGGGACCGGCGCGCCGCCACCCTCTCGAACTTGCCTTCGCACGACCGCCCGGCCCGACGCTTTCGGACCGGTGCCGCGCAGCGCTCATCAGCCCCCACTGCGCGCAGAAGCCAGAAATTTAACGTACGTTACGCTCACGTAACCCTAAGGCCGTTGAGAAAATCAGCAGCCGAAGCGACAATTGCCAAAGCTAGGATGGGCATCGACAAGCCACCGATAAAATCAACTTAGCCGCGCAAGTCCCGAAATGAAGTGATGGCAACGCAACTTTCTACAGGGGATGGCAGTGAATCCAATTGACTTCTTCGTCGAGACGCTTCGGACCTATCCTCCGGTCGCCGTCTTCCTGGCCCTCGGCATCGGCTTCCTGATCGGGCCCATCAAGGTCGCGGGGTTCAATCTCGGAAACGTCACCGCCACGCTTCTGGCGGGTGTTCTCATCGGGCAGCTGGGAATCCAGGTTTCCGGTGACCTGAAATCCACCTTGTTCCTGATCTTCCTGTTCGCCGTCGGCTACGGTGTCGGCCCGCAATTCGTGCGCGGCTTGAGCACCGATGGGCCGAAACAGATTGCCTTTGCGCTGTCTGTCCTGGTGCTGTGCCTCATCGTTCCCTATCTCTGCGCGCTGATCGCCGGGCTTCCGCTTGGCTACGGCGCCGGCATGTATGCCGGGTCGCAGACGATCTCGGCGGCGATCGGCGTTGCCACCGACCAGATCAATTCGCTCGGGCTGACGCCGGAGCAGGCCAAGACCTTTGCCGACCAGATCCCGATTGCCTATGCGGTCACCTACATCTGGGGCACGATCGGCTCTGCCATCATCCTCGCCCAGCTTGGCCCAAAACTTCTCGGCATCGATCTTCCGGCGGCCTGCAAGGAGTATGAGGCCAAGCTCGGCGGCGGCACCGAGAGCAGCGAACCCGGCATCACCCGCGCCTATCATGATTTCGGCCTTCGGGCCTATCGGATCGACGAAGCAAGCGGGCTAACCGGAACGCCGGTCAAGAACCTGCTTCCCGGCATTCGCGTCTTCGTCGAGCGCCTGCGCCGTGGGGATCAGATCATCGAAGCAGACGGCAACACCGTGCTGCAGCCGGGCGACGTCGTCGCCTTCTCCGGCCGGCGCGCCCTGCTCGTCGAAAACCTGGACAGCAAGCTAACGGAGGTCGAGGACAAGGAGCTTTTGAACGCGGAGGCCGAGATCGTCGACGTCTACGTGACCAGCAAGGCGCTGGCCGGAAAGACACTCGCCGAAGTCAGCACGATGGATTGGGCGCGCGGCGTTTATGCCCGCAAGATCGTGCGCTCGCTGGTCGAGATCCCGGTCCTTCCCGGCACGACCGTCGAGCGTGGCGACATCGTCACCATCGGCGGCGCCAGGAGGCATGTCGAAGCGGCGATCAAGGCTCTCGGCTTTGCCGATCGCCCGGTCGAAACCACCGACATCGCCTTCCTCGGCTGGGGTCTTTTCATCGGCGCGATGATCGGGGCGCTGACGATAACGATCGGCGGTATTCCGATCGGGCTATCCACGTCAGGCGGCGCCCTGCTTGCCGGTCTCGTGCTCGGCTGGCTGCGCACCACCTACCCCGCCTTCGGCCGCATCCCGTCGCCGGCGCTGTGGCTGTTGAACACGCTCGGCCTCAACATCTTCATCGCCGTGGTCGGTATCGGCGCCGGACCGGGCTTCGTCGCAGGCCTCCAGGAGGTTGGCATTTCGCTGTTCATCTGGGGAGTCGTTGCAACCTCCATCCCGATGATCGCTTCCGTGCTCATCGGCCACTATGTCTTCAAGTTCCACCCGGCGATCCTGTTTGGCGCCTGCGCCGGCGTCCGGACCACGACGGCCGCACTCGGCATGATCCAGGAGGCGGCCAAGAGCAAGGTGCCGGCACTCGGCTACGGCATGCCCTACGCCATCGGCAACACGCTGCTCACCATCTTCGGCCTCGTCATCGTCATCATGCTCGCCTGAGGCGGGCAGGCAGAACCGAGACCATTGTTCCAATTTCATAGATCACAGGGAGTGTGGATCATGTTGGACCGCAAATTCTACGACAGCATTTCCGATCTCAGCCCGTTCGAAATCAAGGACGAACTGATCAAGCTCGCCAAGACGAGCTCGCAGAAATCCGCCAAGGCCTTCCTCAATGCCGGCCGCGGCAACCCGAACTGGACGGCAACGCGGGCCCGCGAAGCCTTCTTCCTGCTCGGCCAGTTCGCCCTGACGGAGGCGAAACGCGCCTACTACGATCCGAAGGCGGGTGTCGCCGGCATGCCGCCCCAGGACGGAGCGCATGCGCGGTTCCAGAAGTGGATCAAGAAACAGCTTCAAAGCACGGAAACCGTGGACGAGGACGACGAAGGCATCCCGGCCGCCAAGACCCTTGGTGACGCCGTCACCTATGCCATCAACACCTTCGGCTTCGACCCGGATGGATTCGTGCACGAGCTGACCGACTCGATCATCGGCGACAACTATCCGGTCCCCGATCGGGCGCTGCATCACAACGAGATCATCACCCACGAATATCTGATGTGGGCGATGTGCGCCGGCCACCGGCCAAGCGTGAAATTCGACCTCTACCCGGTCGAAGGCGGCACCGCCGCCATGTGCTACATCTTCAAGGCCTTGAAGAACGCCCGCATCCTCAACGCCGGCGACACGATCGCGCTCGGAACGCCGATCTTCACGCCCTATCTCGAGATGCCGCAGCTCGAGGACTACACGCTGAAGACCATCAATGTCAGCGCCGAGCAGGAAGACCGCTTCCAGTTCACCGACGATGACATCAAGGCGCTGGAAAACCCCGAGGTGAAGGCGCTGTTCCTGGTCAACCCCGGCAACCCGTCCGCCGTCGCGATGGATCCGGATTCGATCAAGCGCCTTGTCGATCTCGTAAACAACAAGCGACCCGATCTGATCATCCTTACCGATGACGTCTACGGCACCTTCGTCCCGGGGTTCCAGTCATTGCTCGGCCATCTGCCGCGCAACACCATCGGCGTCTATTCCTATTCGAAGTACTTCGGCTGCACCGGCTGGCGCCTCGGCGTGGTGGCCGTTGCCCAGGACAATATCTTCGACGAGAGGATCAAGGCGCATCCCGAGCCGATCCAAAAGCTTCTGGAAAAGCGCTACAAGGCGATGACGCCGAAGCCGCGCGAGGTGAAGTTCATCGACCGCATCGTCGCCGACAGCCGCGACGTGGCGCTGAACCACACCGCCGGCCTGTCGCTTCCCCAGCAGGTGATGATGTCGCTCTTCAGCCTGGTCGAGCTGATGGATGTCGAGAAGGCCTACCAGAAGGCCTGCATCGCCATCTGCACGAAGCGGTTCTGGAACCTCGTAAACGGCATGGGCGTCGAGTCCAACCCGGGCATCTATTTCGACCACTATTACGGCATCATCGATTTCGAGTTCTGGCTGCGCAAATATGTCGGGCAGGATGTCGTCGAATGGGTGAAGGACAACATCCATCCGCTCGACATTCCCTTCCGACTGGCCGAGGATCACGGCATCGTTCTCTTGAACGGCTCCGGCTTCGACGCGCCAAACTGGTCGGCGCGCGTTTCCTTCGCCAACCTCAATGACGACGCCTATTCGCAGATCGGCCGTGCCGTGCGCTCCGTGGCGCGTGGCTACGTGCAGACCTACCAGGCGGCCAAGGGCCTGAAGATCAGCTAGTCGAGCAAGGCGGCCGGCAAACCCGTCGGCCGCCTCCCCCTACAGCGCCGCGTTCAGTTAGACGCGCAAAGGTCGCTGTAGCACTTTGAATTGCTGCATGTTTTTGTCCTTCAATCGGCGACAATCGAAGGAAACATGCGGTAGGGCGTGAGCAGACGTCCTGTTACCCAGCCACCCCGGATTTTCCGGCAGGGTCCTGCCGGCAAGTGAGCAGCGCATCATCAGGCTGAAGGCGCTCCTTCGGCATGGAGTTGGGAGTAAAGCGGCGTGATCGATCACCTGTTCGGCATCCTCAGAGCGCATCCGGAGCTCGCCCTGTTCCTCGCGCTCGGCATCGGCTACGCCCTCGGCAAGATCACCGTCTTCGGCGTGACCATCGGCGCCGTTACCGGCTGCCTGCTGGCGGGCGTGCTGATCGGACAGACGGGCGCCGTGTTGTCGAACGACGTGAAGCAGGCGTTCTTCCTGCTGTTCCTCTTCGCCATCGGCTACCGCACCGGCCCGCAATTCTTCCAGAGCCTCAATGCCGATGCCCTGCCCCAGATCGCCGTCACGGTGACGCTCTGCGTCGCGGCGCTCGCGGCGGCGATCCTTCTTTCGATCCTGTTCGGTTTCGATCTCGGCACGGCCGCAGGCGTCCTTGCGGGCGGGGCAACGGAATCGGCGACCGTCGGCGTCGCCATCGACACCTTCCGCAAGACGGCGCCAACACCCGAAGCCGTCACCCAATTCGAATCCGCCGTGGCCACCGGCTTTGCGGTCGCCTATCTCGTCGGCGTCGTCACCGCGATCCTCGTCCAGTCGCAACTCGCACCGCGCATGTTCGGCCGCAGCCTGAAGGAAGCCTGCGCCGAGCTCGAAGCCGAACTCAACATCGCCCCGGAGAACAGCGGCGATACCGCCCGCCGCGAGATCGAAGCGCGCGCCTTTGAGATCGCCGATAATCTGGTCGGCCTGACCGTGGCGGAAGCGGAGGCGCGAGTCCCTGAGCATCAGAAGGCCTATATCGAGCAGATTCGCAGGGGCAATGAGATCATCTCCCCCGCCCCGCAAGAGCGACTGCAGGCCGGGGACATCATTGCGGTCGCCGGGCTTCGCGGTTTCCTGGTGGAATATGCCAGCCGGATCGGCACCGAGATCGACGACCGCGAGCTTCTCGACATTCCCGTCGAAATTCTCGACGTGGTGGTGACCAACAAGGACGTCGCCGGCAAACGCCTGTGGCAGCTCAAGCAGCAGCCGGAGGCGCGCTCGGTCTTCCTGCGCGGCATCCTGCGCGCCGGCCAGCCGATCCCGATCTTCCCCGGGCTGACGGTCCGCCGGGGTGACGTGATGTCGATCGCCGGTGCCAGGCGCCATGTCGAGGATGTCGCTGCCCGGCTCGGCTATGCGGATCGCAAGACGACGGCGACCGACATGGTCTATGTCGGCGTCTTCATCTTCCTCGGCGGCCTGATCGGCATACCCGCACTGAAACTCGGAGCGCTCGAAATCGGCCTCGGCGTTGCGGTCGGCGTGCTGATCGCGGGTCTCGTTGCCGGCTGGCTGCGCTCGGTCCGGCGCACCTTCGGCTTCGTGCCGGAGGCAACCCTCTGGTTCTTCGACAGCGTCGGGCTCTGCGCCTTCATCGCCTGCGTCGGCATCTCGGCTGGCCCCAGCTTCGTCACGGGCCTCGTTCAGTCCGGTCCGGCGCTCGTCATCGCCAGTCTGCTGATCTGCCTGATTTCGCATCTCGCAGCCCTTGCGCTTGGCCGTTGGGTCTTCCGCATGAACGAAGGCGTGCTCGCCGGCACCTGCTGCGGCGCCGGAACCTCGGCACCGGCGCTTGCCGCGGTGCAGGAGGCTGCCGGCAGCCAGGTGCCAACCCTCGGCTACGGCCTTGGCTATGCGATCGGCAACGTGCTCCTGGCGCTCTGGGGGGCTGTGCTTGTCACGGTTCTTGGGTAGCGTCTAAACCGCCGACGTCAGCATGCCGTGCCGGCCGATTGCTGCGTCATGCACGGAGCGGCCTGACGTGAGGTCAGGAAACTACCGCAGAGGCCAGAATACCATCAGCGTCGGTATGCTGACGATGACGATGACGAGGGAGAGCGGCAAGCCGAGGCGCGGATAGTCGCTGAACCGGTAGCCGCCCGGACCCATGACTAGCGTGTTGCACTGGTGGCCGATCGGCGTCAGGAAATCGCAGCCGGCGCCGATGGCGGTCGCCATCAGGAAGGCTTCCGGCCGATAGCCGAGCGCGCCGGCGAAGCTCGCGGCGATCGGCGCCATGACCAGCACGGTCGCGGCGTTGTTGAGGAACGGTGTGACCGCCATTGCCGCAAGCAGGATGATGGTCAACGCGCCTGCCGGCGGCAAGCCGGCGGCAACCGTACCGAGCCACCCGGCAATGACTTCCGTCCCCCCGGTCGTGCGCAGGGAATCACTGACCGGGATCAGCGCCGCCAGCATCACGAGGATCGGCCCGTCGACGGAACGGTAGACGTCGCGCAACGGAATGATGCGGAAGATGACCATGGCAAGGGCCGCTGCGAAAAAGGCGATCGGCACCGGCACGAGGCCGACTGCCGTCGAGCCCATGGCGGCGGCCAGGACCAGAAGCGGCAACGGCGCTTTGCGCGTGGTGCCGAGCAGGATCTCGCGCTGCGCGAGCGGCAGGCAGCCGAAGTCCTGCAGAAAAGACGTCAATTCGCGCCGCGCGCCTTGCAACACAATGACGTCGCCGGCGCGCAGACGAATGCTGCCGAGCCGCTGCTTCAGCCTTTCGCCCTGGCGGCTGACGGCGAGCAGGTTGATGTTGTGGGTGTTGAACAGCGCCAGGCGCTGCGCCGACATGCCTTCGATCGGCGAGCCGCTGCCGACGACCGCTTCCACCGCCTCGATCTCGGACCCTGCCTTCTCGCGGCTACCCGGCGAGCGGTCTCCGGCGATCTTCAGCTTGGCCTGCGAGACAATACGATCGAGCGCCCCCGGCCCGCCTTCAAGCAGCAGGATGTCGTCGGCTTCAAGCGTGATGTCGGGCAGCGGCGCCAGATGCAGGCCGCGGCGGAAAATGGCGATGACGACAGCACCGCCATCGCCGAGCTTGACCAGAGCGCTGAGCGACTTGCCGATCGCGGGAGAGCCGGCAGCAACGACGGCCTCCGACGTATAGTCGGTAATCTCGATCGCCGAATGAACCGAAACTTGGCTGCTGGTCCGTTGCGGCACGAGCTTGTAGGCAAAGAGCAGGAAGATGCAGCCGACCAGCGCCAGCGTCGCACCGACTGGCGTGAAGTCGAACATCGTGAAGCTCTCGCCGGTCAGTTCCTGGCGGACACGCGACACGACGATATTCGGCGAGGTGCCGACCTGCGTCATCAGCCCGCCGATCAGCGAACCAAAGGCCATCGGCATCAGGAAGACCGAAGGCTGGACATTCGACCGCCGGGCAAACTGGAAGGCGACCGGCAGCATGATCGCCAGCGCCCCGATATTCTTGATGAAGGCGGAAAGCACCGTCACCGTGATGACCAGCAGCGCAAGCTGGGCCCGGACGGATGAGATATTGGGCAGGAAGCGCTGGATCGCCGCATCCACCACGCCGGAGCGCGCCACGCCGGCGCTGACGATCAAGGCACTGCCGACGATGATGACGATGTCGTCGCTGAAGCCATCGAAGGCATGGTCGTAAGGCACGATGCCGACGGCCACCGCCAGCATCAGCGCAGAACAGGCGATCACGTCGTACCGGAAGCGCCCCCAGATGAAGAAAACCATCATGGCGCCGATGACGATAAACGCGAGAGACTGTTCGGCGGTCATGCAATACCCGGGTTCGGCGAAAGGACTGGGCGGGACGGAACGTGCAGTTGGCGCAAGGCCGAAACGCGCGATCCGCCGGAACGTTCACGAGAGAAGTAACGCATCTTTCTCCGCACCGGAATCCGGCTCAGCGACAAATCTGGGTACGAAGGCGAAATTCTCCAGCGACCGCAAGGCACTCACGCGACGTTGCCGACTTGGAAAACACCGTTGCCGCCCTACACTTTAGCAAAGGGTGTTGGAGCGCCGTGGCCGCCGCTTTTGCCGCCGGTGTCGGCGGACCAGCTGCTTCTTCCACCGCGTCGCCCCAGGCTTGCTGGAAGCAAGCGTAAGGCTTGCCTAGATAATTGCGAGCCCTTGGATTTGCATCAGGAAATTGTACAATAGATCAAAGTGTTGCAGCGCGTTCCGTAGTCCATTTGAAGGCGAGGAACCTGACTGCGCCTCCCCTACCAAGCGCACCCGTAACCGAGGATCGCCGACATGAAAAACGCCCTTGCCGCCCTCTCCGTCGTTCTGCTTCTGAGCGGCTGTACCGCAAGCGGCGGCTCAAGCTATTACGGCTATTCGTCGAACCTCGAGCCGATCCCCGGCAGCATCACCTATGGCGGCCAGCCGCGCACCAAGCTCACGAAGTCTCCTGTGGGCAGCATCGTGCCGCACCAGTTCATCGACCAGTACGGCCGCAAGGTCTACGAAACCTATATCATCGAGCCGGACCGGTCGTTGCGCCTCACCAGCCGACGCTGGCAGCCGGATGATATTTTCGATTTTGACTGACGCATTTCGTGGGGCGACTACGGGAGGGAGCGGCAGTCGCCGCTGCCGAATTGCGCGATCACCCAATCGCGCAACAACTGCGTCGCCGGTCGATCTGCCATCCGTGGGCTATAGACGAGATCGTAGCGGTCGCTTTCGAGCGTCACAGGAAAAGGCTGGACGAGAATGCCCGAGGCGAGTTCCTCGGCGACCAGCGTCAGGCTCAAAAGGCCGATGCCCTGCCCGGCTACGGCGGCCTGAACGGCATGGATTTCATCGGTAAACGAAAGACCCGCGTTCGCATCGACATCTGCGATGCCAGCCCGCTCCAGCCATTGCCGCCAGACCGGCGCACGCGGCTCGTCTCGCCGAGCCGCACCCCAATCGAAATGAATGAGCGTTGAGCGTTTGAGATCCGCAGCACTTGCCGGCACCAGTCGCGGAGCGCAGACCGGGGCGAAACGATCGGCAAACAGCGGCTCGGTTATGAGACCCGGGTAGTGTCCGCCACCGAGACGGATTGCGGCGTCCGCATCCGCCTCCAGGTCGATCGTCCGGTTGGAAGCGTCGAGCCTAAGCGTCCAGTCCGGATAGGCCTCGCGAAACGAGCCGGCGAGCGGCGCCAGACGCTTGGCGACGAAGGCGACCGTCGAGGTCAGCCGCGCGACCTTGCTCCCCGGCTGGCGGCGCACGTCGGCAATCGCCTGCTCGAAGCGATCGAGACCATCGCGCAGCACCGGAAACAGCGCCTTGCCGGCCGCCGTCAGATGCACCTGACGCGTCTCGCGCTCGAAGAGCTTGACCTCCAGCATCTCCTCCAATTGCCGGATCTGGTGGCTGACGGCGGTTGCCGAAACGTTCAGCTCTTCCGCCGCATGCTTGAAGCTCAGTCGGCGGGCGGCCGCTTCGAAGACCCGCAAGGCGCCGAGCGGCGGCAGCTTCCTCATCGCATCCTCATGGATGAATTCAACTCATCTATCAACTGAGAAATCACTCTTTGTCAGCCTGCTATCTCCTCAGCATATTGAGTTCAACAGCCAAGGCAACAGCGCCAAGCTGAGAAAAACTCAAGTATGAAAGGACAAAGCATGTCTCTCGAACAGGTCATCACCAAGCCGGATCCCTACGCGCCCTTCCTGCTTTCCCAGGCGATCAAGGCCAATGGCTTCGTCTTCGTCTCAGGCCAGGCGGCGATCGGTGACGACGGCGAACTCGTCGGCATCGGCGACTTCGACCGCCAGGCCGAACAGGCTTTCCACAACCTCGACCGGGCCTTGAGGGCCGCCGGATCCGGCCTCGACAAGATCGTCAAGGTTACGATCTTCCTGCGCTCCATGGAGAATTTCGGGAAGATCATCGAACTCCGTCGCAAATGGTTTTCGGCACCCTACCCCGCCGACAGCATCATCGAGGTCTCCTCGCTCTACTCGCCTGACGCGCTGATCGAGATCGAGGCGATCGCGCTCGACGCAGGCCGTTGAGATGAGCGCCGGAAATCGTTCCGGCATCGAAAGGACATTCCATGCATCTTGAACAGGTCGTCACCACGCCGGATCCCTACGCGCCGTTCCTGCTCTCCCAGGCAATCGGGGCCAATGGCTTCGTCTTTGTCTCCGGCCAGGCGGCAATCGGTGACGACGGCGAAATCGTCGGCATCGGCGATTTCGACCGCCAGGCCAACCAGGCTTTTCGCAATCTCGACCGCGCCTTGAAGTCGGCCGGCTCCGGGCTCGACAAGGTCGTCAAGACCACGATCTTCCTGCGTTCCACCGAGAACGCGGGAAAGATGGTCGACCTTCGCCGCAAGTGGCTTTCGGCACCCTACCCGGCTGAAAGCATGATCGAGGTTTCTTCTCTCTATTCACCCGATGCACTGATCGAGATCGAAGCGATCGCGCTTGACGGAGACCGCTGAGATGAACGCGCCACAGATCCTTCCATCTCCCGTTTTCACTGGCATCACCCTCAAGGGGCTCGATTTCACCAACCGCCTGTCGGTCGCGCCGATGACCCGCATCAGCGCTTCGGCTGCAGGCGTTCCAGGCGAACGCATGCAGCACTACTACGAACGCTTCGCCCGCGGCGGCTTCAGCCTGATCACGACCGAAGGCATCTACACCGACAATGCCTATTCCCAGACCTACAGGGACCAGCCCGGCCTGACCGACAGGGAACAGGCGGCTGCCTGGCGCCGCGTCGTCGATACAGTCCACGCCGCTGGTGGCCGCATCTTCGCGCAGCTCATGCATGGCGGCGCATTGGCACAGGGCAACCCCTACCGCCCGGATACGGTAGGCCCCTCGGCCATACGTCCGAAGGGCACCCAGATGACCGGCTACCATGGCGACGGCCCCTATCCTTTGCCGCGCGAGATCAGCGAGGTCGAGATTGCCGAAGCGATCGAGGGCTTCGCTAATGCCGCTCGCTTGGCCATCGAGGTCGCCGGCTTCGACGGCATCGAGATCCACGGCGCCAACGGCTACCTGCTCGATCAGTTCTTCACCGATTTCTCGAACCGGCGGACAGACCGCTGGGGCGGCGATATCGTGCAGCGGCTCGGTCTGTCGCTCGAGGTGCTGAAGGCTGTGCGCGCGGCGATAGGCCCCAACGTCCCGCTCGGACTGCGCCTCTCCCAGGGCAAGGTCAACGACTTCAGGCACAAATGGGCCGAACGCGAACCGGGTGCAGCGCGCGTGTTCAAGACGCTGGCCGAAAGTCCGGCCGATTTCGTTCACGTGACCGAGTTCGAAGCTTGGAAGCCGGCCTTCGACGGCGGCGACGCCTCACTCGTGGCGCTTGCCCATCGCCACGCGCCGCGCCTGTTCCTCATCGCCAATGGCAGTCTGCACGATCTCGCACGCGCAGAGGAGGTGATGGAAGCCGGGGCCGACATGATCGCGCTTGGCCGCGGCGCGCTCGTCAATCCCGACTGGCCGCGGCTGACCGCCAAACGCAACGATCTGCGTCCGTTCGACCTGCCGTTCCTCGCGCCGATCAGCGACATCAAGGACAGCGAGCTCGCACTCTGAGAATGGATCGACGGGCGCTTGAGAAGGCGCCCGTCGGCAACGTCGCTCGCGTTCGTTGAGGACTGCTCGTCGCGGTTACAACGCCGCGACGAAACGATAGGCTGAGCCGTTCCGCTCGGCGCGCCCGATCCCCGGATAGGCCCAGTGATAGCCAAGCAACGCCAGCCGCTCCGATGCCGCCCTGTCGATCAGAGCCTTGCGGTTCTTCAAGGCCAGCTCCGCATCCGTGTCGAAGCCGAAATGCCACTCGGGATGTTCGAAGAAGACGACATTGCTGGTCACCGCATCGCCCGTGATCACCAGGCCGTCATGTCCCGCCCCGTCGCCACCGGCAAGCTGAAGTGAGATGTGGCCGGGCGTATGGCCGCGGGTGTCGAGTACCTGCATGCCGCTGACGACCTCGTCGCCGGGCTTGAGCAGGGTCAGACGATCCTGCACCGCGAAAAGATCGCGCTGCGCGCCCTTGGCATAGCCATGCAACGCCTGCGGCATCACCTTCTCGAAGTTCGGATCGGTCCAGAACTGCCATTCCGCCTCCGAGACGAAATACTGCGCGTTCGGAAAGGTCAATTTGCCGTCGACGCCAAGGGTGCCTCCGGCATGATCGGGATGGGCGTGGGTCAGCACCACCTTCGTGACCTGGCCCGGATCGATGCCGGCAGCCAGCAGATTGGCGCGCAGTTTGCCGGCGCTTTCCTGGAAGTGGTTGCCGGAACCGTCGTCGACCACGATGACATCGCCGCCGGTGCGGATGACGGGGATATTGGTATGGAACGGCGCGCGTTCCGGTGTGCCGCCGAGGCGCCGCATGATGTCCGGCCGCTCCTCCGCCGTCGCATCCGGCAGCACGATGCTCACCGGCAGCATGATGAAGCCGTCGCTGACGACGGAAATATCGAAACTGCCGTGCTGAAGGCGATGGACGTCGGCGGCGTAGGCACCTTTCGGCAGGAGGGCGGAAGCAGCAATCGCGCTGGAACCGGCAAGGAATTCTCGGCGGTCGGGACCGGATGTGTCGGTGGAATTGCGGGAAGAGGTCATGGCTCTGGTCCTTGGCTGAAACGTGTGAGGAAAGGTGCCGGTGCACCCCCTGGGCGGCACCGGCGAGCAAGCATCAGGCCTTGGCAAAGGCGAGCAGGTCGGCGCTGAGCTGGTCCTTGTGCGTGTCGGTGATGCCATGCGGGGCACCGGCATAGACCTTCAGTTCCGCATGTGGGACGAGCTTCTTCGAAGCCCGCGCGGCCGCGTCGATCGGCACGATCTGGTCGTCATCGCCATGGATGATCAGGGTCGGCACATCGAACTTCTTCAGGTCCTCGGTGAAATCGGTCTGCGAGAAGGCAACGATGGAGTCATAGGTGTTCTTGTGACCGCCCATCATGCCCTGCAGCCAGAAACTGTCGATCATGCCCTGAGAGGCAACCGCACCCGGGCGGTTGAAGCCGAAGAACGGACCCGAGGCGATATCGCGGTAGAGCTTCGAGCGATCCTTGAGGCTTGCCGCCTGCAGCCCGTCGAACACCTCCTTCGGCAGGCCGCCGGGGTTCTTGTCGGTCTTGACCATCAGCGGCGGCACTGCCGAGATCAAACCGGCCTTGGCGACACGGCCCGTGCCGTGACGGCCGATATAACGGCTGATCTCGCCGCCGCCGGTGGAAAAGCCGACAAGGAAGATGTCCTTCAGATCCAGCGCGTTGATCAGATCGGCAAGGTCGTCGGCGTAGTGATCCATGTCGTTGCCGTCCCAGGGCTGCGACGAGCGGCCGTGGCCGCGGCGGTCATGGGTGACGACACGGAAGCCATTGTTGGCGAGGTGGAAGGCCTGCGCCTCCCAGCTGTCCGACGACAGCGGCCAGCCGTGGCTGAGCACGACGACCGGACCATCCTTCGGGCCCCAGTCCTTGTAGTAGATCTCGACGCCATCGCGGGTGGTAATGCGGCTGCCCATGGTCTTTGCTCCCTCGGTGCCGGACGCGCCGGCGGTTGATGCGGTGGCGGATGCGGCCTTGGCCGGAATGTTCATTGCGTTGACCGCGGCGGCGGTGGCGGCGGCACCGAAGGCTGCCGAAAGAACGTTGCGGCGCGAAAGGCCATTGGAAACGGTTGCGGAAACTGCTTTTGCCTGTGTCATTGTCCTCACCTCTTTGATCTCTGTTGCCCGGCTTCCATCCCGTGGAAGCGATGGTTGAATTGATAAATCGGGGGGCCTAACCTCTCGACCGGCAAAGCTGACAACGATGGGGGCAGAAGTGACAAAACGAGCGGAAAGCGAACCGGCGGAGATCGGCATCGTCGTCTACCCGCGCGCCCTGATGTCGGCGATCCACGGGCTGACCGACATGTTCCAGGTGGCGAGCATGCAATCGGTCGAACAGAGCGGGCTAGACGCTCCCCAGATCCGCATCAGCCATTAAGACGGCTCGGTGGCGAAATCACGCGACACCCACCAGGATCCCTCCTCGAGCCTGGTGGCGCTGATCCTGCCGCCGACGCTCGCCGATCTGCCGGTCGGGGAGCGCATCGGCACCCTGCCCGCCTTCGTGCGCGAGCAGCATCAACGCGGCACGACCATCTGTTCGGTCTGCGGCGGCGCCTATCTGCTCGCCGAATCGGGCCTCGCTGCTGGCCGTACCATCACCACGCACTGGTCGCACCAGGACCTGATCGCCAACCGCTACGGCAATATCCGCGTCGACACCGACAGGCTGCTGATCGACGAGGGCGACATCATCACCGCCGGCGGCATGATGGCCTGGATCGATCTCGGGCTGAAACTCGTCGACCGGTTCCTCGGAACCGACGTCATGCTGGCAACGGCGCGGTACATGATTATCGATCCCGGCGCGCGCGAGCAGAGCTACTACAGCGTCTTCGCGCCGAAGCTCGATCACGGCGACAACGTCATCCTCAAGATCCAGCACTGGCTGCATGGCACCAGCACCAAGGGCGTGACGCTGCAGATGATGGCGGAGCGCGCCGGGCTCGGCGACCGCACGTTCCTGCGTCGCTTCCAGAGGGCGACCGGCTTCAATCCGACGGAGTATTGCCAGCGGCTGCGGATCGCCAAGTCACGCGATCTGCTGGAGCGTTCGCATCTCTCGATCGAGCAGGTTGCCTGGCAGAGCGGCTATGACGACACCAACGCCTACCGCAAGATCTTCCGCAAGATCCTCGGTCTCTCGCCAAAGGAATATCGCCTCCGCTTCTCGGTATCGGATGGTGCCCGGCGAATGGCCGCAGGAGCGCCGAATGCGGTGCCGGCTTTGTGACCTAGGGCGCTCCATCGATTGAGCGCGCCAGCAAGCTGCATCCGCTCAAGACCCGACCAAAGTGACAGCCCACAGCGCATCTCCTGGTAGGTTCTCGCCACCTGGCGCTCCCCCGATAAAGGACAACAAGCCGATCATGGGCGACGGCAACGCCGTCTTGGTGACCCCGAAGGGATAGAAAACGCAAAAACCGCCGCGCGCCCGTTGGGGCGCGCGGCGTGCATTGAATATAGTGGTTTGGAACGATCTTCCTTGGACGAGCGGTCAATCCAGATCTGACTTGTCTCGGAACTCGGCCGGCAAATCTCGTCGACCCAGCTTAGGCCTTCGCGGCGCCTCCGATCTCAGACGGCCCCGTCAGCCCTTGCCCATGATGACAAAGACGACGCGGCGGATCGCCTCGGCGAAGCTGACGCCCAGCGCCATCGCCGCGATGCCGGTGATGCCCAATGCGCCGATCCCCATCAGCTTCCAGCGCCTGACGTCGTCGGTCACCGGCTTCATCTCCGCGACGTCCGCACCGATCGCCGAGACAGACGCCTCGATCTCACCCACGCGATCGACCAGCTGCTCCATGCGTAGATGTACGCTGCCATGAATGGCGGCGTACTTGTCCTCGGCACGGCGGCTGCCCTCCTCGATCCGGCGGATGGATTCTTGCAAGCCGCGCATGCCCGCAACCAATTCGCCGAGCTGGCGGTGAACGGCAACATCGATTTCAACTGCCGACATCGGCGCGCGCCCCATGCCTGGCGCATTCCGCCCGTGTCCAGATTTCCGCAGCACAGAGGCCAACGGCCGTGCGATCAATCCGGCGTTGATCGGCAGCAGTCGCGCCGCGCGCGCCGACGAGATCAGTTCCGACGACGCCCCGCAGACCCGGAACACTGGCCGGTTGCGAAGTTCCACAACCCGCCTGCATCAAGGCAGGAATCGTAATCAAAGCGCTTTTCGCGAGCGCGGCTCTGAGCGTCATTGTTCTGCCTTTCGATAGCATTGGCTATGGAACGGGCACCGTCGGCCCGGATTTCGTGAACGAGCCAGACGATGCCGGCGAGCAACAAGCCGCCGGCCAACAACTTCGGCCAGGGTAGCATCATCTGGCCCAGCCAAGGCGGCGCGCGAGCACGTACCAGGTTTCGGAGAGGACGCCGGCAGCAAGGCCGACGCCAACCTCCAACAGCATCTGGATGTCCGGATCATCGGCAATCGCGGGACCGGTTTCAGGCGCCAGCAAGCCCTTCGCAACAAGCAAGCCGGCGCCATAGCGCAACACGATGCGGATCATCACGGCGCTCATTTCGCCCGCCTCGCGAAAATTGAGACAATCACGGTGACAAGGCGTTCGAAGATGTTGCCAAGAGACAGGGCCGAAGCGCTGACGCCCTCGCCTTTTGCCTCCGATCCCGACGTTCCGGGTCGAAGCACCACGATGACGCCCGCCTCTGCCGGCCCCACCTTTTGCTGGCCACTCCGGCCATATCCGGCTTCCCGCAATGCCGCCTCGAACGCCCGACCATAAGCCTCGATCTTCGGACCATTTTGCCTGATGTCACCATTGATGATCGCGCGGGATGCCGCATAACGATAGCCGGTTGCCGCCCCGGAAAGGCTCTCGTCCGTGTCGAAGTCGGAAAGCCGTTTCCCGGTAAAAAGCCCCTCCGTCATGCCGTCGAACAGGATGCGCACTGCGGTCGCCATCTCGCTCGCCTGTTCAGGTGCCGCCGCGATGCCGAACTTCGCATAATTCGCCTTGCCGGTTATCTGGGCCAAACCGCGCCCGCGATAGCGCCACCCATCATCCGCCTCCACATTCCCGAGCCGCCCGCCATAGACCCGGTTCGCAAGCTTTTGCGGCCTGCCAGCATAGGGTTCGGCACTCGCAAGTGTCGGGAATCGAGCGGGCCACACTTGGGTGAGCCGCTTTGCGGAGTAATTGAGATTTTCTTCAACCGGCAGCATGGAGCTGCCGGTTTCGTGGTAGACGGTTGCAAGGATCGCCGCCAGTTGGCAGAGGCTGACACCACGGCGACGCGCCTCGTCGACGATAGCGTCAACGCCTGCCATCTGTAGGACAGATAGAGAGATGCCGAACACCACGCTGCCCCGTCGCCGGAGAGCGGCAAAGAATACCGATCGGTTCATAAATCACCTGTATAGCAGAGGGCGGCTAGAGATTGACTGCCGCGAGCCACAGAGCATCGACCTGCAGATCTGACAGGCCCAGCCCAACCGCAACCGTCGCGACGAGTGGGTGCCCACGCTGAAACGTCTCGGCATATTCCCACTCAATCTGTGCCTCGTCTCGTTCGGGGCCCACAGGTATCGCGGCAATCGTCGTTGCCACGGCCTCTGGCGAAGCGCCCGCACTAACGAGACCGAGACGGAATTGCCGCGCGGAGAGCGATGGCATCACTCTACGGCTCTCCTCATCCGTCGGAGGAACATACTTTGCAATTGGAAAATCATGGTTGCCGTCGAGCCACTTGCGGATGGCCGGATTGAGACCAAATCCATCTTCGGGCCGCGATACATAATTGCAGTCGTAAAGCGCACCCTCTAGATCGGTGATGTTGCATTTGACTAGCAACACACCGTCTTCCCTGGTCTTTTGAACGGAATAGACCTCATTCAACGAAAGTGCCATCATGCAGTCCTTTGCATCTGTACCATGGAGTTGCCACCGGAGTATGTGATCTGCCCACGCGCGCGCCAAGTTCCGCCCAACTGAGCGCCGGCCCCGACATCTAGGGTATATTGATAGGCTGCGGTCGAGAGGTAGGTCGCATATCCCTGGTTCCGGTTTCGTATGCCGTTTGAATAGCAGAGCACAGAATGGCCAACAGGGAAGCTGACCTCGTCCTGGTTGGAGCCAGTGTAGACAACACCACGCGCGCTGAGAGCATCGCTGAGGTAGGCACCATATCCAAGCATGCCACCGGAGAATTGCACGTTGCCATCGCCAAAGACGGCGGCACCACCAACGTACATCGTGCCGCCAATGGAGTGGTTGCCCGTGTTAGTGATATGGCCGCCTCGGGCATCGAACACGATGCGGCAGGCGCCGGTGGCGGCGTCCCATATACCGAGCCCCCACCAAGTGCTGATCCGAACGTTGTGTGACGCGTAGGTGGCGTTATCCCCACTACCAGGGAGGAAGCCATTGGCGTTTCCTGGGGCGGTGACCAGAAAGCCAGAAGGGCTCGAGATGTAACCGGCATGGGTAGCGTTGAGCGAAGGGTCCCACGATATCGCTGTGGCAGCAGAGTTCCACTCGTTCGGGGATCTCTGAATGTAAAGGCTACCGCCAGAGTCACCGAGGATGCGGTAGTCCATATTGGCGTTGGCGTTAAGTCGGAGCTCTGCGGTGCCGGAATTACCGCCGATTTCGAGGCTTTGCCCCGCCCAGAACGCCGATCCATCCTGCCGAAAAACGGCCCCTCGAACATACGTACCTGAGGTGTTGTAGAGGTTTATGCCGATGAAGCTGTTCGCCACGTTGTCGTGGTAAATTATGCCTCGGTTTACGCCCGCAGCGTCCTGAAACCAGACGTGACGGTTGCCGTTCGCCTTTACGTAGAGGTTGCCATCGTTTCCAGCGATGCCGGGCGCGACTATTGCCCCGGTGAACGTCGCTCCAGCGGTGGTGACCAGTGGCGACCCACTGTATGTAGGGACCAAGGCGCCGGTGAAGTTGTAACGGAAGCCCGCTTCGGCGTTGAGGTCGATGTTGCCGCCGGCATTTGGAGCGTAGCCGATATAGCCAGCTCGATTTCCATCTGCCTTCCTGAAATCGATGTACCCCGTGCTGGTGGTGTTTCCCGTGCTGAGCACTGCATACCCAGTCCCAGCACCGTTATTGACGGCGATAGAGCCAACGAACGTCTTACCAGACATCGTCGACGGCAAACGCGCGTCATTCAAGGTGCCGCTCGTCAGGTTGCTGGCGTTGTCCGCACCGATCGTCGTCCTCATCGTTGCCGCATCCACGACCACACCCGCCACAGCCACAACGTCTGTCATGACAGAGCTTGGATCAGCAGCGGGCGCGCTCGGCCCAATCGCCTGCGGCATTCTTCAGGGATCTACGGCCCTGTTGCGGAGGTCTATCGCACAAAATCCGAAACGGTCTTCATCGCCGACGCAACGAAGAGATCGAACTTATCGGAGAGTGCCGTACTGATGTCTCGAGACAGGAACAGGTCGTAAACCGAAGGTGCGCACCATCAGCTCCGTCTGGCCGATGCCCGCCTGTTCGACCAGCGCGGTCGCCTTCGCCGTCATGTTCTGCAGCGCATCCGGCGCCAGGCCGCTCGAAGCATCCGATATCCCGGTGCGGTCGGTCGCCTCCTGGTCGAGATAGCCGAGCATGGAGAAGGATTCCCGCGCCACGAACGGCACTGCCGTGTAGCCAACGGCGCCGCGCACATCGACGCCCTGGCCGACGCGGATCGGCTGGCCGAACTTCGGGTTCAGCACCGATTCCGGGTTTTGGATCACCCCTTCCTGCACGATCGGCTGCTGGTTGTTCTGCCAGTAGAGATTGTCGAGCGTCTGGCGCAGAAGCACGGTCTTCACCCGCTGGATCTCCGCCATGTCGTCGGTGATCGCATTGCCCTCGCGCTGGTGCGGCCGCCGCTCGGTGATGAGATCGGCAAAGGGCACCTCGTCCCATTCCGCATCCTCGAGCAGGTTGTCGGCCCCGGTGCCGCCGGCAAAGACCAGGCGCCGAAGCTCGGCAATGCCGTCGTCGTCCGCATCCACCTTCACATAGAGCTCGTAATAGTCGACCTCCTGCAGCGCCGTCGCGGTCTCCTCGCCGTCGCCGAAGATGCCGCGCCTGCGGGCAAATTCTTCGTCCTCGCCATCGGCATTACCGGCAATGGCAAAACCTTCGACGAGATCACGGTCGTAGCCCATGGCGATCAGATCCGAGCGGCGCATCCGCCGCTTGATGCCGGCAATCGGGCTGTCATCGATCGAGATCGCATCTGGATGAACGAGGAATTCTTCGAGCGGCACGGCGGCAAGCCTTGTCGCCCCACGCTCGGCCGTACGGCGGATCTTGACGGTGAAGACCGGCTGCTCCACCGGCCCGGTGGGCAGCTCGATCCGTTCGACCGATTGCGCCTGTTCCAGCACCTCCACCGTGTCGTCGGCGATCAGTTGCACCAGGGCGGCCTCGTCGAGCCCGCTATGGGTCGAAACCTCGACGCTTTTCTTCTTCTCGTACCACCAGCGGATCACGCCGTTGCCGAGCTTCAGCGCGTCATGCGCTGCATCCTGCACCGCGTCATAGCCGTCGCTTTCGGGAAAGACGATGTAGTTGATGTAGTCGGTCGCCTGCTCGGCGCCTGCCTCGTCGCCCTGGTTGACCGGCTGGTATTCCACCACCTTGTCATTGCCAAGCACGGTGCGGATGAGCGAAGGCAGCACCTTCTTCACCGCCGCCCGCACGTCGCGCGAAACCACCTTCGAGCGGTTCGCTTCCGCCGGCACGTCGGCCATCACGCCGTCGTAGTATTCCATTGCCCGCACACGCGTGGCCGAAAGCTGGTCGCGATAGTCCTCGCAATCCCTGACGAGCTGGCTCACGAGCTCCGTCAGTTCCGGTTTCGTCATCGCTGCCATCAGAGAACCTTTCAGGGAGGAATATGGTTGAGATGCTGCCGTTGTCACGCGCGGCCCGAACGGGTGCGGCCGCGCCCTGGGGTTGATCGGCAGCGGAAAGATGTCGCATGAACATCGTTTGTCGTGAGGGATTGGTGACGGCGAACACCGGGGTGAGAAACCTTAGGTCGCCAGCTCACCGCTTGTTGTTGCAGAATGTTGGACAGGTCGGCAACGGAGGGCAGCCGTCGATCGATTGCATCACCCCTTGCGGCGAGACCTTCGATGAGACCTGACCGCGGCCAACCAGTCTGGGAGAACGAATATGCCACTGGCCGACGCGACGAACTGAGCGATGGGCATGAACCCCTCTTGCCGCGCCATGCCACTCGACAGGGCAGCGAACGTCACTAAGCCTCCGAGCCCCAGGTAGGCTCGCTTCATCTCTGCCACCGGAATAACGTCGAAGAACCTGGAAACGTAGTCGGGCTCGCGCCACAGTATCAACGCGGCAATGAAGGTGAAAGACAGTATTGTCCAGGCATAGACCGAGAGCGTGGCGCTCCTGGCCGTTACGATGCCGCTCTGGTGCAGTAGGTCGGCTGAAATCGAAATCGCCAACAGCACGCCAAGCAGCGCCCAAATCAGCCTTCGTTTGCTTCCCCAGAAAAAATACATACTCGCACTGGTAGCGAGCCCGCGTTAAAAGTTCGCTTCCGGCAAGGGTGTTCTCTGCCATCAGAGAACCTTCCGATCGGTAAAGGCCCAGGCGGCGCCGTCCGCCTTCACCCGGGCAAAGCGTTTCATCATCAGCGCATAACGAGAGGCCGAAATCACGTCGTCACGCTCTTTCACGATCCGGCCATCCTTGCGGTGGTAGAGCCTGAACTCCTCGAACCAGTCGCCAGCGGTGGAAAACACCTTGAAGCGGCCGGTCTGCATGCGCTGCAGCATGTCGGAGATCCCCGCCTCGACGCCGTTGGTGCCGTCGTCGAAGGTTGCGCGCTCGGAAAGCATCGCCAGCCCCTGCCCGCGATATTGCGCCGCCAGCTGCTCGCCCGAGCCCTTGTCGTGCTGCAGCCCGTCATGCGGCCACGCCCACGGCAGCCAGGGCCCCCAAGGTTTGAGCGCCGCCGCATGGATGATCGGCGTCGCCTCGCGCTCGCGGTAGACCCGGGTCACATAGAAGACATCGGCCTCCCGGTCCCAGGCGCAAAGCGCTGCGGCAAAGGGGTGGTCCCAGCCGAAGTCGAGCCCGCCGATCTGCACCCAATGCCTGGGTATCTCGAACGGCTCGACGCGGATCTGTTCCTCGGTCACCGGGAAAATCCGGCCGGAGCCGAGTGTCGGCACACCCTTGGTGCGCGCTTCCTTCTCATGCGCCGGGTAGCTCGCAACGATCTTCGCGCGCTCCTGCGGCGTGTAATGCTCGGCATCGTCAATCGTCATCGTCACCACGGTCCGGTCTTCGGAGGGTTCCAGCAGGTAGCGGCTGACGACCGAGCTCATGCCTTTCAGCGGCGTAAAGGTCACGGCGACCGAGCCGCCCGTCGCATTGGTGCGGGTGATGCCCTCGAAATAGACATCCTCCGGCGGCTCCTCGTCGAACCAGACATAGTCCACCGTGTTTGCCTGCCATTTCGCCCGGCCCTGCTCATAGGCTTTGAGAAGCAGCGTCGAGGTGCCGCCCGAAGCATGGCGCACCGTCACGCTGTCGAGCGCGCCGGAAGCGCTGGAACGCCGGGTCCAGCCTGAAATATTCGATTTCGGGATATAGCCGGTGCCCCAATCCTCCTCGCTCATCGGCGGGCCGACGAGCAGCCGCTGCACGCCATCGCGTGTCAGCTCGTGCGATTCCGAGCCGCCGATCATCGTGATCGGCCGCTCGAACCGTCGGCCCGCCCACCAAGAGGGATAGTCGCCTGTCAGATGCATCGCCGCTTCCGCAGCACCGGCCAGCGTCTTGCCGAGCTGATTGCCGGCCATGAACAGCCGCTCGCGGAACGTGGCCCCTGCTTCATGGAATGCCGTCTGCTTCGCATAGGGCCGGTAATAGAGCAGCCTATTCGTGTTCTGCCGGCGCCCGATCTCCATCGCCAGCTCCATCCGCTCCTTGAGCAGCAAGGAAAGGCCGGATGGTTTGGTCGAGCTTGCGGATCCGCTGAAGGAGTTGTTCATCCGTCATCTCGCCGATCTGGTTGGCATTGATGGTCACGTCCTTCGGCATCAGCGCCGCGACGGCCTTCAGGAAATCATGCGGGTTCTTCTCGATCAGCGCGTGGATCGCCGCTGCCCCGCGGCTTTCCCAGGCCGAAAGCATGTCTTCGAGGAAAAGCTCGCCGAGTTTGGTGCGTACCGCCTTGCGGGCGCGCGGCCGGATGACCGCACCTGCCCGGTCGGCGCGCGGCAAAAAACGCCCGGTTTTCGGGTCCTTGGCTGGTTTGCTTGTCATGGAAATTACTCCGGGCAGGCTGAGCCGCTGAGCCTGCTGGCAGCCGCGGCTTTGACAGAAAAGGCACTCGGCCTCGACTTCGGTCCGTCACCTCGTCTTTGCTCGAATGGCTCGGCGCACCTGCCAATCGTCGAGCGCCGTCACCGCGGACAGCGCAACGCGCGCCGAGCGTGACAGCCGATCACAGAAAATTGCGGGTGTCACGCCGGATGTCACGCTTGCAACCTTGACTTCAGGTTGTATCCGGTCATCAATGCGGCCCACCGGGTTGCCCCGTTTCGGGTCCTCTTGGCGGAATGCATCGCAAGCGCCCTGCTAGCCAGGGAAAAGCCAAAGTAGTTCAAGATTTTGAGTAATTTATCAGCCTAGCAGGCCCGCTGCGGGAACCGTGCGATGGATGCAACAGGTGTCAGATGATCCGCAACGCGTTCAGTAAGTTGAAGACCATTTTCACCCCGCGGCCCTCCGCAACGAATATCTCGCCCAGGTTGCTTGAACTGGCCACCTCGGGGAACGTCGACGCCCAGGCAAAACTGGCCGAAATCTATTTCAACGACGGCGGCGAGGAACACTACGCCGCCTCGCTTCACTGGAACCGGCAGGCCGCCCGCCAGGGTCATCCCGCCGCGCAGGCCCGTCTCGTCACCATCTATCAAAGGGGGCTCGGCGTCGAGCGCGATCCGAAAGAGGCCTCGCGCTGGCTTCGCAACATTGCGCAACCGCGCCCGCGAATTGAGCCCGCCCGCGCCGTTTCCGGCAAGATCGCCAAACAGGAAGCATAGCAAGCGCCAACCGGCCTTCGCGAAGCACCGTAACGATCCGCAACGGTCAGGCGCGCGGCTGATAAGACGCGCGGCGCTGTAGGCCACTCGCCTTAGCTGACCCCGGAATCAAAAAGGCCGCTTCAATGACGAAACGGCCAGCCTGTAATATCCTTAGGCCGCTTCCGGCCGCTTGGCAAGCCCTTCTGCCTAAATTTGTTTCTGATTTGTTCTTTTTTCGCGAGCCGCCTGCGTCGCTCGTCTCACACCCACCTGCCGTCTCGCCCGCCCGCTCCCATCGTTTGGTGATATAGTTACGCCCGGCACGCAACACTGCCTTTGCCCCGCGCTCCCGCGGCAATGGAGCGCCGGCCAGGGCCAGGCGTGCCATGTCCGGTTCGATGGCGAGGCGGCCGAAGGCTGTTGCCACGACGACGGGAGGATCCCATGACCCCACGATATCTGCTTGCCGCTGTTATCGCGGCGCTTGTCGCGCTTGCCGGCTGCACCACCGACCAGGCCAGCCGCAGCACCGCCCCTGCCCCAAGCCAGGGAAACCAGGGCACGCAAGGCGGCCAAGGCATGAGCCAGGGCGGCGGAAGCTCCGGCTACTAAAGCATGTCGCGCAAAAGTACGTAGCGGTTTTGCGAGCACGATACGCGACAAATCAAGAAGCTGAAACGCAAGGCGCGAATCTGAAGGATTGCGACCCGCTTTAGCGACGCCCGAAACTACTGCCCTGCGACGAGCGGCTCCCGACCGCAGGTCGCGTATACCCGGGCTGCGGATGACAAAGCAAACGACCCGCCATGCGCGGAGCCTGCCGGTGCCGTACGCATCGCATCGGCGCTTGTTGATTGAACCTCCGGCGCCGAAACGCGTTGAGTAACCACGACGCGCAATCTCGGTGCCACGCCATTTGTTTGCGCGCATTCTGTGTTAAGCTTCCCTTCGGGAGGAAAATACCATGGAGAATTTCTTCGCACTCGCCGCCATCGTCGTCGGCTCCGCCATCCTGGGGCTCGCGCTCGCCTACGGCTTCCGCCGCAAGGATGCGCACCGGCGTCCCGAACATGACGACGCCCGGTTGAAATTCTAGATCATCGGTTTTCCAGACGTCGGCCCATCCACTTGCGCCTCCTCTCGGCCGGTCGTTCGCGGCTGCCCGCTTCACGATCCGCACCGCCAACAGCGGTTTCACGAACAGAAAAGCCCGCCGGTCACCACAACCGACGGGCCTTTTTTTGGAACGCGCTTCGCTCAGAAATAGGGCGAATAGCACTGCTGGCGCGGGCCGCCATAGGGCTGGAACGAATTGTCCCAAGCGCGGTACGAGCGGTAGCGGGCATAGCACCAGTCCACGTGCCGCGGGTTCACCCCGGCATCCGCCCTGCGCGGCGGAGCGGCAATCGCGCCGCCGATGATGATGCCGGTGCCGAAGGCCGCCAGCGGATACCACCAGCCGTCATTATGGCGGCGATAGCCATAGCGCTCGTAGCGATAGCCGCGGTAGCCGTTATAGTGTCCATAGCGGTAGCCGCCATCCCAGCCCGGACGCGGACGATACCCGCCATGCCAGCCTGGCCGCGGACGGTAGCCGCCGTCCCAACCGGGGCGCGGACGATAGCCGCCATGCCAACCCGGCGGACGCCGGCGATAGTGGCCGCCGTTCCATTCCCGGTGCTGCACCAACTCGACGTCGCTCTTCTGCACCCGCTCGATGGCAACCGCCGGCACGGCATTCGCCGGCGTGATGCCCGAAAGAGCCGTAACCGCCGCCATTATGACGATGGCAATCTTCTTCATCTCATCACCTGTCCGTTTGGAAACAGGCGGCAGTTTCGCGGAATGACGTGAACCCACAATGAATGCGATACATCTAATATGTAATACAACCCAAAGGCGGCATCCGCGGCCAGTGTTTCATGCGCGCGCGGCCCCATCCCCACGCAACGCGAGCGCATGCGCAATCAGCGTTTCCACCGCCGCGCCATAGGAGATTCCGTCTGCCGCAAGCGCCTTGGCATACATGCTGATATTGGTGAAGCCGGGAATGGTGTTGATCTCGTTGATGACCAGGCTTCCATCCGGCCGCAGGAAGAAATCGACGCGCGCCATGCCGGCGCAGGCCAGTGCCCGGAAGGCCCGCTCGGCCATCTCCTGCGCCCGCGCGCCCACCTCTTCGGCAAGGTCCGCCGGCGCATTCACGATCGCGCCGCCAGCGTCGACATATTTGGCGTCGTAGCTGTAGAAACCGTGGCTTTCGGCGGGGATGATCTCTCCCGGCCGCGACACGGTGAGCCTGCCCTTGGCGTCTTCCAGCACCGAGCACTCGATCTCGCGGGCCTGCACGAACTCTTCGATCAGCACCTTGTCGTCGTGGCGAAACGCCTCTTCCAGCGCAGCCGCAAGCCCGTCGAGGCTATTGACACGGCTGACGCCGACGGATGAGCCCTGCCGCGCCGGCTTAACGAAAACCGGCAATCCCAGTGTTTCCAGGATGGTTTCGCCGGAATAGGCGTCCTCCTGATGCAGCGCGATGGCACGCGCGACCGGCAACCCCTCGGCCGCAAGCAGGCGCTTGGCGAGCACCTTGTCCATGGCGGCTGCCGAAGCCGCAACGCCGCAGCCGACATAGGCGACATCGGCCGTCTCGGCGTAACCCTGCACCGTCCCGTCCTCGCCGAACGGCCCATGCAGCACCGGAAAGATCAGGTCGACGGCCGGCAGCAGCCCTTGCGTTCCGTCGGCGGCAATGGTGACCGCCCGCCCCTTGCCGCCCGGGATCAGCGCAACTTGCGTTCCTGCCGCCGGAATGGCCCGCGGCAGCTCACCGTTTTCAAGCTCGAGCAACAGCCAGCGCCCATCCTTGGCAATGCCGATCGGCACGATCTCGTAGCGTGCTCTGTCAAGCGCGGCGACGACATTGCGCGCCGACATCAGCGAAACCTCATGCTCCGCCGAACGCCCACCAAACAACACGGCAATGCGCAACTTCCCTGTCATGACGTCTTTCCTTCAGAATCGTGACCAATGCTGATCCGCAAGGAAGCGGTCGAAGATGGCAACAAGACGTCAAGGAAACGTGCTATCGCTGCGACAGGAAAATTTTCTCAATCGACCGCAACACCGCTTGACCCTTCAGGCGGCGAGACACAATTGGAACGCGAAGGATAATTTGAAGGAGAAGTCGTCCATGGCCGAGGTCCTGCTCTTCCATCACGCCCAGGGGCTGACCCCGGGCACGCACGCTTTCGCCGATGACCTGCGGGCCGCCGGCCACACCGTGCACCTGCCCGATCTCTTCGAGGGGCGCACCTTCGCAAGCATCGAAGAAGGCCTCGCCTATATCGGCGAGGTCGGCTTCGATGAGATGCGCGAGCGCGGCGTTCGCCTCGCCGACGCGCTTCCCCAGGGTCTCGTCTATGCCGGCTTCTCCTTCGGCGTCCTGCCGGCACAGAAGCTCGCCCAGACCCGGCCCGGCGCCCGCGGCGCCCTGCTCTTTTACTCCTGCATCCCGATCAGCGGTCAGTGGTCCTTCGGCCCCTGGCCGGATGGCGTGCCCGTCCAGATCCACGGCATGGACAATGACCCGATCTTCGTCGGCGAAGGCGACATCGACGCTGCCCGCGAACTCGTCGAGAAGGCCGACGATGCCGAGCTCTTCCTCTATCCGGGCGACCAGCACTATTTCGCCGACAGCTCGCTGCCGTCCTACGACGCGACGGCAACGGCGCTGCTGACGGATCGGGTGCTTGCTTTTCTCAGGCGGGTCTGAGGCTGCCCTATTGTAGGAAAAGCTCGGAGTTGCTCAGCAATCCCACCAATCGGTCATGGTGGCCTTGGCCGCTTTGCGCCAACAGTAGACATTCGCCGACCGCGGCGCCGTGGCCGATATGGGGCCGAGAGCGGGACGGCAGGTTCCGGGCAGCAGCATTGATAAAGCGGACATTCGCTATCGGCTTAAATCAGCAGGTCGGCCATTGACTGCTGTCGACCCCTCCAGGTCGTACCTTGACCTGGATGTGAGCATCTGCTTCGGCCAAAAGCTATCGTCCATCGAGTGCGCAGCTGCCAGTCGCTACGCACTCGAGGATTCAGCTCAGTGGCCGGTGAATTAATCGCAAAGCCATGGCATTTTCGAGGTGGACGATGCAGCTCCGAAACATGCGTTCCGGATCGCCCCGGTTAGCGACCTGGATTAGTCACCCTGATATATCCGCCCCAAAACGCACAGGATTCTAATTTCGGTCGACTGACGTTTGCGTTTCACGGACGAAGCGCGCCCGGTTCGCGTTGACGAAAGCTTCTACGGTCATCAGCGGGCCACCAATAATCTTCGTGCCGATGTCATCGAGACCGGCGAGGAGACCCTCTTGCTGGTCCAGCTCCGCAGCTTCGAAGTGCCGCCGCAAGACGGTGTCATCCTCGAGCCCCGCGAGCTCCAGAAAGGCCGATACGGTAAGCTGCTCGAAGGGCAGATCGACTCCGAGGACCCGACCAACCTCTGCTGCGAGCTCCTCGTGACTATACTCCTTCGGGCCGTGCAGCTGGTAGGCTTGGCCGCCGTGGTCTTCCGGCTTCTCCAGGATGTTGGCGATGATCTTCGCCGTATCGGCCGCGGCCAGCGGAGCAAAGCGGCCATCCTTGTTGAATGGCATGACGTAGCGGCCGCGCTGGATGAATGACGAGATGTAGAGGAGCCACTCGGCGAAGAAGGTGATGCGCAAGTTCGTCGTCGGGATGCCTGACCACTTGAACACCTGCTCCGAAAGCCAATGGTTCTGGGTCACCTTGCTGCGCGCGTCGGGCCTGGATTGCTTGTGGGACAGGTTGACGATGTGCTCGACGCCCTGCTCTCTCGCCACCTGTGCGAAGATGACTGCCGCCTCCACGAGACCGTCGGCAATGGGATAGCAGAAGTAAGCGCGGTCGACGCCGTCGAAAGCCAGCCGCATATCGCGCAGGCTGGTGATGTCCCCATAAACGATCTCGGCACCCAGACTGGCCAGCTCCTGCGAGCGAGCGTCCCCCCGACGAGCGAGGGCGCGGACCTTTAGGCCTTTCTTCAGCAGTTCCTTCACGGTCGGACGCCCCGTATCTCCGGTTGCACCGGTCACCAGAATCGTTGTCATCGCATTTCTCCTTTCGATAATGGCATCAGGCGCTCCGCGGCGTCCTAATGCTGCATATACAACACATAGGAAGCAATGTTGTATATGCAATACCATAATTCCAGATTCCGGCTAATCGCGCGGAATGTCGTCCGCGACGGTCTTGATTGCGCTCAAGCCTGCTTGCCCAAGCAGCTTGGACGCTCGTTCCTGCCCCGCCCGCCAGGCCGGCATGGATGAAAACAGCAGGTCTTCGCCAGCTTTGCTCAGCCGAAGGGGGCGCTGACGACCTTGAACCTTGTCGGGGACCTCTTCGATCCATCCCGCGTCCAGCATCAGCTTGAGGTTTCTCGTCAAGGTGGAGCGATCGAGGCAGTTGGCTCGGCCGATTTCGGCACGCGTCGCGACGCCCATCCGCATGATTGAACCGAGTAAGGTGTGTTGCGAGGACACTAGGCCGAACGGCCGCAGTTCCTCGTCGAAGATGTTGGTCATAACGCGTGAGATAAGGCGCGCCCGCGAAATTACGCAGGCATCTTCCAGTTCCCGCAGCATTGCTCGTCTATCGTCGGGTAGGGAACGCAGGTTCATAGTCTCTCGATGATGCATCTACAACATGTAGTCAACCAGTATCGCGTTTCAAGGAGGATACGAAACCCTGATGTCTCAGCGCATGCCACGGGCGATGATCTGCATAAACGCCGGAACGTTCGCTCTCGCTGGAAGCTGCCGTTCGCCGTATCATCCGAGGACGGCAGCAGAGTCCCATTGAGGCCGTTGCCGCTCAGCGCCGCTCCACGTGAATGAATGGCAGCTTCTGGGCTCGGCGATCGGCGCGCTGAACGGCTCAAATGGGGGCGCAAAGCAGCCGTCCGCGATGCGAACCTCTATGTCCGGTTTGAGCCGAAAGCTGCCGAAACGAACGACCGCTGAAGCCGTCAGCCGAAATGAATATTGAAATCCTCTTGCAGAAAGTCCTAGGCACTGGAAATCCCAGGCGAATTCACACTAATATAACGTCGCCGAACAAGCTTCGGAAATTGGAAATATACTACTGCAAACCTTGAAATACTTCGGAGCAACCGTGCTTATCTACTCGGACGAAAACCTTGAGGTCATCCATCGCCCGGGCGCCTCGGCTTACCTCCTCATCACCTTCAACGAGATGGAAATCCAGGCAAACGGGAGCCGCTACTGGGGCCAGCGCTTTTGCGAGAAGGCGGATATCGCCGCCCTCGGCTTCATCAGCAAGCGTCCCAACTGGTTTCCGGCCGAAAGCGTGGTCAAGGCGGTCGAGGCTGCGGCGCCGATCCTGAAGGCAGCACCCGAGCGCATCCTCTACGGCCATTCGCAGGGCGGTTATGCAGCGCTTCGCTACCGCCGGCGTTTCAACGCCACGACAGCCATCGCCTTCTGCCCGCAAATCTCGATCAATCCCAAAGCCGTTCCCTACGACAATCGCTTTCTCAGGCATTTTTCGCCCGACCTGCACGCCAATATGGGCATCGCCCCCGACCACGCCGCCGGCCGCGCCTATCTCTTCTACGATCCGTTCCACGCGATCGATCGCCGGCATGCCGAGCGCATAGCGGAACTGCAGGCGGAAACGCATCTCGTGCCCGTTCACATGACCGGTCATGGCACGGTCAGGGTCTTCACCGGAACGCAGCGCGCGCTTTCGCTGATCGATGCCTGCCGCGCCAATGACCCTGCCGCCCTGCGCGCCCTTGCCCGCTCCGCGCGGATCGACGCGCCGATGCGGCCCTACCAGAACGCCGTCGCCGCCATGACCCGCCACCCGGCCTGGGCCGATCGCCTGCACGCCCGCTTCGGTGATCGCTTTGCCCCCACGGAGCAGGTCAATTTCCTCTTCCACCGCGCCAATCGCCATATCCGCGACGGCAACCTCGTCACAGCGCGCGACATGCTGACGAATGCCCTGTCGCTCCTGCCCGGCCACCCCGCCGTCACGCTTCGCCTGCGGGACCTCGACGCCCGCATCGGCCGCGAAGAAAAACTGGCGAAAGCTTCCTGAGGCGGCCGCCACGCCTCATCGGATTATGACAAGCTGCTCGGCGAGCAGGAACAGCGCGATCGCAATCATCGCCGCGCCTGAGAACTGGCTCACCAGACGAGCCACGCGCGGGCGCGTCCTGAGGACCATGCTCGAACCCGTGCCGACAAGCGAGTAGATCAGCGCGCAGTTGAGCATATGCACGGCCCCGAGCGCCGCGATCTGGCTCGGGATCGTCCAGCTCCCGTCGCGGCTGGTAAATTGCGGCAGCAGCGCGAGGAAAAGGAGTAGCGCCTTCGGGTTGATGCCGCTCACCGCGAAACCGCGGACGATCCACCCGGTCCAGCTCCTGGCCGCCTGGTCTTCGCCGGCCACCGGGACAGGCGGATGGGCCAGAACCCCGACGCCGAGCCAAAGGAGATAGCCTGCCCCCAGCACGGTAAGCACTGTCAGGACCGCCGGAACGCCGGCGACGAGCGCGCCGACGCCGGCCGCGACCACCAGAGTGATGGCAAGATAGCCAAGCAGCATGCCGGAAACGGCCGGCATGATCGCCCGGTCTCGCAATCCCGCCGAGATCGCATAGGCCCAGTCTGCGCCGGGTGTCAGCACCAGCGAAAACGATATCGCCCAAAACGCCGTCAACAGACCCATTTCCATCTCGCACCACCTTCCTTCGGATACCCGCGCCATCAAAGGAAGAATAGCGTTGCATCACGGGGATTAGCTCCCTATCTCTTGCCGAGATGTGGCATCTTGAGGCAAGATCTCCCTCATGGATGATACGGACCGCAAGATTCTTGCCGAGCTTCAGAAGGACGGGAGACTGTCGGTTACCGAGCTCGGCGACCGCATCGGGCTCAGCCTTTCCCCCTGCCATCGCCGGGTCAGGGCGCTCGAGCAATCGGGCGTGATCAGCGACTATCGCGCCAATATCGATGCCGCCAAGGTCGGCCTCAATTTTTCGGCGATCGTCTTCGCGACGCTTAGGGAAGGCAGCCGCGAAAACGTGCATGCCTTCGAAAAGGCTCTTTGGGCGATACCGGAAATCACGCAAGCCGAGCGTCTGTTTGGCGATCCCGACTACATGCTGCATGTGGTGACAGAGGACCTGAAGGCGTTTCAGGCGCTCTATGACGAAAGCCTGCTTGCGCTGCCGAGCGTGCTGCGCCTGACCTCTACCCTTGTGATGAAGAGCATCTTCCAGAACCGGCCGCTTCCTCTTTGAACGGCTGGCTCGCGCCGCCCCGGATGAACTGGTGCGCCACGGCTAAAGCGTCCTTTGCGTTCATCTGAACGCACGGCGCTCTGGCAGTTGCCGTCCGAGGTCTCAGCAGATTACAGCGCCGCGCGTCTTATCAGACGCGCAAAGGTCGCTGTAGCACTTTGATTTTCTGCATGCCTTTGTCCTTAAATCGAGGTCGATTAAGGAGACATGCAGTAGTGTACCGGCAGCCCTCGCCCACAGCGGAACAATCATGATGCACGCTCTGCCCCCTCTCGATGAAATCCGTGCGCTTGAAGAAGCACTGCACCGCCCGGAGGTTCGCCGGTCGCGTTCAGCCGTCGAGGCGCTGCTCGCCGAAGGCTTCGTCGAGTTCGGGGCTTCCGGTACGATCTATCATCGTGCGGAAATCATCGATCTGCTTGTGCAGGAGCCAGAGCAAGACGATGGCGAACTGCGCGCGAGCGATTACCGCCTGACCGCCATTTCGCCGGAAGCGTTGCTCTTGACCTACAGAACCCGTCGCAGGGAAAGCGATGGATCGGAGCGGCACGCGCTCAGAAGCTCTGTCTGGAAGCGAAACGGAACCAGGTGGCAGATGCTGTTCCACCAGGGAACGGTGACGGGAGCGGCCTGAGCGGGCCGTCCGAGCGCGACTTTCGCGATGACATGTCGGGATCGCGTGCCGCCATTCGTCTTCAAGGACAGACAAGCGATGGAGGACAACGATGACGATCACCATTACCGCTTTCGAACGGTCACCGGATCGCGGCAAGGGGCTCGCGCGTGACATGCGTGTCCGTTGGGCGCTCGAGGAAGTAGGCCTGCCCTACGAGGTTCGCCTTCTGTCGTTCAAGGCGATGAAGCAGCCGCCGCATCTCTCCCTTCAGCCCTTCGGCCAGATCCCGACCTATGAGGAAGGCGATCTCGCCCTCTTCGAGTCCGGAGCGATCGTGCTCCATATCGCCGAGCGCCATGCCGGCCTGTTGCCAGACGAAGCCAATGCCCGGGCGCGCGCGATCGCCTGGATGTTTGCCGCGCTCAACACCATCGAGCCGCCGGTCTTCGACCGTAATCTCGTCCAGATCCTCGAACGCAACGAGCCCTGGTACGAGCACCGCCTGCGTGCGCTCGACGAAACCATCCGCAGACGGCTTGGCGGCCTTTCCAATCACCTTGGCGATGCCGACTGGCTCGATGGCGCCTTCAGCGCCGGCGACCTCCTGATGGTGACGGTGCTGCGCCGGCTGCATGGATCAGGGATTCTTGAGGAATACCCGAACCTTGCTGCCTATGTCGCTCGCGGCGAAGCACGGCCGGCCTACAAGCGCGCCTTCGAGGCCCAGTTGGCGGTTTTCACCTCCGCATCGGCAGGCTAACCCGGAAGCGGCAACCGAGTTGCGTCACTCTGACAGAGCCGCATCACCCGGTTGACCTCTTTCTTCAAGTCTCCAGCGATCCCAGGGGTATGAGCCGCCGCCCTGAATTCAACCTGGCACCACACCTTTGACGGCCCAGGCGACCGCGACATAGGACCGTGGACCATCGACCTCGCCATCGAGATAGGCAGAACGGACCGCATCGCGAAGCCGCGTGCGCGCCGGCTCATTGAGTGTCGCGATATATTCGGCCCCTGGGCCATCCTTGCCGAGATAGGGCGTCCAGTAGTCGTCGAAGGAAGCGTACTCCATGCGGATCGCAAGCTCAGCCGTCTCGACCTCGACAAGGCCGGCCCTATGCCAGGCCGCCTCCAGTTCGCCAGGCCGGGTCATCGGGCGGGTGAAGGCGCGCTCGCGAAGCCGGCGGGCGGCGGGATCAAGGGCTGCCGCCGTATCGAGGAACAGGCGGCTGGCAACGAAACCGCCGCGACCGTCCCACACGGTGGCAGCGACCGTTGCGCCAGGCCGCGCAACGCGGCGCATCTCCGCCACGGCCCGTTCCGGCTCAGAAACGAAATGCAGCATCAGCAGCGACAGAACCCGATCGAACGCCGCATCCTCAAAGGAGAGAGCGCATGCGTCGCCAATCTGGAAGGAGACGCGCGGATCTGGATTGCTGCGGCTGGCGTGTTCGATGTAGGGCGCCGCGCAATCCACCCCGCAGACGGCGGAAAGGTCGGGCCGCGCGGCCAACAGGAATGTCAGGCTGCCGGTGCCGCAGCCGACATCCAGCACCCGTTCACCCGCCGCGGCTCCGGCAAATGCCAGGAAAGGCACGGCCAGCCGACGGCTCCAGCGCCCCATCTGCAACTCATATCCGTCGCCAGTGTTGGCATTGAATGTCGATGCAGCCATCACAGCACACTCCAGCCAGCCGAACGGGCGCAACTCTACCACAGGCTGGGCAACCCAAAACATCGGTGCTGGCAAACTGCCGTGTCGAACGGTTTATCGGGTTCGAGACCGATCCACGGCATTCGGAACCGATCGCCATTCGCGCGCGGTGGATATTTCGCCATCCTCTCGGCAGGCCAGCCAGGCAGGGCGCCGCCCCGGCTCCATCGGCGCCGGATCGAACCGTGCCGCACCTCACCCTTTGTCCTGATGTCGCCGCCGACGCATGCAACCATGCCGCCGCGCTTCCTCGGGAGCGCAGCGGACAGGACCGCTCCTGCGAAATTCGATGGGGTATTTGCGATGAGCAGCACAGAACCGAAAGCATTCGCCCTCGCCGGCGTCGTCATGAAGCGTCTGTTGTCCGGCAGCCAGACCGACGGCCAGTTCTGCCTCTTCGAAAACGTCAGCGGCGGCGACACCAGGACGCCAATTCACGTCCACGCCAGCGACGACGAAACCGTCTACATCCTCGAGGGCGAACTGACTGCGGTAATCGGCGGGACTGCGCACCGGTTGACCGTGGGCCAGAGCATCTTTCTCCCGCGCCGCGTACCCCACCAACTCCTCAACGTCAGCCGCCGGCCGGCGCGCTACATCCTGATCGGCACGCCAGCCATCTTCGACCGCTTTCTGGAAGAAGCCGGCCGTGAACTTGGGCCGGGCGAAGCGGTCAAGCCACCGACATCGGAAGAGCTTGATCGGCTTCGGAGGGCCGCGCCGAAGTTCGGCATCACCCTGCTTGCCGACTGGTCGGATCAAGATTGACCCGCCGCCAGCGCAGGCTGCGGCGGTTGGGGAAAGACCGGGCAATGCGACCGCCTCACCTGTCGCAAGGAGAGCGGAGACACACTCCCCTTTGCAAGTGCAGCACCCACTGGCATGGCGGATGTCTTGCGAAATTGCGGGCAGCGGCGATATCGGACATTCGATTTTCGAGCTACGATCGTCCGAACGGCACCGTCCAATCGGTGGCGTCCACGACGTTGGGGAGCGACAGACCATGACCCGCGATCAGATGCTCGCCCACCTTCGCGCCGCCGACGAAGTCGCGCGCGAGGCCGCCGCGCACGGCCATCATCCTTTCGGCGCGGTCCTGGTCGGCCCCGACGACAGCATCCTGATGCGCCAGGGCAATATCGACACCGTACGCCACGCCGAGACCGAGCTTAGCCGGCGTGCCGCGACCGCCTATCCGGCGAAATTCCTATGGTCCTGCACGCTGGTTTCAACCGGCGAGCCCTGCGCCATGTGCACCGGCACGCTCTATTGGGCGAATATCGGTCGCCTGGTCTACGGCTTCGAGGAGGAAAAGCTCCTTGCCGAAACCAGCGACCACCCCGAAAACCCGACCATGAACCTCGCCTCGCGCACGGTGCTTGCCTCCGGCCAGAAGCCGATCGAGGTTTTTGGCCCCTTCCCCGAGATCGAGGACGAACTACTCAGCCCCCACCGGACCTTCTGGCGCCGCTGATGCGGCGCGCCCGATGGAGTTAGACTGCAAAAGTATCCCGCGGCCGGGTGTGACGAAGCGATTTAGGCGGGGCGTCGCCATATGTCCCTTCTCCCCGCCTGCGGCGAGACGGTGGCCGGCAGGCCGGACGAGCGGTCCAGAAGATGGGCGCCATCTACCTCACCCCTCCTTCTCCCGCGACAGCCCCAAGTGCCAGTGCAGCTCGGTCAGCCCGCGTTTCAGCCAGGCGAGCTGCGGTTCCGGCATGGTGCGCAGCATCTCGTAATCCATGATGCAGACGTTGAAGACCGTCGTCTTCACCTGCGGTCCGTCCTGCAGTTTCAGGAGCACGCCTTCCAGTTCCATCATCCGGTTCGCCGCCTGGCGGGCGCTCTTGGCACGCTCGGCGCTGGTCTCGCCGGCAAAGCCCTTGACGCTGAAGAGCGACTGCGCCCTGACACTTGGAAAGGGAATGCCGGTGAGGCTGTAATAGCGTGCCATTTGCCGGGCGTACTCGTCGCCCGCCTCGCGCTCATGCGCCGTCAGCTTGCCGTCGAGGAACATGCGGCCGAGTGTGTAGCCGGCAAAGGGGCTCGCAACATCGACGTCGCGCTTGCCGGAAAAATGCATGCGCTTGCGCGCATCGAGCGCCACGGAGCGCACCTCCCGTTCGGTCTCGCCGTGCTTGATCTGCCCACCGGGATAGCGTGCCACGTCGGCCTTGCGCGGCCGGCCGGCCCGGCTGGCGCGCTTGATGCGGATGCGTTCTGCCTTGGATGTCATCGTATCGTTTCCTCGTTTCATTCATTCGTCATCGCTGCTTGGCCGTACCGCCGGCCCCGGCTTCGCGCTGACGCAAAATCAATCCAAAAATCAAAAGGCTGCCGTCATCGGCTGGCGCCGCGCCTGTTCACCGCATGCAGCACCGACGTATGGTCGCGGTGGAAGATGCGGCCGAGCGCCGGCAGCGACAGATCCTTGCGCTCCTCGTAGACTGCCGCCATGCAGCGATGGCGCGGCTCGACCAGGCGGCGCTCGCGGCCAACGCCGATGATCTCCTCCCAGGTGATGCCGGGATAGGCGCCAAGCACGTCGTCGATGATCTCGCGCACCGGCCGCCGGCTGAAGAGATCGCCGCCCGCCGCATCCGCCGCGCCGCAAATCATCCGCGCCTGCGACAGAAGCCGCGCCTCCGCATCGGCGAGCGCCAGTTCCAGCTCCGCGATCCGCCGCGTTTGCGTGCGCACCTGAACCGCGACCATGCCCGCCAGATCCTCCAGCGTCGCGGCGGGCGCCGCCTCGCGGTCAGCCGCGGCCATCCCCACGGAACCTTCGGCTTGCGCGTGACCACGCGCGGCCGCCTTCTGCCTCACCTCGTCGCCTGCCGACATCCGCATTGCCATAGCCTCCGCGCCGCTTTCCGCGCGCGCCTGTCCACGGTGGCCCTTTCCCGTATCGTCGTCACCGCCAGCCCCGGGCACGGCCCTCGCCCGCGCCGCAACGCCGCTTGGCCTGCCGCCTGCAGCTGTCTGTCCTGTCATGAATTCCGTTGCCTCAGGCTGCATGGTGGATCTCCCGGGTTGCAAGCGCGCTTACGTTCTGGGCGGCCGCCTTGGCCGCTGCGTGTGTCCTCCGAAACGCTTCGAGCCTTGCGCGAACGCGGGCGCGGCTGGCTTCGGAACGGCCGGTATCCCGGGGCTTGAGGGCGGCAATCGTCTCGCGCTTGCGGGCAAGCTCCGCCCGCATGCTCTGCGCCTCCGCCTTTGCCAGTGCCGCCAGCACCGGCGGCTTCGGGATCGTGCCCAGCAGCACATTGGCGTTGGCCGCATAGTCGCCGCGGATCAGCTTCTGCGTCGCCGCCGTTAGCCCACAGCCCGGCACGCCGGAGAGCGCATAGTGGTAGACGGCGAGGATCTTTTTCGGCTCGATCCCCTGCGGCATCGTCATGCCGGCCGTCTGCATCGCGTCGAGGCTGCGCAGCACCGCCGCCTCGCTGGCCGGCGCCAGCCGTTCAGTGAGCGCGGTAATCTCCCGGCTCAAGGTCGAAAGCCGGGCCTGCGCCGGCAAACTCATCATTTCCAAGAGGGTCATTGTTTCGGTTTCCTTTGATTTCGTTTTCAATGGCTTGCCTGCATTCCCGCTGGTGGCGGGCAAAGGCGGTCTCGTGCGGCGGCGCCTGCTGGCGATGTTCGCGTCGCGGCGGTCCGGCGTCTCCGGCCCGGCCCGCCGCGGTTGATCGGCTCGCGACTTGGGGGCCGCCAGCCCTGGCTGGTCGGCCGGCATTGCGCATCCAGTTCCGCCAGGTGGCCGCCCAGTCGAGCTTGGTGGCATTGCGGCCGGATTTGGCGGTCCAGTAGTCGCGAAACTTGTCGAATTCGATTGTTGCCTCGGCCGGCCCGAAGCCGAGCCCGGCGGCAAACGCCCAGTCGGGCTCGAAGGTCGCGGGCAGCCGGCTGGCCCTGCGGCCGCGCCCCGACCGCGCTGCATTTTCCGCCCCCAGGTGGAGATCGAGCTGAGGGCCGCTCCCGGCCGGAGTCGTGTCGGGAGAGTTAGTTTCTTTAGGGGGTGCGGGGGAGCTTTCTTTATCAGAGAGGACACCCGCCGCTGTCGCCGTGACATCGCGTGACGTCACGCGCGCCCTGTGACGCTGCTGCCGTTCGCGATCGCCTGCCCGGCGCCGCTCGATCTCCGACTGCTGCCCGGCTTCGGCGGCGCGCACGGCGCAAAGGATCATCTCCGGCGACGCACCGGATTGAACCAGCGCCTCGACGATCGCGGTGATGCGCATGGCCGCTACTCCCCGCTCGGCCGGGATGCGGCCCCGGCCCTGGCCTTGCCGGTCACCGCGGCAACAGCGCTGCCGCAGACGCGTACCAAAGGCGGCAGGACGCCCGCGCCCTTGCTTTCCGCCTGTCCTCTAGAGCGCCGTGCGTTCGACCGAACGCACAAAGGACGCTCCAGCACTTTGATTCCAGAGCATCTTTCCGCCTCCAGTGTTTCCACTTGAGAGCGGGATGCTCTAGAGCGCCGTGCGTTCAACTGAACGCACAAAGGAGGCTCCAGCACTTTGATTCCAGAGCATCTTTCCGCCTCCAGCGTTTCCACTTGAAAGCGGGAGGCTCCACGCCTTCCTGTCAGACTGTCCTGCGCCATGCCTTTTCCCATGCCTTCGCCTTTGGCCGCCCCGTCTGGCACGGCCATTCCATCGCGCTCATCGCGCGCCAAATCCGCTTGTCTCCCCACCCCGCCGACAAGCCGCTTCCAGCATCCGCCCCTGATGGGCGGACCGGTCAGGCCCTTCGGTCCGCACCGCGCATCCCAAAGGAATGCGCGCGGGACGGCGGGCGCCACTTCGGGCTCGTGAGCCGGCACCGCACCCCCAAGGAGCGCAGCCGCCTGCTCCCGGCGCCCGGACCGCGCACGCCGCCAGCCGCAACCATTGCCGGTTCCGGAGGCATGCGCCGGTGACGGCTTGCCGGCGACGAATTGCAGCGAGAGGAGGAAAAGTGCTGACGGTTTCCCGCCCGCGTTCCGCTCGCGCCAATTTCGATCGCGCTCATGATGCCGGGCCGAGCCGACCCAAGATCATCGTAATCGAAGAGCGAGAGGCTCCGGGGAGGAAGCGGAACCTCTCGCCCGCTGCGCACCCCGAAATCGTTGCCGATCGGGAAGACAGCAGCTTTTCTCAAAATGCACACCGCAATTGCTGCGGAGAGCGATCTGTGGGGCCATTGACAGCGCCGCGCGTCTTTTAAAAACGCTGGCGATGCCGGCCGCCGCCGGAAACTCAGGCGATTTGCACCGCTCATTTCCGTTGACATCCTATTCATAGTAGGATTTCTTACACTCATCAAGAGGAAATTTCCTATTGGACGTAAGAAACGGAATCTGGGATGCCAGTGCCATGGACGAATTGCGCCGCCTTATCCGGGAAGCAGTCGACGCGAAGAAGACGACCTACAAGGATCTGTCGATCGCGATCGCGAAGAACCACGCCTATATCCAGCAATTCGTCGAGCGCGAGACACCGCGGGAACTGCGCGAGCGCGACGCGCGCACGATCGTCGATCTGATTCAGGGCGCCCCCGCCGCCGAAGCGGCACCGAGACGTGCGCCCGGCTTCGCACCGCAGATCGTGCCCGGCGAACAGCTCGTCGGCCATCGCGACCTACCGATCTTCGCCGCCGCGCAAGGCGGCGACGGCCACGTGATCGTCACCTTCGATGCGGTCGAATATGTCAAGCGCCCCTCGGTGCTTGAGGGCGTCAAGGGCGCCTACGGCATCTACCTCACCGGCAGCTCGATGATCCCGGCATACGAGCCCGGCGACATGGCGCTCGTCCACCCGCATCTGCCGCCGGCGCGCGACAAGGACGTGGTGCTCTATCACGTGCCGCCCGCCAACGACGCCGAAGCGATCATCAAGCGGCTGGTCTCCTTCAACGACCGCGAATGGACGCTCCGGCAGTACAACCCTTTCCTGGAATTCACCGAGAGCCGGGTCGAGTGGTCCTTCTGTCACCGGGTGGTCGGCAAATACAGCGCCCGCTAGAGCCTGCAGGGCCAAGCGACGATATCCTTGCATATTCAACGTGCTATATCGCTTACCTGATTCAAAGCAGCATGCCGACCACATAGCTGCTCACCCCCTGAACAGGGCCGCGATGGGCGCCAGCTTGTCTCGACGACTGGCAGTGGGGTAGCGAGTCCCGACCACAGGCACGTCAATTCTGCACCAAGTGCCAGCTGATCCAGGGACAAATCCCGCACGCCACAGGCACTGGCTGGTTCGCCCCTCACCGCCAGGCGAGGATGCCGCGGGCAAGGCATCGCCTCGGGGCAGTCCTCAACACTTCGCCATGCAATCGCCGCCGTTCCGCATGCCGTCACAAAGCGTTCGGTCCGCTGCCTCCTGCCACTTGACACTCAGGCCGCCATCCCCTCCTCGATCTCCATCGGCAGGTCGCCCGACATGAAGAGCAGCGTGGCGTCCTCGAACTCCCCGGTCGCGAGATCGCCTGAGCGGCTGAAGGCCACGACGCCCACCTTGGTCGCTGCCAGCCTTTCGGCCAGCCGCACCGCATGTTCGGCCCCGGTCGCCTGCACCGGATTGTCGGCAAGCAGCGCCCCGCGGCTCCCCAGCGTGAAGCTCTGAACCACGAAATAGGTGATCATCCCATGCTCCTTTTCCGCCACCTGGAATGGCGGCTCCAAGGTGGCGCAATCAATCGAACAAAACAAGAACAAATAATCACCTATCGACAACTCAACGCGGCCACGCGAAGAAAATTCCTGCCGGCAGTGCCTTTCCTATTGACGTATAAATAGGAATTTTCCTATATTGCCACAAGGACGAAACCGGAGGGACCGATGGCACCCGAAAGGGCGCGCCAGCGCGCACCTCGAACAGGCCGAGGTGAACGATGCCCGACGTGCTGATCGCGGACGCTGTGATGGGGCCCGCCCCCTTCCTTCACGGGCGCGAGGTCATTCTCGCCGTCATGACGCTCGGCACCGGCTATTTTTGCGAGGAGACAGACACGGTCGGCACCACCTACCGCACCGCTGCCGATTGGCTTCGGGTCCACGATGGCGAGCATGTCGCAAAGCTGATCCGCTTCGATCTCGACGTCCTCCACGGCGAAGACGTGACCGAGACAGTCGCCGACGCCTGGCTCGAAGGCTACGACCAGAGCCCGCAAGAGGAGCACAAGCTGCCGGCCTTTGTCCGCACCTCCGACGCCTGGGAGCGCTGGTGCGCGGATTTCGACGCGGAACGCTCCCCCTACAGCCAGGCCGTCCACGGCACCCTCAACCACCGCCAGCAGTTCGGTGCCGATCTCAGATGACCATGACGCTCGACAAGTCCGCCCTCTTCGCCGCCATGGAAGCCTTCTGGGAAGCCGAAGGCGGCAATGAGCGCGGCGTGGAAGCCGCGATATCCGCCTATCTGCAGCGCCAGAACCTCACCGCTTTCAACGACATGGCCACGCGCAAGCGCGCCGCATTGGCCGCGGCAACCGCCCGGTCGCATGGATCCGCTCGCGGGCATGACGACGGCGCAAAGTGCCCAATATTGGCAATCATTATTAATTTGCAAAAATGCTAATAAAGTAAGCGGGGAGCATCAAGAGGAGAGAATCGATGCCGCGCCTTGCTCAATTGTATTTCAAGACCGCAATCATTTTCCTGATCATCGGCCTCTGTATCGGCCTGCACATGGCGATCAGCCAGGACCATGCCGCCACGCCGGCGCATGCCCATACAAACCTGCTCGGCTGGGTCACGATGGCGATCTTCGGCATCTATTATGCGCTCAATCCCGCCAAGGCCGAGCGCCGGCTCGCCATGATCCAATATTACGTCTACACCTCAGGCGTCGCCGTGCTGGTGCCGGCGCTCTATCTGATGGTCACCGGCAGGCCCGAGATCGAGCCCATCGTCGCCGCCGCCTCGATCGTCGCCTTCGTCGGCGTGCTGCTGTTTGCAGTCGTCATCTTTTCGAGCAGCGAAACGGTCGCTCAGCCGAACGCCTTGCGGCCGCGATAACGCTCGTCCGGGCACCGACCGCACCACCATCGAGCGCGAACACAGGAAAGGCCGAAGTGCCTTTCCTGCATCGGGTTCTTGCGCCCTAGATCATTTCATTGTTTCATCGAAACACTGAAGTGATCTAAGTCTTTGAAATTACGCAATTCCGAACGGAAAACCGTTTCGCACTTTTCCTGGATTTGCTCTATTTCGAGGTCGACTTCAGTACCCGGTGCGTCGCGTCGTCGAGTGCGTGGCCGGTCTCGGCTCCATCCTGCCGAAAGCCGCGCGCCGTGTTGCCACAGGCCGAAAGGGCAAGAAGCGCTACAGCGCCGCGCGTCTTATCAGACGCGCAAAGGTCGCTGTAGCACTTTGAATTGCTGCATGTTCTTGTCCTTTAATCGGGTACGATTAAAGGACAAGAACATGCAGTAGGCAGAGGACCATGAGCATCGTCTTTGACATCATCGTCTCCGTCAGTTTCTCCTTTCGGAAATGCGGCGGAACGCGGCAAAGTCAATCGGCGCTGCTCAAGACCGGGACCGCGAAAGACGGGCGCGGCGGCCATGGCCCGCCGCTCGGCTCTTCTCAGGATTTATTTTGGCGAGCGTACCGGAATCGCCGAATCAGGCCTTCCCCCGACTGGCGGATGCGCGTTAGCTTCCGTACCGCGCAGTACGTTCTTTCTGACTGCGCTTCCCCGCACCCCGAGCCATTTTGGGTGCTCGCTTGCCCCGCCCTCGTGCGGGGCTCTTTCTTTTTCGCGGTTTGTCGCGCGCGTCAGTCGAGCTTGAATACGGCGTCGCCGACAAAGACGATGACATATTGCCCGGCTTCGCCCGCGCGCGCCCAGTGCTGCAGCGTCTCGGCATAGGGCGTCTGCTTCCAGATTTCCGGATAATCCGGATCGACGAGAACGGTGACCTGGGGCCCCTGCCGATAGATCATCATGCGCGAGCGCGCCGGATCCCAGCTGTCGTCCAGGCCCTCATCCGTGCGCCAGAGACAGAGGAAATCGCGACAGAGCTGCGGCCGCTGCTCATAGATCCGGCACCCCTCACCGTCGATGCAATGCCGGCACCAGTCGTTTGCCGGTTTTTCCAACGCGTCGATATCCGGCAGCCGGCAGCAAAGGGTGCAGCTGCCGCAGGCGCGCGCGCCGAGCGGTGTGGATGTCGAAGAGGTCGGAATGATCATCGGCGGACGCTATATCACATTGCCCTTCCTCAAGGGAACGGACCAGCGGCGTTCACCCCATTGCGGCGAAGCGAACCGGGCACGAACACCGCGCCGCCGCCTCGCACTGCGGGATACGGAACGAGGAGCATTTGCCGCGCGTGTCCTTGCGCGGCGCAGGCAATTCTCGACTGCGCCCCTCGACCGCGCGTCGAACGCGCGCCCCCGGCCGCGCCAATTGCGCGGTCGGACAGGGAGACGCCTTAGCGGATCCGCGGGCAACCGCTGCGGTTGGCGAGATAGATCCTGGCGTATTGTCCACGCCGTCCGATGCCCTCGACGACGATTCGGTTGCGGCTCATTCCGGCGATCTCAGGATCACGCATGCCGTAGCCATAGGCGCGGCGAATGGCCTGGCGGGCGCTGCAGCCGCGCCGCGGGCTGTAGTATTCGTCGTCATAGCGGCGTTCGCGCCGATAGTCCCGATCCCAGTCGCCATCGTCGCCGCGCGGTCCGAGATAGAGATCAAGGGACTGCGCCGGAGATACTGAAGGGAGCGCCGTGACGGCGCCTGCGGCGACCAGGAGCACGGCCAGAAGTTTGCTCATCTTGTGTGTCATATCAGTCTCCTCCACCCGCTACCCATTGAGAGGACCTCAAGGCTAGCCCAGTGAACATGAATGCAGGAGTAACCAACGACCCGCCAAAAAGTTGCGATGGTCGCGTCATGGCGAGCGAAATCGGCTGCGTTCAAGCGCGGTTCCGGTGGAAATGGAAGGTCTTGCGGTCGGTCTCGCCTTGCCGGAACCCCTTGTCCGCCAGGATCGCCTTCAATTCCTCGACCTTCGCCTCGCCGATGACATGCGGGTGCAGTTCCACCAGGATATCCCTGACCGAGCCGAAATCGGCAAGACGCAGCAATTCATCCTCGCTGCCTTCCACATCCATGATCAGCACATCGGGGCGATAGGTCTGGAGTACCTCGGAGAAGACGTCGCTTTCGATCTCCACTTTCGCGCCCGGCAGCTGACGGTCGTAGGCGCTCGACGAAATGATGTTGTCGCTCCGGTAGAAGGAGATCCTGCGCCCGTCGGACGTCATGGCTCTGAGCCGCAAGGCGGGCTCGATGCCGTTCAGCTGGAAGTTCTCGCGGATCAGCGGCTCCAGCGACGCATTGGCCTCATAGGTCAGCACGTTCGAAGCGCCGCAGATCCTTGCCGCAAGCAGCGCGATGAAGCCGACGCCGGTGCCGACTTCCAGCACCTTCGAGCCGGGCTTCAGCAGCCGAAGCAGGATGTTGCGTTCCGTATCCTCGTAGACTTCGCGATACATCAGGTCGCGCACGACGGCCGGAACGCGCGCCGCGTCGGACACCAGCCGGATGCCATCGATCGTCACCGTGCGCGCATTGGTGAAGTAACGAATTCTCTTTCGGATCGAACGAAGGAGACGCTTCATGCTCTGCCCCAAGGATCTTTTCACCGCCAGTTAGTACGATTTCGCGCTCCAGAGACAGGCAATGCGCCACTCGCGGCATCGCCGGGTCGATGCCATCAGGCAATTGCCTCACCGGTGTTTTTGATCTAAGTCGCCCCATATTATGTATGAAGAATACATATCGGAATGGGAATGAAAGACATTACCTATCCCTTCAGGGATCAATCCGACGCCGAGATGATCTCGGACCGAAACCTCTTCGATCGCCTCATCACCTGGTACGAATCCGCCAAGGTCGAGCGTCGCGAACGGACGGAGGGCCGCGAAGTCGACCTGCGCTGCGTCAGCCCGCAGGGGCAAACGTCGCTCTACCCTGATGATCTCCCGCTGGTTTTCCTCAGCCGCAATGACGCGAAGCTGATGCCCGGCTTTCTGGCGCATTACCGGTCGTTGGGCGTTACCCGTTTCATCTGTGTGGATGATGCCTCGACCGACGGGACGCGTGAATATCTGCTGGGCCAGCCCGATGTCGACCTGTGGGCGTCTGCGCTTCGCTACGCGGAAGCCCGGCGCGGCCGCCTCTGGAGGGAGGCGCTGTTTGCGCGCTATGGCAGCGACCGCTGGTACCTCAACGTCGATTCCGATGAGTTCCTGATCTACGACGATTGCGAGAACCGCACGCTGTGGTCGGTGATCCATACGCTCGAGAATCTGAAGATTTCACGGCTGCCCGCACCGATGCTGGATATGTATCCGGTCAATCTGCGCACGGCAGACGTCAATCAGCTGAAAACCCGAGCCCCGTGGGAGGTCGCCGATCATTTCGATAGCCGTGGCTATTCGCTGGCAACGACCGCGCGCGCGATCACGGTCAAGGGCGGCGCGCGCCACCGCGAGTTTGAATCCGACCTGGAACTGATCAAGTATCCGTTGATCTTCTGGGACGAGGACTGTCGCTTCGGCGCCAGCATCCATCAGCCGCTGCCCTATCAACGCAACTTCTCCTCGGTGCTCGGCGCGCTGCTGCATTTCAAGTTCTTCGCCGACTACGAAAAGGTCATCGAGGATGCCGTCGCCGACCGCCAATACTTCGACGGTTCGGCGGCCTATGCGAAGATGACGGAAGCCCTCGCCGGCACCGGCGCGCTGCAGCTCTTTTCCCATTCCTCGGTGAAATTCGGCGGTTCGAAGCAATTGCTGCGGCTCGGCTTCATCACCCCCGTGCCCAAATCCACCGCCGGCGGCGAGCGCTAGGCTCGCGGCTCGCGGGCCCTTAGCAGTCAGCCTTCACACACCGGAAAAGCGCCGGCTCTCCGGGCACAGGCACGCTCGAGAACCCATCACCGCCCCGCTTCCGGCATGTCTCCAAGCCGAAGATGAACGGCACGGCCGGTCGCTGCGCGACCGGATGGATCGTTTTTCAACCGATCCGCGAGTTTGGCCGTTGATTATTCGACCGACCGCTCCATTTACACCTCTGAGGCACTTAACCTGAGGAGAAGCCTGCATGAATCGAAACACAGTCATCGGCATCGTGGTTGTGATCGTGCTCATCATTCTTGGCGTCGTGTACCTGAAACCGGGGGCCAAGCAGGCCACCGAGACGGCACCGGCGACAACGACGACGGAGCCCGCGACGACCGAGCAGAAGCCAGCAACGACGCAGCAGCCGGCAACGACTGACCAGTCGACGACGCAGCCCTCGACCACTCAGCCGTCCACGACCGAACCGTCAACGACGCAACCGTCGACGACTCAGCCGGCAACGACACCGTAACGGCCACGAAACGCGACCACCCCTGCCGCACCGCCGGCCAGCGGGTGGTCGCATGAAACAAGGGGTATCAGGCAGCCCCCAAGCACAAGCACGTGTTTCCTTTCGGTTCGCTGATGATAAGAATCCGGCACCCGCAAAGGAGCCTTGAATGCGCGTCGCGTTGCTATGTTTGCTGTTGCTTCTCTCGTCCTGCATGCCGCACATCCCCGAAGAGGTTCTCGACGCAAACTGGTGCAGGGACATGGCGGCAGCAAAGGCGAAGGCCACCGGTACCGGGCGAGCGAACCTCGCAGCGGCGATGATAAAACACGACTGCGCCGCCAAGCTCGCCGCCGAACAACAATCGGCAGCGACCGCGCTGGCACCCTGATCTCCGATCCGACTGCAACGCGCTGGTGACGAGAGATGACTTGCCGACGGCATGTTTCCTTTGTTCGTAGCCCGTTAAAGGGCAAAAACATGCAGCAATTCAAAGTGCTACGGCGACCTTTGCGCGCCTGAGCAGATGCGCGGCGTTGCAGGATCAGCCGCGTTCACACACAACCGGCGCTGCCACCCAATTGCGCGCTGGAACTGCGAAACCAGCCCAAGTCCTTGGGCCGAAAGGTCTTTCGACCCGACGGACGTCGGGTCGCTCACATCCCCGCCACAAGGGCGAGGATGACGGAGAATGGGACGCCCTTCGCGGCAGGAAGCCATCTTAGGGTTTGCCAGCAGCCTGAGGCCCGCTGACGCGGGCCTCAGTTGTGTCTCACAACCGGATAGCCGACCGGCATTTGCCAGAGGGATATGTCTGCTATCTCGGGCTTCTTCACGCCTTCCGCGCCGATATCGCGGAGCATGTGATCCGAGAGATGGCTGAGCTGGTTGAGCGTCCGACGACGCCTCCAGGCAGCCAGAATGAAGGCACCGACTGTCCGCCGGAAGCCGAACGTTCGAAACAGGTCGTCCATGATCGCCGGCAGGGTGCCGGCGGAGGTAAGTTGCAATTCGCGCATGATTATTCCCGCCGCCGCGAGCGGCCGGTCCTCTAGATTATGGATGCGCGCGGACACGGAAACGCGTTCCGGGAACCGGTCACATCAAGTCAAAATGGAAAATACGAAAAGGCGGAACTCGGGTCGCGTTTATGCGCCGAAGTAATTCACAGAATTGTGGCACACTCGTCGTGACGAGCAAGCCATTCCACCAGAGGCGAGCATCTGAACAAAATTATGAATCATCGTATGCCTCCTCTAGTTTGAGCTCCGATTTGGTGAAAATTACACGAGTTTACTTCTGCGGCAAGAGCACAATCGCAAACTGCCGGAATGACGAAGCGCCTGTTGCACGGGAGCAACAGGTGACGGGCGCGAGCGTGCCGCAGGGGTCGATCCGGCCTTTATCGCCAACAGACGCGGCTTTTCCACCGCGGCGAGGAGTTCAAAACAGAGCGATTGATTGTCATTGTCTCGTTCTCCGTCTTCTTCGCACTGATCTGCATCGGCAGCATCGTTGACATCGCGACCACAGAGCCACGCCCCTCACGCCACGACGTCGAGGCGCTGCCGCGATGAGGCGGAGGGGACCCCAAGGGTCGTCACGGCTGTCCTCACCCTCCGCCCGGCATGCCATTCGCTTTGCCCGCACTTGAGCATCCGCAATCCAGCCCCTAAGAAAAGGACGTCAATTGCGCTTCAAAATCAGATGGATGCTTCCATGAATCTCGACGTTCAGGACCTCAACGGCGCCTGTCACTGCAAAACAGTTCGTTTCAATGTTCGATTGAAGAACGGTCTTCATACGGCCCGCCGCTGCACCTGCTCTTACTGCCAGTTGAAGGGCGCGGTTGCCGTCTCCGCCGCAAAGGACGGCGTCACTGTGCTTTCAGGCGGTGAGGCGCTGACCAGGTATCAGTTCAACACAAAGGCGGCCGAGCATTTCTTTTGCTCAAAATGCGGCATCTACACCTTCCACAAGCCGCGCGCGAACCCCGATTTCTACGGCGTCAATGCAGCGTGTCTCGAAGGCGTGAGCCCCTTTGATTTTGAAGAATTGCCCGTGAACGACGGCATCAATCACCCGATGGACACCCAGGGATCGACCGGCCCGCGGCTCGCCGGAACGCTCCGATACTTTCCCTCCAAATGAACGGCAGCAGCGTCTGACGACGATATCGGTCACGCCGTCATGAATGTTCGGCGCACCGTTTGATGAGGGCGTGGCCGCTGCCGTTGGCGTCGCCCGCGACCGGCTCGACCAGGCGACCAATCGCGCTGGTCGAGCACTGCACATATCGCCGGTCGGGATTATGGCGCCGCTGATGCGCCTCTTAGGCCATCGCAACAAGTGTCGGCGGACAGGACGGCACGCGGTCACGCCGGATGCTTAGGAACGGGCCGTGGATAGCTCCCAGAACCTGGAAAGCGCACCAATATGCCTGCCGGAAAAATTGGAATTTAATCAGCGTTTTAGGAGAAATTTGGTGGGTGATCACGGGCTCGAACCGTGGACCCGCTGATTAAGAGTCAGCTGCTCTACCAACTGAGCTAATCACCCATCCGTGGCGTCGCTTTAGCGCACGGGCCGATGACACTCAAGAGGGTATTTGCGTCACGCCACGATAAACCCACAGCGTTTCCATCCGGCTCCGAGTTGATTGCGTTTGCTCTCGCCTGGCCGCGCGATCAGCGCACGCCGATGAAGCGGCCGCCCAGGTCAAAGCGGTAGTTGTCAAACGCGTCTTTCGTCGTGACTCCCGTGTTCCCTGCAACCACGGCGGTGTGCGGGGCGTTCTCCACAGGGCGCGCCTTGGCCCCATGAAGTTTTTCAAAAGATTTTCACAAAGGCGCTGGACAAGCCAATCGAACGCCTTTATACGCCCCCTCACGACAGCGACGGGACTTGACCGACGCGGTCGCGGATGGGTGATTAGCTCAGTTGGTAGAGCAGCTGACTCTTAATCAGCGGGTCCACGGTTCGAGCCCGTGATCACCCACCAAATTCTCCTAAGACGCTGATTGAATTTCTTTTTTCCAAAACGCTTGGCTCCCGCTTCAGACGAAAAGTTCGCCTGCGCCGATCTTCACCGCGTGGCCGCCGATGCGGGCATTGCTGATCTCGCCGCCGGCGATATCCAGATGCAGGTGGATGAAGGACGGCCGTCCCATTTCCACCCCCTGCTCGACCAGCACCGGGTGATGACCGTCGACGAACTGATCGAAAAAATGGATGGCGCCGGAGAGAGCGGCCACGGCCGAGCCGGTCGCCGGGTCCTCGAGGTTGCCGGCACCGGGGCCGAACTTGCGCGCGTGGAAGCGCGCCGTGTGGTTCACGCCGCCGCGGCAATAGACATAGGCCGGGGCCAGCCGCCCCTCGGCCATCGGCGTCAGTTGCTCCCAGCGTTGCGAATCGAACTCGATCGAAGAAACCGCCGCAACATCGTGCACCGGCACCATGACGAAGGGCGCGCCGGCACTCCAGAACGAAGGCACGTGGTTCTCGAAGCCGATCTGTGATTGTTTCAGGCTCAACGCATCGGCGATCGCCTGCCGGTCGAAGCGGGCATCGAGCCGTACCGATTTGCGCGGCAGGTCGAACTCGGCAAAGCTCGCAGCCCTCGACTTGAGGCGGACGGCGCAGCGCACCGGACCCACCTTCTCCTCCAGCACCTGCACAAGGTCGATCCCCTCCTCGATCGCGCCATGCTGCGCCTCGGCGATCGCGATCGCCGCGCCAACGGTCGGATGTCCGGCAAAGGGCAGTTCCTGGCTGGGGGTGAAGATCCGGAGCTTCGCCGTATGCGCAGCACCCCCGGGCCTGCGGATGAACACCGTCTCCGACAGGTTGAATTCCTGCGCGATCGCCTGCATCGCCTCGTCGTCCAGCCGATCGGCGCCGAAGACCACAGTCAGTGGATTGCCTTCGAGTTGCCTGTCGGTAAAGACGTCGTAGATCGCGTAACTCAGCGTCATTCATGTCCCCTTGCGAAGATGCCCCGAACTTTGCAGCGTCGGGGCGCGGGCGGCAAGGGTTAAAAAGCACCCGTGCACAACTCGGAGCAGGTGTCATGGGTTCGTAGCGCTACGCACCTCTATTAAAGGCTCACGAGAGCCGTCCAAACTTCCGGGATTATGTCGCAATACCTGCAGACATTGACCGAGCTTATTTGCTGTCTTCCGCGTAAGCCCTCGTCGGACTTCCTCGGGAAAATCCAATACCAATCGTTCGCCGGTTGCGAGCCACCGACGGCTGAACTTGGCTCTTAATGGCGCGGTGCAACAGCCTCCGGATGAAAGTGATACGTGCCGTCGCCCAATGGCACGACGTCCCCAATTCCCGGGAAAGGGAAATGGTAGCCATGATAGCGAATACCCTCGGTCACGACCTTGGCGAAAATCGCGGTCTTCGCATCCGCGGCCTGCTGCGGGTTGGTATCGTAGTCCATATGGAAATACCATTCCGGATGAGCCGGGTCGTATACCTGATGGTGGCAGACGTCACCGGTGAAGACAATTTTTTGCCCTTCGCTCTCGAAGATGTAGGCGCACATCCCGGCGGTATGACCCGCGACGGAAAACGTGGACACTCCCGGGAACAGGGTCTCCCCGACTGAGAAAAGCCTCAGCCTGTCGCGATAAGGAGCCACTGCTTCAAGTGCTCCTCCCGTCCACTCCGATCGGAAGTCATTCCGATTCAAGTTTTCCGGATCGGTCCATTCAGCCCATTCCCGATCGGTGCAGAAAAGCTTCGCGTTGGGGAAGGTCGCGCTACCGTCGGGATGGATGAGGCCAAAGGCGTGATCCGGATGCAGGTGGGTCATCAGGACCGCGTCGATGTCTTTCGGATCAATACCGGCCGCGCCGAGATTGTCTATCAGACGACCCATGTCGCCACGCCATGTAAGTGTCCGCCCCGCGCCCGCATCGATGAGAAACAATCTGTCGCCCGTGTTCATCACGACTGGGTTGATATCCATTGGAATGTGGTCGATGGGCAACCGATGGACGGATTTCAGGCGGGCGATTTCGGCCGGATCAGCATCTGGGTAGAAGCCCTCGTAGCTGTGATGGATATAACCATCCCAGGACAACCGTCCCCTCGAATACCCCCAGTCGGGAACGGTACCAACCGACGTTTTGGACGCAGTGTACCTGCCCCCATTCCCCGGGCGTGAAACCTGTCCCCGTTGCCATGAGCGCTCTCCCATCTTGCTCAACAGCCTGCGGCACACAGTTACCGCGCTACTTTCCATCATCTCGACAACAGTAGCAAAGTTGAAGGAAACATCAGCAACTACTAACAATCGTAGATCCGAGTCTTGCCAGCCGTCCCGCGCCTGGCTCAGGCGTTTCGGGCTAGCGTCATCGATCTCAACGCCAGTTGTTCCAGGATCGCGCCGGCTTTCAGTTATTTGAATGACAGTGATGGATATTAATTTAAGTTTTGAATTATAATTGAAATACAATAAATGACTGCACTTAATAAATATAATACTTGTTTGCAATTGTTGTTTGCTTATAGATTGCTTTCAGGAGGATGAAAACAATGGCAAAGATAGTCGGCACTGATGCGAACGACACCCTGTTCGGGACAGACGAAAACGACAATATCTGGGGTCTCGGCGCCAATGACACGCTGGACGGCGGGCTTGGGAACGATTTTCTCTATGGCGGGGCCGGTAACGACGGCCTGATGAGTTTCAGCGGCTATGACGAGCTCGATGGCGGCGATGGCGATGACCGGCTGGAACTCAACGGAACGGGCGGCGTGGCGCGGGGAGGTGCCGGCATCGATACGCTGGTCATCAATCTTTCAGGGACGGGCAACCGAGTCACGTTTAACGGCATGAACCGCCACGTAACCTTCGGTGACCCGGCTGAGACCGACAATCACATCTTCTACCGCGGCATTGAGCGGCTGGAGCTGACGACCGGTAGCGGCAAGGACATTGTTGAGGGTGGCACGGGTGACGACGTGATCTCGACCGGAGACGGCGCGGACATCATCGGCGGCCAGTCATTGCCGAACACCCATAATCAAATGAGTTCCCTGGGTGCTGATGTTATCGACGCCGGTGCGGGCAACGACACGATAATCGATCGGTTCGGGGCCAATCATCTTTCTGGCGGCAGTGGCGACGACAGCATCACAACGACACTTTCATCTGCCGAACTCGACGGCGGCGACGGTGACGACACGTTACGGTTCGAGGATGCGGATCGGACCGATGATGTCACGGTCGATGTGGTCAATGGCGTTACATCGACCGGTACGGCCTTTCACAATTTTGAGCGGGTTTACGCACATACCGGCAGCGGCAATGATACTTTGCTCGGTGGCCTCAGTCGCGACAACCTCTTCGGCGGCAATGGGGCCGACCGCCTGTTTGGCGGCGAAAATAATGACTATCTCTATGGCGAAGGCGATGATGACCGCCTTGAAGGCGGTGCCGGAGTCGACTCACTTAGTGGGGGTGAAGGCGATGACCACCTCTCTGGAGGCGACGGTGCGGATCGTCTGATCGGCGGTGAGGGCGCTGACACATTCCACTGGAGTGGATTTGAGGTTCGCCATAGCAGCATCGACCATATCGTCGATTTTGACACCCAAAGTGGCGACGTGATCGAGTTGGGGAGCTTCTATCCTGGCGACACCAACATCTATAATTTCGATTCCTTTGTGGCTGCCTCGCATGACACAGAGGAGGGTCTCTATGTAGCCTTTCATGGTGAAACCGAAGGTATCCTCATCGAAGGCGTTTCGCTTGCGGACTTATCTGCCGACGATATTGCTTTCACGTTGTGAGACTGCAGTGTCGGTGGCTGGTCCGGCGGAAGTCCGCTTTCCACCCTGCGCGGTCCTTCCTGATTGTTGGGATGTGAGGACCGAGGGGCGCGGGCATGTGTGAAGGCGTGGCAGTTCTTCCTGCGCATCAACAGGGCCTAAGGCGCAAGCAGACGCGCGCGGCATAAGCACTACAAATACAAAAAGATAGCGCGATTTATTGATTCAAGGCCGTGGCGAGCGGATGTTACCGAAACAGCCACTTCAGGATAGGCAGGATGAAGGGCGGATAGTTGTTCGCGTCCGGATCCGGCCCGAAAACGGCAATCGCCTCGTCGATCTCCGGCTCGGGATCACCAGCGATATGCGCCGCCACCCGGGCAACCAGCGCCGCCGCCGTTTCCGGATAGCGGTAGACGCGAAGCACGGTCACGGCGCGGTCCATATGCAGGAGGTGATAGCCGGGCTCGGCCGTCGCAAGCGCGAGATCGATGCCCGTTTCTTCCAGCGCCTCGCGGCGAATGTTGCCGGCGATGTCGCAGCGGCCATCGACGATATCCTCTGGCTCCAGCGAGCCCGAAGGGCTGTAGACGCGGGCCGGATTGGCGGTGTGCGACCCCATGCGCACCAGGATCAACGCGCCGTCGGAGGACAGGATCGCCGGCATGGCGAAGAGATGAAAGGCGCCTTCGGCCCGCGTCTTCCGCCACCAGAGAAAGGTCGAATAGGGCACGACATGCCCCTCGCCCCGGATCCGCCCATCCTCGATGCGAAGCGCCCGCTGCAGCACCATCCGGCCATCGAAGAGATGCGGGTTGGCCGCGATTTCACGTTGCCAGTTCTCCTGCGCCCGCTCGACCTCGCCGAGGTGAAACGGATGCGCCGCGCCGTTGACGCGGATATCGACGTCGTCGATCGGGATGATGACGCCCTCGGCCGGCCACGCTGCCCTATTGCTTTCAAGAGCGCCCATGATCACACATCCAGCGTTATGGCCACGGGGCAATGGTCCGACGCCTTCGGCCGGTCCCAGCCGGTGCGCGGGTAGCGCTCCACGTCAAGCCCCGGCGGAAAGATCGTGCGGAAGGGCTGGCCGCCGCGGATGACCTCGGGCACCTGGGAGTGGTTGCGCTTGGCAAGCGCCGGCGACAGCCAGATATAGTCGAGCTGGCAGAGATGCTGCTCCTGCGGCCCGCGGCTGTGAAACAGCGTCCAGCGGTCCATCACCGGCCGGCGCAGCATCGGGTTTTCCACGAAGCCGTCATGGCTGAACACGTCGAGCGAGCTCGTTTCCTCCTCGTGCGGCACGAACTGGTAGCCGTTGCGCCGGTCGCCGAGGATGTTCACCTTCTCCTGGTAGTCGTTCATGTCGCCGCAGATCGCAAACATCTTGTCGGCGGTCTTCCCCCGGCCGAAGCGGCTCTCGATGATATGGCGCACGGCGCTCGCCTCGGCCACGCGCAGCGGCATCGTCGCCTGCCGGCCGTCGAGCCCTTCGCGCGCCGGCCCCATGGACTTGAAGTGCACGACATAAAGCGTCAGCGGCCGCCCGCCGATGCGCAGGTCGAGCTCCAGGCAATCGCGCTTGAAGATCCGGTCGGCCGGCCGGTTGGTGAGCGCGAGCTGGTCGTTGAAGAGGTCGAGATCCTCATAGGTCAGCCCCGCATGGCTCTTCACATCCAGGCACTCGATCGGCTGGCCGTCGCGTGTCTCCTCGCGCATCAGCACGGCCACGTCGATGCCGCGCGAATCGTTGCCTTCGATCAGATATTTCTGGCGATAGCCGTTACCCACCATGCGGAAGAGATAGTTGTATTCGAAGGCCTGCAGCGAGGCCATGTTGTCGGCCTCCTGCAGGCAAAGGATATCCGCATCGCAATCGGCGATCGCGAGCGCCGACATCTGCCGCGTATCATCGGTGTGCGCGATGGTGCGCGCCTCCTCCAGCCGCTGGTATTCGGCTTCCGTCTTCACGTCGAAGAGCCTGAGGACCCGGTCCTGCTTGAGTTGGTTGCGAAAGCCGGAAAAATCGAAGCGGCTCAAAAGGTTCTCGATATTGAAGGTGGCAAGGCGAAGCGACATTTATCAATTCCGTGGCATGAAATGCCGGGAGCTTAAAGCAATTCCAGGAAAAGTGTGAAGCGGTTTTCCGCCTGGAATTTCGTCCAATACAAAGAGCAATTCCAGGGAAAGTGCGAAGCGGTTTTCCGTCCGGAATTGCGCCCAATACAAAGAGCAATTACAGGAAAAGTGCGAAGCGGTTTTCCGCTAGGAATTGCAGCAAGGTGATGTCCTCGACGCTGCGATGGGCGCGGTCTTGCTCCGGTTGCCTGCCATGGCCGGACTACCCTTTCCCGATGTCGTCCACCGAAACACCAAGGGCGCTCGCCAGTGCCTCTTTGCCCTTATCTCGTATCCGGGAAAGGCCCGCAGTGATCCCCTCCTGCCATGACGGCCCGCGATCCCATGCTTCCTGATAGGCATCAGCCAGCACGTCGCCCTGCCGGACTTGCTGCATCGCCTCAAAGAGCGTTGCAGCTTGCAGCAGGTCCTTTTCCCTCTTGGCCCTTCCAAGCGCGTCTGTGGGCCGCCTGGATGCCACGATGACCTTGTGGACGGCATACCTCTCGGGGGCCGGCACATTCACGCTTACGCCCTCCCGGTGCAGCAGCACGGTCCTCACGGGCTCGTAGATCAGATAATCCAGGAACCGCAGATTTTCTGCAGACGCGCCACCGAGGGCAGGCATAGGCGATGGCTTGCCCGCATAGTCATCCGACCCCCGGTTTCCCGTCAGGAATTCTACCCGGTAATTGCCGCGGTTGGCGAACGCGGTCACCCGAGCCTTGTCCGCCTGGTGCGGGACGGCGCGGAAGGACTGATCGACCTCCTGCAGGATGTCGAGAATCGGTGGCAGACTGTCGTCAACCTCGTGCGAGATGGCGAAATCCTGTGCCAGATCAGCATCACCCGTCTGCATCGCGGCCCTAGGCAGCCGCACACCAAGAACGCCTGAGTAACAGCCATAAGCCACTGAGCCGACGAGCACCCCGCGAAGGCGGAAGAAGCCCGCATCAGCCAGCGCCTTCGTGATGTCGCCAGCGAACCGATCAGGACCCGACATGCCGCCCGAGCGAATGAGCGTGGAAACCAACCGCCGCCGCTCCCGCATGTTGTCCTTGATTTCACGATGCCGCCTGACCCGCGCCGCAATCTCGGTATCGGCGGCAGGGCCGACGTAGCGCCGCTTGTCGCCGTCGGAAGTGGGGACATCGAAATAGAAGTAGTCCTTCCCCTTCACCGGGACCGTGACGAAGCGCCCCTCAAACGGGAAGTCGGCATGAAACTGCGCGTCGAGCGACTGTTGAGCGAGCTCCGCGAACATCGTCCGGAATACAAGTTCGATTTCCCGCATCTTCCAACGCCCTCATTGTAGTGCTTTTGCGTTATAATGTTCTTGCAGAAAAATTATAACGCGCCTGTGCGTTGTCAAGAACCGGCGCTCCAGTTGCGAGATCCAGCGCGACGGTTATAATGTTTATGCTACAAAATTATAACCGCCCACCTCCTGAAAATCCGGAACTGCTTGCGGCTGCTTTCCTTCACCCCAATGCTGCAACCGCGTCTGCCGCCTCCACGTTGATCCATGTCATTCAAACCATGAACCAATGTGCTCAAATGGCGTTAGTGTATGACCTCGCGCTCATGGAGGATGGTTTGAACACCGAAATCGAACTCAAGCTCGAGCTCTCTCCCGAAGATCTTGACCGCTTTGCCGCATCCGGCCTCCTTGGTGAGCCGGCGCGCACGGAGCAGCAACGGTCCGTCTATTTCGATACGCGCGGCCGTGATCTCTATCAGTCAGGCTTCACGCTGCGCATCCGCACGGTCGGCGCGGCACGCACCCAGACGATCAAGGCGACCGGCCCCGGCGCATCGGTCTTTGCCCGTCCGGAATGGGAGCAGCCGCTTTCCGCCGATGAGCCGGTCGTCGATCACACCACCCCGCTTGCCGCCGCGTTTGACCTTGAGCCCGACGATCTGGAGCCGCACTTTACCGTCGAGGTCGAGCGCAGGACCTGGGAGGTTGACCAGGACGGCACGCAGATCGAAGTGGCCCTCGACCGTGGAATGATCGCCTCAGGCAATCGCCAGACCGCCGTCGGCGAAATCGAACTCGAGCTCAAGGATGGCGACCCGAAGGCGCTTTTCACCCTCGCCCGCCGCATCGAGGCGATCGTTCCCTTCCGCTTGGGCGTTCTTTCCAAGGCCGAGCGCGGCTTCCGTCTGATCGACGCCAGGCCGATCGTCTTCAAGGCGGAGCCAGTCGTGCTCGACCGCGAGATGCGGGTGACGAAGAGTTTCCGCACCATCGCGCTTGCCTGTCTCAGGCACTACCGCCTGAACGAGGACGTGCTGCGTGAACGAAAGAACCCGGAGGCGCTGCACCAGGTCCGCGTCGCCCTTCGCCGCCTGCGCTCGGCTATCTCGCTCTACAAGGATATGCTTGGCGATGAGGAGAGCGCGCGCATCAACGGCGAGCTGAAATGGCTGGCTGGCGTTTTCGGCAAGGCCCGCGATGTTGACGTTCTCCTGACGCGTGATCCGGAGCCGGAGTTGCGCGACCGCCTGAAGACGGCGCGCGCCGCCCGCTACGTCGAAGTCTTCGAGGCCCTCGACGGCGCACGCGGCCGCGCCCTTCTTCTCGATATCCAGCAATGGCTGCACTGCGGCGACTATCTGTCGACGCCGCCCGCCGAGCTTCGCGACCGGCCGGTGGCCGATTTCGCCGAAGCCGTTCTCGACCGCGCGCGCCGCAAGCTCAAGAAACATGGCCGCGCACTCGCCAAGGTGAGCGACGATGAGCGGCACGAGGCCCGCAAGGATGCCAAGAAGCTGCGTTATGCCGCCGAATTCTTTGCCGCGCTGTTTGACGACAAGCGGGGCACGCGGCGCCATAAGCGGTTCATCGATGCGATGGCCGGACTGCAAGACAGGCTCGGCACGCTGAACGATCTCGTGTCCGGTCCCCTCGTGCTCGGCGAGATCGGCCTTGAGGATCATCCGGACGCCGAAACGCTCGTTGTGCACGCCGACAAGGACAAGCTGATCGACCACGCGCAGAGCGCACTTGACGACGTGATCGACGCCAAGCGCTTCTGGCGCTGAGCCACGGTCGCGCCGACCCGGCCATCGCACACAACCGCAAGGCTTCATTGTATTCGCCGGGAAACGGCGCATACTCACGCCCATCGTTGGACTGTTTATACGGGCTCCAACGGCTGAAAGTTCATTCGCGCTTTCGCCCCAGTTCTGGAGGTCGCGCGATGCATTCCACGACCCGCCAACAGGCGATACACCCCCATGACATGCAGGAGATCGAGCGCATCTTCGACGACATCCTGCGTGATCGCGGGCTGACGCGACGCTGCGAAGCCGCAGAGCGGATCGCAAAGCGGCTTGTTGCGATCTACCAAAGCGGCGTCCGTGACTGCAGCGCGCTGAAGGCCCTGGCTAGAACATCCCGCTTTCAAGCGTGATCGCTTGAAGCGGAAAGATGCACTACAGCGCCGCGCGCCTTATCAGGCGCGCAAAGGTCGCTGTAGCACTTTGATTCTAGAGCATCTTTCCGCCTCCAGTGATTCCACTTGAGAGCGGATGCTCTAGCCGAGCGACAATGGCCGGGCTCCAGCAAGCCCGTCAGCCTTCGCGGTCCTGGCTGGCGATCGCCCGGTCGATCCGTGCTGCCAGCTCGTGGCTGACCGGCACCATCGGCAGGCGCATTTCCGGGCTGTCGATGAGCCCTGAGCGCCAGAGCCAGTGCTTGATCGGAGCCGGGCTCGGCTCGGCAAACAGCAGCCTCGGCAGATCGGCAAGACGCTGCCAGTCGGCCAAAGCCCCCGGTTGATCGCCGGATATCAGCCTGTTGCGAATGGCGGCGAAGGCTGCCGTTTGAACATGCGCCGAAGCCGTGATCCCGCCTTCCGCCCCTTGAGTCAGCGCCGTGTAGAACAGCGGGTCTTCGCCGGTCAGCACCGAAAAACCTTGGTTAATCGGATCCGCTTCAATCGGATGCGATGTATATAGATGAAACCGGATGCGACGTCAACACCATTGCGATTTAATCGGATACGATTTATATTAAGTGCAGATACGGAAAGAGAAAAAAGGACACGCCCATGCCCGCCTCCAAAACAGCGAGCCCTGAGACCACGCCTGCAAAGGGCGGCAAGAAGCTCTCCAACTTCCTGTGCTTTGCGATCTATTCCGCAAACCTCGCCTTTGGCCGCGCCTATAAACCCCTGCTCGACAAGCTGGGCCTGACCTACACCCAATACGTGACCCTGGTGGCGCTGTCGGAGGAAGACGACCAGACCGTCAGCATGCTTGGCGAAAAGCTCTTCCTGGAATCGAACACGCTGACGCCGATCCTCAAGAAGCTCGAAGCAGATGGCTATCTGCAGCGCCGTCGCGACCCTTCGGACGAGCGGCAGGTGCGCCTCACCTTGACGCCGGCCGGTCGCGAACTGGTGGACGCGGAGCCGGGTTCGGCGCTCCTCGAAGCCACCGGCCTCGGCGACGACTTTCCGGTCGTGCAGCAATCGGTGGCAAGCCTGCGCGACAACCTGCTGCACTCGATACAACGCGGATCCCAGAAGGAATAGCCGTCGCTTCGATCCCTATGGCCGGCAACCAACGACGACGGGCGGCATGAGACCGCCCGTCCTCTCCACCCTCATCTCTGTGCTTGTCACAGAGATCCAGCAGCCGTGCGTCGGCACGGCAGGAGATGCAGAGCCGGAATGCCGACGCTCGACATCAGGATGATTTCCCGCGCCACCGACGCGGCGCCGCTGGCTGGCGACGGGCTTTTTCAGCATGCCTGGGATGATCAGAGATGTCCTTGTCAGCAGTCTGAGGGCGGCCGCTGGCCGCCCTTTGTCGTGTCGCCGGCTCGGGGCCACTTTGAAGCGGCCCGTTTCGATCGCACTTACGCCTCGACGCGCCTGCGCGACTCCATCATTTCGGCCGCTCGCGCGTAGCCGCCATCCATGCCGTCGAGAAAATGCAGATGCGCATCCGGCCGGGCTGACGGTACCAGGCAGGTCATCAGCGCATGTGATTGCCGGTGCAGCCCGAATTTGACCTCACCCCTTGCCCTTGCCGCAAGGAGGATCGCTTCGACCCGATCGATCTGCCCGACTGCGGCGTCCACCGTCAGGCGAAGACCATCGTCGTATTTGCGAAAGTCCGAATTGGCGGCAACGCCCAGCCAGCGCTCTGGCGCGATATAGACCCGCTCATCCTTCGGCACGCCCATTTCCGCGGGCAACGGATGCGACTGCCGCGCCGCCTCGTCGAAGACGGCAATCACGTCTCTGGCGAGCGCCGCGAAACGCGCCGGCGCCACATCGTCCGTCGGCTCGACCAGCAGCGAAAGAATCTGCCCGCGCCGGCTCGGAAACGGTCGCCACTCGCAGGCAAGCCCCGTCAGATCAGGTTCGGTGCCATCCTTGTCCGGCTCAAGCTGGTAGCGCCCCCTCTTCAGCTGCTGCTCCGCCCATTTGAGCCCGCCGCCGGCAAACATTGCGTAAGTGGCGTCTTTCGAAGCGGCGTAGCGCGCGATCGTCACGTCCTGCCCGTTGGCGCGGATTTCCCTGACGCTCAGCAGGCCGACGCGCAGGTCGAGGCGAAATCGATCCTTCACGAAGGCCGCGATCTGCCTGAGCGCCGCGGTCGCCGTCATTTCCCCTTCCGGCGGAAGCGCAAAGGCGGCGCCATCGCCGCGAAAGACGAAGGGGAAATCGAAATTGCCCCAGGCATTGCCGATCGCGGCGATGGCCGAGGCGCCCGTGTAGTTGACGTCCTCGTAGCGCCCGGACCTGATCGCCCCGGTCGAATCGACGACATCGGTGATCCCCACCAGCCAGTCGTCGGGCAATGGCTCATAGGCATTTGGGTCCAGCACCAGCGAAAACTCGCTATAGGCCTGCACGCGTTGGGGCTCAAACTGCATCAGCTTCCTCCAGTCGACGGACTGATCGCTGTGGACGGGGATTTTCCAGGGAATGCCCGAGCGCTTTGAGGCGCACCGGCATCCATGGGCTTGCCGCCTCACATTAAATCGGATGCGATATAAATACTGAAGCGTGTCATAATGTCAATACAATGCGATTTAATCGCATACGATAATAATCACGGCGAAGATAGCTATACCAAAGCGTGGGTATCCTGAGGGATTGCCGCGGGGCTGAGGTTCCGCCCGATGGTTGCAAGAGCGCGCTCACGCGATCGCGGTGATTTCCAGCTCCTGGTCGCCGACGCTCATGACGTCGCCAACCACCTTGCCCAGGAGCATCCGCGCCACCGGCGAGACATAGGAGATCGATCCTACCTTGGGATCGGCCTCGTCCTCGCCGACGATCCGGTAGGTCTGCACCCGCCCGTCGTCGCGGCTGAAAGTGACCGTGCTGCCGAAGGCGACGGTATCGTTGGACGCTGGCTCCGGCATCAGTTGCGCCGTGCGCAACCGCTCGGCGAGATAGCGCAGGTCGCGCAAGGGCCCCGCCTGCTGGCGGCGCTTTTCGTTCACGTCGTCGACTGCGGCCGCCGCCTCATAGGCCGCACGCGCCTCCTGCACCTGCGCCTCCAGCGCCTTCAACCCGGCTTCCGTCACTAGGTTCGGATGCGGCGAAATCGGACGATCCGGCAACAGCGTCTCGGCGGCGGTTTCGGCACTTTCTTCCTTGGTGAAGGCAACGCTCAATCTTCAGAACTCCGTGTGGCAGTATGGCACGCAGCGTCCTTATCGGCCGGCTGCCTGCCAATCAACACTATACGCACTTGCGGTCGCTGGGTGGAAGAACAACGGCGCCGCCTCGCGAAGGATCTCAGACGATCGGCTTTCCACTCGCCCAGAATTCATCGACCTTGCCCCACCATCGAAGGGTCTCCGGCCGCAGCCATGGGCGAAACGCCTCAGGATGCGTCCCGCGGTGCAAATGTCCATTCTGCAAGTCTTCGAGAAGGCCGACCGTAGCCGCCTCTCACGCTCCCGTCACCGGTCCTGGCTACTCGATGGCTGGCGAGGCGACAACCAGTTTCTGCTTGGCGCCGGACCCCGAGCGCTCGATGGCATCCACCACCCTCACCCGCACGCCGCCCGCCTCGGCGCCCACCGCATCGAGCGCCGCCTTGGCGGCCTCATCGACCTTAGCGCTGACGGCGGCAGCATCCACGCCTCCAAACACGGCGATGGTGATCTCCAGCCCATCGGGCAATTGCACGAACTGGAATTGTCGCACCCCGGCGGTGCCGGTCAGGGGCGAGCGCAGCCGGTGCGCGTGCACGCGCACGACGCCGCCGCCTCGCCCGGGCAGATGCAGTGTCTCTTCCCTGCGTCCGGCGATCGATGCGATCCGCCAGAACGGCAGGCCGCACGGACAGGGTTCCGTCGCCATCGCAACGATGTCGGAGATTTCGTAGCGCACCAGCGGCAGCACGCGATTGGTGAGCGTCGTCACCAGAAGCTTTGCGCCCTCGGTCCCATCCGGCACCGGGCGATCATTCTCGTCCACCACCTCGAAGACGAAGGAATCCTCGGCCAGATGCAGCCCATCGCCAAAGATGCACTCGTGGCCCATGGGCCCCGCCTCGGTGCACACATAGCTGTTGGCGATAGCCGCCTGCCACGTCTCGGCGGCGAGGTCGCGCACCTCCGGCGTCAGCGTTTCGGCACTGGTGCGAAACAGCCGGGGCCTGATCCGCAGGCGACCGGCCTGCTGCTCCGTCGCCAGCACCCGCACGAAGGAAGGATAGGTCGAAATCACCTCCGGCTGGTGCAGGTTGAGGCCCTCGACGATCTCCTCGATCGGCATGAGCACGTTGAAGCGTGGCGCAGCCGGCCGGATCGCGCGAAGCTCCACGCCGATATGGTAGGAAATATGCACCGGCGACGAGGCAAAGATGGCAACGCTGCGCGTGGTATCGTCAATGCCGACGATCGCCTGGAAGCGCACCATGTTGGCGATTGCCGCAAGCCAGGCGGCATCGTCGAAGGCTGCGATACCCCGCTCGCCCGTCGTGCCGCCGGTTGCCACTACACGGTATTGTCCGAGAAGAAGCGACCCGGGATCGTCTCCATCCAGGTGCTGCTCGATCAGGCCGCGACTCAGCCTCGGATCGGTGACGACCCGGTCGAAATTCTCCATCAGCGCCCGCTTCGTCAGCACCGGAAAGGCATGAAACGGCGCACCGCTAGCCACCAGCTCGCCAATGCTCTCGCGGTAATAGGTCGATGCCCCGACAGCGTGCCGCAAGGCGGACTGCAACTCGCTGCGCTGAAAGGCCAGTAATCGCTCCCTCGACCATTCCGCGCGCAAAAGACGCGCCTGCGATTGCCTGAGCAAAAGATCGGGATCGAGGGTGGCAGATGCGGTCACTGGTGGCATCGAATTGGTCCTCGTGTCTTGCTTCTGCGGCGCGGCCGCACGAGCGCTCGCCTCGCCCGGCGCGGCCTCGACAGGCAACCAGGCGGCAGCCCGTGGACAGGACCCGGCGCGTGCCCTTTCGCAACCGGGGTTTGCAAGCGATCATGCCTTTGCACCTCAAGGCCTTGATTGTATCGCGAAAGCCGGGATCTATGCGACAGCGATGCGATGGAGAGCTTCGCCCGCGCGACGTGTCAGCGGCGCGAATGCCGCCGCATCGCTTTGGTATGACTGCATGTTTTCCCTTGAATCGCATAGCGTTTGAGGGAACGTGCAGGTGAGTCTCGAACGGACCTGGGCAGGCTTGAGCCCGAAGCCCTGCTGCGTCATGCGAAGGAGAAAGATCGTTGGCCGAACCGTTTATCGTCTATGGCGCGTCAGCCTCGGGATCCGTTCCGATCGAGGCAACGCTGACCCTTCTCAACCTGCCCTATCGCGTCGAGGAACACGCGCCCTGGGAGAGCAAGCAGGAAGCAAACAGGCTCGCCTGCATCAATCCGCTACGCCAGGTTCCGGCCCTGGCGCTGCCGACAGGCGAACTGATGACCGAAAGCGCCGCGATCCTGATCTGGCTGGCCGATGCCCACCCCGACGGGCGGCTCGCACCGGCGCCGACAGACCCGGCACGACCGGCCTTCCTGCGATGGATGACCTTCGTATCGGCGGCCATCTACGCCCTCTACTGGATTGCCGACGACCCATCCCGCATCGTCGAACGGGAAGAGGACCACGCCGCCGTCAAGGCGCGCCTGTTCGAGCGCATCGCCCACTGCTGGGCGCGGATGGGTGCGGAGCTGCGCCCGGGCAAATACCTCCTTGGCGAAGACCTGTCGGTGCTCGACCTCTATGTGGCAACGGCGTCGCGCTGGTCTCCCGGTCGGCGCCGGTTCTACGAGGTTGCACCAGGGCTCGCGGAAACCGTCCACCGCGTCGACGCCGATCCCCGGCTGGCGACCCTGTGGGCCGAACGCTTCCCGTTCACGCCCGGCTGGGAGCGCTAGTCCTCCCCGCTTCATATCCCTGAAGCCTGTCAACAAAGCCGCCGGCTTTCCGCTGGATCTGCCGCCGCAGGCTCGCTCAAAACACCGATGTCGCCTCAAATGACCAACGACGCACCGCCACCGCTCCTCACCGAAGACGACCTACGCCACATTACCGGATGGGCGGTGCTCACAGCCGAGCGGGCGCTCCCGGTCTTCGAGGCGGCCGTGCCGGGCGACGACCGCCCGCGCGAGGCGATCGCGGCAGCCCGCGCCTTTGCTGAAGGCGGCCCGCGCACCGCGCATCTGCGCAAGACCGCGTGGGGCGCTCAAGCGGCGGCGCGCGCGGTCGACGATCCCGCCGCCAAGGCTGCCGCCCGCGCAGCCATTGCCGCAGCCGGTGCGCCCTATACCCACCCGATCGAAACGCCGCATCAGATCAATCATATCCTCGGGCCTGCCGCCTATGCCGTCCAGGCGCTCTCGTTCGGTGCGGACGACGAAGCCGGCACCATGGAAACCGAACTGCGCTGGGTGATCGCCTCCGCATCGGAAGAGATCCGGCGCATTGTCGCGAAGATGCCGGGGCGCAAGCCCAGCAAGGGCGCGTTTCACGCCCTGCTCTACCGGCTCGATACCGCTCTGCGCCTCTGACGGCGCCCGCGGCCAAGCGCAGATCACGCCAGGGCGCGCGCCCGCGCCTTGCCCGCTTCCTCGCTGATCCAGGCGATCACCGTCTGCAGCGCCGGCGATTTGCGATAGCGCGGCCAGACGAGATAGAAATCCGAGGGCCCGGACATCGACCCCTCGAAGATTCGGATTAGCCGACCTTCGGTTATATCCTGCGCCACGAAGTCGCCATTGGCGAGCACGATGCCCTGACCGGCGATCGCCGCCTCGATCGCGTGCGAGGTCTGGTTGAAGCTGATGCCCTTGAACGAGGCCTGCCGGCTTCCGCCGAAATGGCGTTCGATGAACTCCGGCCAGAAATTATGGGCGTCGTGCAGCAGCGTATAGCCGGCAAGCTCGTCCGCAGTCTCAGGCACCTCGCGGCCGGCCATCAGCATCGGGCTGCAGACCGCGACGATCTCCTGCTCGAACAGCAGCTCCACCGCCAGCCCCGGCCCGAAGGGCGGCCGCCCGTAGCGCACCGCAAGGTCCACGCCATCGGCGTGGAAGTTCGACATGCGATCGGTCGCGAGAATATGCAGGTCGAGGTCCGGATGGCGCGCGGTGAAATCCGGCAGGCGCGGGATCAGCCATTTCGAGGCAAAGGATGGCGTGGTGCTGATCGTCAGCCGCACCGGCTGCGGCTTCAGACCATCGGTCGCCCGGGCGATGATGTCGAGCGCGCGCCTGACATCGGCGATATAGGCCCGCCCCTCGCCCGTCAGCGCCAGCATGCGCGGCAGCCGCTCGAAAAGTTTCACCCCGAGCTCGGCCTCCAGCCCGCGGATCTGCTGGGCGACCGCCCCTTGCGTGACGCCAAGCTCCTCGGCCGCCAGCCGAAAGTTCAGATGGCGCGCCGCCACCTCGAACACTTTCAGCCCATTCAGCGAAGGGAGCCTTCCCGGTGCGTCACTCATCCGATAGTTTTTCTACTGGCATAGGAAAGCGATACTGCCTCGTCGTTGCATCCGAGAGATGGTATTTCAATCGCAATACCAGCACAATCGGCACTGCGCCGGATGCGACACGAGAGGATAGAACCATGGCAGTAGAAAAAGTAGCCGTTATCACCGCCGGCGGCAGCGGCATGGGCGCCGAAAGCGCGAAGCGTCTTGCCGCCGATGGCTTCAAGGTGGCGATCCTCTCCTCCTCCGGCAAGGGCGAGGCCTTGGCCACTGAGCTCGGCGGCATCGGCGTCACCGGCTCCAACCAGTCGAATGACGACCTCAAGCGTCTGGTCGACCTGACCATGGAAAAGTGGGGCCGGATCGACGTGCTGGTCAACAGCGCCGGCCACGGCCCGCGCGCCCAGATCCTCGAGATCACGGACGAACAGTGGCACACCGGACTCGACGTCTACCTGATGAACGTCATCCGCCCGGTCCGCCTCGTCGCCCCCATCATGCAAAAACAAAAGTCCGGCTCGATCGTCAACATCTCCACCGCCTGGGCGTTCGAGCCCTCGCCGATGTTCCCGACCTCGGCCGTCTTCCGCGCCGGCCTTGCCTCCTACACCAAGATCTTCGCCGACACCTACGCGGGCGACAATGTGCGCATGAACAACGTTCTGCCCGGCTGGATCGACAGCCTGCCGGCAACCGAGGAACGCCGCGACGCCGTGCCGATGAAGCGCTACGGCACCAGCGCCGAAGTTGCCGCAACCGTCGCCTTCCTCGCCTCCGAAGGTGCGGGCTACATCACCGGCCAGAACCTGAAGGTGGACGGCGGCCTGACGCGCTCGGTGTGAGGGCGGAAGACGCCGGAGAGCGGCGCGGCGGCAAAAGCCGCGGCGCCGCTGAAACATAGCGTCGGCCCGAACGACTTACTTTGGAAACAGGAAGGTCAGCGTCGCGCGCACGCCCCAGCTCGGCGCGCCCTGCGGCGCCTCGGCATAATATTTCCCGCCGATCTGGGCCTGAAGCATCTGGTCGCCCACCTTGAAGACCTGCGAAACGCTGAGGTTGATCGGCACGGTCCATTGATCGGCCTCCCAGTCGTAGGTCGACTCCGTGTTGAGTGTCAGGGTCGCACCATGGCCGAGGCCGTAGGACAGAAAGGGTTGCAGGAAGGTCTGGCTCACATCCGCCCTGTCACCCTCGCCGGCAACGCTCCAGATGTGGTTTCCTAGCGCGCCGACGGTCCACGGTCCCTCCTGCTTCAGCACGACCGCCGTCGGGCCGATGCCGAACTTGCCGGAGCCGAGGAAATTGTCGGTGGCGGTCGGGATCAAAAAGGCCGGACCGACACCCCAGACGATGCCCGAAGGGCCGGGATTGGCCGGCGACAGGAAAAGGCTCTGGGTGATGTCGCCGAGCCCGAACGTATCGCCGTCGGGCGGCGGCAGGTAGTCGCGATAGGCGATCGGCAGGATCGTGCGCGAGATCAGGTTCCAGTCCGCGTTCAGCGTGATGGGAATGACCGGCTGGACGTTGAGCGTATAGGAGAAGCCATCCTCCTCGGCGCCGGCGCGAAAATCGAAATTGCTCTGGAACGGTACGCTGATCAGGTCGGCGACCGGGTTCGAGAGCTTCTTTGCGAGGTCGTCCGCATCCTGGGCCAGCGCCTGCTGCCCCTGCATAGCGGCGGCGACAAGCATCGCCACCCAAATATTGGCTCCTATCTGCCCCCACGCGCAATTCCCCCTTGCAGCGTCCGCGGCGGCGTCGCCAGTCTCAGTTGCACCGGACCACACCTCGACCGAATGGCCGCAGGTTACGTCACCCCTGCCGATTCGGGAACTTGCATTTTCTCTAAAGCAACCCGGCGCCCGGCCGCTGGACGGGCGCTCGCCATCCCGGACGCTGAGACGACCGGACGCCATCGGACGGCCTTGCCGCGGCGTCACATGACGTTGCGGCAACGCGTCGGAGCGGGATGAGGAGAGACATCCCGCTCTGATCCGTGACCCTCACAGGGTTGCAAACACCTGATATCACTGCTTACGTCGCGCGATGAGCGTCGCGCCCCTCCACACACATGCTTTCTTCGAAGAAGTCCTGGAGGCCGGCTTCGTCTGGACGATTCGTGACGCAACAGGTTTCCCGACCTCGACGAACCAGTCGAATGAAACCGCGATGCCGTTCTGGTCGTCGCTCTCCAGAGCCCGGCTGATAATCGACCGGATGCCCACCTATCGCAGCTTCACGCCTCATCAACTGTCACTGGACGTCTTTGTCGATCGCTGGCTACCGGGCCTTGAGAAGGACAATTTGGTGGTCGGCATAAATTGGAGCAGCGCCACGGCAATCGGTTTCGATTTCGCGCCTGCCGATGTCCGCCGGCGGTTGCAAAGCTTGAGGCCAATAGTTCGTCAACACCAGTGACGTGCCACGCCATGCACTTCGACGCAGCCGCAAAGATCGGCTGGACTGGCGTCCCTGCGTGGGTTCCGTCGCTATCCTGTTGTCTTTCTTGCAGAAGCGCCTACTTCCCTGTCGAAACCGCATAAAGGAGCTCGGCATGAACCGAAACGGCCTCTATCTCGTCATCGCCTTGCTCGCCGTCGCCGTCGTCGGCCTGGGCCTCTATATCTACCAGGAAGAGACGAAGCCGGGCGTCGAGATCAAGATCGGCCGGGACGGCGTTTCGGTTCAGGAAAACTAGGGCTCAGGCAAAGAGCCTGGACGATGAGGATGAACTCAGCGCAAAGCCGAACCCCGCCAATTGCCGCGAGCGCGCATCGCTAGGAACTCTTCAAGGTGAGCCTCTGCCTCTTTGGCGCTTGCGTGCTCGCCCGTTAACCCGTCGCCGAGAAAGGTCACCCGGTCGGCGACGGTGAGGAGCGTGCCGGCAACGGGCGTTAGAGCATCTTGATTTTGCGTCCCGAATGATCGCCCATGGCAGCAGCCGTCACGACTCGTTCGCGCCACGATCGCGGCGCGAGGTAACGGCAACATGCCCGACACGCCAAAGGTGCCGCGTTGACAGCAAGCATTTCATGGACGGCTGCAAGCCTGCTCGCGGCCTCGGTCGCATTTGCCGCGATGGCCGGCGAGAGAGCCCCCTCGGGAACCTATTGCGGCCAGCTCTCTTCCGCCGGCGTCCTGTCGGATGCGCAAACGCACTTCGAGACCGATGCGAGCGGCACGATCATTGGGAAATATATGTTCTCCGATCAGGGCCAGCCCGTTCACGGAGAGCTTGCCGAAACCGGTGACGATGGCGACGGCAGCGATCGGACCCGTACCTTCATGTGGCGCGACAAATACGGCTACGGCCAGCTGGTCGTGACCTTCACGCCGGACTTTTCCGAGTTCGAAGGCAAATGGAACGCCGGCGCATCGGAGTTCCTGCCGTGGAACGGCCGGCGGTGTTATCAGACGATCAGCTAGCGTCCCTTATGTACAACCGGGCGCTTCACCCATGCCTTGACGGCTCGCTTCGCAGCAAGCTAGAGCAGCGCAAAGTTGCAGCGTCGTCGCAATACGACCCTTGGGCGGATGAGATGCGCAGATTTTGGCGTTGGATTACATACTACCGTCACCGCAGCGAACTCTGGGGCCTTGGCGTGGCGATGCGGGTGCCTCTGCTAGCGATGTTTCCAATCGGGATCGTGCTCGGCCTCTGGTGGGCCGTGGCGGCACTGCCTGTCGTTCTCTCAATTGTCGTTCTGTCAGAGAACCTCGGCCATGCGGGTCAAATAGTCTTGGCCCTGCTGGCAGTTCCCGCACTTCTTGTGCTGTTGAGTGTTGTAGCAACGTGGTTCTTCGGCTGGTACTTCATAGCGGCTGCCCTGATGCTTGGTCGTTTCACGTCAGCAAGAGCCAAGGAGAAAGCCCTGACAGAATGGGTTGACGCCTATCGGGCGAGAACCGCTTGACGGGCTTGCTGCGCGTGGCGCTTTCCATGAATCGTGGATGCGCCTGACTATGTGCTGCAAATGTGTGGCGCCGACTATACCTCCCTCCTGACCCATATGTCTGTGGACGTCAGCTATCGCCGTAAGCAATCTATCGTCCTTCATCGTTTCGCCTCGCTCCGTACGATTCACGCCGCCATCACACCCCGCATCAGCCCTTCCAGCCAGTCGGCAAACACCTTCAGCCGGCGCAACAGGTGCTGGCGGTGCGGGTAGAGCAGCGCCATCGGCATGGGTGCGGCTGAATGGCCTGGCATGACCTCCACCAGGCGCCCCTCTTTCAGATGGTCGACCACGTCGAAGGCCGGGATCTGGATCAGGCCGAGTCCGGCGAGGCAGCAGGCGATGCTGCCCTCGGCGCTGTTGACGCTGATGCGGCCGGGAACGGCAACCGTGCGCGCCTCGCCGCCTTCGATCCACTCCCAGTCCTCCACCCGGCCGCTTGAGGGCGAGGCATAGTTGACGGCGAAATGACTGGCGAGATCGCTGGGCATTAGCGGAATACCATACCGCTCGAGATAGTCGGGGCTTGCGACATTGATCAGGCGAAGCGTGCCGAACGGCCGGGCGATCAGGCCGGAATCGCTGAGCGGCCCGACCCGCAACGCACAGTCGACGCTTTCCTCTATCAGGTGCACCGCCCGGTCGGTCATGCCGAGATCGATGTCGATGCCGGGGTAGCGCGTCAGGAACTCCGGCAGCGCCGGCGCCACGATCAGCCGGCCGATGCGGCTCGGCAGGTCGACGCGCAGCCGCCCGGTCGGGTCGGAAGCGCTGCGGCGGAACAGGTTCTCCGCCTCGTCCATGTCCGCAATCAGCCGCAGGCAGCGCTCGTAGAAGGCGGCCCCGTCCTGCGTCGGCGCCACCTTACGGGTCGTGCGGTGCAAGAGCCTCGTGCCGAGCCGGGTTTCAAGCGTCTGCACCGCCGCCGAGACGGAGGAGCGCGGCAGGCCCAATGTGTCGGCCGCGCGGGTAAAACTCGCGCTTTCGACGACGCGGGTGAAGATGCGGAAGAGCTCGATCCTGTCCATGCCGGCCACGCCATTTGTTCGTCAATTCTGACAAGTCATGTCACGAACTGGCGCTTTATACCAGCGACGCGGACGGTATTCTCAACCCTGCGATGCCTGTCGCATCGCTGACCTCTCGCGTTGGCGGCGGCAAGGTCCGCGCTATTTGAAACGCGGCGTGCGGCGTTCGGGACGGTCGACGTGTTTGCGACAGGCCGTCAGCGCCAAAGCAGACCGGGGGACCTGCGCGCTCTCGCGCCGGCATTCCCGCTCGCCGCAAACCGGCTGCAGCAGGCGGCCGATAAAAGGAGAAACCCATGGCAGACCACAGCATCAACGGAAAATCCGTCCTCATCGCCGGCGGCGCAAAGAACCTCGGCGGCCTGCTGGCACGCGATTTCGCCGAACACGGCGCCCGCGGCGTCGCGATCCACTACAACAGCGCCGCCACCCGGGCGGCAGCCGAAGAGACCGTCGCGGCAATCAAGGCGGCCGGTGCCGCAGCGCACGCCTTCGCCGGCGATCTTACCAGCGCCACCAATGTCGAGAAGCTCTTTGCCGATGCGAAATCCGCGCTCGGCGGCATCGATATCGCCGTCAACACCGTCGGCAAGGTGCTGAAGAAGCCCTTCGTCGAAATCACCGAGGCCGAATATGACGAGATGAGCGCGGTCAATTCCAAGTCCGCCTTCTTCTTCCTGCGCGAAGCGGGGAAACATGTCAGCGACAACGGCAAGGTCTGCACACTCGTGACCTCGCTGCTCGGGGCCTTCACGCCGTTTTATGCGGCCTACGCCGGCACCAAGGCGCCGGTCGAGCATTTCACCCGCGCAGCCGCCAAGGAGTTCGGCGCACGCGGCATCTCGGTTACCGCCATTGGCCCCGGCCCGATGGATACGCCCTTCTTCTACCCGGCCGAGGGGGCTGACGCCGTCGCCTACCACAAGACCGCTTCGGCCCTCTCCGGCTTCTCCAAGACCGGCCTTACCGACATAGAGGACATCGTCCCCTATATCCGCTTCCTCGTCTCCGACGGCTGGTGGATGACCGGCCAGACGATCCTGGTGAATGGCGGCTACACGACGAAGTAAGTGGGAAGCGCCCCTCATCCGCGCGGTGAGTGAAACGCCCCTCATCCGCCTGCCGGCACCTTCTCCCCGTAATCACGGGGAGAAGGGACACGTGGCTCTCTCCGCGCTCTACTTCGGCGCACCGCGAGGCGTCGTGCCACGGCATACCGCGGGAACCAGGACGTCCGCGTGTGGCTGTATTCGCGGCCAAGGCAAGAAGACGAGAGTGCAGCACACGCGGCGCCGTCCCCTCTCCCCGCCTGTGGGGAGAGGGCTAGTCCTCGGGTTAAACCCGAGGAGAGGGGCAGCGGCTGTCAGGGATGCCCCGCCCCAATGATATCACCTAGCGTGGCACACAAGCCTGATGCATGCTCTGCCCATGGACGGTTCAGCGACAATCGAAACTGGAAAACTCTGAAAATTCAACGATCCCAACCCGTCGACCCTGAAAAGAGAGGAAGTCCCATGACCAACTCAGCTTGGCACGCCGATCCACTCACCTGGGGCACCGGTCCACATCTCTTCGAGGTCTTTCTGGAGCCGACCGATCCTTACTCCACCAAGGCATTTAGCAAGCTCGACGCCCTGCTCGACCAGGCCGGCGAAGACAACGTCACTATTAAGATCCGCCTGCAGTCGCAGCCCTGGCATATGTATTCCGGTGTCATCGTTCGCTGCATCATCGCGGCCTCGACACTTGAGGGCGGCAAGAATACCGCGAAGAAAGTCATCGCTGCAGTCGCTGCGCATCGGGAAGAGTTCGAATTCGTCCATCATGCCGGCGGCCCCAATCTGGACGCTACACCCAACCAGATCATCGAGCGCTTGGAAGGCTATAGCGGCGTCAAGCTCAAGGCCGCATTCGCGATCCCGGATCTCGACCGGGAAATCAAGTGGCATTGCAAATTTGCGCGACAGAACGGCATCCACGTCTCCCCGACCTTCATGATCGACGGAATCGTGCAACCGGACGTCAGCAGCGGCGATGATGTTTCGGACTGGGCAAGGAAGTTGCTTGGTTGATGGGGTGCGCGGAAGGCTGGAGCAGCCGGGTCCGTTAAAGTGCTCATGCACATATGCTTGTGGGGAATTGCGCGGCTCAGCCAGGCGACCACCTCTTGGTCGGCTTTACCCATCGGGCATTCCGGCCGAGCTCGCTTCCAACCCGAAGCGATCTGGCAGAGCGTGCGTGCTGCTGACGCCCCTTCCATTCAAAATAGGATTGGAATTTTAGGACGTTGTGTAATGTGATGCGGATGAGCGCATGGCGCGCGACGGGGCTCGATGAGTGAAATTCATGGCATATAACTGCTTTTTCTGCCGTCACCTGCTGGCGAGCCTGGCGCTGCTTCTCGCGCTCGCCCTGCCCGTCCTTGCCCAGACGGCACCAGCGCCGATCACCGTCATTCTCACGCCCGGCCAAAGCGCTGCCGAGATCGAGGAAACCTTGCGCGCCGCGGCGAAAGCAGGCGGTCCGGTCACGGTCGAGTGGCGCGACGCGGCAAATCAGGCCGCAGCGCCGGCCAGCGCGGCGACACCTGACAACACCCACGCCGCCACACCGGCCGTCGCCGCGACGCCGGCGGGTACGCCACAGCAAGCCGCTCCGGTCGCTGATCCCGAGGATTCCTTCGACACCCTTTCCGCCCGTTTTCTCAATGGCTTGCAGATGGGCTTTGCGGGCATCTCCGGCATCGCCGGCGTGATGGCTGACGTTGCGGCAGGCATCCGCGCCGAAGGCTGGTCGGTCGTCTCGGTTGCCGCCATTTCCGTGCTGGCCATTGCCGCCGGGCTAGCCGCCGCCTTCGCCAGCCGCTCCCTTATCCATCGGCTGTTTGGCGCTTCCTTCGAGGTGGTCGACCTCTTGCACCGCGTGCGCGCCTCGGTGATCCGGCTCGGCTTCGACATCGCCTATCTGGTGATCTTCGCCGCCGTCGGCCACACGATCGCCCAGCTGCTCCTGACGCGCGGTACGGGCTCGGCCGAGCTTGCCCATGCCCTGATCACCATCGCCGTCGTCGCCGCCGTCTATGCCGTCGGCGCCCGCTTCCTCTTCGCGCCGACGCGACCCGAAATCCGCCTGCTCGATATTGCCCATCCGCGCTTCCACGCCAACATGCTTGCCGCCTATGGCGCGTTCAGCGCCGTCGTCGGCGCCAGCATGCGTTTCGCCCATCAGCGCGGGCTGGACCTTTCCGCCACCGATGGCTGGCTGCTGATCGGCGTCAGCATCCTCACGGTGGTGAAGCTCCACTGGTTCATTGGTGGCGCGGGTGATATCCGCGCGCTCTTTGCCGGCGAGAACCCCGGCCCCGTGCGTCGCGCCATCGCCTTCGGCGTGCCGGAGTTTTATGCGCTGAGCGCCATCGTGCTCTGGCTGATGAGCGTCATCGTTGCCGGCAGCCCCAACAGCGCGGCCTGGAGCTTTGCCGGCGGCACCACGCAGATCATCCTGCTTGCGCTGCCGATCCTCGCCTTCGGCATCCATTCGCTGGCCGGTGCCGCCGCCGAACGCCGCCGCACGCCCGCCTCCTCCAGGCTGCATGCGGCGATCTCCGGCAGCATCCAGACGGCACTTGCCGGCGCCACCTGGCTGATCGGCCTGCACATCATCATCGAGCTCTGGCGCCCGATCATGGTCCAGGACGACACCGCCGCCGCCGTCGGCTGGATCGTCGTTCTCGAGCGCATCAGCCTTGCGGTCGTGGCCGCCTGGGTGATCTGCAGCTTCCTCTGGCGGAGCTTCGAAGCCTTCTCGCCGTCTGCCCGCGTCGCCATGCCCGGCGACAGCGAGGACGAGACGATGGTTCATCAGACAAGCCGGCTGTCGACCATCCTGCCGCTCGTCCGCAACCTCATCTTCGGCGCCATCTTTGCTGTCACCAGCCTCGTCGTTCTCTCGGCGCTCGGCATCAACATCGCGCCGCTGCTGGCGGGCTTCGGCGTGCTGGGTCTGGCGCTTTCCTTCGGCTCGCAGACGCTGGTGAAGGATGTCGTCTCCGGCATCTTCTTCATCGCCGACGACGCTTTCCGCGTCGGCGAATATGTCGATACCGGCAAGCTCAAGGGCACGGTCGAGCGCATCTCGCTGCGTTCGCTGAGGCTGCGCCACCAGAACGGCCAGATCCACACCGTCCCCTACGGCCAGCTTCAGGCGGTGACCAATTTCAGCCGCGACTGGAGCACGGTGAAGTTCGAGTTGAAATTCGAGCGCGACGCCGATCCTGAAAAGATCCGCAAGGCCATCAAGAAGGTCGGCCTCGCCATGCTGGAGGACCCGGAGATCGGCGGCGAATTCCTGGTGCCCTTGAAGATGCAGGGCATCCAGGACGTCACCGAAAACTCCCTCGTCGTCCGCCTCAAATTCACCGCCCGCCCCGGCAACCCCAGCATCCTGCAGCGCGAGGCGATGAAGCGACTGCTTCCGGCGCTGCGCGAAGCCGGCCTCGACCTCGCCTCCAACGCCGTGACCGTGCGCTCCGGTGCAGCGGGTGCGGCGGAGGCCGAGGCGGCAGCGGCGAACCTGGCGCTGGCGAAGAAACCGGTGGCACCGGAAGCTGCAGACGCGGAAGGGTAACGGTCAATCCGGCGCGACGCGGCGACGGACTTCCTGTGTTCGTCGCGGCTGGTGTCAGCATGGCCTTGCCATCGGGCAACGCCTTGCGCCCTGTCCCCGCGGGAACAACATCCACCCGGTTCCGTTGCTAAAACAAATGCACAAAGGCCGATGGCCTTTCAATCGGGGCATCGGTTCCGGTTCGGTCAACGCCTGGCCCAACGAAAGATCATGGTCAGGCAGGAAGAGCTCGGAGCGCCCCAATGCGTATCATCCTGGTAGCCCTCGTCGCGTCAGTCATGAGCATCCTGGCGTTCAAATATGCCGATCATTCCATCGGCAACACGCACATCGTTGCGACGGCCGAGGAACTTGCCGCCCTCTGAGCGGTCTTTGCAAATAGACCGGTCGCCCCCTCCCGCTCCCAGCGGGTCCTGACCACCGGACCGGCTCGGGCGATGCTCGCAGAAGTCGTTCAGCCCCTCCCGCATAGGTTTCATTCCGTCTTGCAGCGATCTCCGTCTTCTGCAATCCTCATCGCATGCGATCGTATCGGCTCATCATTGCTGCCAAACGTCTGCCCGCCCCGGCGGCCCCACTCCCTATGTGCGTCTCTGGATAGCAGCGGGAACGGCTTGGCCGACCTTCTCGCTCTAGGGGCGGGAGATCAGGCCGATCCTTCCAACTGATATCGAGACGTTGACGATGCGACATGCGCTCTCCCGCAGCCTGGTGATCCTGCTATGACAGGATCATCCAGCGCTTCCTTCACCTTCATCCTGCTCATCATCTGCACCGCGCTTTCCCTTGCCGGCACCGACCTGATCCTGCCGGCGGTTCCGGTCCTGCCGGGCGTGTTTTCCGCCAGCGAAGCGACCGCGCAGATGGTGCTTGCCGCCTATGTCGGCGGCAGTGCACTCGGCCTCCTGCTCTTCGGCCACCTCGCCGATCACTTCGATCGCAAGACGCTGATGGTCGCAGCCCTTGCCGCCTTTGCCGCCACCTCCCTTGCCGGCGCCTTTGCGCCTGATATCGCCGTCCTCATCGGCCTGCGCTTCCTGCAGGGTATCGCCGCCAGCGCTGCGCCCGTGTTTGCGCCGGGCGTCATCCGGCAATTGTTCAGCGAGAAGACGGCCGTGCGCGCCATCGGCTTTCTCGGAAGCGTCGAGTCGCTGGTTCCGGCGCTTGTGCCCATCGCCGGCGTGGCACTTCTTGCGCATTTCGGCTGGCAATCGTCGTTCGAGCTTCTCGGCGCCGCCGGAGCGATCGTCTTCGTCCTGATGCTGGCGATCGGCCTTCCGCGCGAACAACGAAGAAGCGGCACCCAAGGAACCTATCTGCAGCTGCTGACGGGTCCCGTCTTCATGCGCTACGCACTGAGCCAGGCCATGACGCTCGGTGGCGTTTTGACCTTCGTGTTCGGCATTCCCATGGTGATCGTCGAGACGATGGGCGGCACGCTCAATGATTTCATCATCGTGCAGATCGTCAGCGTCGCGGGCTTCATCGTCGCCGCCAATCTGACCGCGAAGATCGCCGAGCGCTTCGGCACGGAAGAAGTCATCATGGCCGGCAGCGCGATGGCCGCCGCAAGCGCGTTCGCTCTCCTCGCCTATGGCCTCTCAGGCGGAACCAATCCGTTGCTCGTGCCCGTTCTCTTCCTGCCCATGGGCATTGGCCTCGGCCTGCGTGGCCCCATCGGCTTCTACCGCGGCATCGTCGCTTCCGGCGGCAATGATGCTCGCGGCTCGGCGCTGATCGTCTTTTTCATCTTCATGACGACCACATTGGGCACGATGGCGGCAGCGCCTGTCATCACCAAAGGACTGCCGGCCCTCGCCCTCGTCGTTAGCGCAATTCACCTGCTTTCGGTCGCCATCCTCTGCGCACTGCCGAAGGTGAAGGAGGCTCCGTCCGCATAGCCGCGACCGCGGCAGACGACCGCGCCCCTGGGCGCGCGGTTTCGTGCCGCCGGCGGGAACTCTCCCTGGATCCCGCAAACATGGCCAGCCGGGGCGCACCCCGCCTGCCGCGCGCCCGGCTTGCGCTTCCATCCCCGGGGTGTTCTGGTAAGAGCATCCCCGGGTGGTTCTGGTAAGACCGGAACGTGCAAAACGGAGCGCTGCAACATGAACAATGACAATCTTTGGTACTGTCTTGTCGGCACGGGCGACACCAACACCGGCATGCTGCGATTCATCGGCGCCGTCGTCGCCTTCATCCTCGTGTTCGGCGCGCTCTTCTGGTTGCTGGGCCTGTAAACCTTTCCCCTTGCCCGCGACGCGGGCGGCCGTCACAGGGTGGCCGCGCCTGCCCCAGCCGCGGCCTGTCTATCGTTCCGCCACCCGGAAATTGGTCGCGCCCAATTGCGCAATGACTAATACGCGACGAACGATGAGAGAACGCTCCAAGCACGAAAGCGGTCTCACTCTAACCTTTTCCCCCAATTGGGTGAGGAACAATTCGTGAAAGCGAACCGCGCCAGACTTGCGCGTCGGCCGTTCGGCGTTCACGCCTCCACTTGGTGTCACGATCCTCAGGCGCCTTGCCAAACGGCAAAGTTGCGATAGAAGATCACAAGAGACAACTTAACCGATCACCATCTTGAACCTTCGTTTTGTTGCCGGCGGCCGGGCCGTCGCGCTGTTGCCCGAGCCGGCGGACTTCAGGAGGGCGATCGGCCCGTCCCAACAAAAAAGGCCGGAGCGCGCGGCTCCGGCCCTTCTGTTCTTTCGCTCTCAAAACGCGTGCCAGTACATCCGTGGTCAAGGTCGAAAGCAACGCGCAACTGCGAGCGTCGTGCTCAACAGTTTGCTTGTACTAATTTTATAGGACCGGGCGCGTTTCTGGACAAGCTGTCCCTTTGGGCTACGGCACACGCCAGGGATTAGTCTTGGCGACGCATCGAGGCCCGAAAACGGGGCCGTTTTCCAGCTTTTCCCGCCAAGACAATCAGCGATTACTTAATTATATTCGTCCTAGACTAAGGGATACAGGCGACGGCGCATGGCGGAAGCCTACCGGAGGGCACCCATCTCGCTCGCGGTCGTCGTCAGGGTCGTTCGGCGCGCCTGGGGAGGCATATGTCGGGGTTCGATCACAGGCACATGAATGGCGCGATACTCGCCGCGATCCTGGTGCTCGCCGCCCTGTTCCGCCTGCATGACGTTCAGCAGCCGCTGGTCGATGCCTTCAGCTGGCGCGAGGCGAGCACGGCGATGATGGCCGACAATTTCTTCCTGCGCAGCTGGAACATCTTCTTTCCGGAGGTCAGCTGGACCGGCCCCGACCCTTCCTATCAGGGCCGCGAGTTGCAGGTCGTCTCCTATATCACCGCCCTTCTCTATGCCGTCTTCGGCTGGGACGACACCTGGGGCCGGCTCGTCGCCATCGCCTTCGGTATCTGGGGCGTCTTCGCTCTGCATCGGCTGATCGCGCGGCTCTGGGACGAGGCCCACGCCCATGCCGGCGCCTTCCTGCTGGCGATCATGCCGGGCGCTGTCATGATCGACCGCTCGTTTCTGCCGGATCCGGCCATGCTGGCGCTGGTGACAACGGGCGCCTGGGCCTATGTCGCCTATCTCCAGAACGATCGCCTGCCCGTTCTCATCGCGGCCGGCCTCCTCACCACGACAGGCGTGCTTGCCAAGCTCCCGGGCATCGCCGTGGTCGTACCGATGACCTACGCGACATTCGCCATCCTGCACCAACGCGGCAGGCTCAGCCTCGGCCGGCTCTTGGCAATCCTGCCTGTCGCACTCGCCGCCGGTGCGCTGATCCTCGGCTACTATCGCTGGGCGCATTACCTCGGCACCAACTATCCGCCCTACCATGTCGCCGGCAGCGGCTATCTCTGGAGCGACGGTCTTTCCCGCTTCCTCGACGAAGCCTTCTACATTCCCGCCACCTGGACGATCGCCAGCAACTGGCTTTTCACCCTGCCGGTGGTGGTGCTGACCGGCATCGCGCTCCTGACCGCGCCGCCGACGGCAGGCGATGCGCAGACGCAGGCAAAGTCGGGTCGCGCGCCCTGGTTCTTCCATGTCTGGTTCCTGGGTGCGGCGATCGTCTATGTCTTTGCCGCGCGCGAAATCAAGACCAACCCCTGGAACTTCCATATCTTCAATGTGCCGATGGCAGCACTTGCCGGGTGCGGCCTGCTCCTGCTCGTCGGCATCGGCCGCGAACAGGGCTTTCGCACGCGCGCGCTGCGCCTCGCGGCGATCGCCGCCGTCGTCGTCATCGGCGGCAGCATCCCCGGCCTGTCACTGATGAAGACACCCTATGCCGATCACGGCGAAAAGCTCGGCACGAAGCTCAGCGAGCTCAGCCAGCCCGGCGATCTCGTCATCACCGCAACGCCGACGATCGGCGATCCCGTGGCGATCTATTACAGCCGCCGCCGCGGCTGGGTCTTCCCGCCCGGCGGCGGCGAAACCGAATGGTCGATGCTGATGGAAGACGGCGACGCGATCGAGGCGCTGGAGGAGCTGCGCGCCCGGAACGCCACCTGGTTCGGCATCACCAAGAACGCCCGCGACATGCAGCGGCGCAAGTTCCTCGAATACAACAAGGGGCTGATCGCCCATCTCGACCGGACAGCCGAACGCGTCGTCGACGACGACACGATGCTGATCTACCGGCTGGCACCTCGGGCGGATGCGGCGGCTTCGAATTGAACCGCTCGGCTTCACCCGTCGCGGGCGGGTTTGCGGCTCTCATGGGCGCGCGACATGGATTTTCATAAAGCCGTGACGAGCCTTTCCGGTTGGCCCCGCCCCTCACCCTGACCCTCTCCCCGCCTGCGGGGAGAGGGAATCGCGCGCAGCTCCCACGTCTCCTTTCCGCCACCTCTGGCATACGGAAACAAGAAGCCGGCTGTGCTCCCTCAAGGTATCCTGCGGCTGCAAGCGAGCAGAGGAAACGGTGAGCATGCCGCAACTGTCCAGCCGATAGATGGGTGACAGTTTAGACCGGATAGATAGGTGACAGTTCTTCCCCCGATGCGTCGGTCTGGTGCGCGCCGTTTGCTGGTGCGGATTGCCCGGCGTTGCGGCGGACCAGACGCATGTGTTTGAGATCGATGTAACCGAGCGAATGGGCGTAGAAGCGCAGCTTCCACTCGCCGGTCTCGGTCTCCTCGACGGCAACCGGTTCGCCGGCAAGGGTGGCCGAGACGTAGATTTCGCCGCCCTGCCATTTGATCGCACCATTGCTGCGCACCCGTCGCACGGCAGCCTCGACCGGATAGACGGGCTCGGGCACGGTTGCCGGCATCGCCCGACAGGAGCTGCGATGGTGTTCGGCGGGCGCCGCCATGGCGAGTGCCTCGTGCGGGCGCTCCTCATTGTACTCACGCCGGAACGCATCAAAGGCCAGTGCCTGTGCCCGTTGATTGGCCTCAGGCGCCTGGGCCAGCGGCAGCATGGTCAGATGAAAGCGCTCATGGCTGCCGTTCTGCTGCGGCTTGCCGGGCTTGATCCGCTCCAGCGCGATGCCGAGCTTGATGAAACGCACCGACAGGGGTGTTAGGCCGGTCACCCCGGCGGCGGCAAAGGGCGGGCCGTTGTCGCTGCGGAAGCGGTCGGGCAGGCCGTGCGCCCTAAACAACCGCTCAAACACCGGCCAGGTCTCCGCCTCGCTCGTCGAGCCCGTCGCCTCCAGCGCCAAGAGATAGCGGCTGGCCGCATCCATCACCGTCAACGGTTCACAGCGCACGCCGTCGCGGGTCCGGAACCAGCCCTTGTGGTCCCCCGTCCACACCGCGTTCGCCGCCTCCGGTCGCGGCCACGGACCGTTGCCCGCCGCACGCCAACGCCGCCGCCGCACGCCGACAAGCCCATGGCGCTTCAGGATCTCACCGGCCGTCGAGACCGCTGGCCAAACGCCAAATGGCATCTCGCGCTTCAGCCGGCTGATGATCTTCTTCGGACCCCACGCCGGATGGGCTGCCTTTTCGCCAACAATCCGCGCCACCACATCGGCTGCGGTCGCCCGGCCATGAACAAGCGGTGCCCGCGGCAGGTCCTCAAGACCCTCAGGACCCAGACGCCGGTATCGCTCCAGCCACTTGTAGCCCGTCTTGCGCGATATCCCGAACCGATCGCAAAGCGCCGTCATCGTCTCTTCGTCCAAGAGACACTCCGCCACAAACTTCATCCGCTCGTCCGTGATGCCAGTCTCCCGCCAAACCATCGCCGGTCCTCCCCGGCTACGAGAAAACTGTCACCCTTCTATCCGGTCTACTCTGTTACCTATCTATCCGGATCGGACAACATGTCCCTTCTCCCCGCCTGCGGGGAGAAGGTGCCGGCAGGCGGATGAGGGGCTCATACAGGAAACGCCATGCGCCCGGATGAGCGCATGGCGTCCTGTTGTCTTGAAGCAGCGCCCGCTTGGGGCGTGTGAGCCCTACTGCAGCGTGCGGGTCGGGGCCGGTGCGGGCTGGCCAGCGGCAGCGCCGGCGGCATTGTTGGCCGAACGCGCGGAATCGAGGCCGGTCGCGACGACGGAGACGCGGAAGGTGCCGTCGAGCGTGCGGTCGAAGATCGAGCCGACGACGATATCGGCCTCGTCATAGACCTCTTCGCGGATGCGGGTCGCGGCTTCGTCCACTTCGAACAGCGTCATGTCCATGCCGCCGGAGATCGAGATCAGCACGCCCCTGGCGCCGCGCATCGACACTTCGTCGAGCAGCGGGTTGGCGATCGCCGCTTCGGCAGCCTTCAGCGCCCGGCCCTCGCCGGTTGCCTCGCCGGTGCCCATCATCGCCCGGCCCATGCCCTTCATGACCGACTTCACGTCGGCGAAGTCGAGGTTGATCAGACCTTCCTTGACGATCAGGTCGGTGATGCAGCCGACGCCGGAATAAAGCACCCGGTCGGCGATCACGAAGGCATCGGCAAAGGTGGTCTTGGCGTCGGCGATGCGGAAGAGGTTCTGGTTGGGGATGACGATGACGGTGTCAGCCGCCTCGCGCAGCCGCTCGACACCTTGCTCCGCCGTCTCCATGCGGCGCTTTCCCTCGAAGCTGAAGGGCTTGGTGACGACGCCGACCGTGAGGATACCGGCCTTGCGCGCCGCAGCCGCAATCACCGGTGCCGCCCCCGTGCCCGTGCCGCCGCCCATGCCGGCGGTGACGAAGCACATATGCGTGCCGCCGAGGTGATCCATGATCTCGTCGATCGATTCTTCCGCCGCCGCCCGGCCGACATCCGGCAGCGAGCCGGCGCCGAGGCCCTCGGTCACGGCAGCGCCGAGCTGGATGATGCGCGACGACTTCGACATGGCGAGCGCCTGCGCGTCCGTATTCGCCACCACGAATTCCACGCCCTGCAGCCCTTCGTTGATCATGTTGTTGATGGCGTTGCCGCCACCGCCGCCGACCCCGATGACGGTGATCTTCGGGCGCATTTCGGTGATCGTGGGCTTCTTGAAATCGTTCATGGCTTGTCTCCTAGAGCCGACGCCCTGCAGGCGCCGACGGCGGGCGAATCGGGCAGCTGTTATTTTAGGAATTGAAAAAAGCCATGGAGAAGGCAAGGAAAAAGGACAGAACGCCTATCCACATATGAATTTTAGCGGGTCCTTTCGGTGGCAATTCCAAGCTCGACCGCATTCGGCAACGCGTGTAAAATTGACGTTCGGATCAATGGGTTACGCCGATGCTGCGTACCAAAATTGCCCCTCACCCTAGCCCTCTCCCCGCACGCGGGGAGAGGGGACGAGGATCACTGCTGCGTCGCGACTTGCCATCTTTTGCCGAAGAAGCAGCGCCTGCGAAGGTTGATTTGGAACGAGAGGGCGCGGCGTATTTCCTTCTCCCCGCCTGGCGGGGAGAAGGTGGCCGGCAGGCCGGATGAGGGGCAGATCCGCAGTACAGGCAACCGCCCTGCCCTTTGTTGAGCCCTAAGCCTCAAAACTCGGCCGCGAGCGCACCCGCTCCAGCCAGCTTTGAACATGACGGGCCGACGCCGGGATCTCCATGCCGAAGACATCGCAGAGCCAGGCCGTCACACCTGCAGTGATGTCGGCAATCGAGAATTCCTCGCCGGCGAGGAACGGCCGGCCATCCGAAAGTTCGTCGTCGAGCCAGCCCCATTTCTTCGGCACCGCCTCCCGCTCGGTCTCGGCAAAAGCCGGAAACTGCGTCAGCCGTTCGGCGAAGAAGGCGTCCGAATGCAGCGCCACATTGCCGACGGTGCCGAGGATCACCAGTTCGGCGCGCCGGTTCCACATCTCCACCTTGGCGCGGCTGACGGCATCGCGGCCGAAGAGCGGGTGCTCGGGATTCGTCTCCTCGAGATAGCGGCAGATCGCAACGCTCTCGGTGATGATGGTTCCGTCGTCGAGCTCCAGCACTGGGATCTGCCCGAGCGAATTGACCGCCAGGAACTCCGGCGCCCGGTGTTCGCCCTTGGCGAAATCGACATCCACCATCGGCACCGAAATCTCCTTCTCCGCCATGAAGATGCGTACGCGGTACGAATTCGGCCCCATGCCCTGATAAAGCTTCATCTTATCCTCCTGTCGATGAGGCCACCCGCCTCGTTTCCCCAACGCATCTACGCGGGATACTGGTTGTATATAGCAACCGGTTTCATTTAACTCAATGGTTTATTTCAAAGGACAGCAAATCTTTTCACTGAGCCATCGGCCTGTCCTCGGTGCGTCAAAGGCCGCTACGCAATGTTTAGCGACAGCAATGCCCTATGGCGCTCGAAGGCTTCCCGTTCCCGCTGCCAGTGATCGAGATGCCCGTCCCGCTTCAGGCGCTCAGTCGCGGCCGCGCCGATCATCGCCAGCATTGCCGCCTCGTCGCCCATATGTCGAAGCACCTCGACCACCATTGTGAGCAGCGCGTCGTCGCAGGCACGACCATAGACCGCACACAGGCGCTTCAGCCGCCGGCTGCCGTCGTCGAGATCCGCCAGCGCCGCCGCCTTCAATTCCTCGGTATGGAAGGAAAGCGGCACCATCCAATAGGCGAGATAGGCAAGATCGCGCAGCCGCGGCCCAGGCCCGGCGAGATCGAAGTCGATGATCCCCGCCGGTTCGCCGCCGCGGAAAATGAGATTGTACGGCGCAAGATCATTGTGGCAGACGACCTCAGAGCGGCTTTGATCCGGATACCGGAAGGCCCAGCGATCGGCCGCCGTGAATTCGAAATCGGCAGTCGCGTCATGATAGGCCCTGAGCAGCGCGGCAGCGGCGGTCAAGGCACGCTCGGAAAGCCAGATCTCCGAAGACCCGCCGGCCTCGCCATCAAGGAAGCTCAGGACCTCGCGCCCACGATCATCGAGGCCCAGGAAGCGCGGCGATGCTTGAAAGCCCCTAGCCTCCAGATGAAGGAGCAGCCGGTGCACGCTTGCGCTCTGCGGCGCGGTTGCGCGACGCACCGTATCGCCCACACGCACGACGCCGGCGTTGACGTTGCCGCCGGCAAGCGGCGTTTCCTGTGCCGAGGTTTCGGATGTCATCACACCGTTCGGAAGGCTGGAGACGAAGTCGGGCCGAGGATCGGCTTCAGGCTGGCAACTGTCAACGGATCGCTTCCCTCGGCGTGCCGATCAAGCGGATATCCTTGAACTTGCTCAGCCATCATGCTTGCCTCTCCCAAACAGGAGCCTTGCCATGTTCGCCCGATCGACCGTCTGCTGCCTCGCCCTCCTTCTTGCCGCCAGTCAGGCAACGGCAGCCCTTGCGCCGAACTATCAGCGCGCCCGCGAACTGAACGCCGTCATCAACGCGGTCGCCGTCGCCGTTCCCAAATATCCGATCGACAAGATCATCAGCCAGGGCCGCGATCGCTATGCGGTCATCGCCGGAAAATGCACCGTGATTGCGAAGATCGTCGGCCTGCCGTCGAAACCCGGACTGGTCGGCCCGCGCCAGTTCGAAGTCCAACTCGACAAGCCGGATTGTGATTGAACAGCACTCTAAAAAGCGGGCAATCGGCAATGGTTCGCCTCCGGAGAGTACGTTGTTCGATGATCAGTCGCCGGCAGGCAAGAGGTGGGCATCCACCCAATCGGCTAGCTCCGCTTCGCCCATCTTGCCATCGGCGACAGACCAGATGACATCGCGCATGTCCTTCTGGGTGGCGTCGAGCCGGTAGCCGAGGATGAGCAATTGCATGGCGAGTGCGAATAGCGCTGCACGCTTGTTGCCGTCGGTAAAGCCGTGCGCCTTGGCAACACCAACGCATACGGCCGCCGCCAGCCTCCCGGCAGTGACCTCACCTTCATAGAGCGCAATGTTGACGGGACGCGCGATCGCGCCTCGAATGGCCCCTTCATCCCGGATGCCCGAAACACCGCCGTGCCGCTTGATGGTCAGGTCATGGGCCTGCACCAAGGCGTCGAAGGATATTGGCTTCATTTGGCGAGTTCGGAGAGCGTCCAATCAAAGCGGGCGAACACGTCTTCTGCCGCCTCCTTTGAGATGTCGTAGGTTTCGTCGCTACTGGCTGCCGCAGGCGCTTGCTCCTGTTTGACGACAACCGTCTGCGGTCGTAGGTTCGAAGTGGGCCGCGAAGATCCGACTACGGATTGAGAAATAACTTCGCTATTGTACTTCAGCCGTTCGTGAAAAATGCCGTCCTTGTCGCGGTAAAGCTCACGCCTTATCGCGGCATCCGCAACTCTTCCCGTTGTCTTCCTGACATTCTTGACCATAGCTACGATATAGCATTTGGAAGTGGCGTTTCCAAGAAGGCGCAACCTTCTTCCCTAAAGCCGCCAGCCCCTGCCAACAACGAAGCGCCCGGTCTCTCCGGGCATCAGCGCGCTGTCGCCATCGGCTTTCAGCATCTGCCCGTCGGGAAGCGCCAAGGTCAGTGCAAAACGCTCACCCTCGAACACGCAGGCGATGACGCGAAACGCCATGCCCTCGCCGTCGCGGCGCACATGCTCCGGCCGCACAAGCACATCGCGAATTGGCACATCGCGAATTGGCACGTCACGGATCGCCCCATTGCTCGCACCCGCCTCGCCGATCCCGCCAAGTGCGGTCCGCAGCGCCGGCCACTCCAGCGCCCTGGGCGCCCCCTCGGACAGCGGCAGCCTGAGCACCGAGCCGCGGCCAATCAGACCGCCGACGACGGCACCCTCAGGCCTCGCGTAAATCTCCGCCGGCGACGCCATCTGCATCAGCCGCCCCTCGGACATGACGGCGACATCGGTCGCGAGCGCCATCGCCTCGGCCTGGTCGTGGGTCACGTAGATCATCGTCGCGCCCGAGCGCTCGTGGAAGATGCGGAAGGTCTCCTCCATCGACTTGCGCAAATGCTGGTCGAGATTGGCGAGCGGCTCGTCGAGCAGCACGACATCCGGCGAGGTCACCAGGCAGCGGGCAAGCGCGACGCGCTGCCGCTGGCCGCCGGAAAGGGCCGCGGGCCGGCGATCGGCATAATCGGTGAGCTTCACCAGCGCCAGCGCCTCGCCGACACTTCGTCGCCACGCCTCGCCGGAAATGCCGCGCACCTTCAAGGGATAGCCGACATTTTCCGCCACCGTCATATGCGGCCAGAGCGCATAGGACTGGAACACCATCGCCATGTTGCGCCGTTCCGGCGGCAGCGCCCGCGACGCGTCGGAAAGCCGCCTTTCGCCGAAATCGATCGAGCCGTCGCTCGGCTGCTCGAAGCCGGCGATCATGCGCAGCACCGTGGTCTTGCCGCAGCCGGACGGCCCAAGCAGCGCCAGGAATCCGCCTTCTCGCACGGTCAGCGAAACATCCGATACCGCCGGCCGCCCGCCGCCGAAATGTTTGGTGAGGTGATTGAGGATCAGTTGCGCCACGGCAGCACGCCTTCCGGGAGACATTTCGCGATCGCCTCGAGCGCCGCCATCAGGATCACGACCATGATCACCACCAGCACCGAGAGCGCTGCGGCAAGATCGGACGAACCGCTGTCGTCGAGATTGAAGATGGCGACGCCGAGCGTCTGGGTGCTGGCCGACCAGAGCAGCGCGGAAACCGTGAGTTCGTTGGCGGCGATGAGGAAGACGAGGATGATCGAAGCCCCCGCCGCCGGTGCCACCAGCGGCAGGATCACGTCGCGCATGCGCCTGAGGAAACCCGCGCCGGCAAGCCGCGCCGCCTCTTCCAGCGACGGATCCATCTGCAGAAAGGCGCTCATCACAGGCTTGAGGCTGACGGCCAGGAACGAGGAGAAATAGGCGATCAGGATGATCCAGATCGTGCCGTAGAGCGAGACGTTGAGGAGGGGCAACGGTGCGGCAAAGGTGAGGATGAAGGCGACCGCGAGCACGATGCCGGGCAGCGCATAGGGGATCTCGATGAGAATGCTGAGCGTATTGGCAAGCAAGCCCTTGCGCCAGGTCATCAGGTAGGCGGCCGGCACCGAAACGGCGAGCAACCCGAGCGCCGCCGAGGTCGCAAGGAACGTCGAATTGCCAAGCGCCTTCAGCGTCATCGACTGGCGAAAGAGGATTTCTTCGTAAGCCCGAAGCGATACCGTTTGCCAGTTGAGCGGCACGCCATAGGCCGGCACCAGCGAGCTTGCGACGAGCGCGGCCAGCGGCGCCGCCAGCACGAAGAACAAGATCGCGACCAGCGCCATCTCCACGACCAGGCGATAACGCCCGAGCGCGAAAGCGGCGTGGGCGCCGGAGAGGCCGATGATGCGGTAGTCCCGGCCGGAAAGCGCCCGCTGCTGCAGGATCAGCCCGGCCGCGGCGATCACGGCGATGAGGCTCGAAAGCAGCGCGATCTCGCCGAAAGTGCCGGCACCGAAGCTTGCCAGCCTCGTGTAGATCAGGGTCGGCAGCACCTCGATCCCGGCGGGAATGCCGAGGATCGCCGGAATGCCGAAATTGCCGACGCCGGAAACGAAGGCGATCGCAGCACCTGCAATCAACCCTGGCAGCGAGAGCGGCGCAACGATATCGCTGATGACGCGGAACGGCGTGGCCCCCGCAAGCCTTGCCGCCTCCACTCCATCCCGCGGGGAAGCTGAAAGCCCGGCTTTCAGTGCCAGGAAGACCAGCGGCGCATGCTGGACGCCAAGCAGCAGCGAAATGCCCGCGAGCGAATAGAGCGGTTGCGGACTGCCGAGCGGCGGCGCGATCCCGAGCGTCTTTAGAAGCGGGCTTGCCGGCCCGGTCATTTCCACCCAGGCAAGTGCCGTCACCTGCGGCAGGATCATCATCGGCAGCATGAAGGCGAAGCTTAAGGCCAGCTTGCCGCGCACATCCGTCAGCGCCACGGCGAAGGCGAAGAGCGCGCCGATAACGACCGAGACGACCATGCCGCCCGTCGCCGTCAGAAGCGTGTTGCGGATCGCCGCAAAGGTCGCGGGCTCGCTGAGCACGCCGATGGAACGGCCGGAGACAAGCCCGGCAAAGCCGGCCTTCGCCAGGCTGATGAGCGGCAGCAGGCAGAGCAGAAACAGGCAGGCGAAAACGAAGGGCACCAGCCAGCGCGGCTCGGCGGCGGGGGTGGCACCCACCCTCGCCTGCGGCACGCCCTGCGTCCGGCTTTGAAAGGGAAAGCGCAGCCAGCGGGGCCGGCTGCGCCGATCATTGCGCTCAAGCATCGAACGTATCAGTTCGTGCCGAAGATGCCGGAGAAGGTCTTGAGGTCGGTGTCGGAGTTCTTCACCGCTTCGGCGGCGTTGACCGGCAGCACCTTGATCGTCTCACGCGCCGGATAGCCCTCGGGCAGCGCCACGCCGTTGCGGGCCGGGATGTAGCCCATCTTCACCGCCGTGTTCTGACCCTCCTCGGACAGCAGGAAGTCGACGAACTTCTTGGCGGCGTCGACGTTCTTGGCAGTCTTCAGGATGCCGACCGGCTCGGTGACAGTCGAAACGCCCTCGGCCGGGAAGACGAACTCGACCGGCGCACCCTTGGCCTTCTCGCGGATCGCCATGAAATCGACGAGCATGCCATAGGCCTTCTCGCCGGTCGCAACCGTCTTCAGCACGCCGCCATTGCCGCCAGCAGCCGTGGCACCATTTGCCGCGAGCGCCTTGTAATAATCCCAGCCGAGACCATCGATGTTGCTCAGCGTCTGCGCATGGATCAGCGCCGCGCCCGAGGTCAGCGGGCTCGGCATGGTCACGAGGCCCTTGGCTTCGGTCTTGGTGAGATCCTGCCAGCCGGCAGGCTTCATCGCGGCCGAGGTGTTGTAGACAATGCCGGTCGTGATCATCTTGGTCGAATAGTAGGCGCCATCGGCGTCATAGAGCGCGGCGTCGTAGTTGGCGGCCTCAGGCGACTTGTAGTCGGCGAGATGCCCGGCTTCCTTCAGCCGCTGCATCGTCACGGTGTCGGCAATGAGAAGCACGTCGGCGACCGGATTGCCGGCTTCGATCTCGGCCATCAGCTTGGCCATGATCTTCGTCGTGCCCTCGCGCACCCATTCCACCTCGATACCGGGATTGGCCGCCTGAAAGGCATCGACGGTCGCCTGCGCATCCTCGTTCGGCTGGCTGGTATAGAGCACCAGATTTTCGGCGTAAGCGGCGGTCGAAAGCAGGGCTGCGGTAAGCGCGCCGGCAAGGACGGAAACGAACGATTTCATGAGAATACCCTCGTGTTGAAACTGGCGCCGAGGGATAGAGCCGCCTTTTTACAGGGGTATGACAGGCCGGAACGGCCGCCCTGTCTCGCTCCCTCACCGGGAGAACGCACGCTCCCTTGACAATACGTGCAGACCGGGAACGCTTGCACGGAATGCGAGCGGAGGAACTACCATAGACGCTTTTCTGAAAATTGCCGGAGCAGTGGTCATCGTCGTATCACTGGCGTTCGCGCTGCAAGCAACCGTGCCGTCTTTCGGCTGGATGGGCATTCTCCTTGCCCTGCAGTCGGCATCGCCTAGCATCGGCGCAGGCGTCGCGCTTGCGGCCTTCGGCTCGTTGCTCGGACAGCTCAAGAAAATTCGCCTCGCCACCGAGCGCCAGGCCGATCTGTTTCAGTCCATATTGGAACGCCGCAGCCAACCTTCCGCCGAATAGGCGCTGCCGAGCGCGTGGATCGCGGGTGGAAAGGGCGTGATCGGACGGGGAAGGATGCCGCCAGATGCGCCTTCAAATGTTGCATCAACCAAGCTGCCGACGAGCCTGCCGCAGAAGATTCCGTAAAAAAATTGGCCCCCATGTCACACCGGCCAATCCTGTCTCGTCATGGTATCGGAACCAACGAAAGGAAACGGAACCATGACTGCCAAGATCGACCTTTTCGCCGCCGCCCCCCAGCTGATGAAAAGCTGGACCAGCGTTTCGATGGCCGTTGCCGCGAGCCTGGACCCGACCATCATCGAACTCGTCAAGATCCGCGCCTCGCAGATCAACGGCTGCGCCAACTGCATCAACATGCACACCCAGGAAGCGCGCGCCAAGGGCGAGACCGAGCAGCGCATCTACCTGCTTTCGGCCTGGCGCGAGGCGCCGTGCTATTCCGATCGCGAGCGCGCCGCGCTAGGCTGGACCGAAGCGCTGACGCGGCTTTCGGAAGGCCACACCCATGAACAGGCCTACGAAGCGCTGAAGGACCATTTCACCGAGGAGGAACAGGTGAAGCTCACGCTGATGATCAACGTCATCAATGGCTGGAACCGCCTGGCCGTCGGCTTTGGCCTCTGGGTCGATCCGGCAGAGGCAAAGGCCGCAGCCGAGAAGGCCGCCTGATGACGGGCACCCCCCAAGAGGACGCAGCGGCGGTTTTCGACCCGCTGCGTCCGAAGCTGATCCGCGTCGCCTACCGCATGCTCGGCTCGGTCGCCGATGCCGAGGACATGGTTCAGGAGGCCTTCATCCGCTGGATGGGGGCCGACCGTGCGGCTGTGCGCGAACCCGAAGCCTTCCTGCGCCGTACCGTGACCAGGCTCTGCCTCGACCAATTGAAATCCGCGCGGCTCAAGCGCGAAACCTATGTCGGCCCCTGGCTGCCCGACCCCGTGGTCGAGGAGGAGCCGGAGGATGACGTCACCCTGCCCCTGATGCTTGCGCTTGAACGGCTCTCCCCGCTGGAGCGCGCCGCCTTCCTGTTGCACGACGTCTTCGGCCTGAGTTTCGACGAAGTCGCAACGACGATCGACCGCGATGCCGCCGCCTGCCGCCAGCTCGCGGCCCGTGCCCGTACCCATGTGCGCGAGGAACGACCGCGCTTCCAGATCGAACAACAGCGTGGGCTCGAACTGGCCAATGCCTTCTTCGCGGCCTCCAGAAACGGCGACATGAAGACGCTCGGCGCGATGCTGGCGGCCGATGTCAGCGTCCATTCCGACGGCGGCGGCAAACGCCCGGCGGCGATGCGGCCAATCCTCGGCTTCGATGCCGTCATGAAGGTGCACCAGCAACTGGCCGCCCTCTTTGCCAAACACGGCTCAACCCTGGTGCGCACCGGCTTCATCAACGGTCTCCCCGGCTTCGTAACGAGGGAAGCCGACGGCGAGTTGCAGACGACCGCGCTTGAGATCGAGGACGGCAAGGTGGTGGCGATCTATGTGGTGCGCAACCCGGACAAGCTGGTGCATCTGCATTAGGCGTGGGCATTATCCGGCGTTACTGTTCCGGGCGGCACTAAGCCACCCGACAGACTGCTGATCATTGAAAGCTCGTCGGGGAAGCGGGCGTCAGCCAAAATCTCCGTCATTCCTGTGCTTGTCACAGGAATCTCTAGCAGTTCCAATGGAACTGCGGACCAGCCCAAGTCCTTGGGCTGAAAGGTTCTTTTGACCCGACCGACGTCGGGCCGCTGGATCCCCGCCACAGGGGCGAGGATGAGGGAGAATGGGACAACGCTCGCCAAAAAACATTTCGGCTTTGTCAGCAGTCTACCGGCGGTGTCAGGCCGCCCGTTCGCGCCCAACTCCAGCACCCGCCGGAATCCGCGCGATCACCTTGATCTCGAAGTCAAATCCGGCGAGCCAGTTGACGCCGATCGCCGTCCAGTTCGGATAGGGCTTTTCGGGGAAGATCCGGTTCTTGATTGTCATGATCGTCTCGAACTGGTTTTCCGGGTCGGTGTGGAAGGTGGTGACATCGACGATGTCGTCAAAGCTGCAGCCGGCCGCCGCGAGCGTTGCCTTGAGATTGTCGAAGGCGCGCTCGACCTGGCGGGCGAAATCCGGTTCGGGCGAGCCGTCCTCGCGGCTCCCCACCTGCCCGGACACGAACAGCAGATCCTGAGAGCGGATCGCGGCCGAATAGCCGTGGGCCTCGTAAAGCGCGTGCCTGTTTGCGGGAAAGATTGCGTCGCGTGAAGTCATCTGTCTGGTCCTTTGCTAAATCCAGGGCGCAGAAACGGGCGAGCGCTGCCCGATCCGGCAGAACTTCACAAAACCTGCTTCATTTGATATACGCCACGTATATGAACTAACCAAATACGGCGCGTATGTCAAATTCATATACGCATCGTATATGAATTTGAGGACAACATGGCCAGAACGCGCCAGGAAACGATGGAAGAAAACCGCGTGAAGCTGATAGCGGCGGGCCGAAAGGCCTTCGCCGAAAAGGGTTACGCCGCCGCTTCCATGGATGAGCTCACCGCCGATGTCGGCCTGACGCGCGGCGCGCTCTACCATAATTTCGGCGACAAACGCGGGCTGCTCGCCGCCGTCGTCAATGAGATCGACGGCGAAATGGCCGCGCGCGCCAAGGAGATCGGCGGCGAAAGCGACGACGCCTGGCAAGGCATGCTCGCCGAAGGCGCTGCCTATATCGAGATGGCGCTCAACCCGGAGGTCCAGCGCATCGTGCTGCTCGACGGCCCCGCCGTGCTCGGCGATCCCTCGAAATGGCCGAGCCAGAACAGCTGTCTGGTGGCGACGCAGCGGTCGGTGGAGCAGCTGCTGGAGAAAGGCGTGCTGAAGCCGGTTGATCCGGAAGCCGCCGCAAGGCTCTTGAGCGGTGCCGCGCTCAACGCCGCCCTATGGGTCGCCGCCAGTGATGATCCGCAGGCCGTGCTGCCGAAGGCGATTGATGCTTTCCGCGCACTGGTCTCGGGCTTTCTGGCGGATCGATGAGGCAGGCGGCGCGATCCGCCGGCCCTACCCGCCGCGTTCCCCCACCAGTTCCCAAAGGTCGATCTTCGCAGCGCGTCCCTTGACCTGCACTAGCCCGATTTCGCGGAAAACAAAGCTGCGGGCGACCGCGTCGTGCACGGCGACGCTCACCAGGATCGACGTATTGAACTCCTTGTTCAACCCTTCGAGCCTGGAGGCGACGTTGATGGTGTCGCCCATGGCCGTGTATTGCTGGCGCGAGGCCGCCCCGATGCTGCCGACGACGGCCGGACCGGTGTGCAAACCGAAGCGTGTGAACAATTCGGGCCGGCCCGCCTGGCGGTTGGCCGCATTCAGGCCCTCGACCGCCGCCTTCATCGCCAGCGCGCAACGACAGCCGTGTTCGGCGTGCCTGATATCTTCGACGGGCGCATTCCACACGACGAAGATGGAATCGCCGAGATATTGCACCACGGTCCCGCCATGCTCTTCGGCGATGCCGTTCAGAAGCTCGAAATAGGCCGAGAGAATGTCGACCACATCCTCCGGCGAATGCTGCTCGGAAATGGTGGTGAAGTCGCGAATGTCGGTGAAGAGTGCCGTCACCTCCTGCCGCCTGCCCTTGACCACCGCCCCGCCCTGAGGGTCGATGATGCGCCGCACCACCTCGCGCGGCACGTAGAGCGCAAACTGCAGGATGGCACGGCGGCTGGCAGCAAGCGCGCCCCCGAGCGTGTTGATCTCTGTGATCCACGAATGCGCCACGCCTTTGCCGGTGAAATTCAGATCGCCGATCCGGCGCGCCTCGTCGGCGAGCCGGTAAAGCTTCTGGCTGATCACCCGCGACAGCATCAGCGATCCGAACACGCCGGCCACCAGAAGGCCGGCGGCAATCAACAGGTTGCGCACCAGCAACCGGTTGGCCTGCGCAACGAGATCGTCAAGCGGCACGACGATAGCGACCGAACTCCCCTTGAACAGGCCGTCAACGCTGACCGGGGCGACCTGCGCAAGATAGCTCTCGTCCTCAAGATCGATCTCGGCAAGGCCGCCATTGGCATAGCGCGGATCCTTGCGCAGTCGCGCCACGGCTTCCACGCCCGGGTCAAGGCTGCCTGAATCGACGCTGCGACCGCCCGACCAGGTTCCCAAGATCCTGCCCATGATCGCCGGGTCGGAATGGGCGACGATCGTGTCGCCGTCGCCGATGATGAAGGAGCGGGCGCGTGGCGAGATCTCCCGCGGATCGAGCAGCCGGCTGACGGTCTGAAGGTGAATGTTGACGCCAACGACGACCCGGTGGTCCTCCTTCATCGGCGCGGCCAAAGCGAGCGTCGGAACCCGGAGCGTTCCCGCGACGAATGGCCCGACGGAAACCGGCGCACCGCTTGAAACGGCGGATTGATACCAGGGGCGCTGCCGCGGATCGAAGGATGTCGGCTCGGACTTCGCCTCCCCGATCGGCCTTGTCTGGCGGTCGAGAAACCGAAGGGTCGATATCGCCCCCGAACCCTGCTGTCCCGGCGCGATTGTCCTGATGGCGAAGGCTGCACCCTCAGGCGCTGCCAGGCTCTGGCGAACATAGTCCCTTTCGGTGTTGATCAGCTGCAGGTACGAACCATCGGGATAACCGGCATAGATGCTCGTCGCGTTGGACACGCTTCGAAGCACCTCCAGGAAGAACTGCTGTTTTGCCTCAAGTTCCGCAGGCGGCGTGGGTATGAGCTGAGGTACCGCGGACGCCAGTCCGACGGCCTCATGTCCGCCTTCCAACGCATTCCTGTAGCCTTCGATCAGCCGAAAGCTCATCTCGCGCATGTGCTTGGCGCCGCCGAGAACGGCCGCCGCCCTGCCCTGGCTGAACGCCATCCAGATGATCGGCGTCGCCGTGCAGATGAGCAAGGCGACGACCAGAACGCTGAGGTGCACCCTGAGAGGCCTGGACCAGTTCACGCAACTCCCCCGAAACGCGACCGTATTTCGGTGAAACTATCACCTGCTCGTGCCGGCAGGAATGCGCAATCTTTCAAACAAATAGACCATTTCATTGAATCAACTGCATGTTTCCTTCGATCGTAGCCGATTGAAGGACACAAACATGCAGCACTTCAAAGCGCTACAGCGCCGCGCGTCTGATAGGACGCGCGGCGCTGCAGGAGACAATGAAATGGTCCGATGCGCAGGCCGTCTTTCAGGCCTCAGTTCAGCGGGATGGCGTTGCCGTCCTTGCTGTCCTGGTAGGTGGAGGAGAGTTCGTCGTACTTCGCGCGGATCGCGTCTGCGCGAGCCTTCAAATCCTTGCGCTGCGGCTCGGGCAGGCCGTCGATCAGCGCGTGGATCGACTGGCCCTTCCAAAACGCGTTCGTGCGGTTGTAGCCGCCGGGCTCCAGCGTGAAGACCTCCTTCAGGATTTTCAGGTCGTGCGGAATGGAGAAGCTGTCCCGGGAATCCTCGTGGCTGAAGAGGTAGTAGAAATTGTCGAAGCCCGCCCAGGTGATCGCCGACAGACACATCGAGCAGGGCTCATGCGTGGAGAGGAAGATGAGATCGCGGGAGTCCGGGCGCTCAGTGCCCTCGATCTCGTAGAAGCGCTTCAGCGTGTGCACTTCGCCGTGCCAGAGCGGGTTTTCCGTTTCGTTGTTGGTCTCGACAAGCACGGTCGAAAGGTCGGACTTGCGCATGAGTGCCGCGCCGAAGATCTTGTTGCCGGCGGCAACACCGGCTTCCGTTGCCGGAATGATGCCGCGCTCCATCGTGCCAAGCAGCGCGTCGAGGAGTTCGTAATTGTCCGTCTGTTGTGTCATTCCCAGTGTCCTTTTGTTGGGTTTTGAGAGCAACGCCAGGAAAAACAGGAAACGGCTTCCTGCCCGGAATGGCGGGTTTCAAAGCAATCCCAGGAAAAGTGCGAAGCGGTTTTCCGTCCGGGATTGCGTGTTTCAAAACAATCCCAGGAAAAGTCTGAAGCGACTTTTGCCCGGGATTGCGTGTTCCAAAGATCGGGCCGGTTCAGTGCGCCTCCGCCGCAATCAGCGGCACTTCCGCGCCCTTGGCATCGTAGAGCTTGCCGTTGAGGAAGTAGTCGCCGTCATGCAGGCGGGCGATGTCCTGGTAGCGGATCGTGCGCTCCGTTGCCGCGGCGAAGACCGACTGCTGGTCGGAATTGCCTGCCGTGAAGTGGTTGAACAAGAGGTTGAGCAGGATCGCCATCACGGCGGCCGACGAGATGCCCGAATGGAAGATCGTCGCGACCCAGGTCGGGAAATGCTCGTAGAAGCCGGGGGCCGCGATCGGGATCATGCCGAAGCCGATCGAGGTGGCGACGATCACCAGGTTCATGTTGTTGTTGTACTCGACCTTGGACAGCGTGCGGATGCCGCTTGCCGCGACCGTGCCGAAGAGCACGAGGCCGGCGCCACCGAGAACGGAGGTCGGGACGGAAGCAACGACGCGCCCCATGATCGGCAACAGGCCGAGCGTCACCAGGAACATTCCGCCCGTTGCCACCACATAGCGGCTCTTGACGCCAGTGACTGCCACAAGGCCGACATTCTGGGCAAAAGCGCTCTGGGTGAAGGAGCCGACGACAGGTGCCAGGATGCTCGACAGCATGTCGGCGCGCAGGCCGTCGCCGAGCCGGCGCGAGTCCACCTTGGTCTCGACGATCTCGCCGACGGCGAGAATGTCCGCCGAGGTTTCGACCAGCGTCACCATGATGACGATCAGCATGGAGATGATCGCCGCCAGTTCGAAGGTCGGATAACCGAAGTGGAAAATCTTCGGCAGCGCAAAGACCGGGCCGTTTGCCACCTGCGAAAAGTCGGTCATGCCGGCCACATAGGCGATGCCCGTGCCGATCACGATCGAAAGCAGGATCGAAAGCCGCGAAATCGAAGCATTGCCGAGTTTGCTGAGCAGCAAGACGATGACGAGCGTCACCGCCGCGAGCTGGATGTTGGCAGTGCTGCCAAAGTCCGGCGCCGCCTTGTTGCCGCCCATGGCCCAGAACGCTGCCACCGGCATCAGCGTAAGGCCGATGGTGGTGATGACGATGCCGGTAACGAGCGGCGGAAAGAAGCGCGTGACGCGCGAGAATATCGGCGTGATCAGAAGACCGATCAGCGAGGCCGCGATGACGGCGCCGAGAATGGCCGGAATGCCGCCATTACCTGAAATCGCGATCATCGTCGCGACGCCCGAGAACGAAACGCCCTGCACCAGCGGCAGGCGGCTGCCGAAGAAAGGCAGGCCGATCGTCTGCAGGATGGTTGCGAGACCGCCGGCAAAGAGCGATGCGGTGACGAGCAGGCCGACATCGGCGGAATTCAAGCCCGCCGCCTGGCCAAGGATCAAGGGGACGGCAACGATGCCGCCATACATGGTCAAAACGTGCTGCAGACCATAGGCGAGGTTGGCGCCGATGCTCAGCCGTTCGTCTTCGGGATTCTCCGGTAGTACACTTTCCTCTGCAATACTTGCCAAGGGTATCTCCTCCATACCATTGTGATTGCCCCGTCTCCCGCGGGACAACCAAAAGGTAGCTGAAGGATGGCAAATCTCGCCTTCCAAAAAAAAGCGAAACACCTTTCGGATATTGGGCGGGAATGGGTACGGCGGCCAATTGATCCTTGCCCCGCTCCGCAGACGCCGGCGCGGCTGCCGACAGCGGCGCTTGGCGGGAGGCGGCTGGAGCCCTTTGTGCGCCATCATGCAACAGGGCTCGACGATGTGCAAACGCCCGCTCAACCCGGTATCGGCGGCAGCTCCGGCGCGACCAGCCCGCGGAACGGATCGCGCCATGCCTCGATCTCTTCGAGCTGCTCCACCCAGCGCTTGAGCGCCGGATAGTCCCCGATCGGCAGCCGCGCGGCATCGTTGTAAGGCAGGAATGTCGCCATGCGAAAATCGGCAAAGGCGACCGCGTCACCGACCAGCCACGCGCGACCGGAGAGCTCAGCCTCGAGGGTCCTCGCCGCCCTATGAAACTCCCGCAGCCCCTCCTCCACCATCGCTTCCTCGCAGGGGCCGATGCCGTAGCGCAGCTTGGTGCCCCGCTCCCAATGCACCATGTCGCAGGCTTTCACGAAGTTCTCTTTCCCCCAGCTGATCCAGCGGATCATCTCCGGCTCGCCGTCATCCGTTCGCCAGAAGTTGGAGCCGGTCTGGCGGGAAAGATAACAGGCGATCGCATCCGCCTCCCAGAGCGACCGGCCGGGGCGCTCCAGGATCGGCAGCAGCAGGTTCGGATTGAGCGACCGGAAGCGCTCGGCCTGCCCCGGCGCCATGGGCTCGGCAAATTCGAACGCGACCTCGGCTTGCAGATACCGCGCGACGGCAACCGCCAGGCGAGGATTGGGATTGCGGCTGAAGTAGAGGTTCATGCGGTGGCTCTCCGTTGGTGCACGTCATGAAGACGAACGAAGGCGCCGCGCGCCGACAGGTACGAAAGAAAAATCGATCGCCGCTTCGTCGCGAATGACTCCTAGCAGACCTGACGCGTAGCAGCCTGACTTCGCTCTGGGACAACTGGTTGCGGCCAGGCGCGGCTATGTATGCTATCCTGTCATCAACCAGGCTCTGCAAGGGAGCCCAGGTGACCAACAGGGACACTATCGAGTGGTGGACAAGTCCGTTCAGCGCCGTCTGGCTGCCATCCTTGCCGCCGATGTAGTCGGTTACAGTCGCCTCATGGGCGTGGACGAGGACGGCACCTTGGCGGTCGTGCGGAACCTCCGCGCCGAAGTGATCGAAACCAGGATCGCCGAGCACCAAGGTCGGCTGTTTAAGTCTATGGGGGATGGCTTTCTCGCGGAATTCCCCAGCGTCGTGAAGGCCGTGGCCTGCGCAGTTGTATTGCAGAAGGATATGGCAGCACGGAATGCAGAGCTGTCAGAGGACCGAGCCATCCAACTCCGCATTGGCGTCAACTTGGGGGATGTGATTGCTGAGGATGGCGATGTTTTCGGTGAAGGCGTGAACGTCGCTGCGCGGATCGAGGGACTTGCCCCGGCGGGCGGCATTGCAGTCACCGGCATGGTTCATGACAACGTAGGAAGTCGCCTTGATCTCTCGTTTGAAGACATGGGTGAGCAGCAACTCAAGAATATCGCCCAGCCGGTCCGGCTCTATAGTCTGGGAGCTCCCTCAGGAACATCGGTGCGACCAACAGCGGTAGAACGAATCAAACCGTCCATAGCAGTACTGCCATTTACCAACATGAGTGGTGATCCCGGGCAACAGTACATTTCCGATGGGATCACCGAGGATATCATTACCGAACTCGCCCGCTTTCACGGCCTATCCGTAGTAGCTCGCCACGCGTCGTTTCATTTTGCCAACAAAGGAAAAAGTCATATCGAAGTAGCGCGGGAACTGGGCGTTGCCTATGTAGTTGAGGGTAGTCTACGCAAATTGGGCGACCGAATACGCATCACAGCCCAGTTGATCGATGCCATAACCGGCACTCACGTCTGGGCCGACCGCTACGATCGCGATGCGCAGGATATCTTCGCTGTCCAGGACCTTGTTGTGGCCGCAATCGTAACAATGCTGGAGGGCCGTATGTACGCTGCAGAAGCAGCAAAAGCCCGTGCAAAACCAACTACTAGCTGGTCGGCTTATGACTGTCTGTTGCAAGGCCGCAATCTATGTGACCATCAGCGTGATGCCGAAGCCGTACCCCTACTTGAGCGGGCAATTGCCGTCGATCCGCATTTTGCACTTGCGCATGCCTGGCTGGCGATAGCTCTTACCATCAGCAATATCATTGTGCTCGATGACGATCAGATGGCCAAGGCTGAGAGCGCTTCGAAACAAGCGCTGGAACTAGATGCCAACGACGCCACGTCTCATTGGGCAAGAGCGCTCTACTACCTTTGGACAGGCGACCATGACCGTTCACGCTTCCATTTTGACAGGGCGCTGACCCTCAATCCGGCCGATATACAGATTAAGGGCGACTACGCGAACTGGCAGCGCGCCAGTGGCAGGCCGGCCGATGCGTTGGCCACAATCGATGCCGCCATAGGCTTGGGTCCCTTCGTGCCCGATTGGTTTGCAGCGGTTCGCGGCCTGACGCTCTTTGACCTCGCTCGATATGCTGACGCAGTCGAAGCGCTCGAGAGTGTCCCTGTACAACGCTCCAGTGGCCTCTTGTACCTAGCCGCCGCGCGCGCGCAATTAGGCGACTTAACTGGTGCAAGTGATGTGATCGCCAAGGTGAAGCTGGTGAAACCGGATTTATCGCTTCGGAATGTGATCCAGGTACTGCACTACGCACGCCCTGAAGCTCAGCAACACTTGATTGATGCCCTGCGGAAGGCGGGGCTGCCGGAGCAGTATGTGCGCCCCTTACGAGCAAGTTGAGTTAACTTCTGCTTGTGGCCCACTGCTTCTTTTAGCTGCGCTGCAAACGTTGGTCGCTTTCGGTGCATAGCGGACGCCGGCAAGTCGTCCGCCCGGCTGATTTATGGGTTCACGGCCTAGAGCATCCCGCCCCTCACGTGGAAGCACTGGAGGCAAAAGATGCTCTAGAATCAAGGTGCTAAGGCGTCCTTTGTGCGTTCAGTCGAACGCGCGGCACTCTAGGTGACGTTGGGTTAGTTGCGACTGCGCCAGAGCAAGACCGACAGCAGCGCATGAACCGCGACCGCAGGCCACAGAAAGACGCCCGCGGAGCCAGTCAGTCCGAAATAGGCCAGATAGAGCGTGACTGCCGCACTGTAGATCAGCATGCCGAGGAGACCTGAGTTCCTCCAGCAGGCAACGCCGAGTGCGATCAGGGCAATTCCTGCCACCCGGGCCGTCGGGATAGCAGGCCCGGTCAGTGCCTCGCCAAGCAATACCTGCCCCACGAACGAAGGCAGCACCACCAGCGCGAGGCCTGTTGCCATCTCCGCGAAGGCGGCGAGATCAAGCACGCGTATCATAGGAACGCACCTCTGCTAGCCGTTTATGTCCAAGCCTTGCGATGCACCGGCGCTAGAGCATCCCGCTCTCAAGTGGAATCACTGGAAGCGGAAAGATGGCCTAGATTCAAAGTACTAGAGCGTCCTTTGTGCGTTCGCTTGAACGCACGGCCCTCTAGGGCGTTGCGTTTGGCTTCAGCTCAAAAGTCAGCTTGTCGATCTTGCCCGTGAAGCGGAAGGGCGTGTCGTAGCGGTATTCCAGCAAGGCGACGCCGGTGCGTGTGTCGAGACCGACGTCAAAGGTCTCATCCTCGGGGAAGGTAACCGGGATGCCATGGTCGATGCTGTTCGTGGCGACCTCCTGGCCGTCCACCGACAGAACGCCCGTGCCGCCGGCGCCAAGTCCCTTTCCATCCGACTTGAAGTCGAAGACGATCGTGTGTTTGCCGGGTTCGAGTTCCGGTCCCTCCCACATGGTGCGCTTGAGGTCGAGGAGATTGTAGAGGAACACGACCTTCCCACTGCCGACACCGAAGTCTCCCTGGCTGAGGAAGAGGCCGTAACCGCCAAAGCGGCCGCCTTCGGTGACGATCATGCCTTGCGCACCGCCGTCCGGTATCTCGACGTCGGCAGTAATCGTATAGGACTTGTTCAAGGTGCTGGGCGCAGCACTGCCCGGCACACCGCTCAATTCTCCCTGATAGGTGAATTCCGTCCGTCCGGCCGTCAGGTTGGGTCGAGGGGCGTTCCAGCGTGCGAGCGTCGAATTGTCGAGCGGCAGCACGTTGTACTTCTTCGCTTCGGCGTAGAAGAGGTCCTGCAACTCCTTGAGCTTGTCAGGCATTTTGGCGGCAAGATCGGTGAACTGCGTCGGGTCTTCGTCGACGTTGTAGAGTTCCCAATTGTAGCCGGTGATCACGTCGGGAGGCGTCTTGGTGCTGAGTTCCCACGGCAGTGTTGCGGGCGTCGTCGCGGCGACCCATCCCTCGTGGTAGATCGCGCGGTTTCCCAGCATCTCGAAGTACTGCGTCTGGTGTTGCGTCGGGGCAGTGGCATTCGCCTTGTCCCATGTGTAGGCCAAGCTGACGCCTTCGATCGGCTCCTGCTTGATGCCGTTGATCGTCTCCGGTTGCGTGATGCCTGCCGCCTCCAGGATCGTCGGCACGATGTCGATGAAGTGGTGGAACTGCGCGCGGATCCCGCCCGCGTCGTTGATATGGCCGGGCCAGGACATGGCCATGCCCTGCGCCGTCCCGCCGAAATGCGACGGCACCTGCTTTACCCACTTGAACGGTGTCCCCATTGCCCAGGCCCAGCCGGCTGCGAAATGCGGGAATGTCCGCTCCGAACCCCAGAATGGATACCAGAGAAACTGGTCCTTAACCGGAACTTCGACACCGTTGAATGTGGTGAACTCATTCGGTGTGCCGTTGAGCATGCCCTCGGCGCTCGCTCCATTGTCGCCGCCGATGTAGATGATCAGGGTGTTGTCGAGCTCTCCGAGGTCTTCCACCGCCTGGATGACCCGCCCGATCTCGTTGTCAGCATAGGCAAGGTAGGCGCCGTACACATCGGCCTGCCTGATGAACAGTTTCTTCTGCTCGAAACTGAGCGAATCCCATTGCGGTAAACTGTCGGGCCAAGGCGTGAGCTTCGCGTTCTCAGGCATGATGCCGAGCCGCTTCTGATTGGCGAAGATCGTCTCGCGAACCTTGTTCCAGCCCTCGTCGAAGAGGTGCATGTCGCTGATCTTCTTGATCCATTCGGGCCTCGGGTGGTGCGGCGCATGGGTGGCGCCAGGCACGTAATATACGAGCCAGGGCTTGCCGGGGGCGATCTCGCTCAGTTGCTTGATGTGCTGGATCGCGTCGTCGGCCATGGCCGTTTCCAGGTTCCATTTGGGATTGCCTTCAAACGGATAGATGGCAGTCGTGTTGCGGAACAGGTTCGGTTGCCACTGGCTGGCATCGCCGCCGACGAAGCCGTAGAAATAGTCGAAGCCCATGCCCGTCGGCCACTGGTTGAAGGGCCCCGCCTGGCTCGATTGATAGGACGGCGTGTTGTGGTTCTTGCCGAACCATGAAGTGGCGTAGCCATTTTCCTTGAGGATCGTGCCGATCGTTCCTTTCTCGATGGGAATGATCGAATCGTAACCGGGATACCCGGTAGCGATTTCGCCGACCACGCCGAAACCGACGGAATGGTGATTGCGCCCGGTGATCAGCGCCGCACGAGACGGCGAGCAAAGCGATGTCGAGTGGAAGTTCGTGAAGCGCAACCCCTCTTTGGCGATGCGGTCCATCGCCGGTGTCGGAATGACCCCGCCGAAGGTGCTCGGCGCGCCGAAGCCTTGGTCGTCCGTCATGATGAGCAGCACATTGGGAGCGCCTTTCGGAGGCACGACACGCGGCGTCCACCAGGGCGTCGATTCCGAGGCTTTTTCCTTGATCACGCCGCCAAAAGCCGGACTTGGCGACGGAAGCTGCTTACCCGTAATTGTCGTGGTCGCTCCGGGTGCGCCGAGCGTCCCTGAAACCTGCTGTGCCCATGCGGACGTAAAACCAAGCGCGAAGAAGGCTGCACCCGCAAGCATGCTCTGGCCAATGGTCATGGCGAACACCTCTACTGCAGATCGTTGAATTCTCTCCGAATTAGAACGGTCTAATATACGCATATCACTGCGTGTGGGAAAGGTAAAAGACCGGTCGTAAAACTCGCGCGCGTTAGGTTCAATGTCCCAAGGCGGCTGATGCCGCCACAGGCAAACATGAATCACGCAAAAACATGCTCGTTTTAGCGGGACTCACGTATAGCGATGCAAGCATCCCAGCGATCGACGCGGGCGTCGCGTCTTTCGTTGCCTGAACAATTCCGTTCTGGCTGCGTTCATAATTACGAGCGCTAAATGGGACCGACGTTTAGGAGGTAACATACATGAAGAAGATCATTTCAATCAGCCTGCTGCTCGCGTCGCTGATACCGGGCGCAGCACTGACGCCGGGCACAGCACTGGCCCAAGGCGTAGAGCTCTATCTCGATGGCGGTGGGCCAAGATATGACGATGGCCGACGCTATTACGACGACGAGGACTACGGCGACGACTATTATCGCGACCGCTACTATCGCGACCGCCAGTATCGCGATCGCCGCGCCCAGCGCCGCATTTGTACCCCGCAACGCGCTTTGGCGATAGCGCGGGCCGAGGGCTTGCAGGGCGCCAGAGTCGGTCGAACCACCAATCAGTGGATCGAAATTAGAGGGTCGCACCGTCGCACGATCGTCTTCGGCCTTCAGCCCAACTGCCCGGTTCGCGGCTATAACAACTGGTAAAATGCATTGGGGGTTTTCCGTCGACGGTTGGGGCGATCTTCGCCCCCACCCCGGCGGCCCGCTATCTCAGGCCCCGCCCCCGGCTGAGAACGGGGGGCCGGCCCGGACGGTGAACCTCGTCAGGCGTTCATGGACGGACGATACTGGCGCTTTTCAAGCACCGTGACAGCGTGAAGGTCTGTGCTCCCTCACGAGGTTTCGGCCTCTCCCCCCTGTGAACCCCCCAAGCAGTTTTTTTTGCCCTATTTCCCGCCGGAGCTTTGCCCGGCCGGCTTACAGCCGTTCGTCTCATGGAGATGGCGCGCTGCATCAAGGCTGACGAGAGAGCGCACCCTGCGCCGCCAAACGGATCGCCCCCACCCTGCGCGCCTGGAGCGTTGGCCGGGCGGTCCCATTCGGCGTCGAACCCTGCGGCGAAAGATTGCGAGCGCCATACCGCCCCCAACAGATCGACCGTCTCGGCATCTGTGAATTTGCTTCCCAATACCTGCGAACCCGGTCTGCCTACCGGCGATCCACGGGCTGACCTATTTCTCTGTCCACCCCCGACGCAGGCAGGGCCTGCCCCATTGATCAGCAAAGGACAGTGAAATGGCACTCAAGGACATTCTTCCCGGCAAGCTTGGTTTTGGTGCCGCACCGCTCGGCAACATGTTCCGCGAAATCCCGGAACAGGAAGCGCTCGGCACCGTGGAGGCCGCCTGGGACGACGGCATCCGCTATTTCGACAACGCCCCCTTCTATGGCGCCGGCCTCGCCGAAATCCGCATGGGCGAATCGCTGGCCGGCCGTCCGCGTGACGAATACGTCATCAGCACCAAGGTCGGCCGGGTCATCCTCGACGAGATCGAGGATGTCAGCGCCCGCGATCTCGGGGAAAAGGGCGACGTCTTCCGCTATGGCCGGCCCAACAAGATCGTCAACGACTATTCCTATGACGCGACGCTGCGCTCGATCGAAGACAGCCTGAAGCGCCTGAAGACCGACCGGATCGAGATCGCCTTCGTCCACGACGTCGCCCAGGATTTCTACGGCGACGAATGGCTGGATGTGTTCGAGACCGCCCGCAAGGGCGCGTTCAAGGCGCTTGACCGGCTGCGCGACGAGGGCGTGATCAAGGCCTGGGGCCTCGGCGTCAACCGTGTCGAGCCGATCGAACTGCTGCTCGCGCTCGAAGGCCCCCGCCCCGACGGCTTCCTGCTTGCCGGCCGCTATACCCTGCTCGATCACGACCGCGCCCTGCAGCGCGTCATGCCTGTTGTCGCCGAACGCGGCCTCGGCATCATCGTCGGCGGCCCCTATAGCTCGGGTGCCCTGGTTGGCGGACCGAACTTCGAATATGCCCCGGCCACGCCCGCAATCCTTGCAAAGGTCGCGCGCATCAAGGCGATCGCCGACCGCCACGGCATCAGCATGAAGGCCGCGGGTCTGCAATTCGCGCTCGCCAACCCGGCGGTCGCCGCCGTCATCCCCGGTGCCAGCCAGCCGAGCCGGATTGCGGAGGATCGCGCGGCACTGAACGAGGTCATTCCCGCCGATTTCTGGCGCGAACTCAGGGAAGCCGGTCTGGTCAATCCCGCCGCTCCCCTGCCGATAGCCTGAGCGAGAGCGTGAACTGTGCCCGCCCGCTATCTTGCGGGCGGGGCAGCCGCTACCGGATCCTCCGCCAGAAAGCGCTGCAGGCGCGGCACGGCAAAATCGAGGAACGCGCGCACGCGCGCCGGCAGATGCTGGGCACCGCGATAGAGCGCATGAATTTCATCAGCCTCGGCAATGGCGCTGTCGGCAAGCACCTCGACGAGCTCTCCGCGGGCGATCGGGCCGCGGACGTGATAGTCGGCGATCCGCCCGATCCCGACGCCTGCCATCGCCATGCGGCGGATGGTTTCGCCGTTATTGGTCAGAAGCGAGCCGCTCAGCATCCGCTCGACGATCCGCCCGCCCTCGCGCATCGGCCAGACGGGGTTTGCCCGGCGAAAATTGAACCCCAGGCAATTATGCCTCAGCAGATCCTCCGGCGTTTTCGGCACGCCCCACCTGGCGAGATAGGCGGGTGAAGCGACGATGCGCCTTTTTGTCGTGCCGATCTTGCGCGCCACCAGATTGGAATCCGGGAGACGCCCGACCCGGATCGCGACATCGGTCCGTTCGAGATAGAGGTCGACCACCTCGTCGGACAGCGAGAGGTCGATGACGATCTTCGGATAGGCTTCAAAGAAAGCGGGCAGGATCGGCTCCAGCGCCGCCGTGCCGAAGCTGACGGACGAACTCACCCGGATCAGCCCCTCGGGTGCTGCACCTCCTTGGGCGATCTGCTGCTCGGTCTCGTCGAGATCGGCAAGCAGCCTCTGGCTCCGCTCGTAATAGAACGCGCCTTCATCCGTCAAAAGCAGCCGCCGCGTCGAACGCTCGACCAGGCGGATGCCGAGCCGAGCTTCCAGCCGTTGAATGAGCTTGGATACGGTCGACGGCGTCATCATGAGCTGCCGCGCCGCCTCGGAAAAACTGCCGGCCTCGACCACCTGGACAAAGACCATCATCTCGCCTGCGCGGTTATCCATGACGCCACCCGGTTCGAATTCGAAAACCCGCCGTCAGGCTATCGCGGAAACCTCGACCTGTCGCCCTGTCCCGTCATGCCGGTACGAACGGCCGGAGAGCCTCGACCAGTTCGGTGGTGCCGTAGCAAACCTCGCCCTGCGGCTCGATGTCGATCAGCCCGCCTTTGTTGTGCGCGTCGTAGAGATCGACCAGGAGCCCGGCGGTGCTCGCGCTCACAGCCCGCTCAAGCGCCGCCTGCCAATGCTCGCGCCGCACGGCCTGAGCGGTGATCGTGCGGCCCAGCAACTGGCTGAGGGCGCCGGCAACATCCGCGGCACTATAGCGGCGCGGTCCTTCGGCGTGAACGATACGCTCGACCTTTTCCATGCTCGGGCGGCGCAGGAGGTCGGCGGCCGATCGGCCCACATCTCCGGTCGAAACGGCGGCAAATGTCCGCTCGACCGGGTGGTGCAGGCTCGGCAGGCTGCCCGTCGCGATCGCGGTGGGGATGCTGCGGGCCCAGCCCTCCATATGCTCCGCCGAGCGCAGGAAAACCTTGGGCATGGCGAGCGCGCGAAGGCGTTCCTCGAAGCGACGGAACACGGTGGGCATGCCGATATCCCCGTCGACATGGGCGCCGTAGTCGGAAATCGCCAGCACGCGTTCCGGCCCTGCACGCGCAATCGCCTCGGCCATGTTCGCCGTCATCTGGCGCATCTCTCCCTTCGCGTCCGCGGCCCTGAGCGGCGGCGGCAGGATGATCTGCACGGCTTGCGCCCCCGCAAACGCCTGGCGGAGTGCTGCCGGGTCCCGCAGATCGGCGAGCGCGATATCACAACCGATCGCCCGCAATTTGTCCGCCTTGGCCGCGTCGCGCAGCACCGCCCTGACCGGCAGGCCCGCCGCGCGCAGTGCCGTTGCCGTTGAAAAGCCCACCTTTCCGGCGGCCCCGAGAATAACAAACATGATCTCGTTCCTTGCTGAAGATCGGCAAGGACTAGGGACCACGCAGGGCGCCGTCGCACAGATTCGGTCAGGATTTTGCAGCTTCGGTCAGATTTCCGCCGCGCGCCGCATGATCTCGCCAGGCGTCTCGCCCAGAAGCCGGCGCATCGTCGAAGCCATATGGCTTTGATGGGCGAAGCCGGCGGCGACCGCGATCTCGCTCGCCGGCATCATCGTCGTGGTCATTAGCGCACGGGCATGCTCGACGCGGCGGCGGATCACATATTGGTGCACCGGCAGGCCGGTGCTGTTGCGAAAGAGCGTCTTCAGCCGCGTGGCGCTCAAGCCCGCGACCGCGGCAAGGTCGGCAAGATGAAGCCTCTTGTCCAGATGGGTCTCGATGAACTCGGTCAGAACCCGCAATTGCCGCGCCGAGAGTTTCGGTTCGCTCCGCCCTTCCGGCCGTTGCGGTCCGCCGGTCGCGGTCTCGATCAGCCGCACGGCAAGCGCATTGGCAAGCAGGTCGATATAAAGTGGATCGGATGGCGTGTCGGCCTCCAGATCCGCCTTGATCGCCCAACCGATCGCTTCGAGCCGGGTGTCGCGCAGCTGCAATTGTGGCTGCAACTCCACCCTGTCGCCATGCCGCCCGAGGTCAGCCGCGACCCGGTCGAGCAGCGATCGCGAGAAACTGAGCCGCAGGATCCGGCAGTCGGCATCATCCTCCCAGGAACCATCGACCCCGGCAGGGATGATGTCGATATCGCCCGGCTTCTGCACCCGCCGCATGCGCCGGCCACCGCATTGGCAATCGGCGTTGACCGGCGGGCCGAAATGCACAGCCAGCCTATGGGTGTCACTGCCCGGCACATGCACCCGGCCGCGCGGAATATGGATGAAGTCGGCCGAAAGCACGTTCCATGCCCGCCCGGCACTGGTGAGCAGGATCTGTGGCGATGGTTGAATGGAAGAAAGTGACATGACCTGCTGCGACCTGGACCTCGGCATGGGGTGGCCATGCTACGTCGCAACAGGCGGCTTAACAACGGCGGGCGCGCAGTTGATCGCCACCTTTGCTTCCGCTGCCAGATCAGGCTTCCGTTGCTCCATCAGAACGGGTTGATATAGTTGGTGATCGCGATCTGGCGCAAAAGCACCCGGCGGATCACATGCGCCGCCTTTACCCGGTCGGTGAATACAGCGGCAACCCCTGCCGCGCCCGCGGGCAGCCTTGCGGCAAAGGCCTCGTCATCCAGCCTGATCCGCACGATGAAGGGTGCGGCCGATACCGCCTCCGGCGCCACCGCCGTGCCGGAGACGCGCGCCTGCCCGGAGGCGATCGCCTGCAGTCAGAGGAACGGGAAGGTCGCAACGCCGAGTTTGCCAACTGACCGTTAGCTGGCATCGGAGGGCGGCGGGCGAGCTTTTGCCCGCTTGTCCTGCTCGCTGGCCCGCCCCCCTCATCGCCCTGGTGATCTTGATCAAAGTCAAGGAAATCCCCGCAGCGCCGTGCGATTGTTTCCGTGCAGTAGCTCAGTCTTTCGCGAAGCGGCCGTGCCGCACGGAGGGGAAAGCGATGAGAAACAAGTCTGCTAAATTGATCCTCGCAAGCATTCTGAGCTTTGGTCCGGCGCTCTCGGCAGCCGCGCAGGAACACGGCGACATCGGCACGCCGGACGCCGCCAGGGCCGAAAAGGCTTTTGCCGCCAAGCCGCTCTATTCGCCCTACGCAGGCCGCAATTTTCCGACCCGCCCCCTGTTCGGCGACACGCATCTTCATACCGGAGCCTCATTCGACGCCGGAGCCTTTGGCGCGCGGCTGACCCCGCGCGATGCCTATCGCTTCGCCCGCGGCGAAGAGATCATGGCGTCGAGCGGCCAGCCCGCCAAGCTGTCGCGTCCGCTCGACTTCCTGGTGGTCTCCGACCACTCCGACAACATGGGCATGTTTCCGGACCTCTTCGCTGGCAAGTCGGAGGTTATCTCCGATCCGCAGGCCAAGACCTGGTACGACATGATCAAGTCGGGTCAGGGCGGCAAGGCGGCGATGGAAATCATCGTCGGGTTCAGCGAGGGCACCCTGCCGCAGGCGATGATCTACGGGCCCGACACCCGCCCCTACAAGAACGCCTGGCAGGACACGATCAAGGCGGCCGAGGAATATAACGAGCCCGGCCGCTTCACCGCCTTCATCGGCTACGAATGGACATCGAACACAGCGGGCAACAACCTGCACCGCAACGTCATCTTCCGCGACAATGCCGACAAGGCGAACGAGGTCTTGCCCTACACGACGCTGAAGCCGCTCGGCAGCGACAATCCGCGCGACCTGTGGAAGTGGATGCAGGCCTACGAGGACAAGACCGGTGGCAGTGTGCTGGCGATCGCCCACAACGGCAACCTGTCCAACGGGCGCATGTTCCCGATGATCGAATCCTTCACCGGCAAGCCGGTGGACAAGGACTATGTCGAGCAACGCGCCCGCTGGGAACGGCTCTATGAGACAACCCAGACCAAGGGTACCGGCGAGGCGCACCCGGCGCTCGCGCCCAATGACGAGTTCGCAAACTTCGAGATCTGGGACTTCGGCAACCTCGATGCCAGCGAGCGCAAGACGCCGGACATGCTCGAATTCGAATATGCGCGCTCGGCGTTCAAGAACGGCCTCAAGCTCGAGGCTCAACTCGGCACCAATCCCTACAAGTTTGGGCTGGTGGGCAGCTCGGACTCGCATACCGGTCTGTCGGCCATGGAGGAAGAGAACTTCTTCGGCAAGACGACCCCCCAGGAACCGAGCCCGGAACGACTGACTGCAACCTTCGTCAAGAACCCTAAGACCAACATAACGGTGATGGACTGGGAGGTCGGGGCGTCTGGCTACGCAGCCGTCTGGGCGGTGGAAAACACCCGCGAGTCAATCTGGGACGCCATGCAGCGCAAGGAGACCTATGCGACAACAGGGCCGCGCATGCTCGTGCGCTTCTTCGGCGGCTGGGATTTCGAGCCAGCCGATGCCGAAGGCCGCAATCCCGGCGCCATCGGCTATGCCAAGGGCGTGCCCATGGGTGGCGATCTGACGGCGGCGCCTGAGGGCAAGGCACCGACATTTCTCGTTGCCGCGCTCAGGGACCCGATCGGCGCCAATCTCGATCGTTACCAGGTCGTCAAGGGCTGGCTTGACGACAAGGGCGAGACGCACGAACAGGTCTACGATGTCGCCTGGGGCGGAGACCGCAAGCCGGGCACGGACGGCAAAGTGCCGTCTGTCGGCGATACGGTCGACATCGAGAACGCCACATGGACCAACACCATCGGCGCGCCCGAGCTGATCGCGGTCTGGAAGGACCCGGAGTTCGACCCGAAGCAGAAGGCATTCTACTACGGCCGCGTCATTGAGATCCCGACGCCCCGGTGGACGGCCTATGACGCCAAGCGTTTCGGGACGAGGCCGCTGGAAGGCACGCGCATGACCGTGACCGAGCGCGCCTACACCTCTCCGATCTGGTACACGCCATAATCCGGGAGATGGATGACCGCATGCGGGCGGACGCACGAAGACCATGCGCCCGCCGCCCTCCGTCAAGCGAGCGAGCACGGCCATGCTGAAACGCATCTTACGAGAGCCGCTGGTCCATTTCCTGGCACTCGCACTTTTGATTTTCGCCGCGCACGGCCTTCTGCGCACCGGCGCCGATGCGCCGGAAAAAATCGTCGTCAGTGCGTCGAAGATCGAGCAGATGGCAACGGTCTTCACCAAGACCTGGCAGCGCTCGCCGACGGCGGACGAGCTGAAAGGCATGATTGACGACTATGTGAAGGAAGAAATTCTGGTCCGCCAGGCGCTGGAACTCGGGCTCGACCGGGACGACACGGTCGTGCGCCGCCGCCTGCGGCAGAAAATGGAGTTTCTGAACGCCGCCGACGCCGTCCCCGTGACGGTCACCGATCCGGAACTGGAAGCCTATCTCGAGGCCAATCCGGCAACCTTCGCCAGCGATGCGAAGCTGGCATTCGAGCAGGTGTTTCTCAATCCCGCCCGGCACGGCGACACGATTGCTGAGGACGCCGCCGCCTTGCTCGCGGAGCTCCGCAGCAACGACATGGCCGACCCTGCTTCGCTTGGCGATGTCTCCCTGCTTCCCGCGGCAGTTCTGCTCACAAGCAAGGCGGCGATCGACCAGACCTTCGGCGGCGACCTTGCGGACGGGCTCGAAAAGGCTCCGCTCGGTCAGTGGACGGGGCCGATCGCCAGCAGCTTCGGCCTCCATCTGGTCCGGGTGTCCGAGCATGCGCCGGGCCGGGTGCCGCAACTCAAGGACGTCCGCGACGAAGTGGCAAGGGAGTGGGAAAACGCCAAGCGTGCCCAACTTGAGCAGCAACGCTTCGGTGAATTGCTCGCTCGCTACCAGGTGAGCGTCGAAGCCGCCACCGCTGCAGGAGACAACTGATGAGACCGCTTGGCGCGCTTCTCGCCTTGCCGATCCTCCTGCTGCTCGGCGCTTCCGCTATCGCTCATGAGGTTCGGCCGGCATATCTCGACATACGCGAAACGGCGCACGACACCTTCGCCGTTCTCTGGAAGGTGCCGGCGCAGGGCAGGATGCGGCTGGCGCTCGACGCGCATCTGCCAAAACAGTGCATCGAAAGGGCCACGCCGATCCGGTGGTTCGAAGGCAGCGCCTATCTGGAGCGGTGGACCGTCGACTGCGCGGGGGGATTGCGGAATGGCACGATCGTCATCGACGGGCTCAAGGCCACGCTGACCGAAGCACTGGTGCGCATCGAATACGAGAATGGCGGCACCGAGGTTGGGCGCCTCATGCCCGAGGCGCCCACCTTCACTGCGGCCGGCACCCAGCCCAGTCTTGAAGTGGCCCGGACCTATTTCCTGCTCGGCGTCGAGCACATACTCCTGGGTTTCGATCATCTGATCTTCGTGCTCGCGCTCATGTTGCTGATCCATGACCGCTGGATGCTGTTCAAGACGATCACGGCCTTCACCGTCGCCCACAGCATCACGCTTGCCGGAGCGTCGCTCGGCTATTTCAGCCTTCCCCAGAAGCCGGTCGAAGCAACGATCGCCCTCAGCATTGCCTTCGTCGCAAGCGAACTGCTCAAGGCCAGACCGAACGAAGCGCGCCTGTCGGAAACCTATCCCTGGGTCGTCGCCTTCGCCTTCGGCCTGCTGCACGGTTTCGGCTTCTCCGGCGCGCTGAAGGAGATCGGATTACCGCAATCGGATGTGCCGCTGAGCCTCTTGACCTTCAACCTCGGTGTCGAGGCGGGACAGATCATCTTCGTTGCCGCGGCTCTGGCGATTGCCTGGGCGGGGCGCGCGGTGGTTGGTTACCACGCCGCCTTCGCGCGCCGGGCAATCGCCTACGGCATCGGCACCAGCGCGATGCTCTGGTTCATTCCCAGGATCGCCAGCCTGGCAGCCTGAAGCGCGGCGCTCTTGCGCGACATGCAGCCAAGCAAAGTTCTACAGCGACCTTTGCGCGTCTGATAAGACGCGCGGCGCCGTAGAGCCCGGCAATCGAGTTGAGCCGTCCGCACCACCCCATGAACACCGACATCTGCCCGAAGGGCCGCTCGCCTCACCCCGCCTGCTGCGCCCCATGCGCGTGGATCACCGCATCGGCCTCCTTGCCGTAGAGCTCCTCGAAATGGTCGAAGCTCTTGGAAAAGTAGCCGATCCCCTGCGTGGCCGCCCGCAGTGCCCGGGCGAGATCGTCGAGCGCCGATCCGGGCACCAGTGCGCGAAAGATGTCCCAGCCCTTGGCGGTCTCGTCGCGGTCGAAGCCGAGCACCTGGCCCTTGTAGGTGGAGACAATCGGCACCAGGCTGCCGGAATAGATCGAGGGGATGTGGATCTCGATGCGGATGACCGGCTGCATCAGCACGGCGGAGGCCTGCGACAGCGCCTGGCGCACGCCCATCTTGGCCGCCGCCCGAAAGGCGAAGTCGTTGCTGTCGACCGAATGGTGCTGGCCGTCGGTCAAGGTCACGCCGACATCGATCACCTGAAAGCCGAGCGGGCCTTTCTCCATCGCCTCCCGCGCCCCGGCCTCGATCGCCGGGATGAAGTTGCGCGGCACCGCCCCGCCCTTCACCGTCTCGGCAAAGGAGAAGCCGGTGCCGCGCTCGTTCGGGTGCACGCTGAGCTTGACGTCGGCAAATTGCCCGGCGCCACCCGTCTGCTTGCGGTGGCGATAATGCACGTCGGAGGGTTTCAGCACCGTCTCGCGATAGGTCGGGCTCGGTGGCTTGTCGGTGACGCCGACGTGGAAGACGTCGGCGAGCGTCTTGCAGAGATCGCGCAGGTGCATCGGCCCTTGCACGCAGACGAGCTGGGCGCCGGTTCCCTCCTCCTGCATGACCGCAAGCCCGCGGTCGGTCTCGGCGAGTTTGGCGAGCGTGCCGGAAAGCTTGGTCTCGTCGCGCTCGCTGTCCGGCACCAGGATGCGCTCCAGCATCGGCGTCGGCGGCACCGTCCAGTCCGGCGCCTCGGCCGTGCTATTGCCGGCAAGCAGCGCCGGCACCGGCAGATGCTCGGATTTGACCGCCGCGATGATCGCGCCCGCCTCCGGCGTGGCGTTTGGCAGCGGTTTTCCGGTCGCCGGGTCCTGCAGCGAGCCGAGGCTGCCGCCGCCGAGCGTTGCGCCCTGCTTGATCCCCGATGTCAGCGCCCGCACCAGCACGGTCTTGCCGACATTGGCGCGGTGGTAGGCATGGAAGCTGACAGCCGAAAGGGTGGTTTCGGCAATCGAGCCGGCCGCAGCCAGCCGGTTTCGAAGCGCATCGACAGCGGGCGCCTCATGGCGCAGCGCCTTCATCAGCCGCATGATGCCATTGGCATGGCTCGCCGAGCCGACCAGCACCGGGATGATCCGGTTTTCCTTAAGCAGCCGCGTGGAGATCGCGTAGATCGTGTCGCTTGCCGGTGCCCGATCTTCGATCAGCTCCTCGAGCAGCCAGTCGTCGAACTCGGAGAAATGTTCCAGCAGTTCGGTGCGCGCCTCCTTCTCGCGCTCCATCACCGTATCGGGGATCTCGATCAGCGCCGAGGTCTGGCCTTCGCGGTAGCGCCAGGCGCGCTCGGAGATCAGGTCGCAGGTGCCGACGATCTTGTCGCCTTCGCGGATCGGCACCTGGCGCAAGAGCAGCATGTGGCCGGAATAGTCCTGGAGGGCGGCGATCACGTCGCGCAGCCGCGCCCGCGGCTCGTCCATGCGGTTGATGAAGAGAATGCAGGGAGTGCCCGAGGCCTCGATCACCTTGAGATAGGGCGCAGCCAGCACCGCCTCCTCCGGCGCCGGCGAGACGCAGAGCACGCAGGCATCGCTGGCAATCAGCGCATGCTGCGCGTGGCCAAGCGCCTCGGTTCCGCCGGGTGCATCGAGCGCGCACCAGGGCTCGCCGCCAAACTCGAATTCCGTGAGGTTCAGTCCATAGGGCGAAACAGCTTTTCTGGAGGCCCCCTCCAGACCGGCCAGCTTTTCTACCAGCGTGGTTTTTCCGGTCTGTGAGGGCCCAAGTACCGTGAAGCAGCGCATCGGCGATCCTCCCCTGTCGCGATTGCCAGAAGGCGCCGAGCGTTGCGACGCCCTTACTCTATTAATTCTAGGGCAGCTTTTGCGCTTTCAATGGCTATGCGCAAATTCGGCACAGTTCTCATGCCCGCTGCGTCGACAATCGGCGTCGCCGGATGCCCATAATCTGATTGTCAATTTAAACCGGTTGTGAAATTATATCATTGTCGAGATCGACAATCGAAAGCGCGGCGCTAGTTCTATCGAAGCGCCATCCATTCATTGGAACCGTCCGAGCCGGAGACCGTCCGCATGTCCCTCACGCTTTACCAGCATCCGCTTGCGTCCTTCTGCCATAAGGTGCTGATCGCGCTTTACGAGAACGATACCCCCTTCAAGAGCAGCCTTGTCGATCTGCTCGATCCTGAGGAAGCGGCCCGCTTTGCAGCACTCTGGCCGGTCGGCAAGATGCCGGTTCTGACCGACAGCGCCCGTAATGTCGTGATGCCCGAAACCTCCATCATCATCGAATATCTCGACCGCCACTATCCCGGCCGCCAGCGGCTGATCCCCGACGATCAGGATACGGCCCTCAAGGCGCGCCTCTGGGATCGCTTCTTCGATCTCTACATCCATGTGCCGATGCAGAAGATCGTCACCGATACGCTGCGCGCATCAGGCGAAAACGACCATCGCGGCGTCACCGACGCCCGCGCTTCCCTTGCCGTTGCCTATGGCATGGCCGACAAGCATTTCACTGAGAACACCTTCGCCGCCGGCGATGCCTTCAGCCTTGCCGATTGCGCGGCCACGCCTGCGCTCTTCTATGGCGGCATCGTCGAGCCCTTCGATGAGAAATACCCGCATCTCGCAGCCTATTTCGAGCGCCTGCTTGAGCGCGCCTCCGTGCGCCGCGTGCTCACCGAAGCGCGGCCTTATTTCCATATGTTTCCCTACCGGAACCTGATGCCCGAGCGGTTTTTCGAGATGTGAGCCACGCCCGGAAACGAAGTGAATACAGGGAGATCGAGCGCCTTCGTGAATCGGGATGGCAAGACGCTTTGTGACACCGTCCACCACTCCGTCCGCCGCCAATTCCAGGCGAAGTCTGCCCCTCACCCTAGCCCTCTCCCCGCACGCGGGGCGAGGGAACGTGCCCCTTCGCAGCGTTGTCGAGCGGAGCCGCCGTCAGAGAAAAATCGAAGATGCTTGCTGTTGAGACGAGCGGTTGCCACATGTCCCTTCTCCCCGCCCGCGGGGAGAAGGTGCCGGCAGGCGGATGAGGGGCTTCCCTCTATAGTCGATGCTACTTCACCTGCGCCGGCGGCGTGCCGATTGGGAAGGCGATGGTGACGAAGCCGGCGGTACCCTCCGGCCGGTTCTTGGCGCCGAATTCCTGGAAAATCTTCAGCGTCAGAGAGACCGGCGTCTCGGCCATCTTGAAATTGTAGCCCATGGTGCCGCCGATTGCGGCGATACGGCCCTTGAAGTCGCCGAGGCTTGCACCGGGACCGCTGTCGCCCGTCACCTGCTGGTAGAAGTAGCCCGCCACGCCGGCGGAGAATTCCTGGCCGAAGTGCCTGGTAACCGCCCATTCCGCGTGGAATTCCGTACCCGTGCGATAGTCCGTCGCCGGGTTCTCGCCGTTGAAGGTGAAGCCCGCGGCACCCGAAAGGTCGAAACCGGCTTCCGGGTTGAACCAGGTGCCGGCAAGGGTGAAGTCGCCTGCCCAGCGATTAAAGGAGAGATTGGCGAGCTCGCCTTTCTGGTAGTCGCCGATCGGCACGTTGAGGCTGGCGTTCGCCGTCCAGTGGAAATCGCCTTCGTGCCAGCCGAGCACGACGCCAACCACCGGGTCGCCGATGGTGAAGATCGAGTCGCTTGCGGAGGCCGAACGGCCGGCCCTCGGCGCTGACAGCGTTGCATCGATGTCGGGGCCGCCGAAAGGCACGATCGCGGTAAAGCCGAGATTGCCGCCTTGCACCTCCTCGGGCATGACCCAGAGGCCGGTGCCGAAGACGCCGATCAGGGTCGCGTCGACTTCGCCGACGATCTGGCCGCCGAGCGGAAGCTGCTTGTTGCCCTTGAGCTCACCGACATAGAAATAGGTGTCGTTCTGAAAGTAGGTTCCGGGCGGTGCGAGAAGGCCGGCCATCGGGCCACGGGCACCGAGCAGATAGAAGCCGGCACCGTTTTCAGCCGCGTTCGCCGTCGAAGGCGCGACCACGCAACACAGGCCGGCAGCGATTGCCTATGCGGACAGCAAACTCTTGGCAACGCTCATCGAGTGACCCCCCTCATCTCTCGGCAGAGACGATAGCATTCCGCCATCTTCAAGCCAGCCCTAAGAAACAGGAGCCTCAAGAACCGCAACATCCGATTGCAGGACGGTGCAGGCATACACATCTTGCCCGCCCGGCACAGGCCGCTACCTTACCGCCTGTCGCCTTCGGTTTGTTCCACAACGGAGGCTTGCGTTTTCGTTGCTTTCCCAGCGCATCAGCAAAGGATCCGAGACCATGGAATACCGGCTGCACGGCCGCTCCGGCCTGAAAATCTCTGTTATCACCATGGGCACGATGACGATTGGCGGCCGCGGCAAGTTCGCCGAGGTCGGCAATGTCGGCCTCAAGGACGCCCGCCGCTACGTCGATCTCTGCCTCGACGCCGGCGTCAACCTGATCGACACCGCCGATATCTATTCGACCGGCTACTCAGAGGAGATCATCGGCGAGGTGCTTGGCGGCAAGCGCAAGAACGGCGTGCTGGTCGCCACCAAGGCACGCTTCTCCATGGGGCCCGGACCGAACGACGGCGGGCTCTCGCGCCACCATCTGATCGCCGCCTGCGAGGCGAGCCTGAAGCGGCTGAAGACCGACGTCATCGATCTCTACCAGGTGCATGAATGGGATGGCCAGACGCCGCTCGAAGAAACGATGGAAGCGCTCGACAGCCTCGTCCGAAGCGGCAAGGTCCGCTACATCGGCTGCTCCAACTATTCCGGCTGGCACATCATGAAGGCGCTCGGCATCAGCGCGCTCGAGGGCCGGCAGCGCTTCGTCAGCCAGCAGATCCACTATACGCTGGAAGCCCGCGAGGCCGAATACGAACTGATGCCGATCTCGATCGATCAGGGGCTCGGCGTGCTCGTCTGGAGCCCGCTTGCAGGCGGCCTGCTCTCGGGCAAGCATCGGCCGGGCGAGACATCAGAGGGAACGCGCCAGCTCGCCGGCTGGAACGAGCCGCCGATCCGCGACGAGGCGCGGCTGTGGAAGATCGTCGACATGCTGGTGGCGATATCAGGCGAGCGCGGCGTCTCCCCGGCGCAGGTGGCGCTCGCCTGGCTGATCGGCCGCAAGGGCGTCACGTCCGTCATCATCGGCGGCCGCACGGAAGCACAGTTCAGCGACAACCTCGCCGCCGCCGGCCTGAAGCTTTCCGACGAGGAAAAGGAACTGCTCGACGCCGTCAGCCTGCCGCCGGTGATCTACCCCTACTGGCACCAGCTCCGGAGCGCCAAGGACCGGCTCGGCGAAGCGGATCTGTCGCTGCTGGGGCCGCATTTGTAGAGGAAGGTGCCCTATCCGGCTCGCCAACGCCTCTTCAGCATCATGGAGCAAGTGCCACAAGATTCCGATGAAGGCCGACGCGATCTCGTGAGGAAAACCGACCTTCCTTCTCCATTGGACCGCAACAGACCTTTGCAGTGACCGCTTCGCGGATCCTGTTCCTGTTGAAGGCGGTACTCTCGTGAAGCGTCGCTATACGACCGTCTCAGTGGTATCATGAACCAGCACGGTCGCGGTGTCGGGCAGCCGGATGGTGCATGTCGCGTCAATTGCCTGGCTTCATCCGGCGGATCTCCTGAGGGGGAGACAGCCATGGCAACTGCAAGAGCAGAGCGGCGGCTGGCCGCGATCCTGGCCGCTGATGTCGTCGGCTATTCCCACCTCGTCGAACATGACGAGGCTGGGACGGTGTCGGCCCTCAAGGTTCTGCGCCGGGAGGTGATCGATCCGCTGCTGGCCGACCATCAGGGCCGTATTGTCAAGCTGATGGGCGACGGTGCGCTCGTGGAGTTCGGCTCGGTCGTCGATGCCGTCGCGTGCGCGGTCGCCATCCAGAAGGGGGTTGCCGAGAACCAGGCCGATATCCCGACGGAGCGACGCATCATCTTCCGGATCGGCGTCAATCTCGGTGATGTGATCCATGAGGTTGATGGGGATCTCTACGGCGATGGCGTCAACATCGCGGCCCGCCTCCAGACCTTGGCGGATCCAGGCGGCATTTGCATTTCCGGCACGGCGTACGATCACCTCCCGGGCAAGCTTGACTGCGGCTACGAGTACCTCGGCGAACGCGCGCTCAAGAACATGGAGCGGCCGGTGCGACTGTACCGCCCCCTTCTGGAAAGGACGACCGCAGGAACGGTATCGCCCAGGCCCGCACTTCCGGATCGACCATCCATTGCCGTGCTGCCGTTCAACGTCATGAGCGCCGACCCGGAGCAGGACTTCTTCAGCGATGGACTCACCGAGGACATCACCACCGCGCTATCCAAGCTCAAGGGCTTCTTCGTGATCGCCCGCAACACGATGTTCACCTACAAGGGAAAGCCCGTGGATGTGCGCGCCATCGGGCGCGAACTCGGGATCCGCTATATTCTCGAGGGGAGTGTGCGCAAGTCCGGCAACCGGGTAAGGGTGACCGCGCAGCTCATCGATGCGGCCTCCGAAGTCCAACTCTGGGCCGAGAGGTACGACGGCGACCTCGGCGACATCTTCGTCATTCAGGACGAAATCACTGCAAGCGTCGTCGGCCGCATCGGGCCGGAACTCCTGGCGGCAGAGCATGCCCGCGAAAGCCCCAAGCCGCATCATGGCCTTGATGCTTGGGAATGTGTCGTGCGGGCGGTGTTCCTGTGTTCCCAGTTGTCTGAGGAGAGCAGCGGCAAGATGCTCCCCCTGCTCGATCGGGCAATCGGACTGGCTCCCGGTTATGCCCAGGCGCTCGCGATGAAAGGTTGGATTACCGTGTGGCGCGCGTTCCAGGGGTGGGAGGACATGGGACACGCCCTGGCCCTTGCCAGGGATTTCGTCCAACAAGCCATCGCCGCGGACGATAAGGAACAGTGGACTTACCTTGCGCAGGCGATGATAGCCTTTGCGACGCGTGACAATGTCCTGGCGATGGCAGCGATCAGCCAGGCTGTCGCGATCAACCCCAACTCCGCGTTTGCACACGGCCAGTTGGGACTTGCGCATGCCAACGGGGGCCGCGCGGCGGACGCCATTCCTTGCATCGACTACGCCCTCAGACTGAGCCCGCGCGAGGCTTTTCTCGGCGACTTTCAGTTTTACTACGCCATGGCTTATTTCCAGGGCGCGAATTACGAACTTGGATTGAGCTACGCACGGGAGGCGCATCGCTTGCGGTCCGGCCACGCGGTTCCGCTGATCATCGGCACGGCCTGTGCCGGACTTCTGGACAACCAGGAGGCTGCCACGGACTTGCTCGGACGGCTCAAGTCGCTAGTCCCTGACATCTCACGGGACGCCGTCGCAGCAACATCTTCTTTCGTTCGCGCCGAGGATCGGGCGCGTCTGATCGAGGGACTTGCCCGTGCCGGCCTGAATTGACGGGTTGGATCGACCTCGAGAACCGATCGCTCCCCATCAGAGGCACGCACGCAGGAAAATTCCGATCCAGCCGGAGCCTCGGCGGTGATGTCTCTCCGGCAGCACCCCGCACAGCAAACGTCGCCATCGCCCCTTGACTTCTCGCCCAGCATCGCCATTTCATATCATATGATACACGAAGTCGCGGCATAGGAGACAAAAATGGCCAGCGCTCAACCGGCTTTCGCCCCCGATCGGCAAGCGGCCCGGCAGGAAGAGGCGGTTATCGTCAAGGCCGTGGTCAAAGCCTGCGACTTCTGGAACCTCACCAACAGGGAGGCCGCCCAGCTCTTCGACGTGCCGATCGCCACCTGGAACCGCATGAAGGCGGGTGACTTCAAGGGCAAGCTCGACCAGGACAAGCGCATGCGCGCGAGCTTGATCGTCGGCATATTCAAAGGGCTGCGGCTCTTCTTCAACGGCCCGCTCACCTATCAATGGCCGAAGGCGGTCAATACCGGTCCGCTGTTCAATGGCCACTCGCCCGTCGATCTGATGATCGAGGGCGGCATTCCGGTGATGCTGAAGGTACGGCGCTATCTCGATGGCCTGCGCGGCGGCCTATGATATCAGAGATCGACTTCAACGAGCCGGCGACCGTCCGGCTGATCTCGACCGCCTATATTGACGAGCCCGCCGTCAAGCCGCTCGCCGACGATGACGACGAGATCGAGATCCTCAATCGGCTGGAGGCGATGACCTCGGCGCGCCTCAGCCCCCTCGCCCTGCCTGTCGGCGTCGACCCCGCCGAACTGCTGAACGAGACCTTCGGCTACGGCTGGTCGCTGATCAATGCCGCCTTCTGCCATGCGCGCCCGCCGGGCAACCGCTTCAACGGCGAGGAGCGCGGCGCCTGGTATTGCGCCTTCGGCCCGCGCGCGCTTCAAACCTGCCAGGCGGAAATCGTCTATCACCGCACCCGGGCGCTCAGCGAAGCCGGCAGCTTTCACGACATCGGCCGCTACCGCGAACTGATCGCCGGCTTCACCTGCCGCTTTCATGATGCGCGCGGAGAAAAGGGAGCCGCCTATCTCGATCCCGATACCACGGTCGCCTACCCCGCCGGCCAGGCGCTCGCCGCCACCATTCTGGCGGAAGGCGGCAACGGCCTGATCTACCCTTCCGCCCGCGACCCCGAGGGCGAATGCCTCGCCGTCTTCCGCCCCGCCGTCATCCAGAACATCCGCCAGGGCCGCACCATCACCTTTCAACGGTCGGGCGCGCCCGAGCCGCGCATTCTGGACGAGGATTGATCGGCCGGCACATAAGCCGCCCGCGACAGCGAGCCGCAATGTTCCCGCAATGCAGCCTAACGACAAGGACTCGCCTTTCCGGATTCCGGCGCTAGACTTGCCGGGGCCGGATTCGGCCTGAACAGAAACAACTTATAAATCAAATTGTTATTGACGCCTTTGCCCGGCGGAACACGCGCCACGCGTCGCGCAAATCTGCCCCTCACCCTCCCCTTTTCCCCGCCTGTGGGGAGAGGGAAACGGTAAGCGTCCCGCCTCGCCGTAGCCGGTTGAAGGCTGCGACCAGACCGTATTGGCCCGACCTGCGAACGCTAGAGATGGACACAGGCAGGCGCCACAGCGTCCCGTCTCCCCGCAGGCGGGAGACGGTGCCGGCAGGCGGATGAGGGGCAATCCTCACCGTGCGGATGAGGGGCACGCGGCAACCGCCTCGCTCCACGCGGGCCCGGCGTCAACCATGAGGAAACGAATGACGATAACGCTTCTACCCGTCGATGCCGTCGATCCCGACGTCATCCGAAAACTGGACGTGCATGAAAGCCAGATGGATTTCATCGCCAGCAACGAGGAGTCGCTGGAAGAACTCGCCGAACGCCCCGAATGCGTCGGCTTTGCCGTGATGATCGAAGGCGCCCCCATCGGCTTCGCCATGTATGCGCTCGATCCGGATGACGGCAACCACTGGATCTACCGCCTGATGATCGACGCCCGCCACCAGGGCAAGGGCTACGGTGCCAAGGCGCTTGCCGCCCTGCTGGAACATATGGCCGGCATCCCCGAATGCGGCAACATCTATCTCGGCGTCTACCCGGAAAACACCCGCGCCCACGCCCTTTATCACCGCTTCGGTTTCCGCGAGACCGGCATGATGCTCGGCGAGGAGAAGGTGATGCGGCTGGATCGCCCATCGAAATAGCCCCCGGGGCATCGTCCCGCTCGGCAGCGGATGGGATCATCGCGATCCCATCCGCATTCACATGGCCTGCCCCGCGACGCGTTATGACGCGACTGAGGCCGCCACCGGTTTCGTCAGGCGCAGGCCGAGAACCAGCAGCCCGCCCAACGCATAAACGACGACGACCGACAGCCAGATCGCGCCCGGCCATTGCGCGCGAACGACGAAGTAGATGCTCGAAAACGCGAGCGGACTGATGATCGATGCAAGGCTCACGGCCGAGGCCAGCACGCCCTGGAACTGGCCCTGCTGGTTCTCGTCGACCTGCCGGGTCGCGAGCGATTGCAGCGCCGGCACGCCGATGCCGCCGAGCGCAAAGACCGGCATGATCGCGAAGATCATCCAGCCCTCGGTCGCGAAGGCCATGACGGTCAGGGCAAGGCAGACGCCGGCGACGCCCACCAGAATGGCGCCGCGCTCGCCGAAGCGTCTTACGGCAGGTCCCGGGAGAACCGCCTGGGCAAACGTCTGGCAGACGCCAAAGGCGCCGAGCGATAGGCCGATCCAGAGCCCGTTCCACTGGAACGTCTCGCTGCCCCAGAGCGCCCAGCAGGTGCCATAGGCCTCGCCCGTGGCGCTGAAGATCAGGAAGAGAAAGACGATCGGCAGCACGCTCTTCACCGAGAACACCCAGCGCAGCGGCCGAAGCGGGTTGAGCGCGGCAAGGTCGATCCTCTCGCGGCTCGGTGCGCGGGACTCCGGCAGCACGAAGTACGCCAGAGCCAAATTGCAGCCGTTCAGGACCGCCGCGGCGACGAAGGGCAAACGCAGCCAGTAGTCGCCGAGCACGCCGCCGAGAACCGGGCCGATGATGAAGCCGATGCCGAACATGGCGTTGAACAGGCCGAAGCGCTGCGCACGCTTGTCCTCGGGCGTGATGTCGGTGAGGTAGGCGGTTGCGACCGACATGTTGGCGCTCGTCAGCCCGGCGATCGCACGGCCCGCAAAGAGCATCCAGAGATTGGGCGCAAAGGCGAGGAACAGATAGTTGACCGCAGCACCCGCGAGCGAGATCAAGAGCACGGGCCGGCGGCCCAGCCGATCGCTGAGCGCACCCAGCACCGGCGCGCAGATGAACTGCATGACCGCGTAGAGCGCGGTCATCGTGCCGATATAGGGCGCCACGTTGTCGGCATGGATCACGTCCTTCAGCAGCGAAGGCAGGATGGGAAAGATGAGGCCGATGCCCACGGCATCGAGCACAATGGCGGTGAAAATGACGATGAGGGATTTCTTCATGATGCGTTCCGATCAACGCAAGCACGCCCACGCCAAGAGGCGCCGATGCCTTGCGATTGGGTGACCTGACGATGCAGGCGATAGGTTTTGGGAAACGCTGGCCGATCCGTGCTCAAACGGCAGGGATGGCGTGTGCTTGACTGCCTGGACGTGGATTCGTCCACCTGTTTACTCCGCCACTGAGCGGATCAAGGGAAGCAGTCGCTTTTCGCGATGGCATGCAATTAACACCGGATGGCGGGACGCGGCAAGCCCCACGTTTTTGCGGAAGCAGAAGCGCGCCGCGCTCAGCACCGGCAAATGGTCAACAGGGCCTTTTTCGACTACAGTTGCGGCAGAAACCACGACATTCGTCAGAGCGGACAAGTCCTTGAGCCCGGCCCGACTGTGGCCTCCCTTTCGGTGGCCGCGGAACTCGGGACGGAGCGCCCGCTTTCCGATGCAGAATTCGTGAGTGGAGCGCAGCGATGGAACAGAACTCCGAGATCGGCCCGGCCGAAGCTGACGACTTTCCTGCCATTCGATCCTTGTGCAACGGCTTCCTCGACTGGTGCCGATCGCGCTATGGCGAAAACGCCTGGTTCGTCGACCGGTACTACACGCCGGAACAATGGGCCGCACTCCTGGACAGCCTGCCGAAAATCCATTCGGCTCCAGATGGGGAGATTCTTGTTGCCCGCCTGAACGGAAAGGTGGTCGGCTGTGTGATGATGCAGCGGATCGACGAACGTACATGCGAGATGAAGCGAATGTTCATCAGCCCGGAGGGCCGAGGCTTGGGGCTGGGCCGCCGTCTCGCCGAGGCCCTCGTGCGCGTGGCTGCCGAGCGGGGCTATGCCGCCATGCGGCTGGATACCGGCCGCAACCACGATGAGGCGTTGAGCCTCTACCGCTCCCTGGGATTCCAGGAGATCGCACCCTACTACAAAGCACCTCCCGAACTGCGCAACCATCTCATCTTCATGGAAGCCCCTCTGGCCGGGTAGTCGCGTCCCCCCTCGCGATGTGTCTTCGCAGTGGCAGAGCAAGGTTGCAGAACAGTGTCGAAGCCTGCCTCATCGAGCCATGTTGAGCTCGGAGACCGGCATGGAGATGGTGCAGCGCAGGCCATCCGGCCCAAGGGCGAAGCTCGTTCTCGCCTCAAGCTGGTAGGGCAGCGCCCGCTCGATCAGTTCGCGCCCGTGCCCGATGCCCTCGCCGGCACCGGTTGCCGGCGGCATGCGCACGCCGCTTTCGTGCCAGTCGATGTGAAGCCAGAGCTTTTGATCCTGCCCGGCCTCGACATGCCAGCGAACGGAAAGTGCTGCACCGGCCTGACCCAAGGCACCGTACTTGACGGCATTGTTGGCCAGTTCATGAAGGGCCATGGTCAGCGTTTGCACCGTCGACGAACGCAGCTTCACGCCGCTGGGACCGTCCAGCCGCACACGCCCCATATCCGCATCCACCGCCGCCAGTTCTGCCCGGAGCAGCTCATCGAAGGTGACCCGCTGCTGGTTGGCCAGGCGCGACAACAGGCCCTGGACCCTGGCCAGCGCCGACAGGCGGCTGCGAAAATGCGCGCTGAAATCCGGCAGGTCCTTGGCTCTGCGGGCGGTGGTTTCGGCAACGGCCCGGACAACCGCCATGAGGTTTCGGGTGCGATGCTGCAGCTCGGCAACCAGCGCCTTCTGGCGGTCTTCCCATTGCCGCCGCTCGGTGGTGTCGGTCATCGCGCCCACCATGCGGATCGCCTGCCCGCCTTGATCGTAGAAGAAACGGCCGCGGCCGTGCAGCCAGCGAACGGCGCCATTCGGATGCAGGGTGCGAAACTCCGTGACGAACTCTGTGCGGGCCTCCCGCGCGTGCTGCAGCAAGGCCTCGGTCTCCGCCCGGTCATCCGGGTGGATGCGCGCGGACCAGTTTTCATAGCTGGGCGTCACCTCGTCCACCCCGTAACCCAGCATGCGAAAATACTCGTCGCTCCAATGCACCTCTCCGGTTAGGACATTCCAGTCCCAGAGCCCCAGACCGCCGACCTCCACCGCCGTCCGCAACCGTTCCTCGCTCGCCCGAAGCGCCGTCTCCGTCTTCTCGCGCTCGATCAGGTCGGCCGCCTGTCGTGCCAGCACGTCGAGGAGACGCAGTTCCCGCTCCTTCGGTCGGTGCACATGCGCCCAATGGGTCGACAACATCCCGATGAGCGTTCCGACGCGGGAATGGAGCGGCGTGGTCTGCACGGCGCGGATCCCGCTCTGCCGGTAATGGGCCAGATCCGCCGTACCCTGCATGAACGCAGCGGTTTCGACATCCGAAACGACGACGCGCCGCCCGGTGCGCAGGGCGAGCGCGCAGGTGGAAGCCCGGTCCATGCTGACCCAATGCCAGAATTGCGCGGCCTCGTCGCTGAAGCCGCGATGGGAAAGCAGGCGTAGCTCTCCAGCGGCGCCCCGGTCGGCATCCAGCATCTGCAGGCTGGCGAATTGCGAGCGCATGATGGCGGCCGCACCATCCAAAATGGTCTCGTAGACGGCCTGCGGTCGCCCGTCCTTGATCAGTTCGAGGCTGATGGCCTGCAGCCGTTCACTGTCCTCAAGCTCGCCCTTCATCTGTTCCCGGCTTTGATCGTGCGCGATGGTCATCGAGGCGCTCCCTTCCCGACGAGACACCCAAGGGCGCAGCGGCAGCCGTGCAAAGGACGTTGTCGCGCAAATCCGCGCCAACTGCTGGCAGCTTGCTCCGGGCCTACCCCTATCGCCTCAGTGCAATCTCCCTCCGTGGGCTCCCTCCAGTTGCAACGGTGCGCCGGATCAGTGCGCCGCCAGCACCCTCGCCTCCACCGGCTGGTCGATGCCCTTCAGGACAAGCAGCCGGGTTCCGGCGCCCATCGTGAGCGCTGCCGCCTCAGCGGCGGTCTCGGTCGAGATCAGGATCTCGCCCGCCTCGGCCTGGGATTCGAGCCTTGAGGCCAGGTTGACCGTGCCGCCGATCGCGGTGAAATCGCTGCGGAAGCTCGAGAACTCGCCGATCTCGACCTCGCCCGAGTGAATGCCGACACCGACGCCGAGCGTCTCTCCCTTGAGGTCGTCGAACTGCAGGCTGCCAAGTGCCGCCGCGCAGAGCCGCTGGATGTCCCTCCCGGCCAGGATCGCGACTTCCGCGTGATCTTTCCTGATAATGGGAAAATTGAAGATCGCCATCAGCCCGTCGCCCATCTGCTTGTTGACGATGCCGTCATGCGCCCAGATCGCCTGGGCGCAGCGGTCCTGAAACAGGCTGACGATTTCGCTGAGCCGGACACGCTCGATGCGCTCGGACAAATGGGTGAAGCCGCGGATGTCGGCAAAAAGAATGGTCGCGCTTGCCGCAACGTGACTCTGCTTCTTGACGTAACGGAAGGAGCGTTCGCAGATCGTGCAGATGTTCGGGTTCATCTTGCTGCGGGTGATGCCGAAGGCACGAAACGGCAGCGCCAGCGGCCCGCGAATGGGGATCGGCATGTGCATCTGGTCCCAGCATCCGCGGCAGATCCTGGCGTCGCCGCGATTGGCCGGCTGCATGGTAGAGGCTTCGGTCATGGTCTGCGTCTCCGGCTCACATGGCCAAAGTGGCGTAGACGGAGCTTCTGCCATTTGTCGCGCTTTAGCAACGGCTGGAATAATACAAGGCGCCTGCCGTACGGCCCGGCCGTTACTCGGCAAACAGGTTCGCGGCCATGAAGTCGACGAAGGCACGGACCTTTGGCGAGAGATATCGATTGGTCGGCCACAGCGCGCGGAATGTGCCCGTTTCGCGAAGGCAATCCTCCAGCAGCGATACCAGCTTGCCTTCCGCCAGTTCCGACGACACGGCGAACGGGGGCAGACAGGTGATGCCGAAGGATCGCTCCGCCAGGAAGATCAGGGGCTCGAGTGTGCTCGCAACCGTGGTCACGGGCAGATCGAGCTTGACCTCGTGCCCGTCACGAAAGAGCGGCCAGGGTTCGAGGCGGCCGGAGTTCGCGTACCGGTGATGGAGGCAGCGATGCCCGAGCAGGTCTTCCGGCACCTTCGGCCGACCGTGCGCGGCGAGATACTCCGGCGCCGCGACGATCCTGTGCCGGAACGTCCCGAGCTTGCGGCTCATGAGGCGCGTATCCTTGACCTCGCCTGTTCGGATGACGGCATCGAAGCCCTCCTCGATGACGTCGACCAGCCGATCGGTGAAATCGAGGTCGAGGTTGATCAATGGGTAGGCTCGCATGAAATCCGATATGGTCGGCATCAGGAGCATGCCGGCCAAGGGCAGGCTGACACGAAGCTGGCCGCGCGGTGTCGCGTGCGACCGCGACAGCTGCGCCTGGGCTGCCTCGAATTCGGATTGGATGCGGCGACAAGTGTCGAGAAAGAAGCTCCCGTCCTCGGTCAGCGCCATGCTTCTCGTCGACCGATTGAAGAGACGCACGCCCATCTCGTCTTCGAGCCGCGCGATGGCCTTGCCGACCGCAGAACCCGAAAGGCCGAGCCGATGGCCGGCGGCCACGAAGCTGCCTGCCTCTGCGACCTGAATGAAAATGCTGAGCGTTCCGAGCTTGTCCATCGTCTGCCGATTGCGGAATTAATTTCCGAAGTGATGAGAATACCCGCTCGTTTATCCGCTATTTCTCCGTCGATATCCAGATGTCGTCGCGGTCGATGCGCTGCGACGTTCAAATGGAGAGCCCCATGAATACGAGCCTTACCCCCACTTTCTCAGCTTCCCCCGCTCCGACGACCTTTGTCGTCAACGTCATCCACGCTCACCCCGGCAAGCAGGAGGAAGCCTTCGCGATCATCCAGGACGTCGTGCACTACGTCGCCGAACGGAAGGAAGGCTTTTTGTGGAGCACCTTGGCGAAGAGCACGGACGGACAGACGGTCGTCAATGTCGAGGCAATCCAGGGAACCGGGAATGTCGACGAATTCTTTTCGGATCCGGTGTTCGTGGAGAAGTTCCGGAAGCTGGATGAAGTCTCCCGGAGCGAGTTTCACACCTATACGGTCGGCGACCTCGTGCTGCCGAAGCGCGGCTCCGCGGCCTGATCGCTGCTGCATGTTTCCTTTAATCGTACCCGATTAAAGGACAAAAACATGCAGCAATTCAAAGTGCTATAGCGCCTCTATCATCCCGCCTTCTTCACCGGCGGGATGACCCAGGAGCCGTCGAGAATGGAGGGCGGGCTGTCGTCGGGCCAGTAGAGCCGCATCATCAGGATGAACTTGCCCTTCGGCGCGGGCAGCCAGTTGTTCTCCTTGTCAGCTCCGGGCGTTTCGTTCTGGATGTAGATCTCCGTCGACCCGTCGGCATTGGCCTTGGGGCTGACGCGTGCGCTGATCGAATAGCGATTGATCGGATTGTCGACGAAGAAGTAGTCCTCGTCATACATGGTGATCGACCAGAAACCGCGCACCGGCGGCAATTGCCCCTTCGCGAAGGTGATGACGTACTTGTTCGCGCCGTGGTAGGCGCGAGAGAAGAGGCCGTCCTTGGATTTCAGCGACGTCGGATAGATCGCATCCTGAGGACGATTGGCACCGAGACCGATCGCCGTGATCAGTGCGCGCTGCAGATAGCCCGTGCCGTAGATGCCGGTCTTGGTGGTAAAGCCCCAGCCATTGATGTCCTGAACGTCGCCATCGCTGAACTTGAAATGCAGCATGATGCGATGGAACGCCATGGCGGGAATGCGCGAGATGAAAGCGGCATCCAGCTTGCTCTTGTCGAAATCCTTGCCGGGCACGATGCCGATCTCGGCGAACTTGGCGACCGCTTCCGCATCCGCAGCCGTCGGCGGATTGGTCTTCATCAGTTCGCAGAGCAATGTGAAGTACTCGACCGCGTCCATGCGGTTGACCTGTTCGCGCACCGCCGTCTTCATGTCGATGGTCGGGTCGATCTTGCCCGCCGGTGGCGTCCAGTCCTTGCCATAGGCGCTGAGCGGCGAGAGCTTGCACTGATCCTGCAGCGCGTGAACCGCCGCATAGTCCTCGGGCGAGCCATCGCAATAGATGCGGCCGAGGATCCAGACGATGCTCGTTGCCGACTTGTATTCGGTCACGCCGTCGGGAACGGTGCCCTGCCAGCCAGGCCCGGTGATCGCATAGGACTGCGCCCCGTCGCCGGTCGTCCGCTTGCCCGGCACCTGAAACACCGTCGTCCAGCCGTCGAGCATCGGAAACAGGAAGTAGCGATCCTTCATGTCCGGGATCGACAATACCCAGGGCTCCTTGCCCACGTCGACGAAGGCCGTCGTATAAAGCGTATCGGCGTTCGGCGCGGTCACGTCCTTGAAGGAAGCGTTTGGATACTCCCTAAGCTTGATGATATGCCCCATCGGCCCCTTGCTGCCCTCAGGCTGTGCCACATTGGTGACGACCCGTCGGGTCATTTCCATCGTCACCAGGGGATAGCCGTAGATATAGGCTTCCACCGCCAACCAGAAATCGTCAGCCGCCTCGACCGGATCGATCAGCGGAGATTCCAGAGCATTCGCAGGTAAAGTTGAAACCGTTGCGAGCAGGCCAGCGCCTCCCAAAGCGACGGCACGGCGTGTCATGTCCATATTCGCCTCCCTCTTGCCCTCATGGCGACGAGAGGTTAGCACATACTAAATAATGCTACTAGGCATTGTATCCGTGTGAATTTCACGCGAGCTAGCGGCATTTGCTACGACCAGCTGCCCCGACTCGCGGGGCAGCACGAGATGCGACTGCCAAGCAGCCGATCAGAACGACAGGCGGTTGCTGGACCAGACCGGGCCGAGGCGCTCTTCTTCCTTAAGCGTCGCGGAACCGTAGGAGAAGCGCAGGCCCCCGAAGATGGTGCTGGTGTCACCGGAGACCGATGCGCTCAGCCCCGACAGCTCCTCGTTGGTGTATTTGTAGCCGGCAAAGAGCGTGACCGGGAAAGCGTCCAGCCGGTAGTTGGCCGTCAGCTTCAGGCTGCGCAGATCGTAATCCAGGTCGTTTTCGCTCATGCGATGAAGCGAGCCGTCGACGTCGAAGCGCAGGTTGTCGGTCGCGTAAATGCGGGCACCGAGCGAGCCCATGTAATGATCGGCGTCGATGTCGTCGAAGTCTTCCACGCTCGCCTGGCCGTAGCCGACCGCGCCATGCAGCGTCCAGGTATCGAGGAAATAGGCCGCTTCAAGGCCACCCATGTAATCGTTGAGGTCGACGCCAATGCCCGGGTCGAGGCGTGCGCCTTGCACAAAGACGCCTGCCGCATAGAGATCGTTGCGGTAGTAGCCGTGCAGCGCACCGTCATAGCTGTTGGTATCGACGTCTTCATAGGACGCGCGCGTGTAGCCGAGATCGACCTGCAGGTTCAGGCCGGCACCGGCATCGAAGTTCACGGCGCCGCGCAGGTCCCATGCATCCGTATCGATATCACCGGGTGTATCGACGCCGGCGCCATAGGAGCCCTCGATATAGCCGACGATGCCGCCGGATGCTTGCTCCACCGGCACTTCATAGGCGTCCTGCGTCCCGACCAGCGGACCGTCGATATCGGCAGCGGCCGCGAACTGAACACTTGATAAAAGAAAAATGACGAAACCGCTCGCCCTGACCATTGCCCCACTCCGGTTGAAACCCCTGAGAATAGGTAAGCAAATATGGTTAATACAATCTCTACGGGAAACCGACGGAGCGGACCGCTAACGGCGACACGGTTCGGACACTGTGGTAGCCGCTCATCCGGCATGCGGGCTGCTTTCTTCCCGCTCACCGCCCAACACTTGCGGCTGCCCCTCATCCGCCCGGTGAGGGCTTGCCCCTCATCCGGCCTGCCGGCCACCTTCTCCCGGCGCGCGGGGAGAAGGGCACGCGTGGCGCCCGCTCGCCTCGACAACAAGCGCCACAGTTTCACTCCGGGCTAATTGGTTTGCCCCCGACTAAACCCCGTTTGACCCTGACTGCGGCCGCGTTCGAAAACGCCGCAAACCGGACTCGTCCCCTCTCCCCGCTTGGCGGGGAGAGGGTTAGTCCTCGGGTTAAACCCGAGGAGAGGGGCAAGCCCACCCTTAACCGTCAGCAGAGTGACGTCCCTACTGCTTGGCGATCTTCTCGCGCAGGCGCTCTTCCTGCGCGGCGATCTCCGGCGTCACCGCGTCGCCGAAATCCTCCATCTCGAAGACCGGGCGGATTTCGATTTCGCTCGGGCCCGGCATCGGGTTCGGGCAGCGCTTCACCCAGGCGATCGCCTCGTCCATGTCCTTGACCGTCCAGATCCAGAAGCCGGCGACCAGTTCCTTGGTCTCGGCGAAGGGGCCGTCGATGACCAGGCGATTGGGCCCGTCGAAGGCGACGCGGGCACCGCGCGAGGACGGATGCAAGCCTTCGCCCGCCTGCATGATGCCGGCATTGACCAGTTCCTCATTGAACTTGCCCATGGCTTCCAGGAGCTCGGTCGAAGGCATCTTGCCCGCTTCGCTGTCCTCGGTCGCCTTTACAAAAACCACTACGCGCATCGTCCAATCTCCTCTGTCACGCCGTCCCGGTCGTTGCGACCCCTGGGGGTATCGGCGCGGTGAAACCCAGATAGTGAGAGCGGTTTGCGGGCGAAAGACCCGCGCGGATTTTTTTCCTATCCCGCTCCGGTGGAGGAAGCCAGATTGGCCTCCCTGGCTAAATGACGAACGGGCAACGATGGGTCCGACATCGCTGGCGAAATTTTTCAGGAAAAATGATGATGTGGAGGGAGGCGAACGGAAAGCCAAGGCCAGCCTGTCCATTGCCGCCCGTCCTCGTAGGCTCCGTAGGCTCGGCGGTCGCAGCACCCTCCACCCTCATCTCTGTGCTCGTCACAGAGATCCAGCCGCCGTGCGTCGGCACGGCGGGAGATGGAGTGCCAACACTCGACATTTGGAAGATCTCTCGCGCCGCCGACGCGGCGCGGCTGGATTCCTGTGACAGGCACAGGAATGAGGAGGCCTTGATGGGCGTCCCACTGCCCAATGAACGAACAAGGGCCACGCCGCGCCAGCATGGCCCCTGTCATCGTGCGTTCTCTCGGCCGAAAACCTCGGCCACAGCACCCTACTGCACCTGCTGATGCAGCTCCGCCAGCGCCTGCCTCAGATCGTCGATCGGCGTCTGGTTCGCCATCTTCTTGCCTTCCAGCTCCGGCGGCATCTTCCAGCCGGGGTCGATGCCTTCCATATTGGGCAGCTCATGCGCGATGCCCTTGTGGCAGTCGATGCAGGTGGCCTTGCCCGAGAGCAGATAGCGGGTATGGATCTCGGCCGCCCGCTGCGTCTGCTTCTGCAGGTCCATGGCGACGGAGGAATGGCAGTTGCGGCATTCCAGGCTGTCGTTGGCCTTCATGCGCGCCCATTCGTGCTGCGCCAGCTCCAGCCGTTTTTCGAGGAATTTCGACCTTGTGTTGATGGTGCCGAAGATCTTGCCCCAGACCTCCTTCGACGCCTGCATCTTGCGGGCGATCTTGTCGGTCCACTGGTGCGGCACGTGGCAATCCGGACAGGTGGCGCGCACGCCGGAGCGGTTGGAGAAGTGGATGGTGCGCGTCAGCTCCTGGTAGACGTTGTCGTGCATCTCGTGACAGGAGGTGCAGAACTTCTCGGTGTTGGTGATCTCCAGCGCGGTATTGAAGGCGCCCCAGAACATCACGCCGCCGATGAAGCCGCCGAGCGTGAGGAAGCCCAAGCCCAGCGTGCCGGCCGGCGTCGCCATGATGTGCCAGGCCCAGAGGATAAGTTTCCTGATCCATGCGATCATGATGTCACTCGCTTCCGGCCGGCTTGAAACCCAACTCGCTCATATCCTTGAAAGTGCTCGGCACCAGCGGGCTGGTGTCCGCCTGCGGCACATGGCAGGCCGTGCAGAAATAGCGCCGCGGCGAAACGTCGGCGATCATCTGCCCGTCGCGCGTCATGTAATGGGTGACGCTGATCATCGGCGCGCCCGAATCCTGGGTGAATTCGCGCTTGTGGCAGGAAAGGCAGCGGTTGGCATTGACCGAAAGCTCGTAGCCCTCGATCGAATGCGGGATGACCGGCGGCTGGTCGGGATAGGCGCGCATCTTGCGCTTGTCGTCGACCACCCATTTCGGCAGCGGTGCCGCGGCTTCGGTGGCCATCTGCGGCGTCGGGCCTTCGAGCTGCGGCACCAGCTTTTCCGCAACTTGAGCCACGGCGGCGGTGGTGACGAACACCATCAGCCCCGCGGCCATCGCCATCCAGACGGGCCGCTTCGGGCCAGCAAAGGTGCGAAGCGGACTTGCCTGAGGAACTGCCCCGAAACAAAGAGACAGGACGTTTCCGCAAATCCGCTTCAGCCGAGAAAACCCTAGAGGGTGACGGGAACGATCTTGACCGCGCATTTTTTGAAATCCGTCTGTTTGGAGATGGGATCGGTGGCGTCGAGAGTGACCTTGTTGATGAGCTGGCTCGCGTCGAACCAGGGAACGAAGATGACGCCAGGCGGCATGCGGTTGCGGCCGCGGATATCGACGCGCGAGCGGATTTCGCCGCGCCGCGAGACGATGCGCACTTCCATGCCCTGGTTGATGCCGCGCTTGCGCGCGTCCTCGGCATTCATGAAGACGCGCGCGCCCGGAAACGCCTTGTAAAGCTCCGGCACCCGCATGGTCATCGAGCCCGAGTGCCAGTGTTCGAGCACCCGGCCGGTCACCAGCCAGGTGTCGTACTCCTCGTCGGGGGATTCGGCCGGCGGCTCGTAGGGCACGGCGAGAATGATCGCCTTGCCGTCCTTGTTGCCATAAAATTTCACGCCCTCGCCCGCCTTCACGTAAGGGTCGAAGCCCTCGCGGTAGCGCCACTTCGTCTCCTGGCCGTTGACGACGGGCCAGCGAAGCCCACGCACCTCGTGATAGGTGTCGTAGGGCGCCAGGTCATGGCCGTGGCCGCGGCCGAAGGTGGCATATTCCTCGAACAGGCCCTTCTGGATGTAGAAGCCGAAGTCCTTCGCCTCGTTGTTGTCGTACTCGGCGCTGACGTCGGTGATCGGATAGCGGTCGACCTCGCCGTTCTTGAACAGGACTTCGAACAGCGTCTTGCCGCGATATTCGGGGCTGGCGTCGAGGATTTCCTTCGGCCACACCTCGTCGGTTACGAAGCGCTTGGAGAATTCCACCATCTGCCAGAGATCCGAGCGCGCCTCGCCGGGCGCCTGGACGAGCTGGTGCCAGACATGAGTGCGCCGCTCGGCATTGCCGTAGGCCCCTTCCTTCTCCACCCACATGGCCGCGGGCAGGATCAGGTCGGCGCTCATCGCCGTGATCGTCGGATAGGCATCGGAAACGACGATGAAGTTGTCCGGATTGCGATAGCCCTGCCAGGTCTCGTTGGCGGTATTGGGTCCCGCCTGGACGTTGTTGTTGACCTGCACCCAGTAGAAGTTGAGCTTGCCGTCCTTCAGCATCCGGTCCTGCTGCACGGCGTGATAGCCGGGCTTTTCCGGGATGATGCCGTGCGGGATGCGCCATATCTCCTCCGCATGCTTGCGGTGCTCGGGATTGGTCACCACCATGTCCGCCGGCAGGCGGTGCGCGAAGGTGCCGACCTCGCGCGCCGTGCCGCAGGCCGAAGGCTGGCCGGTCAGCGAGAACGGGCTGTTGCCGGGCTCGGAGATCTTGCCGGTCAGAAGGTGCAGGTTATAGACCATCTGGTTGGCCCAGACGCCGCGCACATGCTGGTTGAAGCCCATGGTCCAGAGCGACATGACCTTGCGGCTGGGGTCGGCATAGAGCTCGGCAAGCTGCTTCAGGAATTCCGGCTCGACGCCGGTCAGTTCGACGGTCTTTTCCAGCGTGTATTCCGAAACGAATTCCTTGAACGCCTCGAAATCCATCGGCTCGGTCTTGCCCGGGTCCTTGGAGTTGGCGGCATTGACCTCGACCGGATTGTCGGGCCTCAGGCCATAGCCAATGTCGGTGACGCCGCGGGCAAACTTGGTGTGCTTGCTGACGAAGTCCTCGTTGACGCGGCCAGTCTCGATGATGTGGTTGGCGATATAGTTGAGGATCGCCAGATCCGTGCCTGGCTTGAAGACGATCGGGATGTCGGCCAGGTCCATGCTGCGATGGGTGAAGGTCGAAAGCACGGCGACCCGCACATGCGGCTGTCCGAGGCGACGATCGGCGACGCGCGTCCAGAGGATCGGGTGCATCTCCGCCATGTTCGAGCCCCAGAGCACGAAGGCATCGGCGTTCTCGAAATCGTCGTAGCAGCCCATCGGCTCGTCCATGCCGAAGGTGCGCATGAAGGCGACGGCGGCAGAGGCCATGCAGTGGCGGGCATTGGGGTCGAGGTTGTTGGAGCGGAAGCCCGCCCGCATCAGCTTCGTCGCCGCATAGCCCTCGAAGATCGTCCACTGGCCGGAGCCGAACATGCCGACCGCCGTCGGCCCCTTCTCCTTCAGCACCTTCTTCGCCTGCTCGGCCATGACGTTGAAGGCCTCGTCCCAGCTCACCGGCTCGAACTCCCCGTCCTTGGCGTAGGCGCCGCCGCGCTTGCGCAGGAGCGGCGTCGTCAGCCGGTCGTTGCCATACATGATCTTGGAGAGGAAATAGCCCTTGATGCAGTTGAGGCCGCGGTTGACCTCCGCCTGCATGTCGCCGTGGGTGGCGACGACCTGGCCCTCCTTCACGCCCACCATCACGCCGCAGCCCGTGCCGCAGAAGCGGCACGGCGCCTTGGACCATTTGATCTCCAGCGCGTTTACACCGCCGGGCACCGGCTGTGCGGCGGCAGGCAGCGTTATGCCGGCCGTGGCGGCGGCGATGCCGGCTGCGTGGGCTTTCAGAATGTCACGCCGCGTCAGTTGTCCGCTCATGGCTCCTGCCTTTCCTCTTCCATTTCGACATGCTCGAAAACCATGTTGGCCGAGATCACGCCATCAAGCAGCGAGATCTTTGTCAGGCACTCGCCGAGCTGGCCCGTGCTTCTGCCTTCGATGACGATGACGATCTTGCCGCCGCCATGGCCGTGGATTTCGACGTTTTCCATTCCCTGCAGCGTCTGAAGGATGCTCTCGGTGCTGGCAGGCATCGTGGCGACCACGGCGCTCGAAATGTGATAGGGCGTGCCCGCCTTTGCCGTTGCGGCCTCAGACATGAGCCACCTCCGCTTCCAGTGCCTTGACCGCGATCGCGCTGACCGGGCAGCCGCCGATGCAGGCGCCGCAGCCGGTGCATTTGGCCTCGTTGATCTCAGGCAGGAACGGCCCGCCGATGCGCGGGCGAAAGCGAATGGCCTGCTCGGGACAGCTTTCGCCGCAGGACTGGCAGGCGACGTTGCGGCGCGCCAGGCACATGTCGGTGATCGCGGCGACATGAGGGAAGCGCCGCACGTCCTTTGCCTCGAACACCGGCTCTGGACAGGCTTCCGCGCAGGCGCCGCAAAAGGTGCATTCACCGCGCGCGAAGTCGACGAAGGGGAGACCGTCGGCGAGACGGATTATGCCGGTGGGACATCGTTCCCCGCAGGCGCCGCAGCCGGTGCAGGCCGCAAGGCTTGCCTCCGAAACACCGGGCGGCCGGATGCGGACGGGCTTTGCGGCAGCGCGGCCGGTAAAGAGTTCACGGCGGGAAAGAGGTTCTGTGCCCATGGCCGGCCTCAATGCCCGGGCGGGCCCGGCGGGCCAAAGATGATCTGCAGCATCCAGACGAGGAAGCCATAGCCGCCGACGACGCCGACGGCGACGATCGGCCAGATGCCGAAGGCGAGCACCAGGAAGGTGAGAAGCTCCGCACGCCGCGAGCGTGGCGGCCTTTCGATCGGCTGTGGCTGAACGAGTTCTGGCATTTCTGCGTCCCCCAACACAATCTAAGGTAAGATGCGCCACCCGAAATAAAAATCAATCCCGTAACCGGCAGATGACAAGAATGTATCCTGTTGCAGAATAGATAGCGAACTGAGCGGGTCATTGATCTGGGTCAAAACAACAGGATTCCAACGGGAAAATCGTCCGAAACTCTCGGATCGCGCGCCGAAATAACTCGCGAAGAACAAACAATTTTACGAGATTCGTTATGTTTAAAAGAATACATCGATTCAGGACCGATCGCCCGAGCCAGTCAAACAGCGCAAACGTCGGGCGAATTTCACGGACGGTGAACGCGGCGCTTGCTCGGCCGCAGCGCCTGACACGACCACTCTTGCAACCCAGGGCTTTATCCCCTATCCCGAACGCATGACACAGCTTCTCGAAATCGGAACCGCGCGCGTGCTGAAATGCGCAAATGATGGCCCCCTTCTCAAGGTGCCGGGCGACGCCAATGATTTTCTCGGCGACGCCTGGGCGCATGAGGCCACCCTGGTGGCGATCCCTGTGGAACGGCTTGGGGCCGATTTCCTCGATCTTTCGACCCGTATTGCCGGCGACGTGTTCCAGAAGTTCGTCAACTACCGCATGCGGCTCGCCATCGTCGGCGATATCAGCGCCAGGCTCGAAGGCAGCAAGGCGCTGACCGATTTCGTGCGCGAGACGAACAAGGGAAATTCCATCTGGTTCGTCCCGGATTTCGAGACGCTCAGCGCCAGGCTTGCAAGCGCGCCGGCCGCCTGATCCAGGCCGGCAAGGGATGGGAGAACATCACGATGGTTTGGCGCGACCAAACCATCGTGATCCTGCATCAAGCTATCCGCCCATCAGCGGGTATTGCGGGAACCGACGCGCCCTCCCGTAAACACCCTGCTCCCGGCCGCGATCGCCAGCGCAATCACCGTCAGCACACCCGCGACCACAAAGGTCACCCGCATGCCACCCGCGACCGCCTCCGGCGCGGCTTTGGCGATATCGCTTGCGGCCACGGCCAAGGCAAAGACCGCGCCCATGACCGATGCACCGGTGACGAGCCCGAGATTGCGCGAGAGGTTGAGCAGGCCGGAAACGACGCCGCGCCTGTCCGAGCCGACGTCGGCCATGACGGCCGTGTTGTTGGCCGCCTGGAAGAGCTGGTAGCCGGGCGTCAGCATCGCGATCGCCGCGATGTAACCGGCGACGCCAAGGAGACCCGGCAGCAGCGCAAGAGCAGCACACCCCGCGACCATTGCCACGAGACCGGCCGTCACCACCGATCGCGCCCCCAGCCGATCGACGATCCGGCCGGCGACCACGCCGCCAAAGGCCGAGATGACCGGCCCGACCGACATGACGAGCCCGACCTTCGCCGCATCGAGCCCGAGCCCGCGGGAGAGATAGAACGGCCCGACGACCAGCGTCGCCATCATCACGGTCGAGACCAGCACGTTGGTCGAAAGCCCGACGCTTAAAGCGGGGTCGCGAAACATCGACGGCCGGACGAGCGGCGAGGCGACCTTCGTTTCGACCAGCAGGAACAGCCCAAGCCCGAGAGCCGCGGCCGAGAGCAGCACGACATTGAGCACGCCGAAACTGCCGCGCCCCAGCGTCATCGCCAGCGCATAGGCGCCGAGCGAAAACGCCAGCAGCAGCGTGCCCGGCACATCGAAGCGCGGGCGCTGCCCGCCCTCAGTCTTCCGGTCGGCCGGCAGATGCCGACGGACGAGAAACAGCGCCACGAGACCAAGCGGCACGTTGACGAGAAAGATCGCCCGCCAGCCCGGGCCGGCAATCAGCGCACCGCCAAGCGAGGGCCCGAGTGCTGTGCCGACCGCCGACATGGTGCCGAGCAGGCCCATGGCGCTGCCGGTCCTCGCCTTCGGCACCGCCTCGCCGACAAAGGCCATGGTCAGCGCCATCATGACCGCCGCACCGATCCCCTGCACCGCCCGCGCCGCGATCAGCAGCGCGAAGCTTGGCGTCAGGCCGCAAACGATGGAAGCCGCGGTAAAGAGCGCAATGCCGGCAATAAGCAGCCGCCGCCGGCCGACGATATCGCCAAGCCGTCCGACGCTGACGATCAGCGTGGTGATCGCCAAGAGATAGGCAAGCACCACCCACTGCACCGCCTGAAAGGAGGCGCCGAAGGCGTCCGCCAGCGCCGGCAGGGCGACATTGGCGCTGCTGGTGCCGAGCGAGGAGAGCAGCATGGAAAGCGAGAGGCCGGCGAGCACCCAACGAACGGAAGGCGCTAGCGCGGCCGGGGGCATGGTGGTGTCCGTCGCGGTCATCGGCCACCTCCCGCGCACATGGCTTCGCGACGCGCAGTTCTCGCACAGGAAACCCCCTGAAAATAAAGAGTTAGAGCGACTTCGTGACTCTGTTTGTACGGCAATCCCCTGCGATCGGACCGCGACATCAGGGACATCAGGAAACGGCCAAGGGCCACGGGCGTTAGCCGGCATAGGATCATCGGGAAACCCTCCAAATTCGGTTCCCCAGGAAAATAGTCTGGCGCCACATATGGCGGTAGGAGCAGCATTTGCACTTCATTCGTGCGTTTGACGCCACATCATGGTCGAACTCGTGTTATGAAAGGCGATGACCAGACCCGACCTCAACCTGCTCGTCACCCTTGATGTGCTGCTTTCCGAAGGCAGTGTCGCCCGCGCCGCCAGGCGCCTGCAGCTCAGCCCATCCGCCATGAGCCGGGCGCTGGCCCGGCTGCGCGAGGCAACCGGCGATCCGCTCTTGGTGCGCGCCGGCCGCGGCCTCGTGCCCACGCCAAGGGCGCTGGAGCTTGGCGCCCATGTCGGCACCCTGGTCGAGGCGGCCGACGCCTGCCTCCGCCCCGCGCAAAACCTGGACCTGAGGACGCTCACCCGCACCTTCACGCTCAGGAACCGCGAGGGTTTCGTCGAGAATTTCGGCCCGGCGCTGATTGCCCGCGTAGCCAGGCAAGCCCCCGGCGTGCGCCTTCGCTTCGTGCAGAAACTCGACCGGGAAAGCAGCCCCTTGCGCGAAGGCAGCGTCGACCTGGAAACCGGCGTTGTCAGCGACACGACCGGCCCGGAGCTTCGCGCCCAGGCCCTCTTCCATGACCGCTTCGTCGGCGTGGTCCGATCAGGCCATCCGTTTTCGAGCGGCGAGATCACCCCCGCCCGCTACGCTGGAGGCCGCCACGTCCACGTCTCCCGCCGCGGCAGCGACACCGGCCCGATCGACGCCGCCATTCATGCGGCTGGCCTCAAACGCGAGATCGCCGCCTCCGTCGGCAGCTTCTCCGAGGCCCTGGCGCTCGCCCGCGCCACCGACCTCATCGCCAGCGTCCCCGAACGCTACACCGGAACGCTCCGCGAAAACCTCTTCACCTTCCCCCTGCCCGTCGCCCTCTCGGAGATCACCATCTCGCTGATCTGGCACCCCCGCCTCGACGCGGATCCGGCGCACCGGTGGTTAAGGTTGTGTGTGCGGGAGGTGTGTGGGGGTGGAGCTGGAGGGATCCGCGGCTGATCTCACCTGACCAATGGACGTGTCACTTGCATGTTCGAGGAATTAGGTCACGTCAGACTAACGGATGCGGAATAGGTCGAGCCAGCGATGATGAATCGTCAGCGGAAGATCCCGCGCTATCCCTACTGCATGTCTCCTTAAATCGACCTCGATCTAAGGACAAAGACGTGCAGCAAATCAAAGCGCTACAGCGACCTTTGGGCGTCTGATAAAAAACGCGGCGCCGTAGTGCCCCCAAACCAACGTGGACATTCGCCACGACCGATCATCCCCGCGTCCTGACATCGATTGAGATCGGCCGGGGCTGCGCACCGTTCGTGCCTTAGAGACCGACGCCCGCAGGGTCCGGAGTTTGTTCGAAACACTCGATCAGCATTTCGGTGAGGACACGTACCTTCCTTGCGGGATGCTGCCCCGGCGGACGGATAACATATACACCTGCCGGAGGTGGCGGATGGCGTGTCATGACCGGAACCAGCGCGCCGGAGGCTATATATTCATGGGTGACGCCATCGGGGAGCCACGCGATGCCGAGTCCTGTCAATGCAGCGGCGGCGAGAGCTAGGGCGTTGTCGGCCTTGAAGCGCCCCCGCGGATAAACCGTAATGATCTTGTCGCCATCCATAAATTGCCAGCCCTCCGTTCCTTGCATGAGGGCCTGATGGGCGACGAGTTCCTCCAGCGTCTCGGGGGAACCATGCGTTTTGACATAGTCCGGGCTCGCGACCAACTTCCCGTAGATCGGCCCGACGCGTCTTGCGACCAGGTTAGAGTCCTGGAGATACCCAACCCGGATCGCGCAATCAAAGCCCTCCGCGATGAGATCGACGAAGCGATCACTGTAGGCGGCATGGATATGGAGCTGCGGGTGGCGTTGCGCCATTTGCGCGAGTACGGGCGCGAAGTGGGTCGGGCCGAAAGAAAGCGGCACAGCAACTCTCAAGCGGCCGCAAAGGTCACCGGCGGGTAGGATCGTTTCCCTTGCCATGTCGATCTCGGCACAGACTCTGGCTGCATGGTCCCGAAACGTGATCCCGGCTTCTGTGAGAGCTGCGCCGCGGGTTGTTCGTGCAAGAAGTTGCACGCCAAGTTCCGCTTCAAGTCGGACGAGCCGCCGGCTGACCATTGACTTGGAGACGCCCAACCGCCGCGCGGCGGGCGAAACGCCCCCAGCATCAGCCACTTCCACGAATGTCCGCAGATCTTCGATATCCACTTTGGCGTTCCCCATTTCGCGACACAGCTTGACACAAACGAAGGCTACCGTATCAAAAATGGGAATGGCAGTGTCCGTTTCGTAGGCAGCGCCGCTGTCAGCGCATGTCTGCCGGTAAGCCGACCTCACACAAAACGGCAGCAGAGGATGTATTCATGACCTTTCGTAACGGCCTTGCTTCGCTTCTTCGCCCGGAGGATTCCGTACTCGTTCTGATTGACCATCAGCCCTACCAGCTCGCAAACCTAAACAGCCACGATCCGCAGATGGTGGTCAACAATTCGACGGCTCTGGCGAAGGCCGCCAAGGCCTTCGGCGTACCGACCATCCTGACCAGCGTGATCGCTGAGCGTGGCGGTCTCATCTTCCCGCAAATCACCGATGTGTTCCCGGGCCAGGAAGTGATCGACCGGACGTTCATCAACACCTGGGAGGACCGGAAGGTGGTGGATGCGGTCAAGGCGACGGACCGCAAGCAGTTGATCATCGCCGGCCTGTGGACCGAGATCTGCGTCGCGATGCCGGTGATCCAGGCCCTCGGCGAAGGCTGGGACGTGACGGTCATCACCGACGCTTCGGGAGGGACTTCGGTCGAGGCTCACGAGGTCGCTATCCAACGGATGATCGCGGCCGGTGCGAACATGATGACCTGGCTGGCGCTGGCGTCCGAATGGCAGCGCGACTGGGCCCGCACCCAGCATGCCGCCGAGCTGACGGACGTGCTCAAGCATCATGCCGCTGGTAGCGGCATCGCGTTCCTGTGGGAGCAACAACTGCTCAACACGCCGATACCGAGCAACGCAGGCTGATGCGTGGCGAATTCTCAAGGCTGCCCATTTGAGCGGCCTCTGAAACTGGGGCTGGTCGCTAGAAACGCGACCAGCGTCGCTAACTGGAATTGCAGTTTTCCCGGCTTTGGCGGTCAAAATTCCAGAAAATCGTGGCGAGCTACAGTCGTTTTTCCGGGCGCCACCAGGGCGACCGTCATCGCGCAATGCCCGTCGCCTGGCGTCGAGACAGCTCACCCCGCCCCAGCCTTGGTGAGCCCCTCACGCAAATGCTGCGCATCGCTCTCCTGCGCATAATGCAGCGTCGAAAGAAACGTCTCGATCCCAAACGTCGGCGCCAGCGTCCGCACCTTTTCCATATGCGCGTTCGCCGCAATGTTGTCGCCGAGCCAGCCGTGGCAGGCGGCGACGAAGGCGTGTTGCGTCTCGTCCATGCTCGTAAGATGCATGAAGGCCTCGATCGCCTCGCCATATTGGCGGGCGGCGAAATGGGCCTTGCCGAGGTGGCTCCAGAAGCGTTCGGGGTGATGCGGGTTGAGCCGCATCGCCTTCAGGATCCATTCCACCCCCTCTTCCGGCCGCCCGAGCCAGGTCAGAAGCTCGCCCTGCTGCACCACGACGAGGTCGTAATTGGGGTTGAGGAAGAGCGCACGCTCCTGGTGATAGCGCGCCATCGTCAGCTCGTTGTTGTTGACGTTGACGGCCGCAAGGATGCGGTGCACGTCGGCGTCGTTGTCGTCGAGCGCCAGCGCCCGTTCCAGTTCGGCATTGACCTCCACCCAGGTCGCCTCCTTGTCGGCGCACCATCCGTAGACCCAGGCCTGCCCGAGGATGCAGGCCCGCCAGGCATGGGCATGGGCATAGCCGGGGTCGAGTGCCACCGCCCGGTCGATCAGCGATTGGGCTTGGCTGTTGTCGGCGACGGTGCTGCGATGGTGCAGCACCTTGGCGGCGAGCGCGCATTCATAGGCCGCCATGTTGGCCGGCTTCGTGCGGGAGAGCTGGTCGCGCTGGGCGGCCTCGACGCGGCCCGGCAAGGTGGCGGCGATCGCCGCCGTCACCTCGTCCTGAATGGCGAAGATATCGTTCAGCTGCCGGTCGTATTTGTCGGCCCAGATATGGGCGTCGTTGAGCGCGTCGATGAGCTGGACGGTGACGCGCACCCTCTCGCCGATCTTGCGAACGCTGCCTTCCACCAGGTATTGCGCCCCGAGCCGTGCGGCCACCTCGCGCGCGTTGACCGGCTGGTTCTTGTAGACGAAGCTCGAATTGCGCGAGATGACGAAGAGCTCATGGCGGCGCGACAGCGCAGTGATGATGTCTTCGGTCAGGCCATCGGCGAAGAACTCCTGATCCGGGTCGCCGCTCATGTTGTCGAACGGCAGCACCACGATCGTCGGCTTGCAGACGGCCCTTTTCGCATCGGCCTCGTCGGGCGACGCCGGCAGGATCACGCCTTCGGGCCCGATGCGATAGAGATGCACGGGGCGGCTGATGTTCTTCAGTATCTTCTCGCCAAGGTCTTCGATCGGCAGTTCGAGGCGGTCGGCCACCTGTGTCGCCACCGCAGCGGTCACGCAGATGCCGCCGACATCGGCCAGTTGCTCGATGCGCGCGGCGATGTTGACGCCGTCGCCGAAGATGTCGTCGTCCTCGAAGATGATGTCGCCGAGATTGATGCCGATGCGGAATTCGATCCGCCGGTCCTCGGGCACATCGCTGTTGCGCCGCCTCATGCGCTGCTGGATCTCGACCGCGCATTTGACCGCATCGGTCACGCTCTGGAACTCGACCAGCATTCCGTCGCCGGTGGTCTTGATCAGCCGGCCCTTGTTCTTGGCGATCGCCGGATCGATGAGCTCGATGCGGTGGGTTCTGAGCCGCGCAAGCGTGCCCGCTTCGTCGGCCTCCATCAACCGACTGTAGCCGGCCATATCGGCTGCCAGCACTGCGGCGAGTCTCTGCTCCATGGGCTTGCCAAACACTTTGAAAAGCGGCCCGTTCCGGGCTTCCGGACCAAGGAGATCACTGCAGAATACTATCGTACGGCGACGCGATCGCCTACCTAAATTAGCACTCACCAAATCAAGAGGGAGCAAGTGTCCGGAAGCAACCCGGCGCTGCGCATCTTTCGATTGCGGCATGGAGCGGCGAACCAAGCGGTCGAGGCTTCTCGTAAGCTGCTCGCGAAGCAAGCCTGGGTCAGAACAGATTCCCGTTCAGGTCGTCGAGCCTTGGGGCCTACGGTGCCGTCTCCGCTTGACATTAATTGACTTAGGCAACTATTTATATGCTCACGGCAACTTTATGAAGGCGTCACCGCATGTCTCCGCAACAAATCGACGACCGCGCCCAGACGGTGCGGCGCTTCAACCGGTTTTACACCCGCCTGATTGGCTTGCTGCACGAGCACCTGCTCGCCAGCGCCTTCTCGCTGACGGAGGTTCGCATTCTCTATGAACTGGCGCACCGGCCGGCGCTGACGGCAACCGATCTCTGCCGCGAACTTGGCCTCGATGCCGGCTATCTGAGCCGGGTCATCGCCGGCTTCGAGAAGAAGGGACTGGTCGAAAAGACACGCTCGCCCGCCGATGGCCGGGTCGCACAGCTGGAACTGACGGAAGCGGGGCGCGCGACGTTCCAGCCGCTGGAGGATGCCTCCCAGCGCGAAGTCGTCGCCATGCTGGAAAAGCTCTCGGTGCCGGAACAGCGGCAACTGGTCGCCGCGATGGGCGAGATCGAGAGCCTGCTGCGGGACGAGCGGACGCCAGGCTATATCCTGCGCGATCCGCAACCGGGCGACATGGGCTGGATCATCCATCGCCAGGGCGCGCTCTATGCGCAGGAATACGGCTGGAGCACCGAGTTCGAGGCCCTGGTCGCGGAAATCATCGTCAAATACATGCGCGACTACGACCCCGCTTCGGACCGGTGCTGGATCGCTGAAAAGGATGGCAAGGTGGTCGGCTCGGTGTTTCTCGTCCGGCACGACGCAACGACGGCAAAGCTCCGGCTACTCTATGTCGAGCCGAGCGCGCGGGGCCTCGGTATCGGCCGCCGCCTGGTCGAGGAATGCATGCGACACGCCCGCCTTCAGGGCTACAGGCGCATGGTGCTCTGGACCAATGCCGGCCTCGACGCTGCCCGCCACATCTATGAGAAGGCCGGTTTCGCGCTGATCGAGGAAGAGCAGCACCACAGTTTCGGCAAGAATCTTACCGGCCAGACGTGGGCACGCGATCTGTGAGGATCTTGCCGGCGGCTTGCACGCGACAGAAGGCCGAAGGCCATGTCGTCCCGCCGGGCGCACCCGTTTACTGCGTTTGCAGTGATGGGGCACGCACCGGCGAGCCGCTGACGAGGCTGAACGTCCCGTCACAGAGGCGATAGAATCCGTTCTGCGGAACCGGCAGTTCCAGCATTTCCCGCCGCGAGAGGCCGGCATAGACGCCGCGCACCAGCCGGCCAAAGAGCCCGTGGGATATCGCGACCGTCGGCCCCTTGATATCGGCGAGCCAGCTCTTTGCCCGGGCGCAGGCTGCGTCGAAGCTCTCTCCATCCGGCGATCGAAAGTACCAGTCGAAGGCGTCGGAACCGTCGAGCACGCCCGGAAACTCGTTGTCGATCTCGAACATCGTCAGACCGTCCCAGGAACCGACGGAAACCTCCATCAGGCGTGCGTCCTCGCGACGCGCCAGCGGCAGCACGCGCTGCACCCGCTCCGCTGTTTCCCGTGTTCTGCCGAGGGGACTGACGTGCAGCTCGACAGTATGCGGATCGTCCGTCATTTCCTCCAATAGCAGCCGCGCAACGAAATCCGCCTGCTCAAGCCCGCGTCCGGTTAGTGGCGAATCCTGCTGCCCCTGGAAGCGGCCAAGGGTGTTCCAGACGGTCTCGCCGTGGCGCAGAAGGTAGATCACGGTCGGCACAGCCGACTTTGAAAGGGAAGCGTTGGTTCGGTCCACCGGAGTTTCGCTCAGAACAAAGGGATGGAGAAACCGGCTAACAAGGTAGCCCAAATAAGTATGCCCATAGGATAGCCATAGAGTAATTTTTCCCGAGGCGACATCTCAAAGTCAGGATCGGTCGAATCTCCCTTGTACATCTTCGGCCCGAAATCGACGGTAAAATCCCAGCCATTGCCTTTGTAAAAGCGCAATGACCAGATGAACCAATAGGTTTCCCGGATCAGAAATGCGGCGAGTACAGGTACGACCAAGTACAGTACGTAAACGGGGTCTTCGTTCTTCAGCAAGATGATTCTCTCACTCCACCGGATCGAGAATATCCGGCGTATCGTTCTTCGGCGAGCCCACCTTGCTGCCGATCTTCCACATGGTCATCAGATCAGGCGGAAACGGTTTCATCAGGTCAGGGGCTTCCGGCTCTGGCGAAAGCCAGCGCTCGTAGTCCTCAGGGTGAAGGATCACCGGCATGCGGTCGTGGATATCGGCGATCATGGCGTTGGCATCGGTGGTGACGATCGCGAAGGTGCGGATATCCTCGTCGGTTGCCGGGTCGCGCCATGTCTCCCAGATGCCGGCAAGGCAGAAGGGTTCGCCCGATTTCATGGCGATGGCATAGGGCTGCTTGTCCTTGCCGGTGCCGTGAATGTCCTTCCACTCGAAGAAGCCGTCGATCGGCACCAGGCAGCGGCGCCGCTGATAGGACGAACGGAACTTCGTCGCGATCGTGTCGCTGCGCACGTTGACGAGCGGCCGCCCTGCCTTCGGATCCTTCGTCCAGCTCGGGATCAGCCCCCAGCGCGCCGAAACGAAGACCGGGCCGAAGAGATCGGGATCGCGGATCACGTCGCGGATGATGATTGGATAGATCAGCGTCGGCGCGCCGTTATAGCGCGGAAACTGGTTGGCGAGCGCTTCGACGCCGCCGCGCGTCGCAAAGCCGAAGGCGCGCAGCAATCCCTCGAGATTGGTCTTCAGATAGACGCGTCCGCACATGATCGCTCCTCTGCAACAGGCGGCAAAACGAACGGCATCATCGGCTTTGCGCATTCAACGGGCGCCGGAGCCGCAGGCAAAAGGTATAGCCCGGTCGCTCCGGGTCAACGGCCGTAGCCCATGGCCCTCTCCGGGCTCCAAGAAGTTTGGCGCCAGCGCCCTCTTCTACAGCGCCGCGCGTCTTATCAGACGCGCAAAGGTCGCTGTAGCACTTTGAATTGCTGCATGTTTTTGTCCTTTAATCGGATACGATTAAAGGAAACATGCAGTGGCGCGTCACTTCATCTTCTCGACATCGGGCAGCTTCCAGCTCTTTTCGAACAGCGGCTTTTCCGGGCCGTAGAGCCTGAAGAGCAGCTCGAACTTGCGGCTCGGATCGACCGGCACCCAGTTGGCCTCCTTGCCCGCTGGCGCCTTGGCGCCGAAGAAGACCTCGACCGAGCCGTCGGCGTTTTTCTGAACGCCTGACCCGATCGAGGCGACGCTCGCCTTGTCCATGTTGCGGATCAGCGCATGGGTCTCGCGGTCATAGGCCGTCACCGACCAGTATTGCTTGACCGGCGCATCCTTCGGCACGATGAGGCGATAGTTGGCGCTGCCGTCGAAGGCGTTGCCGTCCTTATCCTTGTTGGCCATCAGGTAGAATTGCGCCGTGCCGATATGCTTGATGCCGGTGAAGCCGAGCGTGTAGGTCACGCCGCGGGCGTCGACCGGATAGCTGTTCGGGTCGGCATAGGCGTCCGTGGCGGCCGCCACCATGTCCGGCAGGCCGGCCGGAAACCAGCGGATGCCCTCGTTGATCACAGGGAAGCCAGCGTCATAGCGTGCGGAAAGCTCGGCCTTGGCCTCGGCGGCCGCCGCGTCGAGAAGCTTCTTCGTCTCGTCGCTTGGCTGGTAGGGCTTGCCCTTCTCGATCCCGAGCGTTTTCAGATGATCGATCATCACCCGGTCGCGTTCGAGCCAGGGCTCCGTCTGCACGACGCGGTTCAGGTTGTCGAAGAATCTCGCATCGTAGCGGATGGTGCTGTCGAACAGCACATCATAGGCGTCTGTAAAGACCGTTTCCGGCGGCTTGTCGGTCACCGGCATCGGGTAGATCTTGATCTTCTTGCCATAGGCGACCGATTTTTCGATATCGGCGTCGGCATGGCTCTTCAGGTTAGAGCGCAGCAGCGCAAAACCTGTGAATGTGTCCGAGCGAAGCGGAATGAAGCCCTCCGGCACCTCGCCCATGTAGTCCGGCGGCAGGATCAGGTACTTGCCGCCCTTGCCCTTGTCCGCTCCCTCCGGCCCGGCATCCTCAAGCGGCATCTGCCAGGCATTGACGATGTTGCCGGCGATCGATCCGCCTTCTGCCGGCGGGATTTCGATGACGATGGGTCCGTCCTTCACGTTCCAGAACGACATGAAGTAGATCGCGTCCGGGTTCGGCGTCAGCGTCTGGTTCTTCCAGTTGACCGGCCGCGACCAGTAGACGATCTCGTTGACCTTGGCCTTGGTCTTCGAAAGCGCCTCCTGCAGCATCAGGTCGGCGTTGACCGCCGGCATGCCCCAGATGACCGCCTCCGTCGCCCGGCGCTCGACGGCGCGGCGCTGAAGACTTTCCGGCGAAACGTCCTGTGCGACGACACTCGCCGTTCCGGCAACGAGCGCAAGCGCTGTAAAGGCAACCCGAAGCATGTGGATCCTCACTTTCGGCAATGTCCATCTGAAGCGCGAAACGCAATGCGGCGTGACGCCAGGCCGCATCTTTCCACCGCGATGAACCGCTGGGAAGTAGACCTCCCGCCTTTTCGCCGCGGAAGTACGTAACAGTTACCTAAATCAGAAAACCAGGCCCGTGATCGCCGGCTCCTCCTCAGACCGGACACTGCCTTGGCATTGAGCCCTTGGCATAGCGCCCTTGGCATCCGGCCCCTTACATCCGGCCCTTGACATCAGGACAAATTAGGTAGATCGGTCTACCTAACGTTTTGGAGAAAGCGATGAGCGAGAAAGCGCCGGCGCGCGAGCGCCTGCTGAAGGCCGCGGCCGAATTGTTCTATCGAGATGGGGTCGGTGCCACCGGCATCGATGCAATCACCGCGCATGCGGGCGTCGCCAAGATGAGCCTCTACAACAACTTCTCGTCCAAGACCGATCTGGTGAATGCCTATATCGAGGCCCGGCACAAGGAATGGCAGGAGCTTTACCGTGAGCGCCTGGCACACGCGGCAACGCCGCGAGACCGGGTGCTGGCGATCTTCGATAGCTATGTCGACCACGCCGAGATGGCTTACTCCTGGGGCTTCCGCGGCTGCGGGCTGCTGAATGCCGCAGCCGAGCTTTCCGTCGGTGACCCCGCCCGCGCCATCGTCGCCCTGCAGAAGGACGAGGTCGAAACGCTGTTCAAGCAGTATCTCAGCGAGATGCGGCCCGACGCCGGGGCCGCGATCGACGAAACCGCAGAGCATCTCTCCTTCTTGCTCGAAGGCGCGATGTCCCGCGCCGGCCTTGACGGCAACGACATCAGGCTGAAATCCGCGCGCAGGATCGCCATCTCCATCATGGACCAGCTATGACCTCCCAGAATTCCGTTTCTTTCGTCGGCTTTGCCTGCGTGCTGATCGCCTCCGCCCTCTGGGGCACGACCGGCACCACCGCCACCTTTGCCTCAGGTGTCAGCCCGCTCGGCATCGGCGCCGTCGCCATGGGTTTCGGCGGCCTGCTCCTGGCGCTGACGGCGCTGCACTCGATCGTCAAGAGCAGCAGCCGGATCGCTGCACAATGGCCGATGCTGGTCCTCGGTTCGCTCTCGGTCGCGATCTATCCACTCGCCTTCTACAGTTCCATGCACCTCGCCGGCGTCGCCATCGGCACCGTCATCTCCATCGGCTCGGCGCCGCTGGCAGCCTCGCTGATCGAGCGCATCTTCGACGGCCAGAAGCTCACGACCCGCTGGCTACTGGGCGCTGCCGCCGGCCTTGCTGGCGCCGTGCTTCTCACTTTTTCCGAAAGCGCCGGCCACGGCGGCGGAAACGCTCAGGACGCGGCGGCGGTCCTTTACGGCGTTCTGCTCGGCCTCGTCTCCGGCCTGCTCTATGCGCTCTATTCCTGGGTAGCGCGCCGGCTGATGCAGGCGGGCATCCCGCCGCGCGCCGCCATGGGCTCGATCTTCGGCGTCGGCGGCGTGGCTCTCCTGCCGGTGCTCGCCTTCACCGGCGCGCCGCTGCTCGCGTCGTGGACGAACATCGCCGTCGGCGTCTACATGGCGCTCGTGCCGGTGCTCGTCGCCTATGTGCTCTTCGCCTATGGTCTCGCCCGCGTGTCGGCCACCATGGCGACCACGCTGTCGCTGCTCGAACCGGTCATTGCCGCCGTGCTTGCGGTCGTCATCGTCGGCGAGCGCCTGCCGGCCGAGGGCTGGGTGGGTATCGGCCTGATCGTCGGCTCGCTCTTCGTCCTGACCGTTCCGGTGCCGGGGCGGCATCGCCGCGCCAAGCCTGAGCGATCCGATGCCGCGATCGACGCGGCGCTCCACACCCGCTGAAGCCGGAAGCCTTGAGATGAGCGACGTTGCTGCGCTGCCCCAACGCCAGGCAAACCGGTTCTCCGCGATCGTCATTCTGATCTTGCTCGAAGCGGCGCTGGTGGTCTCCTGGAGCGCCGGCTTCGTCGGCATCCGATTTGCCATCGACCATGCGCCGATCTTCCTGATCCTGCTCTGGCGCAGCCTCGTCTCCGGCCTGTTGCTGCTGCCCTTCGCGCTGACGATCGGGCCGAAAATCCGGCTGAAGAATGCGGCGCCGCAGATGCTCTTCGGCGCACTCGCCATGTCCGGCTATCTCGCCGGCTTTGCGCTCGCCATCTCCTACGGCGTGCCGACCGGCCTCGTGGCGCTGATCGCCGACATGCTGCCGCTGGCGGTCGCGATCCTCTCCTGGCCCATTCTCGGCCAGGCGCTCAACGCCCGCCAATGGCTCGGCTCCCTCATCGGCCTGACCGGTGTGCTCATCGCCTCCGGCTGGTCGCTCGATCTCGGCAAAGTTCCGCTCTGGGCCTATGGCCTGCCTGTTCTCGGCACCCTGTCGCTGGCGCTGGCCACACTTCTGCAGAAACGCAGCCCGGCAGGCGCCATGCCGGTGCACCAGAGCCTTTGCATCCAGTGCCTGTCGGCTGCCGCGATCTTTGCCCTTTTCGCCTGGCACGAAGGCGGCGTGCTGCCTGTTCTCGATCCGGGTTTCGTCGGCGGCATCCTCTGGCTGGTCTTCATCGCCACCTTCGGCGCCTGGAGCCTCTATTACCTGGCGCTCAAGAAGTCCTCGCCCGCCCGCGTCACCGCGATCCTCTATCTGAGCCCACCCGTGACGATGATCTGGGCCTTCGTCATGTTCGCCGAGCCTCTCTCCTGGGCCATGGCCGCCGGCCTCACCGTCTCGCTTCTCGGCATCATCATCGTCGCACGGGCACAACGGCCGGTTCTCGGCTGACAGGACGGCTTGCATCTTGCGGTGGTCCTTGCGAAAGCTTTCCACCAAACAATCAGGGCAGCGGTCATGAGCTTTTCCGAAGTCAAACCACGTCACGTGCTCTGCCTGCTCGGCGGAGAGCGCCCCTTCTCCGAGCTGTGCGAGATGATCCAGTCTGCGATCGACAGCTTCGCCCCCGGCTTCGAGATCGACTATACGTTTTCCGAGGACGCGCCGGATGACCGCATGCCGATGTCCTTCGAGGTCTGCTGGGATCGCGTGCAGAAGGGTGCGTGGACTAAAGACGACGAAGAGGCTGTCGGCGACCATCGCTCTGTCATCTATGTGCTCGGCCCGCCGATGACGGCGGAGGATACGGTCAAGACTTCGGCCGTGGCGCTTCGGCTGGTCGTTCATACGCTCGAAAACGGCATCGTGGCC